>ERZ1370068.3254-contig-2370_pt1 | contig 31321 bp, 36 predicted proteins | sample MGYA00561227_ERZ1370068 | MGnify/ENA primary metagenome ERZ1370068 (study PRJEB38410, sample SAMEA6850437) | metagenome | study: Metagenomic assessment of the ecological functions of the soil: analysis of the soil microbiota associated with the...
GGGCAAACCACTCGAGCTCGAACGGATACCCGAACGCGCGCAGCTCGGCGACGACGTCGTGAAGGTCGGCGGCGACGAAATGCGGCAGCAGCCAGCGATCGTGCAGCGCCGTGCCCCAGCGGACGAGGCGCTTCGCGGTAGGGCTGCTGCCAGAAGCGCGCGACCAGCGCGCGCAAGCAGCAGCATCTGCACGGCGCTCATCCTGGCGTGCGGCGGCATCTCGAAGGCGCGGAATTCGAGCAGGCCGAGCCGCCCGGTCGGGCCGTCCGGCGAATAGAGCTTGTCGATCGAAAACTCGGCGCGATGCGTGTTGCCGGTGAGATCGGTCAGCAGATGCCGCAGCAGACGGTCGACGAGCCACGGCTTCGCGGATTCGCTTCCGGCCGGGTGCGCGCGATTCATCTGCTGGAACGCGATCTCGAGCTCGTACAGGCGATCGTCGCGCGCCTCGTCGACGCGCGGCGCCTGGCTGGTCGGACCGATGAACATGCCCGAGAACAGGTACGACAGCGCCGGATGGTTCTGCCAATACGTGACGAGGCTTTGCAGCAGATCGGGACGGCGCAGCAGAGGGGCTGTCCGCGGGCGTCGCGCCGCCCAGGGTCACGTGGTTGCCGCCGCCGGTGCCGGTGTGCCGGCCGTCGAGCATGAACTTCTCGGTGCCGAGCCGCGATTGGCGCGCTTCCTCGTAGAGCGTCTCCGTCGTCGCGATCAGCTCGTCCCACGACGACTGCCGGATGGATGTTCACTTCGATGACGCCGGGATCCGGCGTGACGTTCAGCACCTTGACGCGCGGATCGCGCGGCGGCGTGTAGCCCTCGATCGCGACCGGCGTTGGCCGGCGCCTGCTGCGGCCTCGATCGCGGCGAGCAGCGACGACGTAGTCCTCGACGCGCGTCAGCGGCGGCATGAACACGTACAGATGGCCGTCGCGCACCTGCACGCAGAGCGCCGTCTTGATCACTTCCTTCGGCGCGACTTCGCATCGCCCGCTCGCGCTTGCGCTCTTGGTCGCGACAGGTCGCGCCGCCTCGGGAAGCTCGCCCCGCGGCGCGAAGGGATCGACGGCGTGCTCGGGATCGACGTCGGCCGGCAGCACCGTCGGGCAGCGAGTCGAGCGGCAGGCGCAGGCCGAGCGGCGAATCGCCCGGCAGCGCGTAGAGGCGCTCGCGCCGCAGCGGCCACGGACTGCTCTGCCATCGTGACGCCGCGTCGTGCCCTCGCGCGAACCGCGCGCAGCGGCAAGGACGAATCCGGCCGGGCGGTCGAGCCCGTGCTGCAGCAGCTGCGCAAGCCGCGCGCGCTCGGTCGGCTGCGTGAGATCGGCCTGCAACGGGTCGACATTCGCCGGCAGCGCCGATTCGGCGCCGAGGAGCTTCGGGACGTCTTCGTGCGCGGTGATGACGTACGCGGGATCGAGGCCAAGGGCGTCCGCGAGCGCGTCGCGAACGCGCTGCGCCGACCGCAACGTCCGCTTGTCCCGGCTTGCGCGTGTCGGCGATCAGCGCGGCGTCGCGCCACAGCGGCTTGCCGTCGATGCGCCACCACACGCCGAGCGCCCAGCGCGGCAGCGGCTCGCCCGGATACCACTTGCCCTGTCCGAAATGCAGGAAGCCGCCGGACGCGAACGAGTCGCGCGAGCCGCCGCAGCAGCGTTTCGGCGAGCTCGCGCTTCTTCGGCGACAGCGCCGAGTAACTCCATTCGGCGCCGTCCATGTCGTCGATCGAGATGAACGTCGGCTCGCCGCCTTGCGTCAGCCGCACGTCGTGCTTCGCGAGATCGCGCGTCGACGCGCGTGCCGAGACCGCCGATCGCCGTCCACTGCGCGTCGCTGTACGGCTTGGTCACGCGCGGATCCTCGTGCACGCGCGTGACGCCCATCGTGAACGAGAAGTCCACGTTGCACGGATCGGTGAAGCCGATCACGGGCGCCGCGTTGCCCGGATCCGCGGTGCAGGCGAGCGGCAGATGCCCTTCGCCGGCGAGGAGTCCCGACGTCGGGTCGAGTCCGATCCAGCCGGCGCCGGGCAGGAAGCACTCCGCCCACGCGTGAAGATCGGTGAAATCGCGATCGGACCCGGCCGGTCCGTCGAGCGGCTTCACGTCGGCGACGAGCTGGATCGAGGTACCCGGACGCGAACCGCGCGGCGATGCCGAGTTGGCGCAGGATCTGCACGAGCAGCCAGCCCGAATCGCGGCAGGAGCCGCAACCCCGCTCCAGCGTGTCGTCGGGCGCCTGCACGCCCGGCTCCATCCGCACCAGGTACTTGATCTCGGACTGCAGCTGCTGGTTCAGGCGCACCAGCATGTCGACGCGTCTTCTCGCCGCGGATTGAATCGTCGCGCGGAAGCGCTCTACGCCATGCCGTGAGCCGCGGCCCGGAGCTTCGACGTCTCGAGGAACGGGATCAGCTCCTTCGCGAGCGCCGGCGCGTAGACGAACGGAAGCGTACTCGGCGTAAGGCTCGACGAAGAAGTCGAACGGATTGGTCACCGTCATGTCGGCGGTCAGGTCGACGACGATGTCGAGCAGCGTCGGTCGGCGCTCGGTGAACACGAGTCGCGCGACCCAGTTGCCGTACGGATCCTGCTGCCAGTTGAGGAAGTAGCTGTCCGGGGCGACGTTGAGCGAATAGCCGAGAATCGGCGTCCGGCAGTGCGGCGCCGGGCGCAGCCGGATCTCGTGCGGCGACAGGTTGACGCGCCGATCGAAGCGATAGGTCGTGCGGTGCTGAAGCGCGACGCGGATGGCCATCGAGTGCCGCGGGCTACGTCCAATCCGGGTTCGGGCAGCTCGCGCGAACACCCGGCGCAGGCCCGCGCCCCACTGCGCGTGAACCATCTGGAAGTACGGATCGGTCTCCTCGATCCGCCGCTGCAGCCGGATGCGTCAGCGCGTTCGCTCTCGTAGACGACGAGGTCGATCGGCAGGCCCGACCGAGATGTTCGAGCGCATCGTCGAGTCGAACGAGACGATCGTGCACTTCGTCGCATCGACGAGCGACGTGTCCGCGTTCGAGCACGCGGTCGAGCACCGGCTTGCCGTACTTGCTCTCGCCGATCTGGAAATAGCACGTCTCCGGCGTCGCCTCGATGAAGTTGCCCTCGCTGTAGACGTCGAAGCAGGCGCGGCACTTCGCCGCGGATCTGGCCGCCGACGATGAAGTTCGCGTTCGAGTCGATGTTGTTCTGCGCCAGGTACGGACCGTCGCGCGCTCTTGCACTCGCGCAGCGCGTCGCCGAGCAGCCGGGCGACGTCGAACATCGACGTCGCGTTCCACAGGTTGAGCTCGCCGTCGCGTGACGCGCGCCCGCTGCTCGAGGATGTTGATCGCGTTCTGCGTGATCGACAGGTTGCCCGACGAGAGCATCACGATCACGCGGTCGCCGTCGCGGACGAACGTCCGCATCTTGGAGAAGCGCGAGATCTGGTCTACGCCGGCATTCGTGCGGGAATCCGAGGCGAAGATCATTCCGGCATCGAGCGACATCGCGACACAATAGGTCATCGGACAGGTTGAGCTGGACGAAAGGGTCGTCATTCTACCGAAATCGAGTCGCCGGACTCAATCAGGACGCGGCACGCAGGAAGTTGTCGGCTGATGTCGTCGCCCAGACGCCGAGATGCCGTTCGAGGAAATCCATCAGGTACTCGTGCAGTCCGAACCGGATGATGTCGTCGGCCTTGCCGAAATGCGAGCTTCGCGTGCAGCTCGCCCGCCGCGCGCTCGATCTCGCGCGTGTTGTCGTCGCAAAGTGAGCTCGAGCGTCTCGTGGATGAAATTCATGCACGCGTGCAGCGAGCGCGGCATGTCGTCGCGCAGGATCAGGAGCTCGGCCACGCGCCGCGGCGTGATCGACGTCGCTGTAGATCTTGCGGTACGACTCGAATCCCGACACCGAGCGCAGCAGCGCGCCCCACTGGTAGTAGTCGACGGCGCCGCCGACGTCCGCGGCGCTCGGCAGCAGCGTGTGGTACTTGATGTCGAGGATGCGCGCGGTGTTGTCGGCGCGCTCGAGGTGGGTGCCGAGGCGGATGAAGTGGTAGGCCTCGTCGCGCAGCATCGTGCCGAACGTCACGCCGCGAAAGAGGTGCGAGCGCATCTTCACCCATTCGAGGAACTCCGAGACACGCCGCTGCTCTCGATCCGCGCGTAGTCGTAGCCGCGCACCTCGAGCCACGCCGAGTTCAGGTCCTCGTACATCTCCGACGTGATCGCGCCGCGCACCGACCGCGCCGACTCGCGCGCGGCGCGCGAGGCAACAGAAGATCGACGACGGGTTGGCGCGCGTCGAGGATCATGATAGCGCAGCACGTTCTCGGCGGAGAGCGCCGAGATGCCGCTCGTAATACGTCGGTGGCGAGGCCCGAGCGTGATCAGCGGCACCGCCCACGGGCTCGGCCCAGGCGAGGCCCGGCTCGATCACCGTCGTAGGGCAGCAGCGACATCCGGTATGTGACGTCGAGCAGCCGCGCGGTGTTCTCGGCGCGCTCGATGTGGCGGGCCATCCAGAAGAGCTCGTTGGCGGTGCGGCAGAGCATCGACGTCAGGTCGATCGCTACGTCGCCGAGCACCCAGGTGTCCTTCGTGCCGCCGCCCTGCGACGAGTTGACGACCAGCGAGCCTTCGCGCAGCGCGACCGCGCGTCAGACCGCCCGGCACCAGGTTCACGGTCTTGCCCGACAGCACGTACGGCCGCAGGTCGACGTGACGCGGCGCAAGGCCCGACGTCGACGAACGTCGGGCAGGTCGACAGCGCGAGCGTGGGCTGCGCGATGTATTTGTCGGGCGCCGCGACGATCCGCGCCGGAACGCTTCGCGCTCGGCGGCGGTCGCCGTCGGGCCGATCAGCATGCCGTAGCCGCCGGCGCCGTGCGTCTTCCTTGACGACGAGCTCGGCGAGATTGCGCGAGCGCGTAGTCGAGCGTCCTCGTCGCGATGCAGCAGATAAGTCGGCACGTTGTCGAGGATCGGCTCCTCGGACAGGTAGAAGCGGATCATCTCCGGCACGTACGGGTAGATCGACTTGTCGTCGGCGACACCGGTGCCGATCGCGTTGGCGAGCGTCACGCGGCCCGCGCGATACGCGGCGAACAGGCCGGGCACGCCGAGCATCGAATCCGGACGAAACGCCAGCGGATCGAGGAAATCGTCGTCGACGCGCCGGTAGATCACGTGGACGCGCTGCGGACCGCGGGTCGTCCGCATGTAGACGGTGTCGTTCTGCGACGAACAGATCCTGGCCCTCGACCAGCTCGACGCCCATCTGCTGCGCGAGGAACGCGTGCTCGAAATACGCCGAGTTGTGCGCACCCGGGCGTCAGCACCGCGACCGTCGGGCGCTCCTCGCCCGCCGGTGCGACGCCATGGAGGTTCGCGAGCAGCAGGTCCGGGTAATGCTGGACCGGACGGATGCGCTGCGTCGCAAACAGCTCCGGAAAGAGCCGCATCATCATCTTGCGGTTCTCGAGCATGTACGACACGCCTGACGGGACGCGCAGGTTGTCCTCGAGCACGTAGTACTCGCCCGCGCCCGGCGCGCACGACGTCGACGCCGCGCGATGTGCGCGTAGATGCCGCCCGGGACGTCGATCCCTGCATTTCGCGCCGGTACTGCGAGTTGCCGAGCACGCGCTCGGGCGGCACGACGCCGGCCTTGAGGATCGCCTGGTCGTGATAGATGTCGCGCAGGAAGGCGTTCAGCGCCTGCACGCGCTGCTTCAGACCCGCGATCGAGCTCGTTTCCATTCGTCCGCCGGGAATGATCCGCGGCACGAGATCGAACGGGATGAGCCGCTCGGTGCCCGAATCCTCGCCGTAGACCGCGAACGTGATGCCGACGCGATGAAACGCGCGCTCGGCCTCGTCGCGCTTCTGCGCGATCCGGTCCGAGCGGCGTTCGGTCGAGCCACCCGGCAAACGCACGGTAGTGACGGGCGGATCTCGCCGTCGGCGTCGCGCATTTCGTCGTAGGCTGAGCGGGACACTAAATATTCGTCGATGGGTACGCGCAGGGCATGCAACGGCGAGCAAACGCCGGGCCAGACGTGAAATCGCCTGCTTGCAGCCGTAAGCTTACCGTTTTATCCACGGGCCGACCGCTGCGATGGCGCCCCATGCGGGGCGAAACGCGCACCGAGCGTGTGCATTTTTTGTCCATGGACATGATGCGACAAAACGGCAACTGCCGGTTTGACCCCCGTCCGACGCCATGGTTAAATCGCGGCTCCTGTCTGGGTTCGCGGGGCGGTTAGCTCAGCGGTAGAGCACTGCCTTCACACGGCAGGGGTCACTGGTTCGAACCCAGTATCGCCCACCACATGAACCAAGGGGTTACGCCAGGCGTAACCCCTCTTTTTCCCCGACCATGCGCAATCGCTCGCTGCGCGCGTTCGTGTTCGACGCGTACGGAACGCTCTTCGACGTTCATTCAATCGCCGCCGCCGCCGAAGCGATTGCGCCGCGACAGGGCGCGCTGCTGTCGCAGATCTGGCGCACCAAGCAGTTGCAGTACATGGCTGCAGTCGCTGATGACCGCATCGACGCAGCCGCGCGGGCGACTTCGCGACGATCACGGCGAAGGCGCTCGATTACGCCATCTCGCAACTGATGGTGCGGCTTGGCGACGGCGATCGCCAGCGCTGTTGCTCGACGGCTATACGGCTCGCTCGCGCCGTTTCCCGATGCGCGCGCGCGGTGCTTGCCGAGCTCGCGCCGCGCCGCCGATGGATCCTGTCCAACGGTACGCCTCGCGATGCTTGCGCCGCTGGTACGCGCGTCGGCGCTCGCACCGCACATCGACGGCGTCCTCTCGGTCGACGCCGCCGGCATCTACAAGCCATCGCCGCGGGTTTATCAGCTCGCCGTGCGGCGCCTGCGCCCTCGTCCCGCCGAAATCGGTTTCGTGTCGTCGAACGGCTGGGACGCCGCGGGCGCTGCGGCGTTCGGTTTCACGACGTTCTGGATCAACCGCAGCGACGAGCCGGTGGAGCGTCACGCGCCGGAACCCGATTTCATCGTGGGGCTCGCCTCGCGGGCCTTTTGCCGATCGCGCAGATGGGCGCTCCTGTGGACCGGCAGCGCGCCACGCTGTCGCGCATTGCGGCGATCGCCGCGGGACGCGGAAAGCTCTCGGCGATAGGCGGAGCGCGATGCGCCGCGACGGCACGGGCTGGTGAACGGCGACTGGCACGACGAGCTGGCTGTGGTATTGCGGCGTCAGCGCGTCGCGCGGCAGCACCGACACGCCCAGCCCCGACGCGACCATGTTGCGCACCGTTTCGAGCGAGTTCGTGCGCGTCACCTGCTGCGTCGCGACTGGTTCAGTTCCGGGCACGCGTCGAGCACCTGGTCGCGAAAGCAATGGCCGACGTTGAGCAGGATCGTATGCTCGGCTGCGAGCTCGTCGGGCGCGACCGACTTGCGCTTCGCCCATTTGTGGCCTGCGGCACGACGACCTGGAACGGCTCCTCGTACAGGAACTCGGTCGACGACGCCGGGCGGCTCGAACGGCAGCGCGATGATGGCCGCGTCGACGCGACCGGTGCGCAGCCCCGCCTCGAGGTTCTCGGTCAGCGTTCTCCTCGATGTCGAGCGGCATCTGCGGCGCGATCTCGTGCAGCGCCGCGGATCAGGTCGGGCAGCAGGTACGGCGCCACCGTGTGAGATGATGCCGAGCCGCAGCGTCCCGGCGAGCTGGTTGCGCCCGCCGTCGCGATCTCGCGGATTCGCGCCGCCTCCTCCAGCACCTTCTGCGCCTGCTCGACGATCCGCTCGCCGACCGGCGTGATCGTGACTTCCGCTCTTGCCGCGCTCGAACAGCGGCGCGCCGAGCTCCTCCTCGAGCTTCTGGATCGCCACCGACAGCGCCGGCTGGCTGACGAAGCACTTCGCCGCCGCGCGGCCGAAGCTGCGTTCCTGCGCGACCGCGACGATGTAGCGCAGCTCGTTCAGCGTCATGGAGCGCCGCGGCGTGCGCCCGCGGTTGCGGCCAGGCACGACTTGCGCTCCGAACGCCGTCGCCGACTTCGCGCGTGCTTGCAGCCCGTAGTCGACCGTCGCCTCGAGGTAGCCGAGCTTGCTGCCGCAATCGTAGCGGCGGCCATCGAACTCGTACGCAAGGACGCGCTCTTCCTGCGAGCAGCCGCGCGATGCCGTCGGTGAGCTGGATCTCGCCGCCGGCGCCCGGCCGGCATCGTGCGCAGATGGTGGAAGATGCGCGGCGACAGCACGTAGCGGCCGACGACCGCGAGCGTCGACGGCGACGTCCCGGGCTTCGGCTTCTCGACGATCCGCGTGATCCGGCCGATCGCGCTCGCCCGCCGGCTCGCGTGTCGGCTTCGACGATGCCGTAGCTCGCCGTCGTCTTCCGGCGGCACGTTCATCACGCCGATCAGCCGACGCATTCTCGCGCTGCGCGACGTCGACCATCTGCTTGCATCACCGGCACCTGCGCGTCGATCAGGTCGTCGGCGAGCAGCACGGCGAACGGCTCGTCGCCGATCGACCGGCGTCGGCGCACAGCACGGCGTGACCGAGCCCGAGCGCCTCGGTCTGCCGGATGTAGATGCAGTTGATGCCGGCGGCGTCGCGCGCCTGCACCAGCTCGAGCAGCGCCGTCTTGTTGCGCAGCAGCGAGCTCGGTCTCGAGCTCGTAGGCCTTGTCGAAATGATCCTCGATCGCGCGCTTGTTGCGGCCGGTGATGAAGATCATGTCGGTGATGCCGGCAGCCGCCGCCTCCTCGACCGCGTACTGGATCAGCGGCTTGTCGACGATCGGCAGCATCTCCTTCGGGCTCGCCTTGGTGACCGGCAGGAAGCGGCTGCCGAGGCCGGCGACGGGAAATACGGCTTTGGTGATCTTTTTCATGGGGCTCGTCTCAGGGGTTGCTGCGATCGTCGAGCAGTCGCCGCAACGCCGGCCTCGTCGATCACCGGCACGCCAAGCGCCTGCGCCTCGTCGAGCTTGCTGCCGGCGTCGGCGCCGGCGACGACATAGTGCGGTCTTCTTCGACACGCTGCCGGCGACCTTGCCGCCCTGCCGCCTCGATCAGCGCCTTCGCTTCGTCGCGCGACAGCGTGCGGCAGCGTTCCGGTCAGCACGAACGTGCGTGCCGGCGAGCAGCCCCGACGCGGCACGCGTTGCGGCGCGCCTCGGTCCAGTGGACGCCGGCCGCTGCGCAGCTGCATCGATCACCTCGCGATTGTGCGGCTCGGCGAAGAAGCGCGCGATCGCTCTCGCGCGAGCACCGGGCCGACGTCGTTGACCTCGAGCAGCGCGGTCCGTCCGTCGGCGCCATCAGCGCGTCGAGCGCTGCCGAAGTGCCGCGGCGAGGTCGCGCGCCGTCGCTTCGCCGACGTGGCGGATGCCCGAGCGCGAAGATGAACCGCGCGAGCGTCGTCCGCTTGCTCTTGTCGATCGCCGCGACGACGTTCGCCGCGCGACTTGTCGGCCATCCGCTCGAGCGCCGCCAGGTCCTGGCGAGCGTCGAGCTTGTAGACGTCGGCCGGCGTGTGCACGATGCCGCCGTCGACGAGCTGGTCGACGAGCTTCTCGCCGAGGCCCTCGATGTCCATCGCGCGGCCGGCCGGCGAAGTGCAGCAGCGCCTCGCTTGCGCTGCGCCGGACAGAACAGGCCGCCGGTGCAGCGCGCGATCGCCTCGTCGGGCAGGCCGCACGACCGCCGAGCCGCACTCGGGGCATGCGCGTCGGCATGACGAACTCGCGCGCCGTCGGCGCGCGACGCCTTCGGCAGCGACGCGGACGATTTCGCGGAATCACGTCGCCGGCGCGCCGGACGACGACGGTGTCGCCGATGCGCACGTCCTTGCGCCGCGACCTCGTCCTCGTTGTGCAGCGTCGCGTTGGTCACGGTGACGCCGCCGACGAACACCGGCTTTCAGCCGCGCGACCGGCGTGATCGCGCCGGTGCGCCCGACCTGCACGCCGATGTCGAGCGACCTCGCGTGGCCATCTCCTCGGCCGGAAACTTGTGCGCGACCGCCCAGCGCGGCTCGCGCGTGACGAAGCCGAGCTGCGCGCTGCAGCGCGAGGCCGTTGACCTTGTAGACGACCGCCGTCGATCTCGAACGGCAACTCGTCGCGCCGCGCTTCGCGACATCGTAGAACACCGATCAGCTCGTCGGCGCCACGCGCGATGCGCCGGTCGCGGTTCGACCGGCAACCCGAACGCCGCGAGCGCGTCGAGCAGCGCGCTTTGCGTCGGCGGCATCTTCCAGCCTTCGCGCCTCGCCGACGCCGTATGCAAAGAACTCGCAGCGGCCGCTGCGCGGTCATCGCCGGGTCGAGTCTGGCGCACGGCGCCGGCCGCCGTGTTGCGCGGGATTGATGTAACGTCTTCGGCCCGGCGGCCTCCTGCCGCGCGTTGAGCGCTCGCGAAGTCGCGCTCGCGCCATGTAGACCTCGCCGCGAACTCTCGAGCACGCGCGGGCGCCTTCTTCGTCGCCAGCCGCAGCGGCATCGGCGCGGATCGTCACTGACGTTGCGCGGTCACGTCCTCTGCCAACCTCGCCGTCGCCGCGCGTCGCCGCCACGGCGAGCCGGCCGTTCTCGTAGCGCAAGCTGATCGCGAGCCCGTCGAACTTGAGCTCGGCGCTGTATTCGACCGGCGGTGCCTGATCGTCGAGGCCGAGGTCGCGCCGGATGCGCGCGTCGAATTGCGCCGCGCCCTCGGCGCGTCGTGTTGGTCTCGGTGCGGATCGACAGCATCGGCACCGAATGCCGCACCGGCGCGAACGCCGCGAGCGGCGCGCCGCCGACGCGCTGGGTCGGCGAATCCGGCGTGACCAGCGACGGGTACTCGCGTTCGAGCGCCTCGAGCTCGCGATAACAGCGCGTCGTACTCGGCGTCGCTGACCGTCGGCTGCGTCGAAGACGTAGTAGCGGCTGGTTGTGCCGGGCGATCGCCTCGCGCAGCGTCGTCGACGCGCGTGGGCAGCCGATACGGGTACCGCGGGTTGCGACCTGGCCGCGGGCATCAGCGAAGTGCCGCTACGCGCTGAACAGCGCCAGCGCCCGCGGCGCTGCCCGGCTCGATGTGCATGGCGCGCAGCGCGTCGGCCGCGCCGTCGACCTGCTCGCGGATGACGGCGAACGCGGCGTCGTCGAGCGGCCGATGGTTGTCGTCGACGAGCTCGCCGCCCAGCGTGTTCGCCAGCCGCTTCGCGGCGAGCTTCATCTGGTCGAACGTGCGCAGCGGGTCCGCTGACGCGCGCGACGTCGAGCAGGAACACGACGCCGTTGGTCGCCGTCAGCCGCAACGATCTCGGCGGTGAAGGGATCGGGCCGCAGGTTCTGCAGCGTGTACAGCACGGCGCCGGTCTCCTCGTGCGCGAGCTCGAAGCGGCCGCCGCGGTGCGAGCCTGAAACCCGCCGCCTCGGCGACGCCGGCGCAGCCGCGTGCCGGCGATCGAGCGCCGGCTCCGGTTTCTGCACGGTCAGGCCGATCTGCACGTCGAGCGTCTGCGCAGAGCCGGTCGAGCGACTCGGCGCGCGCGACTTCCTGTGCGATATCGGGCGGAGCGAACGCCGCCGGCAGCGTCGGCGCGATGTCGCCGACGACGCGGACGAACGTGTCGATCTGTGCGCGAGACGCGGCGCCGTTGCGATCGGCGAGCAGCAGGCACGCGACGATCTCGCCGAAGCGTCCCGGCGTATCGGCCGTGAGCCGCTGCCAGCCGGACGCGCGTGCCGCCGCGGCCGAACCAGCGCAACGCGCTTGCCGATGCGCGCGTGCAGTCCGGCGGCGATGCGCGCTCGCGGGGACCGGCTGCGCCGGCTGCAGCGGAATCAGGCATTCGATCTCGTGGATCGGGCATCGCCGCGGAACGTGAACCCGGCTGCGCGCGCATCGTTGCAAGCGTCGAATGGCGGCGGGCGCGGTCACGGCGACCGGGCCTGCTCATTGACGGACGCCTCTTCGTCGACGAAATCGGCGGGCGGCGCGAATGACATCGACGGGCGGCTCGAACGCACGTTTCGAAATCGGCGTCGCCTCGAAACGCCGCGATGCCGTCGCTTGCGGTCGGCGCGCGCGGTGGCTGCGCCAAGGGTCGGCTCGACGCGCTCGGGCGTGCGGGCGGCTGCGCAACGCGGACGTCGATGCAGCGGACGCGGCCTGCCGCTTCAGCCGCCGCTCCTGCCACTGGTTGTAGACGATGACGCCGATCACCAGCAACACGCCGGCGACGATCAGTCCTAGCTGCAGCGTGCTCATGCAGCGTCATCCTCGGCAGCCTGATGCACTGATTGCGGTGCGCGCGGTCGAACGCCGTTCGGCATGATCGAGCATAGCGCCGCGAAATCGCGCGCTTCGACGCTACGTCGCAAGCGCGGTTTCCGACGCGAGCTCGAGCGCTTCGGCAATGTCGACGGCGACGACGCGCGAGACGCCGGGCTCGGGCATCGTGATGCCGACGAGCTGGTTCGCCATCTCCATCGTGATCTTGTTGTGCGAGATGAACAGGAACTGCGTCTCGCCGACATCGTCGCTGCACCATCTTGCAGAAGCGATGCGGTGTTCGGCTCGTCGAGCGGCGCGTCGACCTCGTCGAGCAGGCAGAACGGCGCCGGGATTGAGCTGGAACAGCGCGAACACCAGCGAGATCGCGGTCAGCGCCTTCTCGCCGCCCGACAGCAGGTGGATCGACGTGTTGCGCTTGCCCGGCGGCTGCGCGACGACCTGCACGCCGGAATCGAGGATCTCCTCGCCGGTCAGCACGAGCTTCGCCTCGCCGCCGCCGAACAGCGTCGGGAACAGCTTCGCGAAATTCTCGTTGACCGCGTCGAACGTCTGCTGCAGCAGCTGCGCGCGACTCGCGGTCGATCTGGCGGATCGCCGTCTCGAGCGTCGTCATCGCCTCGGTCAGGTCGGCGGACTGGCGATCGAGATATGCCTTGCGCTCGCTCGCGTGCGACAGCTCGTCGAGCGCCGCGAGGTTGACGGCGCCCGAGCTCGGCGATCGCGCCCGTCAGGCGCTCGATCTCGCCTGGCAGCGTGCGTGCGCTGCCCCACGCCTTCAACGCGTCGGGCAACGCTGCGAGATCGGCTTTCGCCTCGACGAGCTGATCGGCGAACTGCTGCTCGGCGAGCCGCGCCGCCTGCTCCTTCAGCTGCATGTCCTGGATCTTGCGCGCGCCGGATCGAGCTTCTGCTCGGCGGACAAGCCGCGCTTCGTCGCTGGCGCGCAAGCTCGGCCGTCAGTGCTTCCTGGCGCGTGCGCGCATCGGCGCAGCGCCTGCTCGGCCTGCGCCGCGCGCGCGCGAGCTGCCGCTGCAACGCTTCCTCGACGGGTGTCCAGTCGATCGATGCGCGCTCGCTCGTCAGCTGCCCGAGCAATCCCTGCTGCTGCGTCACCTGCACGGTCATGCCTTCGCGTCGGCGCGCGATTTCCGCCAATCGGTCGTGGCAACTGCGCGCGGCGAAGCTCGCTTCCTGCGCCGCACGCTCGGCGATGCGCACGCTGCTCGCGGCCGCGGGCGAGCGCGATCTTCGGCCTCGTTGCGGACGTTGCGCGCCGCGTCGCGGTGCGCGAGCTCGTCGTGCAACCGCGATTGCAGATCGGCGATCTCCGCGGCGATCGACGCAAGCTGCGTCGCTTCCTGCGCGTGCTGGCTCGCGAGCTCGTCGCTCTCCTGCGCGATCTGCGTGCGGCGACGATTGGCGGCTTCCGCGGCCTGCCGCAAGGCGACGAGCTCGAGCTCGAGATCGTGACAGCGCCGTTGCTGAGATGCGAGCGCCAGGCTTTCGCGATGCCACGCTGCCTGCGCGGTCCTGCAGATCGCGCTCGACGGTGTCGAGCACGATCCGCGCGGCGCTTCGTCGCCTGCGCGCGCCGTGTGGATGAGGCCGACGAGCTCGGCCAGTTCGCGCTGGCGCGCCAGGACACCGTGCAGCTCGCTGTCGGGCGCGAACAGCAGCACCGTCTTGTGCGCTGACGCGATGTCCTTCGGGCGTGACGAACGCTTCGCCGCTCGCGAGCGTCGCGCGGTCGCCGATGGCCGCGGCGAGATCGCGCCGGCACCGCACGCCGTGCAGACCGTCGGCGAGCACGCGGGCGATCGCGGGCGTCGAGATCCGCACCTTCGCGAAGAGCGCGTCATCACCCGCGGGCGCGAGCGGCAGGTCGGTCGCTTCGGCGTAGGCCGCGATGCGTCCCGGCGGACGCGTGCCATCGGCAACCCACGCGAGTCGCCAAGTCCAGCTGCGTCGAGGTGCAGCGCGTTCAGGCGCTCGCGCAGCACGGCTTCCAGCGCGTCTTCCCAGCCGGGTTCGATGTCGACCGCCTGCCACAGCCGCTTCGCGTGCGTCAGTCCCCGCGCATCGAGCCACCCTTCGACGTCCTTGCCGTGGCCGATCTTCGCTTGCAGCGCCGACAGCGCGTCAGCGCGCGCGGCGAGATCCGCGAGGCGCTTGCTCGTCTCCTGCCGCGCGTTCGCCGACTCGCGCTGCCGATCCTGCAGCGATTGCACTGCGCCCTGCAGCTCCGCCTGCGCAGTGCTGGCTGCTCGGCGAGATCCGCGGTCTCCTGATCGAGCTGCTCCTCGCACGGCGACCGCGGGATCGGTTTCGGGCGCCGCGACATTGCGACAGCTCCGTCGCGAGCCGCTCGCGGCGTTCGGTGATTCGGGCGAGCGCTTGCGCCGCGCTGTCGCGCCGCGTCTCGGCGACACGCAGGCCCTGCTCCGTCTGCGCGATCTGCTGCGACGCATCGCTGAACTGGCGGACGGCATCGGCGACGGCGGATTCGAGCGCGGGCAAGCCGGCCTGTGCCTGTGCTTCGTCGGCTGCCGTTCGCTCGCATGCGGTGAGCGCGTCTCCGAGCCCGCGCTCCGCGGTTTCCTGCTCGCTGTCGAGCGCCGCCTGCTGGCCCGTCAACGCGCCAACCGCTTCGGTGAGCTGCGCCACCTGTTCGGTGAGCCGCGTCTCGTTTTCGCGCGCAAACGCGAGCTGCTGCTCGAGCCTCGTCACCTCGGCGTTGGCCGCGTAGAACGCGCCCTGCCGTGTCGTGCAGCGCGTCGCCGGCCGCGAAATGCTCGGTCGCGCAGCGTGACGAGCTGCGTTTTCGGCGTGCGCGCACGTCCGCCTGCAACGCTTCGAGCGCGACGGTGAGCGTCGCGATCTCCGTCGTGCAGCGATCGCGGGCACGCACGGCGTCCTGCTGCCTTCGCATGCCACATCAGGTGCTGCGCTTGCCGGTGGCGCTCCTCGAGCTCGCGATATTGCGCGGCGACTCTGGCCTGCTCCTCCAGCCGCGCGAGCTGGTTGCCAAGCTCGAGCGCGGATATCGCTCGACGCGCGACGAGGTTCTCGCGCGTGTCGGACAGACGCGCCCTTCGGTCTCGCTTGCGCCGCTCCTTGTATTTCGAGACGCCGGCGGCTTCCTCGAGGAACATCCGCAGCTCCTCCGGCTTGGCCTCGATGACCCGCGAGATCATCCCCTGCTCGATGATCGCGTAGGCGCGCGGACCGAGGCCCGGTGCCGAGGAACAGGTCGTGGATGTCGCGGCGGCGGACCGGAATGTTGTTGATGTAGTACGTCGAATCGCCGTCGCGCGTCAGCACCCGCTTGATCGACAGCTCGGCGTACTGGCCCCACTGGCCGCCGATGCGGCCCTGGCTGTTGTCGAAGATACAGCTCGACCGACGCGCGCCCGACCGGCTTGCGGTCGCCGGCGCCGTTGAAGATGACGTCCTGCATCGACTCGCCGCGCAGCGCCGACGCCTTCGATTCGCCGAGCACCCAGCGCACGGCGTCGATGACGTTGATTTGCCGCAGCCGTTGGGGCCGACGATGCCGACGAGCTGACCCGGCGTGCCGATCGACGGTCGGATCGACGAACGACTTGAACCCGGCGAGCTTGATCTGGGTGAGGCGCAAGGGGATCTTCGAGGCAGTTGCGAACGTGGCGATCACCCGTGCGCGACGGACGCCAGCGAGGCGGCGAAAAAGTTGTGGAATTATAGCGGAGGATGGACCTCCGCCGTCACGCTCATCCGGCCGCGCAGGCGGCAATCCGGCAATGGTCTCACTTGATCGATGAGGCGCCCAGTCCATCGGGGCGACCCGATTGATCGAACTGGGCATTGATGTAATAGCGCTTGCACGGCTCGATATCGAGGATGAACGTCTGTTCCGACCCGCTGAATCCGCGCCACGGCGGCGCCTGCACTTTGACGCCGGTAGGAGCCCGGCGCGACCTTGTACGGCGTGACCAGTGCCGATCGACTCGTCACCGGACGCGCTCGGCGGATCGCCGCCCGGCGATCCGGATCGATACGCGTATAGCGATCGCCGGTAAGCTCGCTCCACGTCGGCCCCCACGTCTGGCATCCGGCAACAAAGAGCGTCGCAACCACGGGCATCCATCGAATCTGACGCATGGCAACCTCATGGGAGACAGACCGGACCCGCGCGTCAGGGTTCCGACGCCAGCGACACGCACTGCCTGCAAGCACCGCCATGCGGGCCTGGCTGTAGACGATCGCTTGCCAGGCGACGCTGTCGTCGTAAGAAGGCATCGCGCATCTGGCGCTCGATCGCCGCGCACCGTCGCAGGGACTGGCCGGATGATTCGCGAGCCATTGGTCGGCCGCGCAGCGCCTGCAGCGTTCGGTTCAGCGGCGCGTGCCGAATTCGAGCGCGATGCCGGTGAACGTCGCGCCGGGGCACGAATCGATGGCCGCCTGCGACGCGACGCCGGTCAGCAGGGCGGACGTCGACGTCCCATCGTAGAACGATCGTGACGTCGCTGCCATACCACGCCCTGGCGCGGCGATCGTCGCGGCGTCGTTGGGGCCGGAATAGATTTTCTCGCCAGTGCCCCCACGGACCGAGGCCGGTGCGGGAAGTCGATCCAGCCGAGCGCGCGCCGATGCGCCGCTGGCGTCGCAGCACGCCACGCAGCGGCGTGTTGCTCCACACCGGCGCGCGCCCTGGCGTAGAAGACGCCCATCGGGAAACTCTGCTCTGCGCCGCTGGTGATGATCGTCTGCAGACCACCAAGACCGTAGCGGCGCGGCGCTGGCGGCCAGCGCCTCCGCGTTGGCGCGGGTCGGCGGCCATTCCTCCGAACGACGACCGCGTGCACGCTCGCATAGCCGTCGTTCGCGCGAGGGGCTGGCTGAAGTCGCGAAAGTTGCGATTCGACGCTCGACGTTGTCCTCGCTGACGCGCCGCAGGTGCGAAAAGCCGTACGGGTTGACGGCGTGGCGTACAGCGCCACGGCGACACCGCTACGTCGACGAGCGTCGCATGGGCCATGCCGTCGCACATCACAGCGCAACCTGGCAGCCCGAACCGCAGAATCCTTCGACGCCGTGCATCGCCGGACGTCAGCAACAGCATCGTGCGGGCGCTCGGATCGCCGAGCACGGCGACGTCCGCTGGCGAGCGCCTCGCCGCTGACCTCGCGCCGCCGGACACAGGTGCTGCTCGACCGGCAGCGACCGAGTCGAGGCGGCATCCAGGAACTCTTCGCGGCCTGGCGTAGTCGGCGGCGAACGCCGCCCGGATGTCGAACATTGCGCCGGTCAGCGCGCTGATCGGGCATCGCGCGCTCCGCGAGCGACGCGAGCAATCCCGCGCCGAGCGGAATCACGCTGTCGTTGAAGTCGTGGCGGCTGCTGTGCAGGAAGCTGCCGTCGTCGGCGCCGCCCGCCCGAGCCGCGCGAACGCGCCGGGCTTCGCCTGCAGCATGAACGAAGAAATCCTCGGCGCCCATCGACGGTTCCGAGGTTGCGCAACACGTTCTCGGCACCGACCAGCGGTCTCCGGCGACGTCGCCGACGGCATGCGCGCCTGGCGTCGTGGTTGATCGTCGGCAGGATAAACGCGCTCGTATTTCACACTCGGCGCGCCGCGCCGAAGGCGGCGGCGATCGAGCCGACGAGTCCTGTGCAGCCGCTGCTCGATCATGTCCCGCGTCGTCGGCCGGAACGTCCGCACGGTGCCCACGAGCCGTCGCGTGCGGCGGGATGACGCTCATCGCGCCGGGATTGCCTGCGCTGCCATCGCGCACAGGCTGATCACCGCCGTGTCGAGCGGGCTTGACGTTGCGGCTGACGATCGATTGCACTGGCGGTGATGATGTGGCCCGCGACCAGCACCGGATCGACGGCGATGTGCGGATGCGCGCCGTGGCCGCCGCGACCGTCGATCAGTGATCTCGATCCGGTCGGCAGCCGCCATCGCCGGACCGGGCGTGATGCCGATGCGGCCCGCGGGAGCGCCGGGCCAGTTGCGCAGCGCGAACACGCGTCCGGCGGGAAAGCGCTCGAACAGCCCGTCGTCGATCATCGCCTTCGCGCCGGCGTGGCCTTCCTCGCCCGGCTGGAAGATCAGGTACGCGACGCCGTCGAAATTGCGCGTTTCGCTGCAGGTAGCGTGCCGCCGCGAGCAGCATCGTCTGTGGCCGTCGTGACCGCAGCCGTGCATGCGGCCGTCGTGAGCGGGACCGGTACGGCGACGTCGTTCTCCTCCTGCATCGGCAGCGCGTCCATATCGGCGCGCAGATCCGATCCGCGTCCGCTCGCGTCGCGCTTCGTCCCGGAATGACCGCGACGATGCCGGTGCGGCCGACGCCGGCGTGATGCCCGATCGACCATGCGGACAGCTGGTCGCATACGAGTCGCGCGGTGCGATGCTCTTCGAAGCCCAGCTCGGGATGCGCGTGGAGGTCGCGGCGGATCAGTCGGTGAACGCATCCGACCAGCGACGGATGTGCTCGACCGGGAGAGGCGGTCGTCATGGCGGCAGCGAAAGATGATGCCGAATCGGCTCGCAGCGTCAAATCTGCGCCTCGATCACTTCGACGCGCCGTCTCGCACGCTGGTACGCTCGTTACTCTCCGCGCCGATGGCACGCAACGGTGATCGCGCCGATCGCCGTCGGCGCCGGCACCTCGACAGCGCAGCGCTCGATCGCGCGAGGACAAGCGAGTGCGAAACGCGCACCTGGAAACGGCTTCGAGCGGCGATGGCGGCTCACTTGCGACGACGGCGTCGTCGGCGCGCCGCGACGACCGAGGCTCGGCGTGTTCGCGAACAGCGCCTGCGTGTACGGATGCAGCGGCCGCGCGAAGATGCGCCGCTTTGGCGCCCTGCTCGACGGCCTTGCCGAGATTACATGACGAGCACCGAGTCCGCGATGTGCCGCACGACCTGCAGGTCGTGCGCGATGAACAGGTAGCGATCGCCGAGTTCCTGCTGCAGGTCGAGCGAGCAGGTTCAGCACCTGCGCCTGGATCGAGACGTCCAGCGCCGGAGATCGGTTCGTCGGCGACGACGAGGGCGCGGGTCGAGCATCAGTGCGCGCGCCACGGCGATGCGCTGCCGCTGGCCGCCGGAGAACATGTAGCGGATAACGTCCGTAATGCTCGCGCCGCAAGCCGACTTGCTCCATGATCGCCAGCGCGCCTTGTCGCGCCGCTCGTTGCCGCGTGCCGCGGCGATGGATGTCGGCGGTCTTGCAGCGCGCCGACGGTGCGGCGCACGGGTTGAGCGAGCGTACGGATTCTGGAACACCATCTGCACTCGGCCGCCGGCGCCCGGCGCGCGATCCCGCGTGACGCGACATCGTGTCCGTCGAGCGAGCAGCTCGCGCGCGCCGGCGTCGATCTCGACCATCGTCACCTGGCGCGCCAGCGATCGACTTCCCTGCAGCCGCGACTCGCCGACGACGGCCCAACGTGCATCCCTGCATCGAGCTCGAACGACGTCGCCTGACCAGCGCGCGCACGAGCGCCGTGCGCGCGGAGGAGGCCTTCGACGACGCGATAGTGACGCTGAGGAGCGTCATGCGCCCCGCTTCTGAAGCAGCGGCGATGCGCGCGCGAAGCGTCATAGCGGGAAGTGGCAGCGACCGCGCGAGCGGCATCGCCCGTAGCGGTCGCGAGTGCGACGACGCATCGCCGGTCGCGAATCGCAGCGGGCGGCGACAGCAGGACGAGACTCGGCGGGCGATCGCGCAACGCACCGGCAACGAGCCGGAGTCGTCTTCAGGCCGCTGCGATCGGACGTTGAGCCGCGGCAGACGCTTCGAGCGGCGGTGCAGTCGGATGCGCCGCGTCAACACCGCGCCGGCACTGACCGGTCTCCATCGCGCCGGCGCCGCATGACGACGACGCGATCGGCCGCGTCTCGCGGCCGACAACGGCGAGATCGTGCGTGATCAGCAGCACCAGCCACGGTTGCTCGCGGCGCAGCCGCATCAGCAGACGAGCACCTGGCCTGCACGGTCACGTCGAGCGCCGTCGTCGGCTCGTCGGCGATCAGCAGCTTCGGGTTGCAGGCGATGCGCCATCGCGATCATCACGCGCTGCGCCATGCCGCCGGACAGCTGGTGCGGATACGGCGTCGAGCCGCGCTGCGGGATCGGGAATCTCGACCTGCTCGCAGCAACTCGAGCGCGCGTCCGGCGCACGCGCCGGCGCTGGCGCGCTCCGCGGCGTGCCGTGGACGTCGCAGCGCTTCCATCAGCTGGAAGCGCGACCGTGTAGCACGGGTTGAGGCTCGTCAGCGGATCCTGGAAGATCATCGCGATGTCGCTGCCGACGAGCGCGCGCCGCTGCTCCGGCGAGATGCCGCGCGAGATCGCGGCCGGCGAACGTCATCCGCCGTCGCGCGCACGCGCCCGGGAAAGTCGATCAGCCCGATCAGCGCCAGCGCGGTGACGCTCTTGCCGGAGCCCGACTTCGCCGACGATGCCGACGATCTCGCCGGCATCGACCTGCGAGGTCGACGCCGTCGACTGCGACGAACGGGCGCCGCGGCGTCGGTGCCGAACTTCGACGCGTCAGAGTCGTCGCGATCGTCGACGCAGTCGCAGGCCGACATCGTGCGCTTCAGCTTCGGATCGAGCGCGTCGCGCAAGCCCGTCGCCCATCAGGTTGAACGCGAGCACGGTGATCAGGATCGCCAAGCCCGGGAAACGTCACGACCCACGGCGCGCGCTGGATGAACTCCGAGCGCCGACGCGAGCATCGAGCCCCATTCGGGCGTCGGCGGCTGCGCGCCGAGGCCGAGGAAGCCGAGCGCGCGCGGCGTCGAGGATCGCCGTCGAGAAGCCGAGCGTCGCCTGCACGATCAGCGGCGCGGCGCAGTTCGGCAGGATCGTGTTGAACATCAGCCGCAGCGTGCCGGCGCCGGCGATGCGCGACGACGTCACGTATTCGCGTGCCGGCCTCGCCGATCACCGCGCGCGCGTCAGGCGCACGTAGTGCGGCAGCAGCACGATGGCGATCGCGTACATCGCGTTGGCGAGCCCGGGCCCGAGGATGGCGACGACGGCGATCGCGAGCAGCAGGCTCGGCAGCGACAGCATCACGTCCATCAGCCGCATGATCGATCGTCTCGGTCGAGCCGCGGAAGTAGCCGGCGAGCAGGCCGAGCACCACGCCGAGCGACGAGCGAGATCGCCACCGAGATCACGCCGATCAGCAGCGACAGCCGCGTGCCGTGGATCGAGCCGCGACAAGATGTCGCGGCCGACCGGATCGGTGCCGAGCAGGAACGCGCGACTGCCGCCGCGCGTCCCACGCCGGCGGCGTCAGCGTGAATTCGCGATACTGCTCGTTCGGCGGATGCGGCGCGACGACGTCGGCGAACCAGCGCGAGCAGCACCGAGCGCGCCGACGCAGCGTCGAGGCCGATCGGCTGCGCGCCGCGGCTTTGCGCATACGCGTGCCAGAACGTCGCGCCAGCGCGACCCGGCGGCATCGCTCGACGTCGGCGATCGCAGCGACTGCAGTCGCTGTCGCGCTCAGCGCATGGCGGATCCGCGGATTGATGACGCCGTAGCAGCAGTGTCGACGATGCAGGTTCGACCGCTGATGACGATCGTCGCGATCAGCAGGATGCCGCCCTGCACCACCGGATAGTCGCGCGACTGCACGCCGTGGATCAGCCAGTTGCCCGACACCCGGCCACGAGAAGATCGTCTCGGTCAGGATCGCGCCGGAGCAGCAGCAGGCCGCACCTGCAGCCCGATCACGCGTGATCACCGGGATCAGCGCATTGCGCAGCGCGTGGACGACGATGACGCGCCAGCGCGGCAGGCCCTTGGCCCGCGCGGTGCGCACGTAGTCCTCGCGCAGCACCTCGAGCATCGACGAGCGCGTCATCCGCGCGATCACCGCCAGCGGAATCGTGCCGAGCGCGATCGCCGGCAGGATCAGGTGCGACAGCGCCGAGCGAAACGCGCCGCGCTCGCCGGCGCGCAGCGCGTCGATCAGCATGAAGCCGGTCGCCGCGCGGACGTCGATACTCGACCGCGATGCGGCCCGACACCGGCGTCCAGCCGAGCTGCACCGAGAAGAACAGGATCAGCAGCAGCGCCCACCAGAAGATCGGCATCGAGTAGCCGGTGAGCGAGACGCCCATCACCGCGTAGTCGGCGACGGTGTTGCGCTTGACGCGCGGCGAGCGATGCCCGCGGGCAGACCGATGACGACCGCGAACAGCAGCGCGAAGAACGCGAGCTCGACCGTCGCGGGGAACAGCGTCAGGAATTCCTGCAGCACCGGCTCGTGCGTCGTCAGCGACGTGCCGAGGTCGCCTCTGCAGCACCTGTGCCGACGTATTCGGCGTACTGGACCGGCAGCGGGCGGTCGAGGCCGAACTCGTGCAGCAGGCGCTCGCGCCGCGCCGGGTCCATCCCGCGCTCGCCGGACAGGTTCTCGACCGGGTCGCCGGGAATCAGGTGGATCAGCGCGAACGCGAGCAGCGTGACGCCGATGAACGTCGGGACGATCAGCGCACGCGGCGGAGGATGAAGCGCTGAGCATCGACGGCGCGCGCCAGACGCTCCCCGCGCACGCGAGCGTCATGCCTGCATCGTGACCCCGCGCGTCATCCGCCTGCCGCAATGGCGAGGCGCTGGACGGTCTCGCGTCGAGCGCTTCGCAGTCGACGTTGTTGAAGTAGTGGTGCGCGGTGGCGTCCATCTTGTAGCCCTTCACTTCCTTGCGCACCGGGTCGAAGCGGATCGAATGCGCGACGCGTGATCCACGGCGCCTCTTCCTTGACGATCACCTGCGCCTGCTCGTAGAGCTTCGCGCGGTCGGCCTGCTTCGGCGTCTGCGCGGCCTTGATGATCAGGTCCTCGAACTGCCTTGTTGCACCAGCGCGCGACGTTGCCGCCGCCCTTCACCGCCTCGCAGCCCAGCAGCGGCACGAAGAAGTTGTCCGGATCGCCGTTGTCGCCCGACCAGCCGAACATCATCACCGTCTGCTCGCCGCGTCTTGCTGCGCTTGCGGTACTCGGCCCATTCGTAGGTGACCAGCTTCGCCTTGACGCCGATCTTCTCCCAGTCGGCCTGGATCAGCTCGGCCATCCGCTTGCCGTCCGGGTTGTACGGACGCGCGTCACCGGCAGGTACCACAGGTCGACTTCGAAGCCGTTCGGATAGCCGGCCTGCGCGAGCATCTCCTTCGCCTTCGCCGAGGTCGTAGCGGATAGTCCTTGCACGGCGTTGTTGTAGCTCCACAGGATCGGCGGGATCGGATTCTTCGCGACCTGGCCCTTGCCCTGGTAGACGGCCTTCGAGGATCGCCTCCTTGTTCGGTCGCGAGGTTCAGCGCCTGGCGCACCAGCTTGTTGTCGAACGGCTTCTTCTCGACGTTGAACGCGATGTAGCCGATGTTGAGGCCTTCCTTCTGCAGCACCGTCCAGCGCCGGGTCCTTGCTGCATCTCGTCGAGATCGGCGGGCTTCGGGAACGCCATCACGTGGCATTCGCCGGTCTTCAGCTTGGCGTAGCGCGCGGTGGCGTCGCGGGTGATCGAATAGACCAGGTTGTCGATCTTCGGGCGGCCTTCCAGTGCTGGTCGAACGCCTTGTAGCGGATCGTCGCGTCCTTCTGATAGCTGACGAACTCGAACGGCCCGGTGCCGATCGGGATAGACGTCGGCGGCGTTGGGCGTGCCCTTCTTCAGCATCGTCTCGAAATATTCCTTCGACAGGATCGACGCGAAGTCCATCGCCATGTCGGCGAGGAACGGCGCCTCGGGCCGCTTCAGCGTGAAGCGCACCGTGTAATCGTCGAGCTTCTCGACCTTGTCGACGATGTTCTTCATGCCCATGTCTTCGAAGTACGCGTACGTCTGGCCGCGCGGTGCATCTTGTGGAACGGATTGCTTGTCGTCGGCCATCCGGCTCCAGCAGAACACGACGTCGTCGGCGTTGAAGTCGCGCGTCGGCTTGAAGTTCGCGTTGCTGTGGAACTTGACGCCCTTGCGCAGCTTGAACGTGTAGCGCCTTGCCGTCCGGCGACACCGTCCACGATTCCGCGCAGCGCCGGCACGATGTTGCGTCGTGCCGATCTCGAACTCGACCAGCCGGTTGAACATCGGCACCGACACCGCGTCGAACGTGGTGCCCGGTCGTGAAGAACTGCGGCTGGAACGCCCTTCCAGGGACCGCCTCAGAGACCGTCGGCGAGCGTGCCGCAACTTCGCTGTCTGCGCGGGCGCAGCGAGCCAATGCGGTGTCGCGGCGACAGCAGCGGCGCGAAGCGGCAGGCCAGGCGTTTCGCGATCAGCGTTGCTCACGGCTTGCCGGCGCGACGCGGGCGAACGGTCGTGGAATGCGCGGATGATGCCGTAAACGGGTGCATGCCTCAGCGCGAGCCGGCAGCTGCGTCAGCGGCACGGGTTGCGGCACGCGTCGGCGGGTGGCGAACACAGGCAGATTGCCGGTCGCCACCGGCCCGCAATTGAGCTCTCGACGCTGCCTGGCAGCAGCGGGATGCCGATCGACCGGTCGCATGCCTTCGCTGCGTCAGCCGGCGCGAACCCGCTGGCCCCTCGGCGCCCAGGCACAGCGACCGGGCCGGATGACGTCGGCGGTCGAACAGGCTCTCGCCGCCGGCGTCGGCGCGCCCAGAATGCATACGCCGCGCTGCTGCAGCTCGCGCGAGCGTGCCTGTCTGCCGGAGTTGGTGACGGCGATCCAACTGGCACCGTCTCGGCCGCGCCGCTCGCGGCCTTCGCGGCTCGTCGCGGTCATGCCGACGGCGCGGTAGTCCTGCGGCGACATCTGTTTCCACCGCGTGCGCGCGCGAGCGCGTGCGGCAGCTGCAGTGCGCGCGCCGAGGTTGTGCGGATCGGTGACGCCGTCGAGCGACGAGGCACGCAGCGAGGCGGCGGCTCGGCCGCGATGCTCCGGCAGCGCATCGTCGGTCGAGCGTGACGTGCGGCAGCGTGGCGTCGACGATCGCACCGCGCCCTGGTGGCGGCGGTGCCGCGGCAAGGCTCGGCGAGCGCGCTGCATCGCCGCCGTATGGACCGCCGCCGCGCCGGCTTCGCGCGTGCGCCCGGGTCGACGAGGTCACGCGCGGGAAGCACACCTCGTCGCGCCGAGACAGATCCTGTCGATCAGTCAGCCTGCTGGCGCAAGAAAGCGCGGACGATCAGCGTGAAATCCAGGCGCAGAGGTCGCGATGGCGTGATAGTCCGACGCGAGGGCGGTGGTCCTGCTACCGGGTGACGCTGGGCGATCGGCGGCGCCGCGTGTGCCGGGTATCCGGTGTGCGGCGCATGTGACGCTGCCGTCTCGGTACGAGACGCGCCAGGTCGCCGCAGACGCTGCGCCGGTTCACACTCGAGATCGACTGCTGCTGGCGGTAACCGCGCTGCTGCCGATCGTCAACCCGCTCGGTGCGCGCGCCATCTTGCCTCGCCAAGACCGTCTGACCTCGCGCCTGACAGTACGTGACCCTCGCGCTGGCGCGCGTCGCGATCCGGTGACTTCGCGTGCTTGCTGCTGGCGTCGCACGCTCATCGGCGCGTACGTGCTCGACTTCTTCGGTCTCTCGGTCCCGGTCGGTGCAAGTGGCGGGCGGCCTCGTCGTCTGCTCGCTCGTGGTCGTTGCTGAACCAGCCCGGACTGACCCCATCGAATGGGTTCACGAGGCGGCCAAGCCGCTGACACAGCCCGATCTGCACTACGCGCGTTCTATCATGACGATGCCGCTGACCGTCGGGCCGGATCGATCTCGGTCGCGACGTCACGATCGGCGCCAATCAATCAGCAGGCGTGTCGATCGCTGATCGTCCACTCACGCTGCACCGTCGGCATCTTCATCGTCGCGGCCGGCGTGTTCGCCGTGCTCATCGCCACGCCGACACGATCGCGCGCACAGCTCAGCGGGTACCGACCGGAGGCGCGGTACTGCTGCGTTTGTCCGCATTCATCCCCCTGCTGTGCATCGGCGTGCAGATCACGTGGAACGGCGTGTCGCGCGGCTGGCCCGGACACCGCTCGCCTTTCGGTGATCGTCGCGAGGCCGAGAGGTGCGCGCGCGGATCGGCTATAATTTCAAAAGCGCCTTCGTGCCGGTGTAGCTCAGTTGGTAGGCAGCATTCGTAATGCGAAGGTCAGGGTTCATTCTTCCACCGGCTTTACCCAAACTAATCAAACGCCTTGAACATCTGCACCTCGCGACATCGCCGGAATTCTGCAGCGGGTGCAAGCTGTGACGCGACAAAGTTATTAGCCCCAGGCTCGCGACGACATCGGCTGGTGGGTTCTCGTAACGCCAGACGCCTTCCTGGTACGTCGCCGCGGTAGGCGAACGCGCAAAGTGAAACGTGTCGCGGCTGAGCGTATTAGCCGTTGCGCGCGCGAAGCTCGGCGATCGTCAACGGCTCCGAGGCGCGCCTTTGTCCAGACCTGAATGCGCCCCGCTGACTGGGTGGTTTTTCCTGCCACGCAGCTGGTGCTATTGACGCCGACTGGGCGTGCAGCGGGTCACCAACGTCCGCCGGCGGCAGCGCGCGCATCATCATCTGCCGCCGCTGTACCGCCGGTGTACCACGGCGCGCATCTGCGGGCTGCGTCTAAATCGTCTGTTGCGAAGAGCACGCCTGGCGGCGTCGATCGCGCAGCGTGAGAACAACACAGGCCTCGTCCGCGCGTGCTTCGAGCGTGCCGGTCAGCAGCCGCAAACGACGATCGCGTTGCGCCGGGAGCTCCAGCCGCGACCAGGCGGTCGGTGTCAGTGCCTCGCCGACCAGCGGCGGCGGATTCAGCGGTGCGCCCTCGTTTCCAGCCTTTGCTACGCGGTGCCTGTGTGCGCGAGCCGCCGACGGCCACAGCGCCGGAGATTCGTGAGCGTTAGTCGACGACAGCACACATCGCCGAAATGCTACCGACGCCAGGGCGAACCCAGGCATAGCGGCCCCTGCGCAAATTGGGGGCCGCGCAGAACGACCGCTGTCACCACGGCGCAGAGATGAGGCGTCGGCGTCCCGCGCGACGATGGCATCTCCTGCACCGAATCAGTGCGGGGCCGCGCCGTCCTCCGGCTCGATCGCTTTAGCTCTTCGTAAGCCATTTTGCCGCAGCGCCCTCGGACCCTCACCAGGTCTTCCTATGGCGCCACTCTTGCACCAACGTGTTTGAAGTACCACCACCGGCGGTTTGTTGCGTTCAACGCGGAAGATCGACAGCACTGCGCTCATTGCGACCTGCGACGGCCGGGACGTCGCGGGCTTCGGATGCCCATGAACCGCTTCAAATCAGCAGCGTCACACTGCACCGCTACGCTGCCATCGGATGGCGCGACGCACCACACCTCACGATCGAGGTCGACGCCTGCATTGCCTACAATTTCCACGCCGGGTGGAATCATGCGCGAAACATGGGGCGCTAGTAAGCTCATGGTCGCCTGAAGCCTTCTTCTTCGGCTTCGTTTCGCCTGATGCGACGCCCCTGGGTGATCGGCGCCTGAGCTGCTTAGCTGTCGCACGTAAACGATGCGCACGTAGTTCTAAACTCGTCGACCGCCTTCGTCGGTCCGCAGTTCATCGATGCGCCAGATTGACCCGCGTGACACGCGCCACCACAGCCCCAACCGCATCAGCAAGCGGCACCGCACCAGTGCGTTTACAGAAGTCCGGCATTCCGATACTTACAAGAAATCATTTCTGCACTGCACGATCAAGAAAATCACTCAGCGGACCAAGGATATCAGACTCAAGCAAAGGCAGAGACATCAGGCAAGATCGGCTTTCCTCAATCCCGTCAATTTTCCCAGCACTGCACCACCACCAGCATGCATTGCTGCATCACTTTAAGTTTAAGATAAACATGTTTCTGCAAAAAATACCGTCAGGGGCAGGTAACCCATAAGCGATGCTGCCGCTTTCTCGGGTCGTTAAAGTCAGCTACACCTGCGGAAAGTAACCGTTCATGAATAGCGACGTGCCACTTCGCCATCACCGGCACCTGGCTGGCGTTTTACCACGGATCCTTGCGACCCCTACGATCCCCATACTCGGTAGCTCGAACATAAGCACGCGTTTGTTCCCACTGTGATTGGGCGTAATGTTTACATATACCGCGCGCGACCCGCGCGGTGGATCTTCATTTGGGAATTTACGGATGGCTGTGAAATTAGCTGAACGATGAGCCCTCGGTGATCCTGGCCTCCGATGTTCCGCAGAGGCGCATGAACTTGCGCAACCGCATCGACCGCATCGCGTTTTAATGGGCCGCTGATCCAGGCTCACGTAAATCGCGCCCGAGAAGCGTTACAACACCCTTGTTGCGCGCAACATCAGCTCATAAAAGCGGTCCAGCCACCGAAGCGCCACCTCGGCGCGCGGCTTTGCAATCCGGTTTTGCTGGCTTTCGTGGCTCTAATCTGCGGACCCCACATTCCGGCATTGGAACTGTGTTGCCTCCTCTGGTGCGACTGACGGCGATCTTCCATCGCCAACGCGATGTGTTGAAACCTGAGCGTCGGCCTCCTGCCTCGCGCTGACAACAGCGGGCGCGAAGCTTCAAATCCATGTCTGACATCGGCAACCGAGCGCGTAAACGATAATACCCGCGCAATACCACGATGCGCGCGCGCTCACCTTCGCCCGACCAATGCACGAAATTCCGTTGTCACCGCCGTGAGCAGCGCTGACGTCGAGGAGATGATCATATGCGGCCGTCGTTGCGCTGTGCGGTGCCGTCCGCGCCATCCGATGCCGGCCGGCGCATCCGTCGTCGCCGCGGCGGCCGATGCGAAAGCGTCGTTTCGAAACGCACCACGACAGCGCACGCTGCCAGCCACGGCCATAAGATCGGCGGCGAGCCGGTACGGATTCGGCTTTGGAAAGCCACTTCGGGTGAACCACCGTTGCCACGGCCTTCGTCGGGAGGGTGGAACGTTGGCCTCTGCGTGACCGATCACGGCTTCGCGCGCCGCCGCGCGTTCGCGACCACGCTTTCGGCGACCGCCGCCCATATTGCCCATCAAAACCCACGCGGACCGGCGCGATCTGCAAGCCGATGAGTCGCCGATCGTCGAAAACGCGCGGCTGACGCTCGCGAAACTGTCGTCGCCGTCGACGTCCGACAGGCCAACAGCGGACTTTGCGACCGGTCCGCGACGCTGCGACCGAGGTCTTATTGCGCGCCAAATCGGCGGCGTCGCCGTATCAGGCGCGATTTCGCGCCGATGAGAACAACGCACGCCCAGTCGCTGACGCGAACGTCGCAACGGTCAGATCGATCATCTCAGTGCATTGCCGACGTTGCCCCGTGGAAAGTCACGGGTCCCAAGTGTCGCAGCGCGGCCTGGCGGGCAGTGACTTTCCGTCGACAAAGTCACGCGCGGCCACCCTCCAGCGCTGCCGTCGCGATGGGCCGGCCATCGAGCACGTGAGGCCGCGTGCTGCTGCGGGCCAGCAGGCGGCCAGTGCCTTCGGACTCATTCCGGCAAGCGCCGCGCGCAGGCCCGCGCCGGCCTCTACCCAGAACCTTCCGCGAGAATTGATGAGCGTCGCCGACTAGGAAGCTGCGCTCGCCGACGACCCGCAGCAATTTGCAGAGCGTGGCGCCGGCCGCTGCCAGATCGACGCGCCGGCGCAGTTCCCACCTCGGCCAGGGCTCACGTGCAGCAACCGATGCGTCTCGGTATGTACGCCGGCTGGTCGTGTGCTGCAGCAACGCCGGTCGCCGTCCATCTCAATGCATCGAGAAGCGCCGAAATTGCATCGCTGTCATCGAGTGGAGCGCGGCCGACTCGTCGCTACGGCATCCACAGCAGAGCGCTTGACCTTCCTTACGCTGGACAGTCGACCGAAACAGATCGGCACGTGGAACGCTGGCAATGGCCCATCTCGACCGCCGCAGTACGGCATTGATCCTTGCCGTTTGGATAGTCGTCGCCGTAGCCAGTGCGAGAATTTTGTTTACCCCCGCGATGTCCATCGTCGTCTCTTCCTGCCTCGGCAATTGCCAGCCCCGGTGTTACGCAGTCCAGGCCGGCGTTAGCGGTTCCGGCAACCCGTCCTGTTGTCATCTGCTTCCTACCTCGTCGTTGGACAGAGTTCGCACGTCAGGCATGGTTGTCAGGGGTCGAAGCCAGGGGTCACGCCCGCGTATGTGCCAGGTCAGAGTTATCCACAGGCCGAGAATTCATTTAGCTTTTTATGGGTTAGCGTTAGAAAAGCGCCACGGCGGTCTGAAGGCGATCCCGTTTTTCTGACCCATGCCCATGCCCCACATATCTACGGATTTAGCAAGCGCCGCGATTACGAACGATCTCCAAGACGATTGCCAGCCCATATCGTCCTAAAGCCAGCCGGCGCTGGGCCCGTCGCCGGCGCGGCTTCAGCCCACGCTGCTGCGGCTGATGCGCGTGACAGGCGTGCGCACTGCTGGGTTCGCCTCGTCGATCCGTACCGCCGGCACGTACCGGCACGATGGCTGGTCGTATCGACGCGCCTCGCGAATGCGGCCAGCGAGCGGCACTCGTCGCACTGGCGGGAAGTAATGAGTCGCGACCCAGGATGCACCAGACGCAGCATACATGCCGTGCCATAAAGCCGCGCTCGTGCCGGCTCCTCGATGCGCCCAGGACTTGCGCGTGAGCGTGGTCAGTCTTCATGGGGTGGGATCAAAGATAGTTGCTGCTCGCCTAGGACCGCTTGCGGCCCCCGTCGTTCGCAATGTCGCAGGATGAAAGTAGAGGGGGTATGCAGGGGAGCGAGTTCGCTCGACGTCGGCCGCAAAGAAGTTTTCGTTTGTTTCACTTGTTTCCTTTCCCTTGTTGGCCTCTCCCAGGAAGTACCGCTCCACGGATCGTGCAGGTCTTTCGGCCCGAGCGCACTGTATGTCGCCGACACGGACCTGCCGTGACTCGACTGCCATTGGCGCAGCAGACCGGCCAAAGCGTCACCACGGAGTCAATCCGGCTTCCCTTTGATGTCTCCCACGGACCCTCTTCTACTTCACTAGTTTTCCTAGAGGCCTTTAGACGTCATTGCCTCAGACGTCCCGAAGATCCGGCAATACGTAA
>ERZ1370068.9505-contig-828_pt1 | contig 31321 bp, 36 predicted proteins | sample MGYA00561227_ERZ1370068 | MGnify/ENA primary metagenome ERZ1370068 (study PRJEB38410, sample SAMEA6850437) | metagenome | study: Metagenomic assessment of the ecological functions of the soil: analysis of the soil microbiota associated with the...
CATTGTGCTCGTTCAGTTACGTATTGCTGGGCCTTCTCCGCGTGGGCGGCTGGAAGGTTGGCCAGGACCATCAACGCGGCAGGACGAGGGCGACGCGCTGATTACCGAAGACGCGGTCGAAGGCAAGGAGTACGCGACCAGCAGCGCCGTCAGCAGCGCGCCCAGCAGGTAACGCGATCCCGGCGGCCAGCGCCGGGGGAGGCAACGCTGACGCGATCCCCGGTGCCATCCAGGTCGGCGCGAATCGATGAGCGGCGTGGGTGATAACCGACGATACGCCGCAACATCCCTGCGCGGTCAGCTCGCGCACTTTTTCGGCCGCTGAATCGCCCGCATCACGGCGTGCGGGCGGTCGCCTGCATCTGCGTGCCGGCACCGATGGCAATGATCAGCCACGCCCCCTGGTAGTGCGGCCCAGCGACCAGGAAGACGCCGTGATTCTTGAGCGACAGTTGCGTGTTGACCAGTGGACGCGTGCCCTGAATGAGCATCACTGAGCTGCAACCATCCTTAGCCAGCCGCGCGGGATGACCACGAGATAGCGCCCGCCGAGGGCAGGAACTCGGCTTCGCGCCGCCAGGCAGCGCGCCGATTGCTCTGCCCCACCACAGCAGGCGGTACGACGAGTACGGGAAGGTCCGACGAAGGGCTGGCGCAGCGGTAAGGCCGGGTCGAAGGTTTTGCCCGCGTTACTCGCCAAGACCTGTGTCGATCGCACCTCCCGCTTCGTCGACGGCCGCCAGGGTGTCCTCCTTACGCGCCCGTGCCGATCAGAGCGAGGGGATGCAGAAAGGATCAGCGCAGCAGGCGGGCCAGGGGAGCGCCCAATCGCGCTTACCCCTTCCCATTGATCGACCGCTTGGTCTACCTCGGCCGCCGTGTCGTCCATCACCCACAGCAGCGTCGTGTTCTCTCTCTGGCTCAGTCACCAGCACCACCGAACCGGCGGTGCTGCACCGAGTCGAGCTGGGCCGAGTTGTCGATCTTGGCGAGCTTCGCGCGGCTCGATGATCGGAGGCTCGCCCGGCGCGCTGCACGATCACCACCGCGAGCAGACAGCCGCGAGGCGCGACGCCGGCGAATGCCGGACCGCGCACGCGCCAGCCGGCTCGCGATACTCTTCCCACCAGGCGGTCCAGCGCTCGCCGAACGACGGCGCGCGGCTCGCGAGGCGAGGGGCGACGCCGGCCCAGACCTCGACTGCACGTCGATGCGTGTCGACGAGAGCGCTCGACGTGCGCCGGAGATCGCCTCCTGCAGGTGCTCGAGCTCGCGCAGCTCGTGCTCGCACTCCGAGCAGCGCGTGCTGTGCAGCGCGACCGCGCGCATCTGGCGCGCCTCCGAGCTCGCCGTCGAAGAACAACGGCAGCAGCGGGCGGGCCTCGCGACAGTGGTCATCGCCGCTCCGCTTCGCAGGTCTGCGCGAGCGACGTGCAGCGTGCACATCGCCTGGAGTCCGCCGGCTGACGCTCACAGCAGATCCTTCAGTCTTGTCCTGCAGCTTCTTGCGGGCGTAGTGCAGGCGGCTCATCACCGTGCCCTTCGAACACTGCATGACCCGGCTGATGTCTTCGTAGGAGAGCCCTTCGACTTCGCGCAGAAGTATGACGGCTTTGTGATCGGGGGTCAACTCGTCGATCGCTTCGCTGCACGCGCTCGACCGATCTCTCGCGAGCGCGTCTCGCTGATACGGATCTGCCAGGCGCTGGTCCGGGCAGCGTCGCCTCGACGTCCTCGCCGCCGCCCGGACGGTCCGCCAGAGACACGGTGCCGGCTGGCGCCGATCCCGCCGACGGAAGTCGATCGCCCAGGTTGACGACGATGCGGTACAGCCATGTGTAGAAGCTCGATTCGCCTTTGAAGCGGTCGAGGTTCTCGTATGCCTTGACGAAGGTCTCCTGGGTGAGCTCAAGCGCGTCGTCGCGGTTGTGGACCATGCCCATCGCCACCGCCAGGATCTTGCGCTGATATCGCTCGACGAGCTCGCGGAACGCCTCCTTGTCGCCGCGGCGGCTCTCGCGAACGAGGTTCGCGATCGCTACGCTCCACAGTGGCACTCCACGCTATAGACGGCTCGGTGCAGGTGCGTTATTCACGGCCAGCATTGCTGCGGCTCAGTGCGCCTCGGCCCAGGTGCGTCCGACGCCGAGGTCGACCCGCAGCGGTACCGCCAGCGAGCATGACCCCTCCATCTCCTCCCGAACCACCGCCTGACGCCGCCTCGCGGTCGTCCTCCGCGACTTCCAACAGCAGCTCGTCGTGGACCTGGAGGACCATCGCCGCGCGCCAGCCGCTGCGGCGCGAGACGGCGCTCGATCGCGCACCATGGCCAGCTTGATGAGGTCGGCGGCCGACCCCTGGATGGGGGTGTTGGTCGCGACCCGCTCGGCGGCCTGGGCGCACTGCCGCTCGGGGCTGCGCAGCTCCGGGATGGCGCGGCGGCGGCCCAGGATGCGTGGTGACGTAGCCGCGTCTCGCGGGCCTGCCGCGACGATCCTGTTCATGTAACGTCCCGCACCCCGGCATAGCGCTGCGAAGTAGCTGGCGATGTAGCGCCTGCGCCTCGGCCAGCGGCGATGCCGAGCTCGCCGCGCCAGGCGCTGCGGGCCCATGCCGTAGAGTGATGCCGAAGTTGATCACCTTGGCGGCGCGGCGCATGTCGGCGCGTGACCGGCCCGGCATGACGCCGAACACCTCCGCCGCGGTGCGCGCGTGGATGTCCTGGCCGCGCGTGAAGGCGTCGAGCAGCGCCGGATCGCCGGACAGGTGGGCGAGCGACGCGCAGCTCGATCTGCGAGTAGTCGGCGGCGATCAACACCGACCCGCGGCGGCGGCGATGAACGCGGCGCGGATGCGCCGTCCCTCTTCGCCGCGGATCGGGATGTTCTGCAGGTTCGGATCGCTCGAGCTCAGGCGGCCGGTGGCGGCGCCGGTCTGGTTGAAGCTCGGTGTGCAGCCGGCCGGTCGCGGGATTGACGGCCGCGGGCAGCGCGTCGACGTACGTCGACTTCAGCTTCGACAGCGCGCGGTACTCGAGGATCTTTGCCGGCAGCGGATGCTCCGCCGCCAGGCGCGTGAGCACGTCGACGTCGGTCGAGAGTCCGGTCTTGCCGCGGCGTACGCCGCGCGTCGACAGCCCGAGGCGCTCGAACAGCACGGTCGCGCAGCTGCGGCGGCGAGCTGATGTTGAACTCGCCGCCGGCGAGCGCGTAGATCTCGCGCATCAGCGCGTCCATGCGGCGCCGCTGAATCTCGCGCGCTCAGCGCGCGCAGATCGCTCGACGTCGACCAGCATGCCGCGGCGCTCCATGTCGCGCCAGCACGCCGCACGCAGCGGCATCTCGACGTCGTCGAACAGCGGTCGGAGCGCCGCTCCGCGTCAGTGCGCTCGCGCAGCTGCTGCCGCCAGCGGCTGCGAGCAAGCGTCGACGCCGGTGCGCGATGCCCCGCGCGGTCGCCGCGATACGCCGGCGACGCGCTCGCCGAGCAGCTCGCCGGCCAGCGCCTCCAGCGTCGCCGCCGCCGCCGGATCGACGAGCGCCGCGGCGATCATCACGTCGAAGAGCGCCGCGGCCGCGCAGCTCGACGCCGCGGCGCAGAGCGCAGCAGGTCGCGCTTCGAGATCGTGCGCCGATCGACCTCGATCTGCGGTCGCCGAACGCCGCGCGTCCGCCGCGCAGCACGTCGGCGCGTCGCTGAGCGGCACGCGCACGCGGCGGCGCGCCTCGGCGGTGCTGAGCGACCAGCTCGCGCGCCGGCGTCGCCGGCGGGCCGGCCCGTCCGCACAGCGTCGCCAGCGCCAGCCAACCGCCGGCCGCGCCGCGCCGGCGAAGTGCTGCCGCGGCCTCGCGCCGCGCCTCGACCAGCGCGCGCCTCGACGGCGAGCTGGCGGCGCCTCACGGCCGAGCTGGCGCAGCAGGCGTCTGGAAGCCCAGCTCGGTGAAGAGCGACGCGCAGCGTGCTCGACATCGGGCAGGCGCGACGCGCAGATCCTCGAGCGTCGCACGGTCAAGCGCGCACGTCGCGGCGCACGCTCGCCAGCTCGCGGCTCAGGCGCGCGCTGTCGCGCCTCCGTCGCGCAGTCGCTCGGCGACCGTTCTTGGCGCCGCGCAGCGACAGCTGCTCGACCGCATCGATGCGGCTCGAGGACGCGCTCGAGATCGCCGAACGCTCTGCGACCAGCGCCACGGCCGTCTTCTCGCCGATGCCGCTTGACGCCCGGGATGTTGTCGATCGAGTCGCCCATCAGCGCCAGCACGTCGACTGACCTGCCTGGCGGCACGCCGAACTGCGCCTGCACCGCGGCCGCGTCGGTCCAGCGGTCGCGCATCGTGTCCCACAGGTGCACGCTGCGGACCGACCAGCTGCATCAGGTCCTTGTCGCCGGTGACGACGACGCACGTCGATCGCCGCTCGGCGAACGCGCGTCGATCAGGCGTCGCGATGACGTCGTCCGCCTCGACGCCCGCGATGGCAGCACCGGCAGCATGCGCAACGCGTCGACGACGCTGATGGATCCAGCGGGATCTGCGCCGACAGATCGTCGGCATCGCCGGCCGGTTGCGCTCTTGTAGTCGGCGTAGAGCTCGTCGCGAAACGTCCGGCCGGGCGCGTCGAACACCACGCCAGATAGTCGGGCTTCGCGTCGCGTCAGCAGCTTGAGCAGCATGGTGGTGAAGCCGTAGACCGCGTTGGTCGGCGAGGCCGCTCGGCCCGGTCAGCGGCGGTAAGCGCGAAGAACGCCCGGTAGATGTAGCGAGCTGCCGTCCGACGAGATACGAGGCGCGCGGCGCGGGCGCGGACATGGCGGCAGCGGCGGACGCTAACAAGGGAATCGCCGGTTGCGGCATTCAGCAGATCTGACGTCGGAGGCCATGTCCGACGAGCTTGACCGTGCCCGACGGGCGCCGACTGGCTCAAACGCCGAGCGGCCGTCTGACGGCTTCGGCAACTTGAATACTGCCGCGGCAGTATCGTCAGGATCACGCAATGCGCTGTAGCGGTGCTGCGATGATCGAGGTCCGCAATCTGACCAAGCGCTACGGCGACCTGGTCGCCGTCGATCGAGGTCACCTTCACCGCGGCAAAGGGCGAGATCGCTCGGCTTCCTCGGTCCCAACGGCGCGGGCAAGACGACGACGATGCGCATCATCACCGGCTTCATGCCGGCCACCAGCGGGCACGGTGAAGGTCGCGGGCTTCGACATCTTCGACGACGCCTACGAGGTGCGCAAGCGCATCGGCTACCTGCCCGAGAACCCGCCGCTCTACGCCGACATGACGGTGACGTCGCTATCTGCGAGTTCGTCGGCCGCATCAAAGGCGTCGCCGCGCGCGGACCTGCCGCGACGCGTCGACCGCGTCCGTGCGAGCGCTGCGGCCTCACCGAGGTGACGCGACCGCGTGCTCGGCCACCTCTCGAGGGCTTTCGCCAGCGCGTCGGCCTGGCGCAGGCGCTGATCCACGACCCAGCGTGCTGGTGCTCGACGAGCCGACCATCGGCCTCGACCCGCGCCAGATCCGTCGAGATCCGCACCTGATCAAGCGAGCTGCGCCGGCGAGCGCACGGTCATCCTGTCGACGCACATCCTGCCCGAGGTCGCGCAGCTCTGCCAGAAGGTGGTGATCATCAACGACGGCCGCGTCGTCGTCGAGGATCACGATCGACAATCTGACGCGGGAGCATGCCGCTCGAAGAGGTCTTCATGCGCCACATCAGCGGACGGCAGCGGCGCTGCGAGCGAGGAGACTGCGGCGTGAAGAACATCCTCGCCATCGCGGCGCAAGGACATCCGCTCGCAGTTCGTCTCGCCGATCGCCTACGTGGTGCTGACCGGCTTCCTGCTGCTCGGCGGCTGGTTCTTCTTCAACCTGCTGGCCCGCTTCAACTTTCTCCTGCAGACTCTATCTGCGCATGCCGCAATCCGGAGGCGATGCAGCGGCTCAACCTCAACGAGTTCGTCATCGCGCCGCTGCTGCACAACCTGTCGGTCGTCCTGGTCATCCTGATTCCGGTGATCACCATGCGCAGCTTCGCCGAGGAGAAGCGCAGCGGCACCTACGAGCTGCTGATGACCGTCGCCGCTGTCGATCACGGAGATCGTGCTCGGCAAGTTCCTCGGCGCGTTCGTCTTCGTCCTCATGCATGGTGCTGCTGACCGGCGTCTATCCGCTGATCCTCGTCGCTGTACGGCAACCCGGAGCCCGGCGTCATCCTGAGCGGCTATCTCGGCCTGCTGCTGCTGGCGACGGCGTTCGTGTCGGTCGGGCTGCTGACGTCGTCGTTCACCGAGAACCAGATCATCGCCGCGGTGAGCTGTCTGGTCACGCTCGCTGCTGCTGCTACGTCATCTCCTGGCCGGCCGACACCGCCGGCGAGACGCATGGGCGCGGTGCTGAAGTACCTGTCGCTCACCGAGCATTTCGGCGAGATGGTCAAGGGCATCATCGACACCCGCGACCTGACGTACTTCGTCAGCGTCATCGTGCTCGCCCTGTTCCTCACGCAGCGCTCGGTCGAGTCGCTGCGCTGGAGATAGCCACGTGCGCCGCTCCAACGGGCTCCTCGGCCTGATCGGTCGTCATCCTGCTCGTTGCTTCGCCGGCGTGGTCGTCGCGCTGACGCGCGCGCAGCCCGACTGTCGACAACGCTCTACATCGCCGCGCATCGGTCGTCGGCATCGCTGGCGCTGATCGCCTACCTCAGCGCCGGCCTCGAGAACCTGCGCAGCTTCGTCGGCGAGCGCTCGACCAAATACGGCACCAGCACGTGTCGTCGCCTCGCTGATCTTCATCGCCGATCCTCGGCATCGTCAACTTCATCTCCTATCGCGCCACCACCACCGCTTCGACCTCACCTCGAGCAAGGTCTACAGCCTCTCGCCGCAGTCGGTGCAGGTCCTCAACGGCCTCAACAGCGATCTGCAGCATGGAAGCGTTCGTCGAAGGCGGCACGAATCCCGGAGCTGCGACGATCTGCTGCAAGAGCTAGCCGCGTACCGCGTCGAGCAAGGTGACGTACCGACTGATCGATCCGGATCGCGAGCCGGAGCTCGCCGAGCAGCTACGGCGTCAAGGCCTACAACACCGTGCGCGCATCGAGTACGGCGAGGCCTCGAACCAGGTCACCCAGCCGACCGAGGAGAGCATCACCAACGCGATCATCAAGCTGACCCGCACCGGCGCAAGCAGACGGTGTGCGTGATCGAGGGCCACGGCGAGCCGGACGTCGACGACAAGGAGGACCCGCACGGGCTCGTCGCAGGCCAAAGCGGCGCTGGAGAACGAGAACTACGAGGTCGAAGAAGGTTCTGCTGGCGAGCATGGAGAAGGTGCCGGACGAGTGCAACGGTCGTGCATGATCGCCGGGCCGACGCGGCCGTTCCTCGAGCCAGGAGCTGCCGGCGCTCGACGCGTACCTGAAGGCGGGCGGTCGCGCGCTGTTCCTGCTGCTCGCCACAGCAGCGCCGACGAGCTCATCCGTTTCCTCGCAACCGTGGGGCGTCAAGGTGGGCAACGACGTCGTCGTCGACCAGGTGGTGCGCCTGTTCCAGGGACCGGCGCTCGGCCTCGCGCCGCTGGTCGACACCTACGACGTCAGCCACGAGATCACCAACGAGCTCAAGGGCCGCACGCTGTTCCCGATGACGCGGTCGGTCTCGGCGAGCACGCCGAGGGCAAAGCCGGCCTCAAAGCCGTCGAGTTGGTGAAGACCAGCCCGTCGAGCTGGGCGGAGGTCGATATCGACGGCATCTTCCAGCGCCAGCGAGGCGACGCTCGACGACGCCGACCGCAAAGGTCCGGTGCCGATCGCCGTCGCCGGTCGATGCCGACCTCAAGCAGATGGGCGTGCCGGACGGCAGGGACGCGCGGCTGGCGGTGTTCGGCAGCGCCGAGTTCGCCGACAACCGCAACCTCGAGGGGACCTACTTCAACCGCGATCTGTTCCTCAACACGGTCGGCTGGCTGGTCGGTGCAGTCTGATCTGCTCTCGATCCGTCCGCGCGCGTGCGCGCCGTCGCGCGTCGAGCTTCACCGAAGCGCGAAGGCGCGGCGATCTTCTACCTGTCGGTTGCTGCTGCTGCCCGAGCTGCTGCTACATCGCCGGCCTCGACCGTCTGGTGGTCGGCGCGAGTAGCCGAGTGCCGCAATTGACCGCTGAGCGTCGACTCGCCATGCGGTTTCGCAACACGCTAATTCTCGCCCTGCTGCTGCTCGGGCTCGGCGCGTATCTCTACTTCGTCGAGTCGAAGCAGATCGCCGAGGGAAGCCAGAAGGCCAAGCTGCGTCGACTGTCGACGCCCGACGACGTCACCGCGCGTCACGCTCGACCTATCCCGATCGCGAGATCGCGCTCGTGAAGAGCGCTGGGGCCGGCTGGCGCCTCAGCAAGCCGCTCGATGACGCCGGCCGACGACATCACGGTGCAAGAACCTGCTGCACGCCGTCGCCGACGCCGAGTGTGAAGAAAGACGCATCGACGAACCGCCGCAGGACCTCAGCGCAAGTTCTGGCCTGGCGCCGCCGGACGTGACGGTGAAGCTCGCCGACCAAGGACACGACGCTGCCCGACCTGAAAGTCGGCAAGACCACAGCCGTGAGCTTCTCGACCTACGTGCAGCGCGGCGATCCAGGGCGAAGATCTACCTCACCCGAGTCGGCATTCCGTTCAGCGGCATGGACAAGCAGGTCAAAGACCTGCGCGACAAGAAGATCGTCGACTTCAAGGAAGACGACATCACGCGCGTCGCCCTGCGCGGGCGCGGACGGCGACGTCATCGTCGCCAAAGCGGACGGCACCTGGATGATCAGAGCAGCCCACGTGCGCTGCGGCCGACGGCAATGCGGTGCGCGCGCTGCCTGTCGACGGTGCGCAACATGCGCGCCACCGACTTCGCCAGCGACGCGCCGATCGATGCGGACCTGGTCACCTACGGTCTCGACAGGACCCGCAGCGCCAGCTTGGTGCTTCACGGCGGCCGAACGGCGCCGAGACCCGGCTGCTGGCTGGGCAAAGAGACCGATCAGGGACTCTACGTCGAAGGCCGGCGACCGGACCGACGGCGTTCATCGTCGGGAAGTGGGCGTAGCGCGACCTCAGCCAAGGGTGTCAACGACCTGCGCGACAAGACGGTGCTGAGCTTCGATCCCGGCGCGGCGACGGCCGTCGACGTCACGCTGCAGCGACGGCGGCACCTCTTATGCTGCAGTCAAAGGACGGCAAAGTGGTCGCTCGCAGGCAGCGATCAAGCGGTCGAGCGACGGGGCCGTGATGGCCTACGTCGGCACGCTCGGCAAACTCAGCGGCGCGCAGGTGCTCGGCGACAGCAACCGATCTTGAGACCTACGGGCTCGCGAATCCGACTCTGAACATCGCCGTGAAGGGCAAGGACGGCGTGCTCATCGGCGCCGTGCGTGCCGGCTCGCGCAGCGCCAACGCCGCCCGTACGTCAATACACGATCAAGCGCGCGGACAACCCGACGATCTTTCGAGATACGCGACTTCCAGTTCAAGCAGCTGGACAAGAAGCCGGCTGAGTTCATTGCCGGCGCCTCCGCCGCCGCCCGGCGCTGCAGGCCTACCGATCGAGCAGGCGACGAACGAGGGCGAAGGCGACGCAGAGGAGTGACGGAAGCGATCGGTGGAATCCGTCCGGGTCAGTGTAATCCGTGCCAACGTTTCTACTCTCCGCTGTCCGCTTTCGCCTTTCCGCTTGCGAGATCATCCAGCGCCGCCAGTAGCGCATCGATCTCCGTCGTCGGTGCCGACCGTAGATGCGCAGCGCGTCGTTGCAGCTCGGGCGGTGGCGAAGTAGCGCACCAGGATGCGGCGCTGCTTGAGGCCCTTCATAGACGCCGCGTTGATCGCGTCCGGGCTGGCGCGCCAGCACGAAGTTCGTGTGGCTCGGCGGCACCTGGTAGCCGCGCGCGCGCAAGCGCTGGCTGAGACGCGTCCGCGTCGCAGCGACGCGGCGCGGTGTGCTCGCGCATCGCGTCGTAGTCGGCCGAGGCCGGCCGTGCCGGCCGCAATGCTGACGCCGGCTCAGGTTGTACGAGTCCTTCACCTTGCAGAGCTCCGTCGATCAGCGGCGGTGACGCGAAGCCGAGCCCGACCCGCATGCCGGCGAGCGAGAAGGATTTTGACAGCGTGCGCAGCACTGGCGACGTTGGGTCGTTCGCGCACCAGGCGCAGCGCCGAGTCGCCAGCAAAGTCGACGTAGGCCTCGTCGACGACACGAGGCAGTCCCGCCACGCGCTCGCTCAGCGCGTGCGAGGTCGTCGACCGGCGACGAACGTTACCGGACGGCGCGTTGGGGTTGCAGACGATCGTCACGCGCGCATCGGCCGCGCGCGAGCTGGTCGGGCAGCGAGAGTCGTCTGGGAACGGCAACCGGACGGCAGTGGCGCCGGCGATCGCAACCAGCGTGTCGTACAGGCTGTAGGTCAGGATACGGATAGGCGACGCGTGTCACCCGGCTCGGTACAGGCGCGCAGGACCACGGCGAGCAGTTCGTCAGAACCGTTGCCGGCGACGATGTGGTCGCGCGTCAGATCGTAGCGCCGCCGCCGCCGCATCGCGCAGCGAGTTCGCCATCGGATCTGGATAGAGGCGCACGTCGTCGTTCGCGCAGCGCGGCGATCGCCTCGCGCACCCGCGCCGACGGCGGATACGGGATTCTCGTTGGTGTTGAGCTTGATGTAGGTGCCGTCCTGCGGCTGTTCGCCGGGTATAGCCGTGCATCCGTCCGCGCACCGAGGTCGCGCACGAACGTCAGCGGTGCGAGTGGCGGATGGCTTCTTCATGCAGCGCCAGACCATACCGTGCCGGAACCGGCGAGGCAAATGCCCTCGCCACAGTCGTCGGACAGGACACCCACTGGCGCGCGGTTGCCCGCCCGCAGCGCTCGGTATACGTGAGATGCGGCCATGACGACCACAGCGCCGCTTCGCATCGGCATCCTGGGCGCGGCGCGTATCGCGCCGATGGCGCTGATCCGGCCCGGCGCGCTCGGTGCCCGAGGCGGCGGATCGTCGGCGGTCGCCGCGCGCGATCCGGCGCGCGCCGCGAGCGTTCGCCGCGCAAGCACGGCATCGCGCGCGTCTGCGACGTCTACGACGAGCTGATCGCGCGATCCCGAGATCGACGCCATCTACAACCCGCTGCCGAACAGCCTGCACGCCGAGTGGACGCATGCAGGCGCATGCGCGGCCGGCAAGCACGTGCTGTGCGAGAAGCCGCTCGCCGCCAACGCCGACGAGGCGCGCACGATGGCCGCAGCGCGCCAGCGCGACCGGCCGGGTGCTGGTCGAGGCGTTCCACTACCGCTACCACCCGCTGGCCGCGCGCATGAAGCGCGATCGTCGACTCCGGCGCGCTCGGCGCAGTGCGCCACATCGAGGCGACGATGTGCATCCCGCTGCCGCTGCCGGGCGACATCCGCTACCGCTGCGACCTGGCCGGCGGCGCCGACCATGGACATCGGCTGCTACGCGATCAACATGGTGCGCTTCCTCGCCGGCGCCGAGCCGGAGGTGGTGCGCGCCGAGGCGCGGCTCGTCGTCGCCGAACGTCGACCGCTGGATGACGCGCCGACTTCGCTTCGCCGACGGTCGCACGCGGCCGCATCACCTGCTCGCTGTTCTCCGCGAGCTGCTGCGGCTCAGCGTGCTCGTACGGGGCGAGCGCGGCGAGATGCGCGTCTTCAACCCGGTCGCGCCGCACTTCTACCATCCGCCTCACCGTGCGCACGCCGCGCGGCACCGACGCGCGAGCGCGTGCGCGGCGATGCGACCTACACGCACCAGCTGCGCGCCTTCGTCGCCGCCGTCCGCGAACGCGCACCCGTCGCCGACCGACGCCGTCGACGCGTATCGCCAACATGCGCGGTGATCGACGCCGTGTACGAGAAGGCTCAGCTGCCGCGGCGCGGCACCTGAGATCGAAGTTCTCGCCGCGGAGACGCGGTAGGTGCGGAGAGTCGACATCTGCGCAGCCTCCGCGGCGAAATCCTCGACGGCGGGGCCTAGCGGCCTGGTGCAAAGCCCTCGATCGTCTTCGAAACACGTCGGGGTCGAACGACAGCACGCTGATCGCGGTGGTGTCGACGCCGGCGGCGACGTAGGCGGCGATGCGCTCGCGGCACTCCTCGAGCGAGCCGAAGATCGCGATCGGCATCGACCAGACGATCGGTCATGCCCTTGCGCGTCAATTCGCGATCGCCGGTCTTGAAAGCCCTCGGCGATCATCGCCGCCTCTTCTTCGAAGCCGTACCAGGCGGCGTACTGATTGTAGACCGGCGTGGCGAAGTAGCCGGTCAGCGACGGTGCGGAAGAGATCAGCGCGCACCGTTCTTGTCGTCGGTCACCAGCACCTGTTGTCGGCAGACGATCTTCAGCTTCGCCGGATCCTTGCCCGCCTCGCCGCGCGCCGGCGGCGATGATGCTCGCGCGTCGGCGCACGAGCGCCTCGACGGGAAGCAGGTTCACCGCCACGCCGTCGCCGATCTCGCCCGCCAGCTCCGAGCATCGCCGGGCGCAGCGCGCCGACGTAGATCGGCACCGGCCCGGCCGGCGGCACCATCAGGCGGAAGCCCTGCGTGCGCAGCGTCTCGCCCTCGAGCGCGACCTTCTGCCCTGCCAGCATGCCGCGCACGGCGGTCACCGTCTCGCGCACGCGCGTCGAGCAGGCGCCTGAACGGCGTGCCGTGCCAGTTCTGCGACGATGGCGTGGCTCGAGCGCGCCGAGACCGAGGATGAAGCGCCCCGGGCGAGCTGCGACACCGTACCGGTCGCCGCCGCGATGGTCGCCGGCGTGCGGATGTACACCGGCGAGACCGCGAGACCGATGCGTACGCGTTTGGTCACCTGCGCGACCGCACCGGCCAGCACGAACGGATCGGGCCCGCCGGTCTCGGCGATCCAAGATGCTCTCGTAGCCGAGATCCTCGGCGCGCCGCGCCCACTCGACGGCTCGCTGCAACGTCGCCGGGAACAGGGAGGCTGAGCGCCAACTTGCCGAGGTTCATCGCAGGCAATCCTTTCATGCTGAAAGATCGTGACCGGCTGGCCAGCTGACCGGACTGACCAGTAGTCTGTGACCGGTCGAAGCGTCAGTGGGCACCGGTAACGGTCACAGGTCCGTTTTCTGCGTTTCTGACGAAAGACGTGACCGGTAGTCAGTATTCAGCGCTGGTTGAGCATTCACCGGTCACTGGTCACCGGTCACCGGTCACGCCTCGTTCCGCCGATTCTGCGTACCTGTTTCCCCTGGATTTCTCCACAGCCCCGCCCTATGACTCGCGCACGCATGACCGGAAAGGATCGTCGCTATCTGCGCGGCTTCGCGCATCGGCTGAGCCCGGTGGTGATCGTCGGTCAGCACGGACTGAGCGATGCGCGTCCTGCGTCAGGTCGACGACGCGCTCACTCGATCACGAGCTGATCAAGGTCCGACTCGGCAGCGAGTGTCCCGCTCGACCGCGACGAGGCGGCGCGACGCTGACCGAGCGCACCGGCTGCGGCGCTGGCCGGCACGGTCGGGCGCGTGCTGATTCTGTATCGCCGCACATCCGAGCAGCCGCGCATCGTTCTGCCGGGCAGTTGGGCCGAGCGTACGATGAAGCGTAGCGCCGACCGGCGTGCGGAGGTGCGGAGGTGCCGAGGCTGGGGCCTCCGCACCGTACCGCCGAACTCCGCACTCGGAAAATACGAGGGCATCAATGTCCTTCTACGAACGGCTTGAGCGCGCAGGACGCACTCCTTCATCGGGCTCGAGGACTCGCGCTGCCACATGCACGTCGGCGGCGTGATGCTCTTCGACGCAGCGCCGGTGCGCAGCACGCCGACGGCGGCCTCGACATCGACCGCATCCGCGCGGCAATCGAAGCGCGGCTGCATCTGGTGCCGCGCTTTCGCCAGCGACTCGCGTATCTGCCCTACGAGCGGCTGCCGATCTGGGTCGACGACGACCGCTTCCGCCTCGCCTATCACGTCCGCCACACCGCGCTGCCGAAGCCCGGCGACGAGCGCATGCTCAAGCGGCTGGTCGGACGCATCATGTCGCAGCAGCTCGACCGCACGCGCCCGCTCTGGGAGATGTGGTTCGTCGAAGGGCTCGAGAACGATCAGTTCGCGCTGATCAGCAAGACGCATCACTGCATGATCGACGGCGTATCCGGCGCCGATCTGATCTCGGTGATCATGGAGCCGTTCCCCAACCCCGAGCCCGGCGAGCCGCTGTCGTGGACGCCGCGCCCGCATCCGAGCGATGCGCGGCTGCTGTTCGACGAGGTGCGGCGCCGCATGCGCGCAGCCGCTCGACGTGCGTGCGGGCGGCCCGCACCGCCATCCGCCATCCCGAGCAGGCCCTCGCCAAGGTGGAGGAGAGCGTCGCGGCGCTCGCCGAAGCGTTCTCGCCGACGCCTGCAACCCGGCCTCGCTGCTGCCGATCAACACCGAGGTGCGGCCCGTCGCGCCGCTTCGACTGGACCGCGATGCCGGTGGCCGATCTCAAGGCGGTGAAGAACGTGCTCGGCGGCACGCTGAACGACGTCGTGCTGGCAACGGTCGGCGGCGCGCTGCGCCGCTTCTGCCTGCAGCGCGCCGTCGATCCCGACACGCTGCAGCGTGCGCGCGCTGGTGCCGGTGAGCGTGCGCGCGCCGCAGGAGCACGGCGCGCTCGGCAACCGCGTCACCGAGATGATCGCGCCGCTGCCGATCCATCTCGACGATCCGGTCGCGCGCCTCGAAGCGGTGCGCATCACCATGGGCGGCCTGAAGGAATCGAAGCAGGCGCTGGGCGGCGAGATCATGACCGCGATCGCCGAGTGGACCGTGCCGAACGTGCTCGTGCAGGCGGTCAAGCTCGGCATGCGCTCGCGCCCTACAACCTCATGGTGACCAACGTGCCCGGCCCGCAGATCCCGCTCTACTTCCTCGGCTGCGAGATGAAGACCACCTATCCGGTGGTGCCGCTGTTCGAGAACGTCGCGCCTGGTCGTCGGCCTGTTCAGCTACAACGGCGGCCTGTTCTGGGGCTTCACCGCCGACTGGGAGACGGTGCCCGACCTGCACGACTTCGTCGTCGCGATCGAGGAGTCGTTCGCCGAGCTGCAGCAGCGCCGCCCGCGGCGGAGCGCTCCGCCAGCACGCAAACCGCGACGGAAGAAGGCCTGCGGCAAAGGCAGCTCCGCTGGCACGCGCGGCGGCGGGTAGGTAGGAATTTGTTGATTTGTTGAGTTGTTGATTTGTTGATTGCGGCCGCGCGCAGATCCGGGCATTGCGTTCGCCGTACGCTCCCGGCGTGGCGTACCCCAACGGCGCAGCGACCTCAGCCACCGGACCCCAATCAACAAATCAACAACTCAACAAATCAACAAATAGATTTCATGCACAAGCTATCGTCCTACCGCGGTCTCAACGCCGTCGTCACCGGCGCGTCGAGCGGGATCGGCAAGCTCATCGCGTTGCGGCCTCGGCCCGCGAGGGCGCGCGCGTGGCGCTGGTGGCGCGCCGGCGCACCGAGCTCGAAGAGCTGGCGGAACAGCTGCGCGCCGTGGGCGCGGAGCCACTCGTCGTGCAGTGCGACGTCGCCGAGCGCGCGCAGGTGTTCGACAGCGGCGGCGACCGTGCTGATCGCTTCGGGTCGGTCGAGATCCTGGTCAACAACGCGGGCTACGGACATCACCGCCCGTTCCTCGAATGGGATCTCGACGACATGGAACATCTGATGCAGGTCAACTTCTTCGGCAGCCTGTACTGGACCAAGGCATTGCTGCCGCGCATGGTCGAGCAACGGCGCGGCTGGCTCGTGTTCATCGCCTCGGTCGCCGGCAAGATCGGCGTGCCGGACGAATCGGCGTACGCCGCCTCGAAGTTCGCGCAGGTCGGTCTCGCGGAGGCGCTCTCGTACGAGGTGCGAGGATGCCGGCGTGCAGGTCCTCACACGGTCTGCCCCGGCACGATTCGTACGCCGTTCTTCGACGCGGAAGCGCTGGAGCGCATGCCGCCGGTGGCCAAGCGCAGCATGGTCGAGCCTGAAGGGTTGGTCGACGCGATCTTCAAGGCGCTCGGCAACGGCAGAGTACGAGCTCACCTACCCGCGTCTGATCGCCGCCGGCTATGTCACCAAGGTGCTCGCGCCGGGCTTCATGCGCCACAGCGTCAAGCGCACGACGATCGATGCCGTGCGCGCCCGCAAACGATGATCGGGTAGCACCAGCCTCCGTGCCGATCGGCGTAGTCGCGGTCCCTTGTGGCCGCGGACGTCGCTTGGCGACGTCCCGCCGCGCAAAGCGCGGCGAGCGAGGGACAAGCCCCGCGACTACAGGCCGCCACCGGCAGGATCGCCGGTGCTATCCGGCCGCTTGCCTGGCTTCCGACGCCGACGGCCTCGTGTTCCTGAGGGATATACACCGATCCCGATGCTCGCGAGCGAGAACCACTGCGCCGTCGTGAGCCCGAGCAACCACGCCGGGTTGCGGCGCAGGAACTCGACCGCGAGGCGCGCCGCGCCGCGTAGAGCAGGTACTGGCGCGAGTAGAGTGGCCGTCCGGCAGACCACGGCGGCGCTGGCGCCAGAGAGACGACGAAGATCGCCGACGTACAGCACCAGCTCGTAGATCGGCGTCGGGTGCACGCGCTCGGTGGTCGGCACGGCGCCGTCGGGATAGCTCATGCCCCACGGCAGATCGGTGGCTACGCCGTAGTCGCCGTCGCCGGCGAGTTGGCAGCCGATGCGGCCGATCGCCAGCCCGATGGCGAGCGCAGGCGCGGCGATGTCGCCGGCGACGCGCGGCCGGTATGCCGACCGTGCGCGCCCACCACAGCACCGCCGACGGCGCCGCCGACGACGCCGCCGTACCAGACCCAGCCGCTCGACGAGCAGGAAGCGCGATGGGATCCGCGACGAAGTAGTTCCAGCCCGCCGGGATGACGAACAGACGCGCGCCGATCCAGCCGCCGACGTAGGCCCAGAGCACCATGTCGTAGGCGTAGCGCACGTCGTAGCCGCGCTCGATCATCTCGCGCCGGATCACCAACAGGGCGACGAAGAAGCCGAGGAACGCCATCGCCCAGAAGCTCGGGATGGCGATGTCGGCGATGTAGAAGAGAACAGGACGCATCAGGCGGGACGTTCGCGCAATGCGGCTCTGATTGCGGGCGAGCAGTGCGGCGCCGATGGCCATCGAGGCCAGGCTCACCCACTGCGCGACGGTCAGCCCGAAGCGCGACCACCGGATTGCGGCGCACGAACTCGACCGCGAAGCGCACCGCGCCGGTGCACAACATATACTGGCCGAACAGGCTGCCGCGCGCATGCGGCGCGCGCGCTGGCGCCCACAGCGCCAGCGAAGATGAGCAGGTAGCGCGGCCGACCTCGTAGATCGGCGTCGGGTGCACGCGGTCGGTGGTCGGCACGACGCCGTTCGGGTAGCTCATGCCCCAGGGCAGATCGGTCGGGAATGCCGTAGTCGCCGTCGCCGGACGAGCTGACAGCCGACGCGGCCGATCGCCTGGCCGATGGAGAGACACGAGCCCGGCGAGATCGACGACGTCGCCGAGCGGCAAGCCGAGCCGCGCGTGCCTTCGCGATCACCGCGACGGCGCCGCCCATCAGCCCGCCCTGCCAGACCCAGCCGCTGCCCGACAAGCAGCAGGCCGAGCGGATCGCGCTGGAACTGGTCCCACGCGGTGACGATGAGAAAGAGCGCGCGCGCCGATGAACCCGCCGACGTAGGACCACAGAATCAGATCGTACGCCGCGGCGACGATCGTGCCCCTGCCGGCGCAAGCTCGCTGCGCGCCACGAACAGCGGCGGCGAGAAGCCGACGAATGACCGACGCCCAGAACGAATCGATCGGGATGCCGAAGACGTGAAACAGAATCGGGTACATCGGAAGCGAGATGTCGCCAGCGGTCGCCTGCCTACATTCCCATGACGTTGTACCCGCCGTCGACGTGCAAGCACTTCGCCGGTGATGCCGGCTGCAGCCGTCGCTGCACAGATACAGCGCCGCGGCGGCGACCTCTTCGGCGGTGACGTTGCGGCGCAGCGGCGCGCGTCCTCGTGATAGTGCAGCATCGACTTGAATCCGGCTGATGCCGGCGGCGGAGAGCGTGCGCAGCGGGCCGGCGGAGATCGCGTTGACGCGAACACCGCTGGGGCCGAGGTCGAACGCGAGATAGCGCACGCAGGTCTCCAGCGCGGCCTTGGCAACGCCCATGACGTTGTAGTGCGGGATCACCTTCTCGGCGCCGAAATAGGTCATGGTGACGAGGCGCGCCGCGGCGCGCGGTCAGCAGCGGCTCGGCGCGCGCGCCATCGCCACCAGCGAGTAGGCGCTGACGTCGAGCGCGAGATGAAAACCCTGGCGCGACGGTCTCGACGAAGCGCCCTTTCAGATCCTCGCGCCCGGCGAAGGCGAGCGAGTGCACGCACAGCGTCGAGGCCGTCGCTCCACCGTTCGCGTAAGCGTCGCGAACACAGCCTCGATCTGCGCGTCATCGGTCACGTCGCAGGGCAGAACGAGGTCGACACCGATCGATTCGGCGAGCGGCCGCACGCGCTTCTCGATCGCCTCGTTCGGATAGGTCAGCGCCAGCTCGGCGCCCTCGGCGCTGCAGGCGCTGCGCGATCGCCCAGGCGATGCTGTGATCGTTGGCGACGCCGAAGATCGCGGCGCGCTTGCCGGTCATGGTGGGCATGGGGTGTTGGAGTTTTCGGATGGTCGGGGACGTGAGCCAAAGAGGGGGCTGATTGCTCCAGCCCCCTCGGGTTGAATCAGTGACGGTGATCCGTCATCCGCGCCTTAGCGCGAACGGCGGCGCAGCCAGAGCAGCGCTGCCTACCGGCAGCAGGACGAGGCCAGCCAGCCTGGCTATCCGCCGGCGACGCGACCGCGCAGCCGTCGTCGAATTCCGCGATGGGGAAGGTCGGAATCGTCGGCGGCGGCGTGCCCGGCGTGTGTGGTCGGTGTCCCCGCTGCTCCGCCCGTGGCTGTCGGCGTCCCGCCACCACCCACCGATGATCGAGCCGTCGGTGCAGGACGTCCCAAGCGCAGTGCCGTCTGGCGTGCTGGCACCCGGGTTCGAGCAGGTCAGCGGATAGGTCTGGCCGTCCGCCGCCGTGTCGTTGATCTTCACGTTGCAGGTGTACGAGCAGGCCGGCCGCGATCGCATCCGTATTCTCGGAGCGAGATGATGATGCCCTTGTAGCCGGTGCACTCCTCGCCCGAGCAGTTCGGCGGCTGGAAGGCATCGGACAGGGCTCTTGTTGATCGCCTCGTTGACGGTACAGTCCGGCGTGCCATCCAGATTTCGCCACGATCGAGATGGCCGCGCCGATTGCCGCCGGAGAAGGTGATCGTGTTCTCGGTGCCCGCCACCATGGTGCCGAGCAGCGGCAGCTCGAGGCTCACGTCGATGGAAACCGTGTCGCCGATGTTACCATTGGCGGAACCGATCTTGATATTGACGGCCGCTTCGACGGTCGCAGTCGGCGTGGCGGTTTGCCTCGCCACCGCCGCCCGTCGAGGTTTCGGTCGGCACTTCCGGCCCGCCAACGGTGATCTCACCGTTCGTGCAGGTCGTGTCGAGAGCGGTTCCCTCCGGATCGCTGGCGCCTCGGATCTGTGCAGGCGAGCTCGAGGGTTCCGGTGGCGTCCGCCGCAATCTGCACGTGGCAGGTGAAGAGCAACGAGCCGTCGGGAATCTCGTCCGTGTTCTCCAGCGAGATGATGATCGCCTTGTACGCCGTGCAGGCGTCGCCCTCGCAATCGGGCGGCTGGAAGGCGTCAGACAGACTCTTCATGATGTCTTCGTTCACCGTGCAGTCCGGCGTGCCGTTCCCCAGCGCTGCAATGCGCTCCCGTCGGGAACGTGATGACGTTCTCGGTACCCGCCACGACGCTGCCTGCAGATTCAAGCGTGACAGGCACGCTCGCAATCGAACCGGCTGCACCCTGCGCGCTACCGACGTGTAAGAACTACTGCGTGTGCCTGCGCTGCCAGCATCAGCACTGCACCGGCCGTCAACGCGGCCACCTTCAGCGAAATCTGTCTCATGTGCTGCCCCTCCCCTAGACATGTAGGTTGGCACTCCATACCTCTCCCACAGCGTACAGGCAACTGTAGGCGGACAACTTTTGAAATTAATTGGTCGTTGACGTCACGGGCAACCGCGGAGCGAGTTGTTCACCCCCTGACGAGGCACGAAACAGGAACCGTGCCGGTGTTCTGGCAGTCGAAAGCCGCTACAGTTCGAAATCGGTTGCGATCCGAGCGCGATGTTGACGCCGCGCACGAGCTCGCTGATGGAGACGCTCCCGCCACCGTCGCAATCGCCAACGCACGGCCCGCCGGGACCAATGGTGACCTGACCCTGAACGAACTTGACGTTGCTCTTGTTCGCGGTCGTCGCGGTGACATCGCAAGCCGATTGATCGCCGAGCGATAAGTTGGCCGCCAAACTGAGGTTTTGCGTTGGCGCCCAGTATCCATGGCGCTAAAGATATGCAGCGGGAATCGGTGCGGTGGTCCCGGCTGCGATCTGCATCTTCCAGCGTCACAATGTTGCCCGCTGGCGGGCAGTACGGGAATCTGGACGGGGCCTTGCTCGGGCAGATCGCGCGGACCGTATACGACAATGTTGACGAAGTTGTCGCGCGTCTGACCGGCACCGGTGTCGGGGCACAGGCAGCGGTTGCGGTTAGTGCACTGGGCGTTCTCGATGACAACGGTAAAGTTGCTGGGCACCCCGGTGACCGAGCCATCTGCGAGGTTGCCGTCGGTACAATTGAAGGTGAGCGGAGCGGAATTGCCCGATGCCGGGAACGCCGAGCGTGAAGGCGACCGCTGAGGACTTGCGTCGAACCCCTGACCATTCTGCGAATCGTTTGGACCCTGGGCGAACGCGATCGGAATGTTGACGCTGGCGCCAGCCGCACCAGACACCATCGGCGCGGTGATCGCCGCGCAGCTGCTGCCGGGTGCACTCGCTGCTCGCCGTGCCTGGTGCGGTGCACTGCGCACTCGCGGTCGCCACTAGGGCGAACCATGAACAAGCAGCTGCGCTCGCGGCGAATACGAACTGCCGCATCATCGATGCATCACCCATCCCCGCCATGCGCCTGTTTGCCGTACCTGCACGCTCACAAATTTTGCCACTGTTACCTCACTCCCATGGATTTCTGTCAAAAATCAGATGTCACAGGCGCGCTCACTCACCCCTCCGTTTGGCAGAGGTTGAGCAGAGCGTTGTTGACGCCGCGCACGAGCTCGGCGACGTCGACGGTGCTGTTGCCGTTCTCATTGAACGTCGCACAACTGCACAGCGGCTGGCTGCCGAGTGCGATGTTGACGCCGAGCACCAGCTCGTTGACCGTCACCTTGCGGCTACCGTCACAATCGCCGACGCACAGGGGCGGACCGGTGTTGGTGAGAACGGAGACGTTGGTGTTGTCGATGTTGGCGGTAACGAGGTCAGGGGAGGTTGTTCTCGATCAGGCTGGGGGCGGCGAGGCCGTAGGGACCGATGTCGGTCCCAAACTGCTGTGCATCCTGGAACGCATGCCATCGCAGTTGCCCGGCGGCACCGAGACGTCGCCATCGAGATCGACGGTGCCGAAGTTGTCGGCGCTGGCGATGTCGATGACCCCGTCGCCAGACTGAGGCTCGCGCGCGACGACCGATTCCGGAACGCCGCCGACGGTGTACCCCGTCAACGGTTGGAAGGTGCCGTCGCCGTTGCCGAGCAGGACGTCGACGGTATCGAACGATTCGGTGGCGACGGCGGCGTCGGAGCTTGCCGTCGTCCAGTTGAAGTCGGCCAGCGCCACGCCGCGCGGCGCATCGTCGAGCTCGGCGGCGGCAGCGGTGCCGGCAAAGAGGAACGTCCCGTCACCACTGCCCGATCAACGTCGCGAGCTTGGACTCGTCGTAGAGGCTGACCGCGAGGTCGAGATTGTCGTCGTCGTCGAGAAGACCAGCGGCCATGCCGAAGGGTCCGCCGGGGACGGTGGTCTGATGCAGATCACCGAACGTCCCATCGCCGTTGCCGAGTCGCACGCTCACCGTGTCACCGAACAGATCGGCGGTGGCGACATCGAGGCTTGCGATCGCCGTTGAAGTCCGCCAGCACGACCGCCTGCGGAGCTGCCGCCCATGTCGTACTCGACCTCGGGCGCGAACGCCGCCGTCGCCGTGACCGATGAAGACGCCGATCTTGACCGGCGGTTCGGACAACTCCTTGGCGACGACGATATCGAGATTGGCGTCGTCGTTGAGGCGGCCCGAGGCAATGCCGGAGGGGCCAGCGACGGCGCCGCCGAGCGTCGAGCCGTAGCTCAATGCGCCCTGGCCATCGCCGAGCAACAATCGTGACGTCATCCGACGCGTTGTTCGCCGTCGCGATGTCGAGCTTGCCAAGTCGTTGTTGAAGTCGCCGGCGGTGAGATCCAACGCGCCCCTCAGAGCAGTCGACGCCGTCCTGGCAGTTCGGCGGACCGAGCGACACACTCACGAACGGGTCGAACGACAGTCCGATCGAGACCCGCCTGCGCGGCGATCACCATGCCGAGCAGCAACAGGCCGACGACACACGCCACCCGAGCCTTCCCCCAATGCGGTTCTTGCTCAACACACGACCCTCACAAGCTGGCGATGGTAGACGAAGTGGTCCCGGAATCGGTTGCCCCGCGTGCGGCCGCGCGGCTCGGCGCCCGCGGCGCGCGATGTATTCACCATCGAGACTGGGTCGATCATTGCCGGCGGTCAGAAACTTTGTCAAGCCGCACAAGGGCTTTCACAGCAACGACACATAGCGTGACAAGGGTGTGAAATTGCTGCGTCGCTGGTGACGCGACCCGCTCGGCGGTCCAGCGAGCCGCGCTCCGATACGACGCGACCTGTGCACATGCCAGAGAGATGCTTCGAGACGCGTTTTCGTGCCTCGCACGCCCGACAAAAGCGGACGCGCGGCGTTTCGTGCACCGAAGGAGATTGCTATAAGCCGCGACCCGAACATGGCTGGACAGGCGCTGGCAGGACTGCGGGTGCTGGAGTGCGGCGAGATGGTCGCGGCCGCGTACGCGACCAAGCTGCTCGCCGATCTCGGCGCCGACGTGATCAAGATCGAGTCGCCGGGCGGTGATCCGGCGCGCCAGCTGCGGCCCGTTTCCCGGGCGGCGAGGCCGGACCCGGACCGCAGCGGGCTCTATCCTGTACCTCAACACGAACAAGCGCAGCGTCGCGCTCGATCTCAGCGAGCCGGGCGGGCGCGCGACGCTTCGATCGATCGTCGCACGGCGCGGATCTGCTGGTGCACAACCTGCCGCCACCGCGTGATGGATGCGCTCGGCACTCACCTACGAGGCGCTCGCGGCGCACAACCCGCGGCTGGTGATGACCTCGATCACACCCTTCGGCCTGCGCGGGCCGCGGCGCGGTGGCGGGCAACCGATCTGACGCTGTGGAACAGCCGGCGGCATCGCCTACCTGAACGGCAGCCGCCGGACGCTGAGGATCTGCCGCCGCTGGCACCGTTCGGGCGCCAGGCCGCAGTACCAGGGTGGCGCTCAACGGCGCCATCGCTGTCGCTCGGCGCGCTGTTCGCCCGCCTGCGCAGCGGGCGCGGCCAGCACGTCGTGGTCTCGATCCAGGAGTCGCTCGCCGCGATCCTCGAGCTGACCTTCAGTACTGGCCGTACATGGGCCTGATCGCGTCGCGCCTCGGTCGCAAGCCGATCCAGCCGCTCGACTTCCTCGAGTGCCAGGACGGCTGGATCTTCATCTGCTGCGTCGAGGAACATCAGTGGCAGGAGTTCGTGCGCATGATCGGCAGCCCGGAGTGGGCCGAGCTCGAGCTGTTCGCCGACCGCCTCAGCCGTGGCGTCAACTGGGACGCGCTGAAGCTCTTCCTGCAGGAGTGGGCGAGCGAGCAGAGCGGTGCGAGGAGGTCTACCACGCCGCGCAGAAGCGGCGCATTCCGTTCGCGCCGGTGTCGACGATGGGCGACCTGCTCGCCTCGGACCATCTCAAGGTCGCGCGGCTTCTTCGCCGTGCTCGACACCGCCGAGGGTGAGCGCGGTCACTGTGCCGGGCGCACCCTACACGATGCTCGGCGACACCCTGGGCGATTCGCCGCCGGCACCGCGCTCGGCGAGCACACCGCCGAGGTACTGGCCGGACTCGAGTAGCCTCGATGCTGTTTCACCACGAGACACAGAACACGAGGGGCATCCTACGCGAGTGCTCGTGCCTCTGGCTCTGGGTGAGGCTCGACATGACTCAGCCGCTCGAAGGCATTCGGGTCGCCGACTTCACCTGGGTGTGGGCCGGGCCGTTCTGCACGCTGCAGCTCGCCCACCTCGGCGCGGAGGTGATCCGCGTCGAGAGCGCGACGCGCACCTGCGTCACGCGGTCTGCTGCCGCCGTTCGCCGACGGCGAGCCTGGGCGCAACCGCAGCGGCTACTTCAACCAGTACAACCAGGGGAAGCGCAGTCTCGCGCTCGACCTCAAGCAGCCCGAAGCGCGTCGCCGTGGCGAAGGACCTGGTCGCGCAGTGCGACATCGTCTGCGAGAACTTCGCCGCCGGCGTGATGGACGCGCATGGGACTCGGCTACGAGGCGCTGCGCGCGTCAAGCCCGACATCATCATGATCGCGCTGTCGGGCTACGGCGCGACCGGCCCGGACGAGCGAGTTCGTGTCCTACGGCCCGGCGCAGGTGCCGCTCTCCGGGATGTCGTCGCTGACCGGCTACGCGCGATGGCCGCCGATGCACGTCGGCATCTCGTACGGCGATCCGACCGGCGGGCCTGCACGGCGCCGTCGCCGTGCTCGCCGCGCTGCTGCACCGCGCCGCGCACCGGCGAAGGCCAGTACATCGACCTCTCGCAGCAGGAGACCAGCATCGCCGTGCTGCGGCGAGGCGATCCTCGAGCGAAACCGTCAGCGGCGCGCAGCCGCCGCGCGACGGCAACCGCGATCGCGCACATGGCGCCGCACGGCGTGCTTCCGCTGCGCCGGCGAGCAGCGCTGGGTCGCGATCGCCGTTCGCGACGACGCCGAGTGGCGGCGCTGTGCGGCACTGATGGGGCGTCCCGAGCTCGGCAGCGACCCGCGCTTCGCGACGCTGCGCCGCACGCAAGGCGAACGAGGACGAGCTCGAGGCGTTGCTGACGCGAGTGGACGTAGCGCAGGCGCGCCGAGGAGCTGTCGTCGAACTGCTGCAAGCGCGCCAGCATTCCCGCCGCCGTGTCGATGCACAGCCAGGACATCGCCGACGATCCGCATCTGCGCCAGCAGCGGATTTCTTCGTCAACCTCGCCGCATCCCGAGGTCGGCACGCGCCTGCACCTCGGCATTCCGTGGCGCATGTCCGCGACGCGCCTGCACGCGTGCAGCGCGCCGCGCCCGTGCCTGGGCGCGGACACCGACGACGTGCTGCAGCGCATCGTCGGGTACGGCCACGAGCGAGATCGCCGCAGCTGCGCGAGCGCGGCATACTCAGCTGAGGTATTTGTTGATTTGTTGAGTTGTTGATGTTGTTGATTGGGTTCGGACAGAACAGGCGCGCGCCTGCGGTTACCCGACGCCCATTCAACCGTCAACATCAACAATCCATCAACAAATCAACAAATTCCTGTCGCCGATCACCACCCTGCCGCATCACCGATCCATGCAACTCGCTGTGCGTTTTGGCTGGCATCTGTCCGGTGCTTCGGCCTAGACAGAAGTAGATTCGATTCTTCGCGCCATGCACACTCAAACGGTGGAGCCGCAACTCTATCGCGCTGCTGCTGCTCAACCTCGCATTGCAGCTGTTCGACGGCGTGGCGACGTATCAGGGACTTGCGGCTCGGTGTTCGCGAAGCGAATCCGATCCTGCGTCGCCGCGTTCGATTTGCTCGGCGTCGGTCCGGCGCTGCTCCTCTTCAGCCAAAGCCTGCGGCCTGCTGGTGCTCCTCCATCGCGCCACGCCGGCGCGGGTCGGCATCACGGTGCTGCGCGCGCTGGCGGCCGATCTACTGCGTGCTGTCGCTCGGCCCGTGGCTGGGGAAGTTCGCGTCGCTCGCGTTCGCGATGGTCTGACGAACCCGCGCTACGAGTTCGCCGCACGCGCCGGCGCCAGCTGACGGTCGAGCGTGCCAGGCGTGCGCGCTGCCGCGACGCGGCGCGACTGCCGGTGACCGCGCTGCGCGGCAGGCGCAGCGCAGCACCGTGGTGCCCGACGCCGACCTCGCTGTTCAGCTCCAGGGCGCCGCCGAGCAGCGCGACCAGCTCGCGCGCCAGGCGTGAGGCCGATGCCGAGGCCGCCGAAGCGGCGCGTGAACGATCCGTCGACCTGACGGAAGTCGTCGAAGATGATCGCCAGATCGTGCGGCGCGATGCCGATGCCGCTGTCGGCGATGGCGATCTCCATCACGCCGTCGCCGCCGTCGCGGGCTCCGACGCGGATCTCGCCCGCCGTCGGTGAACTTGGCGGCATTGCTGAGCAGGCACGCGAGCGCGCGGCTGAGCTTGCGGCGATCGGTGTGCAACGCGTCGACGTCGGCGTCGAGCTCGCAGACGATCGACACGGTCTTCCCGTCGACCAGCTCGCGCGTGATCGGCAGCAGCTCGTCGATCAGCTGTCGCGCAACTCACGGCCTCGGCGCGCAGGCGCGGCGGCCGGAGCGGATCTCGGCGAAGCTCACCAGCTCCTCGAGCAGATGCTGCAAGCGGCAGGCGTTGACGCGCACGCGCTCGATGCTCTCGCGCAGGATCGTCGGCGTCGGAATCCGGCAACGACGTATCGAGCACGTCGAGGTAGCCGAGAATCGCATGCAGCGGCGTGCGGAACTCGTGCGACACGGTGGCGAGGAACTGGTCCTTCGCTTCCGCCGCCGCACGCGCGCGCGGCATCCGACTGCTCGGCGGCGTAGAGCGCGCCGGCGGCCGCGTCGCACGACCATCTGACAGAGCCAGCGCTCGCGCGCCGACAGCGTGCGCCGCGGCTGACGTCACCCAGAGCGCGCCGCATTGCGCTGGCCATGCGCGCGCAGCACGGAAGGCCGTCGCCGCGTCCGCCCTCGGCGCGCGCGTCGTCGCAGCATCATGCGGCAGCGCAGTCCCGGACACGCTCCCTCGACGAAGCTGCCGATGCCGCTGACGAACTCGCGCGTCGCGTGCGTCTCGGAGAACACGCTCGCCAGATCGAGCAGCAGACGCAGGTGCTGATTCTCGTCTTCGGCTTCCTGACGCGCCGCCGCCGCTCGCGCTTCAGCTGCTCGATCAGCGAGGCGTAGAAGACGCGCGACGAGGAAGAAGAACGGCAGGCGCACGCAGGCTTCCGACCGTCGTGCCGCCGCTGATCCACAGCCAGTAGCCGTACACCGCCGCAACCAGTGCGCTGCCGATGGCGACCTGCGCGACCGTCTCGCCGATGGTGATGAGAAAGACGGTGAAGAAGTAGGCGAGCAGCAGATCCTGCGAGAGGCCCGTGGCTCACGACATGCCGAGCAGGATCACGGCCGTATCGGCGAGCAGCAGGCAGGGGTCCGAAGTGCTCCGTGTAGAAGCAAGCGCCGCGGCGCGAAGGCCCAGACACACGTTCGAGGCTGACAAACAGCAGCGACGTAGGCCAGGAGCCCGGCCGTGTAGATCGTCGCCGGCGCGCAGCACCATAGTAGGCGCAGGTGGCGATCACGACCGAGCGCAGCAAAATGACGATGCGCTTGCGATCTACCCCGCGACGTGACTGGCAGTGCTCTCGCCGACCCCGGTGATTGCATCCTGCCCGCAGGCCTAGATGCAACGCTTACGCCAGCGATGGCAGGTCCTTCACGACCTGGCGTGGAACCCGGCAGATCGTACTGCCGAGAAGTGACGAGCTCACCGTGCTATCGCTCTGTTGCTTATCGCGAGTCAGCCGAACGCGGCTGAGAATGGCACCGGCGTCGCGCCGGTGGCGGCGCCCTGCGGGCCGCCAGCCGCGGCGGAACCAGACGTTCGCGAATCCGCACGGCGCGCTCAGCGCGCCACCAGCACGGAGGCCGGTGCTGCCAAAACCAGCTATCCGCTAGTGGCCCAGGACGATCACGCAGGCGACGGCGCCGGGGCCGCCGACGTTGTGCGCCAGGCCGAGCTCGGGCGTTCTGCACCTGGCGCTCGCCGGCCTGGCCGCGCAGCTGCTGTGACGCACTCGTAGATCATGCGCACGCCGCTGGCGCCGATCGGATGGCCGAACGACTTGAGCCCGCCGCTCGGGTTGATCGGGATGTCGCCGCTCGAGCGCCGTGCGCCCCTCCTCGACCAGCTTCCGCCCTCGCCCTTCGGCGCAGAAGCCGAGGTCCTCGATGTTCGAGATCTCGGTCCACGTGAAGCAGTCGTGCACCTCGGCGAAGTCGACGTCCTGCGCGCGTGATGCCGGCCATCGTCGTACGCCTGCCTGCGCCGCCTTCTGCGTCGAGCGGAAGCCGAGGTAGTCGAAGGTCGGATCGAAGTACGGCTGGCCGGTCGTCGACCGCGAGCGCCGAAGCCCTTCACCAGCATCGGCTGGTCGGTGCAACTGCGTCGCCAGGTCGGCGCGGCAGACGATCGCCGCGGCGGCGCCGTCGGTCGTCGGGCAGCAGTCGAAGAGGCCGAACGGCGACGCGATCATCGGCGCCTTCAGCACCTGCTCGCTCGGTGATCTCCATGCGCAGGTGCGCCTTCGGGTTGCGGGCGCCGTTGTAGTGGTTCTTCACCGCGACCTTGGCGAGCGTCTCGCGGCCGACGCCGAACGTGTGCATGTAGCGGTTGGCCGCGAGCGCGAAGAGCCCGGGCGCCGAGTTGCCGTTGGCGAGCAGCGGATGACCGAAGCGCGGCAGGCCGCGGCCGCCGCGGTCCTTCAGCTTCTCGGCGCCGAGCACGAGGACGACGTCGTGCACGCCCGGACGCGATCGCCAGGCAGGCGTTGCGGAACGCGTCGGTGCCGGTGGCGCAGTAGTTCTCGACGCGCGTGATCGGGCGGTCGTAGAGGCGCAGCGCGTCGCCGAGCGACACCGCCGCCTTGCCGCCCGACGCCCCGGGCATGTACGTGCCGAGGTACGCGGCCTGGATCTCCTGCCGGATCGATCTTCGCGTCGGCGTACGCCTGCGAACGCGGCCTCGCAGATGAGATCCTCGTAGCCGTGCTCGTAGAGATCGCCGAACTTCGTGCAGCCGACGCCGATGACGGCGACCTGGTCCTTCATTGATCCCTCAAGCTCACCGACAGAGGCCACGGTAGCGCTTCTAGTCCTTACACTCGCGCGGGTCGTCGCCTTCCAGTAGTAGTTGCGGTTGCCGCCGCCCTCGTGCAGGCGGCGGTAGGTGAGCGCGACCGGCTCGCCGATCTGGATGTCGTCGGCGTCGGCGACCTGCAGGTAGAGCCGGCCGCCGCCGTCGGCGTCGATCGACGGCCATCGGCAGCGGATGCTCGAGGTTGGCGATCAGGTGGTCGACCGTGAAGGTGAACACCGTGCCGCGGCGGCGCGATGCGCGCGTCGTCGAGTGCGCTCCTGCGCCTGGCAGCGGATGCAGACGCGCGCCATCGGGTACTGCACCTGGCCGCATTCGCGGCAGCGGCTGCCGTAGAGGCGGACGTCCTGCTTGCAGCTCCTTGAACTCGAGCACGTTGGTGACCGCGTCGGTGACCTCCTCGACCTCGATCAGGCGGCGGAACTTGAGGAACTTCTCGTACGAGCTGAGCGGCGTCTTCGCCGCGAGCCAGCGTCGACCGGCGTCGCGGCGCGGCGATCGCGATCGCGTCGGTGGCGCGGAACAGCAGCACGTCGGCGCCCTCGCCGTAGCCGCCGACCAGGAATGCGCTGCCCGGGCTGCGCGCGGTCGAGCGCGCCGGCGAGCAGCAGCAGCTGGCTCGGCCGCTGCCGGTGCAGCCGATCTGCGGCTGCAGCGACTCGACCAGCTGCGTGCTTGGGATCGAAGCCGAGCGACTTCGCCAGGTCGGCGCGGCGCGCGCGTCAGGCGAGTACGAGCGCCACGCGTGCGATCGCCTGCGGCTCCAGGCGCTGGCGCTCGAGCAGCGGCTCGGATCGCGGCGCCGAGGTCGCGCCCGTAGCCGTAGGTCGTTGGAGAAGCGGCCGCCGGCGACCTGCACCGTGCGCTGCACGTCGGTGCGCCAGACGTAGGTGAACTCCTCGGCGACCGAGGCGGCGTCGACGAGCTCGGCGATGACGTCGTCGTCGGCGATCGGTGAGCGCGGCGGCGCCGTCGCCGAGCACGCCCTCGAGCTCGCTCTCGGGCGCGGCGACGCGGACGTCGGCCGCCGCGACCAGCACTGCGCGGCGCGCGTCCGGCCTGCACCGCGCGCACGCGGCGAGCAGCGCGCTCACGCCGCGCGCGCGCCGAGCCGGCGAAGTCGGCGGTGAAGATCGCGCGCGGCAGATCGCAGCGCGGTGGCGGGACGCTGCGAGCTGCTTCTCGGCGTATGGCGCGCTGCGTGGTGGCAACGTAGCGCCACCGGCGGCGGCGACGGATCGCCGAGGCAGCTCATCGCGCGCGTCGATCGCCAGCGTCGAGCGCGTCCTCGTCGTAGTTGGCGACGCGCGACCTCGCCCTTCGGCTGGCGTGCCCCACGCTGCTCAGATCAGCGCGCCGGTCCAGCCGCAGGAGCGGGGATATAGCGCGCCGTAGCGAGCGATCCCGACCATGTCGAATTTGTCTAAAAAGAGGCAGTTCAACGGCGCAGAGACTCGCCGCTACGCGATGCCCTTGCCGATGCGCAATGGTGGACGGGGTCGATATCTAAGGGTGGGGGCGGCGGCTGATGACCGACACTCAGCCCCCGCCCCGACCAGGTCGGAACCGTGTCAATCCGAACAGAGGCATGGGCACGGGCAGGGTTCGGGTTTGAGGCTCGAGTCGGATCAATCTGGTTCCCGGACAGAGCGGCCCTTGCGGCGTGACGAACAGCGGATGAAAGATCGGGGGCGGCGAGCACGACGAGGCGGCATCGCATCGGTCGTCCCGGGGCCGCCGCTGCTGATGTTGGCGCAGCCCCCTCGCCCCATGATGGCGAATGCGCCGAACGTCTGCCGTCGCGGTCCGCCGACGGCGTGCGCGTTCCAGTGCCGATCGATGTCGCCGTCGGCACGTGCGAGGGTGATCGTCGCCGTGTCCGCCGGGGTTGGTGTTTGAGTGATCGTCGGCGTGGTCGTTGGAGTCCTGGGTGATCGTACCGGTCTGCGTCGGCGTCGAAGTCACGGTCGGAGAAGGGTTGCTGCTCCAGAGAACCGTAAAGCGAGCCATCGCTCTCATTATGGCCCACGATGACGTCGTTCCCAGCAATACGTAACTG
>ERZ1370068.8360-contig-7220_pt1 | contig 31314 bp, 67 predicted proteins | sample MGYA00561227_ERZ1370068 | MGnify/ENA primary metagenome ERZ1370068 (study PRJEB38410, sample SAMEA6850437) | metagenome | study: Metagenomic assessment of the ecological functions of the soil: analysis of the soil microbiota associated with the...
ATTGTACTTCGTTCGGTGCGTATTTAACTCACTCGCTGGGAAAAGAACTTCGAGCTCGCGGGCGGGGATCGCGCTCGCCCTCGCTCCCTTCCCCGGCAACGTGGAAACATGGCGCTCGCGATCCCGGACGCCGGGAATGAAGCCCCGCCAATGGCCGGAACTTCCGTCGCGCGTGAGCAGACTGGCGTCGTTGCACCCGATGGTTGAAGTCGCCGATCGCACTGCCAGACGGGGCCTGCGGCGCTCTGAACGCGGAAGGTTGCACCGTCGGCAGATTAAGATTGGCTCCATCAGGGTGCCGGGATAGATGTGGTCGAGAGAGGCGGGCATGGCGAGGTGTCCGTCGGACAACGATCCGACACGTTCATGCTAAACGACCGGCCGATCCTAAAGACAAAATCGGGGACTTTTATCCTTTTAGATGATTGCGATGAGAATCGACGACAGGCTACGACTCGCTCACGGTGGGTGTCAACTCACGAAATAGCGGAATGCAACCATTTAGAGGCTCGGCAGGTCAGTTACGCTATAACACGACAACACCGCGTAATTCTTGTCCCGTGGGCCTTGCTACAAATGCTCTTCCTCTAATCTTGCTTGTTCTCTTCTCATCGAAGGTGGCCTGATTGGTCTCCCACGCATGTCAACGAGGGTCTTCCTAGAGCCGCGCGTTGCATGAGCACAGGAGACCATCAGGCTCCCTTGCTCTTCACTCCCGAGCTCGTTGTCTTCGAGGATGGGGGCTGATTGATCTTCCACTGCGCGCAGCTTTCTCACCCGCCCGCCCACTGGCAGACATTTTTCACCCGCCCTACCCTCCGATTGCTTCGCAATCGATCTCCCAGGACATGCCATTAGCCCGAGCGAGGGCCCTCCAATCCTCTTTACCTCTCATTAAGGGGAGTGGCCAAGGCTGCCCTTACTGCGCGCATCGAATGACCCGTCATCCATCTCAATGATCCTTCCAAGCTCGCTTGCTTTTCTCTCTTGGAAGGGCACCCATGTTGGTCTACGTGCGGCCGTCGAACGAGGCCCTTCTCAGGGCGCGCGTTCCGGGAGCACAGGACCAACAGTGGGTGTCCTTCCCATCCTTTTCACCGTGCGCGTTCTGCGAGCAAGAAGGGCACCTGGCCGCTCCCTCCCCATCCTTCTGAGGCCGCGCGTTGCGCGAGCACAGAAGATCATCAGGCTCCATCCCCTCCTCTGCTCCGGAAGCAAGGGATCAGCACGGGTATCATTCCATCCCTTTCACCGTGCGCGTTCCGGCAAGAAAGGCGGCCTGGCTGCTGCCTATCGTCGCCAATTCAGACACGCTGTGATGTAGTTGTTGAGCAGCCGACAACCAGCGAAGAGTGTTGCCTCTTCATTCCGAATCCAGCGGCTGATGACACCCAGGTAAGCGAGTCGGTCCGCGACCGTTTTGATGTCTCGATTCCGGTGTCGGACTGGGCCTTGGTGGGATTCACCGGTTGTCCGCGCTCGATAAGGTAAAGCATCAACCGCCGCTCGGGACCCTCGCCGATTTCGGCAGCCAGACGCTGCAACGAATGGCCCCCATTGGCACCGGCCAGCCGCGACGGCATCGTCCCCCTATGGTCCTTATAATGGAGTAGCAGCTTGTCAGGTAGGGGTGGTTTCCGTCCAGGCGGCCAGAGAAGGACTCCTGTCTCTGCCGATCAGCCGTCGCATCTCCCCATCGAGCAGGACTGACAGCGGATACAGCCGAAATTTCACCGCGGCCAATGTCCCGGAGTGGCCCAGCAGCGTCCGCAGTCGGCGGCCACCGGTCACGACGAGGCCGGCGGCTCCCGCCGCCGACAGGCGTGCGAGCAGTGGTTCGATCGCCGGGCCGGCGACATTGTCCAGATTGTCCAAGACCACAATCGACCCGGGAACCACAACGAGCCGGGGAGACGGGTCCATACCGAGATCCACTTCGATCACCGTGCGGTCCGACAGTCCGTCCAGGGCGGTGCGAACCAGCGAGGTCTTCCCAGCTTCGGCCCGCCGATCACCGCCAGCGATTCGCCTCTCGCGATGCGGCCACGCAGGTTCCTGACAAGCCTTCTGCCGACCGATGAATGCGTCTCCGGTGGCGGGACAGGGGATGAACGGCGGGATGGACGATGGCCCACTTTACCACGCCTGGTTGGATCCCCTACTGCGCGCGTAGCCATGGAGTTTCGTGAAGCGGGCATCGTGAAGTGCTCTCTCGTGTCTCGGATCGTGGCTCGTCGTTCGTATGTCGTTGAGAGCTAAGAGCTGATGGCTGGTGGCCTATAGCTGATCGCGTGGATGCGAACTGGCAGGGAACGCAGGGTTAGGTCTTGCCGTCCCACATGTTGGGCAGTTGATCAGGTTGAGTCTCTGAATCTTGACGATCGGTTTGGGGAGATTGAGCAGCGGAGTCACCAGGTCGTCGTCGTGCACGTCTCTGTTCAGTCGATGATGTCGACTTTCTTCCCCATCGCCTGTGCGCGCTTGAGACAGTCGGCGTCCGTCGCTGCACAACGGAGTGTATCGAGTTCACTTTCTTCGACAATCTCGACCTTCTTGCGTTGGGCCTTCGCCTGCTTCATGCAACCGGTGTCGGTCACCAGACATTTAATGGTGTCTTTGGCAGCCGGCGCTTCAGCTATCTCGACCTGCTTCCCTTCCTCTTTTGCGCGCCTGAGGCACTCCCGGTCCGTCGCGACGCACTTCACCTGTCTCTTCGGTCTTCTTGATGGCCTTGTCGATGGATTGTCTCGATGTTCTGGTTCACTCGATCCTGCGCTTTGCGCTTAGCGCTTTCGGTGGCCCGATCCATGAGGCCATCGAGATACCCCTGAGCCTGTACCTCCGCGATATTGATCAGGATCAACGCTACCACGCAGCCGATGACACGTGTCGTCATGAATGACCCCCTTCGCAATGAGAGATGGCAGTTCCTGACTGGAAAGAATTGCATGAAACCACCGATCCTACCAATTAAGAATAGCAGATCGGGAGAACCCCGCTAACCTCTTCAACTTCGAAGGAACTCGGGCCAATATGAGCGACAAGATGAGATGAGGATGAGGCTGAGGTGGCCTGGATTAGTCACCAACTGCGCACGGATCGAACGACTCAATATTGCTGGTCCCTCCAAGCTCGCTTCGGTCTCTCTCGGGGATGGGGGCTGATTGGATCTTCCACTGCGCGCAGCTTTCTCACCCGCCCACCCACTGGCAGACACTTTTCACCCGCCCTACCCTCCGATTGCTTCGCAATCGATTCCCGGGACGTGCCATTAGCCCGACGAGGGCCTTCCAATCCTCTCTACCTCTCGTTAAGGGAGTGGCCAAGGCTGCCCTTTACTGCGCGCATCGAACGAGCACTCATCGATCTAATTGATTCTTCCAAGCTTGCTTTGCTTTTCCTCTCCTGAAGGGCACCCATGTTGGTCTACGTGCGGCCGTCGAACTAGGCCTCTTCTCAGGGCGCGTGTTCCGGGAGCACAGGACCAAGATGGGTGCCCTTCAATCACTTTCTATCGTGCGCGTTCTGCGAGCAGAAGGGCACCTGGCCGCTCCCTCCCCACCCTTCCAAGCTTGCTCATTTTCTCTCCCTAGCGGGTGGCGTCGACCACGGGAGCCCAGCCGCCTGCAGCGGGGTCCCTACCGGGCGGGGTGCGAAGCCGGCTGGGCTGGTCGACGACTTAGGACCCGCGCCATTTCCTAATTGGAGACCTACCCGGGCGCCTGGAGGCTGCTGGAGACAGTCCTGCCAGGTGTGGCCGGGTCTGGTCAAAGATGCTGAACGAATCCGGCGGCAAGATTCCCCACGCCCCCACAAGCATCTCAGCTTCCAGTCGCCTCGGAGCCCATGCGGCAAATCCGGCAAAGGCCCGGAAGGTTTCGGTCGGTTTGGCCTGCGTAATGATGCGTTCCAGGACCTTAGGTGTGCCCCCCACATAGACCCCGTCGAAGACCGATCGTGCGTCTGCTGGAGGCTCCTTGAGTCGGAACAGCAGGAGAAGCCGGGTTGGTCTCGACCGGCCCACCCGCAAACAACCGATAGCTGGTCCCTTTGAGCACGGTGAGGTCCGGCAACGCCTCGGACAGGAGGACGTTCGTGGAGCGATTCAGAATGAGCCCGACGGTTCCTCAGGCCCGTGCTCCACGACGAGCACGACGGCTTGGCGGAAGTTCGGATCATCCAGCGATGGGCTGGCCACTAAGAGCACGCCTTTCTCGACCGACGACTGCGCGAATTCCATGCTCCGCCAGAGCGGGTACCGCATGCAGGACGGTCAGGAGTCCTCCGAGCAGGAAGCTCGCAATGACTTTCCGTGCACCAGCGAAACCAGCGCGCGCGGGCACTCAGACGGAGGCAGCATGAGGGAGCTTCCAAATGATGGTGAGATGGCTTCCATAGTACGAGGGAAAGAAACTGGAACACTTTAAAAATAAACTATGTTCAGCCCCTGAACCTGAAAGATCTGCCCGGCTGGTCTCCACCGCGCCTCCAACGCATTCTTCTGACGATCTGTATACCTCTCTTCAGGGATGGGGCCAGGTTGATCTTCTACTGCGCGCGTCCGACGAGCGGAGTCCGCGACCGGCGCGTTGCTGTGAGCACAGAAGATCATCTAGCCGCTCCATCCCCTCCCACTCACGCCGGTGGTTTCTGTGTTGGTCCGCTGCCACAAGGAACCTTAAATGACGGGTCCGACAATAGCTGTTTGTCGTCGAGCAGCTTCATGATGACCTTGGCGGCTTGGAAGAGATCGTTCTGTTCTTCCTCGGAAATCCAAAACTTCGTCTTAATTTGCGTCACACGTTCGGCCAATTCCTCATTCGCATCGGATACTCCGGCATAGAGCAGATGCCGAAGCGAGATATGGCGGACTTCGCAGCCGCATTGCCGGAGATCGTTCACCAGGAGCCGGCCCCTCGGCTCCCGATCCTTGCTTCTCGACCGGAATGCCCATTCTCTCGAGCAGGGAGCGGCGAGATTCGATCAACATGGCATCCGTGGCATCGAGCGCATTGGTGTCGACGAAATAGTCGATGAACGGAGCGGCTGGACTGCTCCGCGTTGAGCTCGGCATGGTCGCTCGATGGCGTGGCGTCGATGACGATAATGACACATCCCTTGGGAAACAGCCGATCGAGCGGTCGTGCCTAAAATGTTCCGATTCGATGTATTGGTTGATCGCCTGCACGCCTAGATTATCGATGGGACCGCCGTCATAGAGGTGCAAGAACTGCATCGGCTCCATATACCACTGCAGGGTCACGTCCTGGAATGCGCCGGGAAATGCGGATGACGCATTCACGGCATTGGCGACGTGATAGGGGCGAGCACAGAATGGAGCGCGGCGAAGCGTTCATCCGTAAACGTGAACCGGGTGTGATCGTTAGTGGACGGTCGAATTGAGCAAGATCTTGGGATGCGGCTGAAGGTCTGCAAAGGTGGCGTCGTGGTACAGGCTGGTTGTTGAAGACTTGCACCATAATATCGAGCGGGTGAAGTCGGACAGCCAATAGCGAAAGATGTTCTGCGGTAGAAACCACCGGCGAATCCAACTGCTCTGAAAATCGTAGCCCAAGGCCTCGCGGACCGCCGGTTCGGTAAATGCGCCGGCCTTGTCTCCGAGTCCGTAGTACACGGCCGGGAGCGTTCCACCAGACACGCCTGAAATCACATCGACTTGTTCCAGCAAACCCCGCTTCGTCGGAGTTCCAACATGACGGCGGCGCCGAAGTTGGCGGCTCGACTCCCGCCGCCCGAGATGGCCAGCGCGACAAACCGGCCGTCCTTCGATTCGAGTTCGGTCAACTTCCATGAGCCGGCTGTGTCGGGTACCGGTTTGTCGGCGTGGCCACGGCTGATTCCATCCTGGTCGCCAGTGACCCGGCAGAATAGAGCACCGCCGATCCGCACGAAGATGCAGGCACGCAGTCCCACAGCGATGGCGAGGAGTTTTTGAGCCGCGAAAGATTCTGCTGCGCATTGTTCTCCCTTTGATTGACTCGTGGTGGTCGGACGCCAGCATGAAGGTCCTCTCAGGAAGCTAATTAGTAGGAGGCGCGAAGAGAACGTGCAAGCGAGATCGCGTAGATCACATATGGAAATACGTGCTATTTTTTACGTCGCCAGTTACCTGGTGGGTCGTGCTAGTCCAGGCGGGAGCGGGATCGGACTGTGCGCGTCCAACGAGGCCTACCCCCTCACCCGTATTCAGCGAGGCGGCTAGTGTGGTCTCCATTGCGCGCATCGAGCGACCACAGCTTTATCGTGAGGGCTCTGCGAGCCTGGAGACCATGCCAGCCGCCTCGCTAATCCAATCCTCCTTATCTTCCACCCCCAACTTGGCGAGCACCTGCCACACCGCGCTGAGCGGAGATGTTCCGCGACCCGCAATCCGATCAACCTTTCCCATTTGTCAGGGGGATATTCTTCGAGGAATTCGGTCAGACGACCGCATCACGCCAACCCGCCGACGTCGTCGGTTTCGACCCAGAAACACCGCTATTCTGCCGGCGTCGTACAGAAGATCTCGAACCGAGGCGCCTGGGAACTGTTGCTCAAAAATAACCCCTCACGGCAGCGAGCTTTTCCAGTTCTTCTTCTGTATTCGCATCCGATCCCCATTCTGCCGCGCCTGCCCTCCCTCTCCATTCTGATGATCGCAATTTTTACTGCGCGCATCGAGGACCACGATTCTTATGATGCTTCTTCCCCGCTACCTCCGTTTTCACTGTTTGAATAGAAAAATAACGGCATTCTGCTTTTCAGGGCTGATCAGGTCCATGTTACCTGCGCACAACCAACGATATAAATGGTCCCTCAGAGCTTACTCGTACCTCCCCTCAAGGGGTGGTCTGGATCCTATCACTTTACTGCGCATCATTCAGGCACGTACTTGATGCCACGGTAATCTATTGACCTTCTATTCAGCAGTCGGCGGCACGGCGAGATGAACCAGACACTCTCCTGCTGGCTTGGCGCTATCTCTCTGGGACCTGAGGGTTGATCTCCTCCGGTGGCGCGTCCCTGGAAGAACAGGCGCTGTCGTTTTCGATATGATTCGCAGCAGAGCGTGACCAGCCCGCCATCTTCCGCTCCACCTGGATGCGCTGGGTTGCCAGAACGTTGCGGAGGAGCGGGTATCCGCCGAGGCTTAGCCGGGAAAAGAAGGCTGAAACGACCAGCTCCACGGTGCAGATACGTGGCTGCTCCAGAAGGTTTCCGCCCAGTGCAGCGGAAGTATCGCTCCGGGAGGAGTACGTGAGCGAAAGCCAGAATGCATCCTCTACTATTTTCGGTTATAGTAATGTCGCTGGCTTCCAGGTCACATTTGCGTGGAAATAGAGCCGCTCCCGAAGGAGGCGCAGGCGTCGGATCAGGCTCGCAACCGTCCGACGATTCGCACGGTCGCGCGTGGCGTGCGTGTCCCGTGCGTTCATGAGGGCGGTGTCTGGCCTCGCCGCCGACCGTGCGTGCCGTCGTGCGTCTCTGTCCTCATCCTCGTCACTATGGCTCGGCGTCAACTGGACCTATCACGCCTACTCCAAGCCGACCGAGATCTTGTTTCCCTTAGCCCATTCACTCGACAAGCGTCCCGCCGAGACGTGGAACGAATACGGATCGCTCTTCCGCGAGCATGCGACTGCGGTCATCACACCTGAGTTACTGGCTGCGCTGGCACAGGTCGAGGAGCGGAGGAACCCGGTGGCGCGGACGTACTGGCGATGGCAACGGACATGGAATCCCTTGGGGCTGTACCAACCGGCATCGAGCGCGGTCGGCATGTACCAGATCACCGACGGGACGTTCCGCGAAGCGAAGCGCTACTGCATCCACGATCACGTGGTGATCCAGGATGGCCCCTGGCAGGACATGAAATCGTGCTGGTTCAACAGTCTCTACAGCCGCGTCGTGCCGAGCCATGCGATCAGAGTTGACCGCGGCCCTGCTCGACCGAAACGTCGCGAGCGCGCTGACACACCGGCGGCTCGCCCCCTGCGACGTTCAAGCAAAAGCAGGATCTGGCCGCCGTGATCCATCTCTGTGGAGCTGCAGCGGGCAACGCCTATGCAGCACACGGCTTCCGACTCACCCGCAACCAACGATGCGGCGACCACTGACGTCAGCAACTACCTCGCGCGAGGTCAACGGAATGAATACGACAATTCGCCAGGCTTGCCTCCACCGTCTAGCTGTTCCGGCTCATCAGAACTTCTCCGCCGAGAGTGGTGCGGCGATCCCGCACCCTGCGCTACGACAAAGAAGCTTGCAATGGCCATCGCACGGATCTCCAGGGAAAGATCTCGCTGACGGTCAGATAGGCCGCGCTGGCGCCTGCCGAGGCGAAGAAGAAGATAGCCGACCAGGCCAGCGTTTGAGTGATGGACGTGAACGCGCCTTGCCAGAACAGGTACCCCGTTACGGCCAGCAGGCAACCGGCGAGGGCATAGGTGAAGCTGATCATGGGCTTCCGGCCGACGGTATCGAAGTAGCGGCCGAGCACCAGCGGACCGCAGGAAGTTGCCGAGCGCAAACGGAAGAATATAGAGAGCCGATGTTGCTGACCGGCACGTCGTAGAACTTTGTGAGTACGAATGGGTAGGTAAACGAAATCGCGTTGTACGTGAACGACTGCGTGGTCAACAGCACGATGCCCAGGGCTGTACGCCTGGGGTAGACGTGCAAGAGCTGGCAGGCCAGGGACTACTGAGTCAGTATGTAACCAACGGGAGGCTTGTGCAACCTGTCAGCTGCGCGGCTTGCCGTCAAGGGCTCGGTCCAGATTGAACGCGGCGCTGATCAAGGCGAAATGCGTGAAGGCCTGCGGAAAGTTCCCGAGCGCTTCGCCGCTTCCCCGATCTCTTCGGCGTACAGCCCCAGATGATTGGCGTGTCCCAGCATCCGTTCAAACAACAGCCGGGCTTCCGTCAGTTTCGCACGATCGACTCGTCCTGCCCGGATGAGCGCTTCCACCAGCCAAAACGAACACATGGTAAACGTGCCTTCTCCCCTGTGAGCCCATCTGCTCCGGTTTCGCTGTCGTAACGATACACGAGGCCATCGGAGATCAATCCTCCCTCCTTCGGTGAGCGATTGATGGCGTGCAGCGTGCTCAACATGCGCGGATCGCTGGGAGCCATGAAAAATACCATCGGCATGAGGAGATTCGACGCGTCCAGCGAGTCGCCGTCGTAGTGCTGCACAAAGGCCTGGCGTTTCTGACTCCACCCCTTGGACATGATGTCTTCATAAATTTGGTCCCGGACCCGCTGCCATCGGTCGCGATCGGCCGGAAACGACCGTTTATCGGCCAGGCGAATTCCCGGTCCATCGCCACCCAGCACATCAGTTTCGAATAGACGAAATGACGCCGGCCTCCTCGCACCTCCCAGATGCCTTCGTCGGGCTGTTGCCAATTGTCACAGAGCCAATCCAGGCCGTGCCGGATACGGATCCAGACGTCATAGCTGATGGGCATGACGTGTTTGTTGTACAGGTAAGAGCGAATCGAGCAGCTCCCCGAAAATATCCAGCTGCAATTGCGCATACGCGCCGTTGCCGATCCTGACGGGCCGGGAACCTCGATAGCCATCCAGATGATCGAGGGTCATGCTCCTTGAGAACGTGGCGGCCGTCGATCCCGTAGACGATCTGCAATGTGCCAACGGCCTCGACTTCACCGGCGCGTGCTTCCAGCCATTTCATGAAGGCTTGCGCTTCCTCCGTGAAACCGATTCTCAACAAGCCATACAGCGTAAAGGCGGCGTCGCGAATCCAGGTGTAGCGATAGTCCCAATTCCGTCCGCCGCCGATCGACTCGGGCAGGCTGCAGGTCGGCGAGGCGATAATCGCTCCGGTCGGTTCGAAGGTCATCAGCTTCAGCGTCAGCGCCGATCGGTACACCATTTCGCGCCAGCGGCCGGTATAGGTGCATTTGGACAGCCACCGGTGCCAGTAATCGACCGTGTGTTCGAACACCTCCTGCGTTTCAGCGTTGGAGGGGCCCGGCAGCGCTCCTCTCCGGCTTTCAAGGGGCGCAGGAGGAACACCGCCTCCTCGCCTTCCTGAAGCGCGAATGTCGCATGGACGCTTTCGCCGTCGCAGGAGAGCGGAACGGCACTCGCCAGTCCCAGGTTCAGGACGGCCGACTCAAAGACGGCGCCATGTTCTTCGATCGATGCGCGATGCGGCGCACGCGCATAATCGAAGGCCGGATGGCATCTCATTCGAAAGGCCAGCGTCCCCCGCGTGACTCTGACGCGCCGAATCAATTGATCCTGCCAGGGCGATTCGCGAGGCAAGCCGACCGGCATGAAATCTATCAAGTTCTCCGACACCGTCCGGCGAGAGAAAGCGGGTGACCAACACATTGGTTTCCGGCCAATAGAACTGTTTCGCCCGAATGCCTTCCCCTTGGGGCGCGATCTCGAATCGGCCTCCCTTCTGGTCGTCCAAGATGGCGGCGAACACGCTCGGTGAATCGAACGATGGGACGCAGAACCAATCGATGGAGCCGTTGATGCCGACGAGCGCCGCCGTCCGCATGTTGCCGATGATGCCGTAATTTTCAATGGGTTGGTACGCCATGGCTGAGCAGATCGACCGTTCAATCCAACGCGCGGTGCGGGCCCTCCTCGCATGCGTTCCGTCACCACTGCATCCTGGACTTTCGTCGAACCGAAGATCAACTCCAAATTTTCTGCACGATCGCGTCGCGACCTGCCCTTATTTGGCCGAAGCAGCACCTGGTCACCGTCGGCGCGATATCCGGGTTGTCGGCCCTCACAGACTGGAGGACGAGTCTTCCGGTCGCTTCTCCGCCGAGAGTGGCGGGGCGATGGATTCGAGCGACCGCCCCTCGGCGTTGACGCCTAACCACAGTTCCACGATCGCGCCCGCGAGCATCATCTCCGGCTCCCAGGAGATAGCCATAGAACACACTCTGGGCGGACGTTTCGATGAGTTTGCCGTACAACCACGGCGCGACGATCCCCGCCCCCTGCGCCACGACGAAGAAGCTTGCAATGGCCATCGCACGGATCTCCAGGGGAAAGATCTCGCTGACGGTCAGATAGGCTGCACTGGCGCCTGCCGAGGCGAAGAAGAAGATAGCCGACCAGGCCAGCGTTTGGGTGATGGACGTGAACGCGCCTTGCCAGAACAGGTACCCCGTTACGGCCAGCAGGCAACCGGCGAGGGCATAGGTGAAGCTGATCATCGGCTTCCGGCCGACGGTATCGAAGTAGCGGCCGAGCACCAGCGGACCCAGGAAGTTGCCGAGCGCAAACGGAAGAATATAGAAGCCGATGTTGCTGACCGGCACGTCGTAGAACTTCGTGAGCACGAATGGGTAGGTAAACGAAATCGCGTTGTACGTGAACGACTGCGTGGTCAACAGCACGATGCCCAGCGCTGTGCGCCTGGGGTAGACGTGCAAGAGCTGGCGGGCCACGGTGCCCAAGGTCGCATGTGACCGGGTATGGACGGTCATCGAGCCTTCGGGCGTCGGCAGCGAGGCCAGTCCTTCCTCACGCAGAGATCTGGTCTTCGATCTTGGAGACGACTGCTTCCGCTTCCTCCACCCGCCGATGGGTCATGAGCCAGCGGGGGCTCTCCGGGATGAGCCGCCGGATGAGCACGATGCCTCATCCCAAGGACGGCTCCCAATCCGAAGCACAGACGCCATCCCAGATGTTCCGGAATGAGATGAGGGTTCAGCAGGACAATGGTGAGGAGCGCGCCGGCTGCCGTCCCCAGCCACCAACTGCCGTTGATCGCCAGGTTGATCTGCCCGCGCCAACGCGCAGGGATAAGTTCGTCGATGGCGGAATTGATTGCTGCGTATTCTCCACCGATGCCCGCGCCGGTCAGGAAGCGGAAGAGCATGAAGCTCCACAGGTTCCAGGACACCGCCGTCAGTACCGTGGCGGTCAGATAGAGCAGGAGCGTGATCATGAACCATTTCTTCCGCCCCTGTCGGTCGGTGAGATAGGAGAATACGACGGCCCCGAGCACCGAGCCGGCCAGGTACGCCGACGCGGCAAGCCCGACTTCGGATTCCGTCAGGTGCAACGTGGTGGTATGGGTGAGGACGGGACCGAGGGCGGCGACGATGGACACCTCGAGTCCATCCAGCACCCACGTGATGCCGAGCGCCGTCACCACCAGCCAGTGCCATCGCGACCAGGGCAGCCGGTCCATTCGCTGCGGAATGTCGGTCGTGATGGGAGAACCCGGTGCGGCAGGCATTCTCCTATCGTAACATCGATCGACACCCGGCACGATGATCCAACTCCTAGGGGCTGCCTGGCTTGGTTTCCCACCGCGCGTTGGATGGAAGATGGGGGCCAGGCTCTGCTATCTTCACGATCGCGAGGCGAGGAGCCTCAGCCTGGAGCGCCGTTTATGATTCGGATCAGACCAGCGACCGAAGCGGATTTCGACAGCCCTACTTCACGTGCAGCAGGCCGCGTTCGGCGAATACGCCCATGTCTATCAAGTCAGCGGGTGGACGACGGAAACGCTCGACAGCCTCAGGCAGGATGCCAAGGAGAAACATATCTTCGTGGCAGAGGCGGATGGCGTGGTGGTGGGGTCCGTGCGCTTTTGGACGGTGGCCGTGTGTGCGTGATCCGGTTGTTATCCGTGAGTCCCGCGCACCAGAGCCAGGGGTGGGGAAGGCGCTGATACGGGAAATCGAACTGGTTGCGACCGATGCCCATAAGTTCTTTGCCTGCACCATGCTGCGCACCGCCCGGAACATCCACCTTTTCATGAGCCTCGGCTACAAGGCGGAAACGATTCTCCCCGATCACTACGACCACCTTGATCTCATCTGCTTCGCCAAATACCGCTAAGCTGGATGCTGAAAAAGGAGGCGGGGTGGCTGGGACGATCCCAGCCACCCCTTAGTACGTGATAGCTCGCTGCGGCCTTGCTGGACAGCCTCTTTGAGCATCCTGCGCGGCGTTCTCCTGTTGTCCTACCTGTTAGAGCCGACCGCTCAAGGCTGATGGCACAAAGAAAGAACGTGAAGCGTCGTTCGTGAGACGTGAGACGTGTTGAACTTTCAGCGAGATCCACGAGCAACGAACGACGAGATACTCGCTCTGCGGTGTTACGGCCGATGCTGCGGTCGCAACATGTTCTTGAACACGTAGTCGGCCACGCAGCTTCCTTGCTTGATGCCCTCGGTCGCGTCGAACGACCAATGGATGCCGAGGTAGATGCGGCTCTGGCCGTTTTCTTTCTCCGCCTGCGACAGGGAGGAGAAGCTACGCGTCACGAGCGGACGCACGTTCCCGTCGATTATCTTTAGTCATACCGTTTAATTCGTCCGAGACGAAAGTGAATGGGATGCGGTCAGTTCAGATAGTAGTTGCGCAGCACTCTCGAAGAGCGCCCCGCCGAACGCGGCATGGCCGGAGGGATAGGCCGGAAACGGCGGGGTAAAGATTCGGCCCCATGAGATCGCTGGCAGGCGCGCCGAGCGGCGAAAATGTCGGATCTCCGATGGTGTCCGGGTTGCCGTCGCCAGCCCAGTCGGACCGGTTCCCTCGTCTGCCTCGCGGATGGCGGTGACCGGCCGCCAGACCTCATAATGGTATTTGGATTCCCAAGCGGCGATGCCGACGTCCGCCATGGCAACGTTCACCAGCGCCGGGAGCCGGGCCAACTCCACCTCGTTGGTGTCCGTACCCATTTTGTGCGCGATGCTGCATGGTGATCTGATTGTAGAGCCGTGGCGGAACCCCCAGGCCCGGCGTCCCGTCATAGCCCCAGTAGATGCCGATCTCGGTCTGCTCCGTGGTGCGGTCTGTCGGCGTCGGGTGGCCGTCAGGGCCGTCAGGGCAGCCGGAGGGATCCAATCCACAGCCGCCTAGGCGCTTCACCTCGTTGTAGCCGCGGTCGCGTACTCCCGACTGTCCAGGGTGGGAGGAAGCGGAGTCCTGAACTGGTCACCGGATTCAAGAGCAAACGGTTTGACCTGACCCCAGTTTGCACCCAATGCGATGGGGACCAGGCTGATTGGAGTCTTGGCGCCACTTCCCGGGTCATTACTGGGAATGAAACCAGTACCGAGTAGCGGTTCCGTATAGTCCGGGGGTAGCCGTCGTTGACCCTGAGGGCAAGCATATCGCAGCGGCGGCGTTATGCCCTAGATCGATCCCCGTCAGACTTGGCCTGGCCGTTCGGGATCGTCTCCGAGGGCCTGGGCCAACGATAGGTCAAAGCTTCGCCGTCTGCGACGGATAGAGAAGGCCAGTGTATCGTGTGCTGCCTGCGCGATCGCCGATCTCACGGAGGTGGCGGGGCGGGCACGGATTAACTTGGTGTAGCTCTCGTAACTGCCGGCGATTGCGTTCACCGCTTCGAAGATCGCGATCGCTGGACGATTGCCAGCGCCCGGCTGGTTCGCACCGGTCCGAGTTGCCTCGCCGAAGGCTGCGGGTCTCCGGAGCGACGGGCCGCGTGTGGTCGAGTATGCTGGCATCGATGGCGATCTGGTTCCAATAACTAACGGCGACGGCCCGGGCTGGATCAGGCCCGGGGTGCGGGCGATGTCTCGCATCCGGTGGAGCCGATCGGGTATCTGGATGAATCCGCGGGCCGAACGCCTCATCGAATCCGCCGCGCAGTCCCTCCGCAAAAATCCCCTGCGGTGACGCCAGGGCGAACAGCACCGCGAGAGAGAGCCGGGACCTTGCTGACTTGGGGATATCATCATGTTCCTCTCCTTCTACGCCTTCATATGAAGGCGCGACAGGACCACACCCTCACTAGGCTGGTTCACAAGGCACGGAGGAAATTCAGCACATGCTGCTTGTTGATGCTGCTGAAGAGAACAACCCGGCGCATCGTTTCGCCTGGTGATCGTGAAAAGCGCGTGGACTCCGCCATCGGCTGCACCGTCCGGGTTATACTTGAATCTGGCTCGCGCACCGGACCGTCTTTCTTAATAAACGACGGGACCTCGTTGCTCGCGCCTTCTTTTTTAGCCACCTCGATCTGCGGATTGATGGCCGGACTGGTCCCTCCTATATCTGGATGCGTGTGACAGCCGGCGCAACTGTCCAGGTTGAAGCGCGGCCCGAGACCGAAGCTCCGTCTCGGGAATCGTGCCTCTGAACCGACTGAACTTCTTCAAAGTCTTCACGACCATTCTCAAACACCTGCTGTTGGAACGCGGTCAGCCCAGAGAGCATGCCACCGGCGCCAGCTAAGCCGGAACGTACGCCAGGATCGCGTGCCGTAAGTCTACCTATCTGCGACCAGACATCGTCCGAAAAGGACGCTCCGATCACCACGAGTGGCGCCACCATCAGGACTATGCCTCCGAATCTCATGATGTATGATCGAGGGGTCACGATGACCTCTCTTTCTCTGTATTCCTCTGTGCCATTATTTATTCAGGATCTGCCATGGCAACGTTAATGATGAGCATATGCTGTGCCCGGCGGGCCTAGTCTCCGAGGCCCGGCAACGCATTGATATGCTTTGCTATTCCTCGCTCGCCATGCAGGCCTGAGCAAGCAGTGCTGTAGCGGATGGCTGGGGCAGCCTACAGACAAGAATAAGACAAGCGCCCGCCTCGTCTTAAAACTCGACCGACGTCGCTACCTCTTCTCAGCATCGCCGCGCTATCCGCAAGCCGGACGAATGTTTAATGTTGAACTATGAATGGTGAATCATGAATTGGAAGGGCAGATGGCGTTTGGGGAAGGGAAGGGCAAGAGGCTAGCCCGCATTATTCATGATCGGTTCGTTGTCCCCTCACCTATCCCTCCCCTTAGTATGGGGGAGGGTAAGGGAGGGGGCGCGAGACCGGCGGGCGGAAAGCCAGGGACTGGCTCCGCCTTCTGCGGCGGTGCCTGTCCCGCTCCCAGGACTGGGACAGGCGCCAGGAAGAAGGGCGCCAGTCCCCAACCGTACGGTGAGGGTCCGAGGGGCGAGCCCGCTGGCCGAAGGCTCGTCGTAGCAGCGGATCGGCGATTGCAGCAGAAGCGCTCATGAATAATGCGGGTTAGGGCTCATCTTACTTGCCAAGAGCTTATTCGGCAAGCCGAGGGCCTGTGCTTCAGCGGCGAGCCGACGGTCGGCTGTAAGAGTCGAAGCGGCGGCGGCTTCGGCGACGGCCAGATGCAGCGCATCCAACGTGCGGAGCGTTCCCCGGAGTTGCCCCAGCCAGGACTTGGCTATTCGATAGTCTCGTGTCCTGACAGGCAGGGACCACGTAGTAGCCACCTTCAATATGAGACTCGAATTGGACCAGCACTCTGGAGCCATCTTCTCGAGACAGGGTTTTGTCCCGTACTTTGCGTGAGACTGCTGAGGTGAATTCAACAAGAGTCAATTCGCTGATCGCTGGAGAGGAAAGGCTTCTGATTGTCCGTTCAGCCAGCGGGCTCAATGGTTCCGGGCAGTAGTAGGCGGCGAGGACACTGGTATCGACATAGACGGTCACGCGGCGCTTCGACACGGGAGCGGATCACCGCGCTGCTCAACGATCGTCCTTTCCGCCTGATCGATCGACGCAGCGCGCTGAGTGAAGGGAGTCGGCGTGGGCGGCGTGCCGGGGGACCAACTTGGCGACAACTTCACCGCGTCGGGCGATCGCAATCGTTTCACCGGCTTCGACGCGGTCGAGGAGCGTTTTCAATTGGCGGCGCGTTTCCTTGACATTGACAGATCCCATGGAAGCCTCCGATGTACATGGGGAGTGTACATCGATTGGACGAGAGGGTCAAGATTGGTCTCTGATGTCGATCAGAGGCCCGGGTCATCCCATGAAGAGGCAGACGCCATGGCGAGCCAGGAAGGCCGTGCGCGCGGGGAGGCCCCTACCACGACCGGCGCCCTCGCTTCAGGTAGCGGGATGGATAGGTGCCCTGGGCAAGCCCCTGCAGCGTGCGTGCATACCGTTTGGGCTTCGGCATCACGAGCGTCAGGTCGTCCTTCACGAAGACCAACAATTCGTCACCACCCTTCAGACCCATCGTCTGCCCTCCTCCGTATTCTGATGATCGCAATCTTCACTGCGCGCATCGAGACCTTCCGGTTCCTATGCACCTCTCTTTAGGAGTGGCTAAGTGCTGCCCTTTACTGCGCGCATCGAACGCCCCTCATCCTTCTCAATGATCCTTCCAAGCTTGCTCGCATCTCTCTCTTGGAATGGCACCCGTGTTGGTCCCACTGCGGCCGTCGAGCGAGGTTACAGATGCTCCCTCCAAGCTCGCTCGTTCCCTCTTTAGGGATGGGGCTGATTGATCTTCTACTGCGCGCGTCCAACGAGGGCCTTCTGAGGCCGCGCGTTGCGCGAGCACAGAAGATCATCAGGCTCCATCCCCGCTTCTGCTCCGGGAGCAAGGGATCAGCACGGGTGTCATTCCACCCCTTTCACCGTGCGTGTTCTGCGAGCAAGAAGGGCGCCTGGCCGCTCCCCTCCCTTACCAATCAGCTCCCTAGCCGATCGATGACCATCTGATGCAACCACGGAATACTTGCCTAGCGTCGCCAGATAGAGCGCGGTTTCGGCCACGTCAAACGGATCGATCTTCTCACTGCGGAGAATTTCCTCCGGCGAGGCATCGACCAAGCTCGTCGGCCACACCGCCAGGACAAATGGCACTCACTCTAATGTGATGCGGGCGGCCTTCGTCGGCGCAGCGACTTCGTCAACGCCAGGATGCCGTGCTTCGATGCGCTGTAGGTGCCTGTTCCCGCCCAGGCCTGCACGCCGGCGACGCTCGACATGTTAATGATCATCCCCCGCCTTGCTTCTTCATTTGCTTAAACCCGGCCCGGCAACAGAAGAACGTGCCGCGCAGATTCACGTTCATCACCTCGTCGAACTCCTTCGTCGTCGTCTCGGCTAACCGCCCGCCCGCAATGACTCCCGCGTTGTTCACGAGAATGTCCAGCCGCCCATAGCGCTTGACCGTCTCCTCGATCAGTCGTTCCACCTGACGTTCATCGGCCACGTCGGTTTGCATGGCCCAGGCCTCGCCGCCGTTCTTTGTGATCTGTACGACGGTCTGCTCGCAGAGCGCCATCCGCCTCGCCGTGACGACGACGTTCGCCCCTTCGGCCCGAACCGCAGCGCGATCGCCTTGCCGATGCCGCTGCTGCTGCCCGTCACAATCGCGACTTTCCTTTCAACCGGTGCATGTGTTCACCTTTTCCCTATACCTTTCTTTAATGGAGTGGCCAAGGCTGCCCTTTACTGCGCGCATCGAACGCCCTCATCCTTCTCAATGATCCTTCCAAGCTTGCTCATATCTCTCCCTTGGAAATGGCACCCGTGTTGGTCCCACTGCGGCCGTCGAGCGAGGTTACAGATGCTCCCTCCAAGCTCGCTCGTTCCCTCTTTAGGGATGGGGCTGATTGATCTTCTACTGCGCGCAGCTTTTCACCCGCTCACCCACTGGCACGCCGAGACGTGCCATTAGCCCGAGCGAGGGCCTTCCAATCCCTCTTCATCTCTCGTTAAGGGAGTGGCCAAGGCTGCCCTTTACTGCGCGCATCGAACGAGCACAGTTTCACCGTGCGCGTTCTGCGAGCAAGAAGGGCACCTGGCCGCTCCTTCCCATCCTTCTGAGGCCGCGCGTTGCGCGAGCACAGAAGATCATCAGGCTCCATCCCCGCTTCTGCTCCGGGAGCAAGGGATCAGCACGGGTGTCATTCCATCCCTTTCACCGTGCGCGTTCTGCGAGCAAGAAGGGCACCTGGCCGCCCCTTTCCCTCCTTCCAAGCTCTCTTTCTCCTCGTAGGCAGGTGGCCCGATTGGTTTCCGCTGCGCGCCTCCACAAAATCCCCTATTCCCTCTCAAGGGCAGCCTGGTCGATCCTCCGAATGCGCGCGTCGAACGAGCACCTTCCGAGCGTGCGCGTTCCGCGAGCAGGAGGACCGACCGAGCTGTCCATCCCTCAATCTTCTGGCGAGCCTGTGTCGTCGTAGTATTTTTCGCGGTAGATAGGGCACAGGCCTTTCTTCTGGAGCAAGCGATGTGGCGTCGGCAATCATGGCGCTGTTCCCGCAGAGATGAGACAGCGAGACTCTTGACCGAAACGATCCGCTCTTCTATCAGCCTCAGGACGCGGCCGGATAAGCCGGACCAGGCGGGCTCGGGGCGGGACAGCGTCGTGATGGCCGTGAGGGTCGGAGTTCGCCGAGTCAATTCGGCCAACTCCTCCTGATAATACAAGTCCCGCTGGCCGCGCAGTCCCCAGAACAAGGTTGCCGGTCTCGCATCGGGACGTTCCGCGTTCGCCAGCAGCATGGATCGGATCGGCGCGATGCCGGTGCCGGTGCCGATGAACAGCAGTTCGCGATTCGGATCGTCACGCAGATAGAAATTCCCCGCCGGCCCCTTGAAGTGTGTCTTGTCCCCTTCCTTTAGGTTGAACAGATAGGTGGAGCCTGGTCCACCCGGCACCAGGTTAAACAGCAGCGTGATGACGTCCGAGCGGCTGGGCTGCGAGGCGATGGAATAGGGCCGCGTCACGACGTGGCCGGTCTGAGGATGGAACACTTCGAACGAGACGAACTGGCCTGGTTTGAATGTGATGGTCTTCGGCGCGATCAACCGCAGGTCGAGCTGACGCACGTCATGCGTCAGATCTTTGATCATTTCAACTTGTGCGGCAAACGTTTCGACCGGCATGGCGGGAGATTCTAACAGGATGCTCACAAGGTCCGCCACCCGGAACGTAGACGGCCTAGTAGATCCTGCGAATGCGCGCGGCCCTGCAGACTGAAATCTGGAGGACTGAGAAGTCTGACGTAATCGCTGTGGCATAAACACCACATCAGAGCCGCTTCAGAATCTCACCCAAAACCGGGGTTGACTGCAGCGCCAGGAGTGTTATCAGTAATCAGTACCAAGAAACCCTGAGAGTAGGCCAGCGGCAGCTTGAGGAATGGCCCAGTATGGTACGCGACGGAACACCGCACGGGAGAAACGACGGGAGGGGTGATGGATTTGCACCAGGTCGGGCCCAACGCCGCTGTAGCGGCTGAAAGGAGCCCTATGTGGTTGTTAATCATCGTTCTCCTAAATATAGTGCCGGGACTCGAAAAAATCACAGTGCTGAATACGTTTGCCACGTCTGAAGAATGCCAGATTGAACGAAATCGCATCGGCTTTGAGATGGCAGCAGCCTATCCCTATGACCGTGATTTTGTTATTGCCTGTCAACTGAATCCAACGCACAGCTTATAAGAGCGGCTGAAGGGAGTAAGGGAGAGTCAGTGTCGTCTAAGCTGAGGATGAGGATCTACCTACGTGCTCCCTCATGAAGGCAAGCACGCCGCACACTCAATTGCTCAAGAGCACGGGCAACCACGCAATCCCGCGCTCTGGAAAGTCAATCCAACAAAAACTCCCAACCAATTTTCTTCTGCCTCATGCGCTCTACGGCAAAAGAACAGGCCTGCCGGTCGAGAACACCCACCTCTATTCGCAGACTCACATGGTCAAGACAACCGATCACGCCGCTTTATGGAACGGAGGCTCCTCCGGCGTCCTACTCGCGCGAGCTGTTGCAGCATCGTCAGTCGCTTCTCCCAGATCCGAGTCATCAGCACACTCACAAGCGCACCGAAGCCCGTGAGAATACCAAGTATGAACAGCATGGCCCCGACGCTGAAGATCCAAGTGTCAAAAAAACCCTTTGCAGAGACCATGACCACACCTCCTGAAGGTGATGTGCTGGCTGATAGGTCATTGTGCCTTGAACATGGGAGCCTTTCTGACTTTATTCTACACCCCAGTTGTGAGTGAAACCAGGTCACGCCCGCAGGTGAGGTCAGGACGCCTGACGGGCGGTCAAGTCCCCACATAATCATGCCTCCTTGTACAGACTTGTGATCAATACCGCATGGTGATTATCATAACGCTCATTTTGGGAGACGCCGATGGATCTGCAACTTTGTTATAACGCCGGCGAGGATATATTTCCCTTACCGCGACACATTAAGGAACGCTATGGCCCGTTTGGGTTTCCTGCGCCTGCCGACGCCCGTCGCCCGTATATCTCCTCCAACTTTGTAATGGGGCTCGACGGCAGAGCCTCGTTTCGAGAATTGGCAGGACCGTACTGATGGCAATATAGTTTCAAGGAGCGGAGACGATCGCTGGCTGATGGATTTTCTGCGAGCACACCATGATGGGCAGTTGATCGGTGCGAGCACGCTCCGTGAGGAGCCAAACCCTGAGGGGCGAGGCTGGGACTACGGCATCGATGACGAGGAATTGCGGATTTACCGACAGGATACTCTCAGGCTCGGCCGACAGAAAGTCCTCGTTCTCAGCGGTTCCGGGAATATCGATGTCACTCTTCGCATCTTCAGTTCTCCACGAGTTGAACGCTTGGATCATCACCGCTCGGGAGGGGCAAAAGAATCTCCGGTCGCAGCTCAAGAGGTTAGGCCGGGAGGGGAACGATTAAAATCATCTCCGTAGGTGAAGGAACGCGGGTCGATCTTGTCGCCGCCACACAACTGCTCCGGCAAGAACATGGCATCCGGACGCTGCTCTGTGAAGGCGGACCAACTCTGTACGGAGAGCTCCTCAAGCACCAGCTGATTGATGAGGACTTTCGGACGATGTCGCTTCAGGTATTGGGTGAGTCCACCAAGCCGGGGATCGACCGACCGACGGCCTACGGTCACGTGAGCTATACGCCAGAAACCGCACCGTGGTTTAGATTGATCAGCCTGCACTATGCATCTGCCTGCACCACGCATTCTTCCGCCTTCGGTACGAGGGTCCAAGAACATTTCAGGACTGAGTTCGCTGAACGGTCGGCATGTCGACGAGGCAATGCCGGAGTGTCCGATATCTAAGTGCTCCCGCCTCTTCATCACGGAACCCGGCCACATGTCGGTTATGCTGGCGCGCGAAACGGTTTGAATTTCCGTTCGGCTTTGGCCGCCAAGATAAAGTCGCTCTCAGTCAGACCCTTAATCTTGTGCGACCAGATCTCGATCTTGCACTTCCCCAGGCCAGATACAGATCAGGATGATGGCCCCTCGGCCTCCGCGACAGCCCCAACCTTGTTCGCAAATGCCCTCGCCCGTTGAGTTTCCAGCCTCGGGAGTTGCTTCAACAACTCTCGCGAGGATCCTTCAACAGCGGCACACTGCCTCCATCGCAACATGTCTTGTCCGCCAGTTCCATCGGAATCTCCCCCAATTGTTCTCGATGCCGCGTTCACTTACTGCGGAGGCGTTGGTTGGACCACTTGCTCCATCAGTGGTCGTCGTAGTACTGGTGGTGGTCGACGTTGAGCTTCTTGGACTACTTGTTTTATCACTGGTTTGATCACTGGTTCGGCCAGTGTTTTGATCAGTTGTTCGATCACTGGTTTGACCACTTGTTCGGCCCCTGTTTTGATCACTTGTTTGAGCAGCGGCCTGGCCGCCCTGTCCTCCAACCCTGATTACTCCCTGAATGTTGATATCGCCAGTCGTCAAGGCCGATTCCATCCTGACGATATACCGGAAATAGCCGGGATCTCGGAAACAGGCGCTGGCGGTTTCGTTCTTGCCCAGTTGGGCTGTGTCGCTAGGTGTCATCCACCCACCCACATTATTCTTGCATGACAACTGCTTGTCCAGCACAGCGTCGAGGAAGATGACTCGCACAGGTTGGGTCCTTTTGTTGATCCACCGAACTTCATCGCCTGTATTGACAGCTATTTCTCTTGACGACAGGTCATCCCCAATAATGATGTCTTTGACGTCTCCGGTCCTCGTCACCGTGGGCATGGCTCTGACAGCCCAACACGAAAAGTAACGCAACTCCTAAATATGGGATCGGGTTCATGGAAGCACCTCCTTGTTGCAGTCGGAATTCATCAACTGAATTTCCATCAGGTTCTTTGCTGACGGTCACAACATTCACTCTATTACCGTGATAAATCGGCGAGGACTTGATGGCGCGTTATGGAATTCAATCCTGCGCCTCTGGAGGGACGGTAACTGATCAAAACAGCTCAGGCTTGAAGAATTGATACGGGAGGAAAAAGAGTGCGCGTAAATTATTTAGATCGCGCGACGCCATGGCGGATCTGGGCGAGATCACAGCCAGGGTCCAGAGCCCACCAGCGTGCCCGATCGAACGGACAGGGACATCGAGTCGCTGAACGGCATGTCGACGAGGCGCTCCGACCTGGGTGTCCGTTATCGAAGTGCTCGCCGCCTCTTCATCAAGGAGCCCGGACTCATGTCGGTTATGCCGGCGCGCGAAACGGTTTGAACTTCCGTTCGGCTTTGGCCGCCAAGATAAAGTCGCTCTCAGTCAGACCCTTAATCTTGTGCGACCAGATCTCGATCTTGCACTTCCCCCAGGCCAGATACAGATCAGGATGATGGCCCTCGGCCTCCGCGACAGCCCCAACCTTGTTCGCAAATGCCAGCGACTGCGCGAAGTCCTTGAAGGTGTAGAGCCGCTCCAAATGCCCTCGCCCGTTGAGTTTCCAGCCTTGGCCGAGTTCCTTCAACAACTCCCTCGCGCGAAGAGCCTTCAACGGGGGCACACTGCCTCCATCGCTACATTTCTTGTCTGCCAGTTTCATCGAAATTTCCCTGAACACCCAGAACGGTTGATAATGATCGACTCTGGTTCAGGTGAATCTGCTGGTCAGGAGGCCCGGACGGGGCGATTCGTGAGCCAGATGGATCACCAGCAACACGATCCCGATCAAGAACAGGATCCAGGAAATCTGGACCGCCACCGCGGCCACCCCGGCCATATTCAGGGCTCCGGCAATGACTCCAACCACCAAGAACATCAGTGCGTAGTACAGCATATCGCGCTCCCTTTCAATAAGACGATTCCCGAGAATCACGGAATCGTCAATGGACCCACAGTTCACACATCTCATTCTCTCCGGAGCCGCTTCTCACGGACATTGTCGACGAGACTCACCCAGTCCTCGGTCACCAGAAACCCACCGCATCGTGCGCACGCCATAAGTCCTCCTGTTCCGCCCTCGTCGAGAGCCGTGGACGCTGTTCACATGTCAACCGACGATCGGACGCCTCCTCTAGGCCCACACAACCATGCTGGACCTTTGGCTGGATGGAAGCTGACCCAAATTGCTCAGTTTGGAAAATATGATGGAGAGCAGGGAATAGACGCCTCCCATGCGCGAAGATCATAAAAAATAAGGGAAATTAGGGTGTACCGGTATCAGCTTGACACCGTCTGAATTTTTCACGAGCGCTTTCCCACTCTAATCCACCGTGATCCGCTTATTGAACTGAACAGCGTAACCATCGAGTCGAGCCACCATCCAGCATAAGTGAGGAGCGCGGCACCGCGCTTCACTGTTGCCGACGATTGCATATTTGATGGGTAGGCGAAATACCCGGATTGGATCAACTGGTCTCAGATGGAAGATCAACGTGGAGTGATTCTAACGAGGCAGGACAACCACGCAATGCCGCGGGCTGAAGAGTCGCGCAAACAAAGACTCCCGGACCCATTTCTTCTACGCTTTTTCCCGGTGGACGGTGACGGCTCACGTCGGTTACGGAAAGATGATCGCTTGCTCGGGGTAGCCGATCGCTTTGAGAGTCGCTTCCAGCGCGTCAGCCATCGGCGGGGGCCGCAGAGAAAGATTGACGGTGTCGGGACCGGGCGGCGGCAGATGCCCGCGCAGTATGGCCTCGGTGATGCGGCCCGTGCCTTGCAACCAGCCTGCAGGCGGCTGCTCCAACACATGATAACAATGGAAGCTCGCGTGCTCGCGCGCATCCTCGTCCCGCTCGTCTCCGGAAGATGATATCGGCCTCGGCCTTGTTGGCAAAGACCAGAAACAACTCGACGGCGAGGCTCTTGGCGAGATATCCAGCGAATGATGGAAATCATCGGGGTAATGCCCGTGCCGCCGGCCACAAACCCCACCTTCTTCGCCATGCCGTCCACCCAATGGCCGCCTGGATTCGGGCCGCTCATCAGCACGCTGTCTCCGATCTCCCGGTCATGGAGATACTTCGAAATCGTGCCAGTTTCGTACCGCTTGACCGTCAAGTCGAAATACCCCGTGGTGCCGGGCACCGACGATGGCGTGTAGGGCCGTTTCGTCGGTTTTCCGTCGATCGTCGCGTGGACGTACAGATGATCGCCGGGCAACATGTCCAACGTGGCGTCGTCAGGCAGGTCAAAGCAGAACGTCTTCGTGTCGTGGGTATCGCGATGAATGGCTGTGAGTTCGTAGGGCACAGGCGTCTTCGACTTGATGCGCGTGACAGATCCAGAAGTCATCACTTTATCATACGAGCTTGAGGGAACAGTCGCAGCTGAGGAAGTGGGCGGCTGGCGAGACTGAGACTAGCGAAGCTGAGGCATCATACAAATCTAGAATGTCCCCGTTGTTTTCATCACAGCCCCAACGTATGTAGGGGTAGCTTCTCTTCTTTATCGTGGGCCTCTGCGAGCGGAAGGATCGTCTGACCACTCCCTTCTCCTCTCCTAGTTCGCCTATCTCTCTCCATGAGGGCGGCATGGTCGATCCTCAACTGGCGCGTCGAACGATATAAATTCTCCTTCCAAGCTCGCTCGTTATCTCTTCAGGGATGGGGGCTGATTGATCTTCCACTGCGCGCGTCCAACGAGGGGAGTCCGCGACCGCGCGTTGCGCGAGCACAGAAGATCATCAGCCTCCATCCCCTCCCCTGTTCCGCGAGCACAGGAGATCAACAGGCCGCCTCTACATTTCTTATTGTTGGCGAACGCCTCATCCCCCTCCGCCCCTACCCGCGCCTTCCAGTCCAGGCTGTAATACTCTCCGCGATCCCTCGCCCAGGGATCGAACGCATTCACCACCCCCTGAAGCTCTCTCGGCTAGTTCCGGCATCGTCCGCAGCAGGACGCGTTTCATGCGGAGAGACTTGCTGCTGATGGCCATTGGGCGTTCCCTGCTCCATCATCTCCGGGCCCGGTCCATTGTGCATCACCCACTCGACGCCGAGGGTGCTGTAGAACTCCGGGCGAAAACTGGAGGTGAAGAACCGGTCGCTAAAGAGACGGCGCGAGGCGTTAAGAATAAACACGACGAACTGGGTTTCGGAAATGGCGAAACCATGCGGGCCGCCTGAATTCGCCAGCCAGCCGACCACGGTATCGACGTCCTCGATGTTGTCGATCAGGCTGCCGTGTGGATGTCCTAAACAATCGTTAATGGGCGAGCCGTCAGTCGTTCAGCCGCGCCTCGGTGATTTTCTTGGATGAATCGCACGGATGTTGCCCGTACACTTCGCGCAACGTATTCACGAGCTGCTCCTGCTCGCGCCGAGCCGGCGAATCTTGAGGCAGGCGCGTGTCGACAGAAGTCATCGAAGCTGGTCAATTGCTTCAACCCGTACTGCCGACGGAACTCGTTATAGCGCGGTATTCCCCGCTCCCGGTCCCTGATGAGATCGAGCGCGGCTACTGTCGATCTGTTGCGTGGGAGATTGCAGGCGTGGCGTCATCAGATTTTGCAAAAATTGCGGATGGTTCCTGAAGGGTCAGCGCCCCCAGCCGCTGGCGACCCATGCTGAGCGCCCAATTCGCCAGGCCCTTCTGCCGCATAGCCTCGAGTCGCCTTCCCCGGAAGGTCTCGATCACCGGCACCTTCTGCCGGATGACGTTCGGCTCATTAGTCCACTCGCGGTATTCGATCAGGTCGCGGCAGCAATGGGTGTAAGCGGTACCGTGATGAACTCCTCAGGGGAAATTGAAGGGGGAGCCGAAATGGTTCACGCCCCCGTTGATATGATCGTCGTTTTTCAGGATCCCGGCGGTCTTGTTTGTCGGGATCCGATCAGGCCAACGAGCGGCACTCCGTGATACGCCGGTTGCCCATGGCGAAGATGCCAGGTCCGCCGGCCAGCGCCGCATAGAGGCTGTTTTCGCCTTCTTCGGCGTCATTCGTATCGTCGAGGCGGCGCACGCGACTTCCTGCAGCGCGTCAGCCACCACCTCCTGCTTCCTCGAGACCCGTGCCAGTTGGCATTCGCTGCACCTCGGTTCAACGGCTCGTTGTAGAGCAGTTGCCGTGGTCCATTCGGTGGTGTGAATTTTGGCAATCTCGGCGGCGACGACCAGCCGAGGCGACCTCCGAACCGAATTCGTTCGGCGTGACGTCTCTGTAGCCGGATGAAACGGCAGTCGGGGATTGGCGGGATTTCTTTACGCCGCATATCGGCATCGGGCGTGAGCGAACGGTCGGCTTCGCGGGATTCACCGACCGAAGGCGTTGTGCTCTCTGGCAAAAAAGACGTTGTGGTAGAAGCTGGTCCCGATGCTCCGGTTGTCTGGGAAAGGCCGTGGACCTCCTGACCGGACCACTCGGGATTGATCGGGTCACCCCGCTTCGAAGATCAAAGGCAGATATCCCAGCTTCTCGCCCACTGATGCCCCCTTTCTCAGCTGCATCAGCAACAATTTCCGCTGGGTCTGGGGATCGTGCTTCACTCGCTTGCCGGACCGCTCGTCGTATCCATAGAGCTGCGAGGCATCCCACCAGGCGGTGACGTGATTCGCGGTGGTTTCGGCGCCTGCGTGAGATAGACCTTACCGTCGTGGGTCAATGACCGCAAGGCTCCGTGCCTTCAGCGATGTACGCCGTATCGATCTTGTCATCGGGCCGGCAGCCAAGCTGGACGTCCTCGCCCGTCAGCGGCTGCTCGATGTTCTTGACCAGTTGCGTCGCGCAACCGACGGTCACCCACTCCGGCCTATTGTGCCCCTCTTCCAGATACGAACCAGTCGTGGGTCATGAACGCTGGACCCAGAAAGCCGCCAGCACATTGAAGAACAGCGCCTTTGGCCTCGCACTCGGCCTCTTTTGCACCACCCGGCAGGCCGTACCCGTTGCGACGATTGTCCGGATGCGACTGCGTTCGCGTGAACAGCGGCTAATGACCTGTGGGTCCTGGCTAACAGCCCTAATCGATCCCCGTGGCGATTCTTGGTCATCTCATTCGGGCCGTCGGGGAACGTGGTGTTGAACTCCACGTTCCGCGCAAAGTTGATGCGTCCACGTCCCATCAGCGGGTTGCGGATGTCGTTGCATGTACCGGTCGGGAGTACGGAAGCGGATCAACTCTCCGCGACAGACCTGCGGCTGGTCGCCACCGGCAGCGAAGTCGGGATGGCTCTGCGGAAATCGCATTTCCGGCCAGGTATTCAGTACCGGCCCGGCCTCGCCGCTTGCGGCCTGTGACGTAGGCTTCGTAGGTCTTGTTGTTGTCGAAGAGATTGAACTTGATGAGTTCGATACGTTGCAACTCCAGCTCATAGAGCGCGCCGTTGATCCCGTGCGCATTGGGGCCGATCACCTTGGCATTGGCCAGAAGCCGCGCAGGAGCTGAGAGACGTGGCATCGCCAGCAGGCCCAATAATTCGGCCAATCCAACCACGGCCCCTCCCTGAGTTTCCTCTGGCATGCTTCCCTCCGAGACAACGCGCGGTTGTGTCCGGAACCTTCCCCAAGAATCGTTGCTCTCTGGTCTTCGCCACTGTCTGAATATCTCGCTGCAGGAGCATCTCCGCACAATCTTTCGTGGAGTCCACGAAGATGCCGAATGGACCTGTGCCCGGCGCAGGCACCGAGAGCACAGAGTCCCGTGACGATCACAAGCCGTGACCATTTACCTATTTGTCTCATAGAGCAGCTCTCCTCAACGACAGGAATCCGTGCGGATACGACAAGCCCTGTCGCACTCGATGTCAATCGGGCAATGAAGACCGGCATCCGTACGAAAGATGAGGGGAGAGGACACAGGAAGGAGATCAAAAAGATCAGGGCACGTCTCCTCGCGCAGCGTACGCCGAGCGTCGGCCCCCAGTAGGTCACTTCATCCCACCCTCGATAGCTGGCCTGAAGATTCGGCGGTTTTCATTCCATTCCCGCCCCGCAACACGCGGAAGGAGCCACGCAACGGTCCCTGTGGATCGCGGGCGGGAGATGCCTGGTAGAAATCTTCCGCGTACCAATCTTTCACCCACTGTGACACACTGCCGATCAGGTCGAACACCCCATAGGGCGACACCGTCGCCGCCCTGGCGCCCGACCGACTCTCGGTTCCGTTGGCGCCGGCCGTGAGTTCTCCATTTCACACGGCTCTCACGACTGTCTCCGTCATTGCCCCAGGGGTAGCGGCGACCATCCGTCCCTCGCGCCGCCTTTTTCCCATTCGGCTTCTGTCGGCAATCGTTTACCTTGCCACTGGCAAAAGGATCGAGCCTGGTTCCACGTAATGTTGGTCACGGGATGCTGCGCGCGCTGAAGGTCCTCGAACGTCAGGCGATCTTTGGGCGGCGTGCAGCCTCCTCCTTCAACGCACCGTCGGTACCGCGCGTTCGTCACTTCGTATTTGTCGAACCAGTAGGAGCCAGATGCACCTGGTGTAGGGGACGAGCATCTTGCAGCCCATCCTCCGCACCCCATCAAAAATTCTCCGGCTGGAATCACCACCATCCCCTCCGGTTGAGCGATGCCGCGCTGGGCCGGCTGCTTCAGTTCATCTTCCTGTGCAGCCCGGAGTTGGTCGTTCACCCGTGCAATCGCCTCCGCGTCCTGTGCACTCGGCGCTTGATCCCGCACCGGACTCGGCTGTAGGCGCGGCGAGACGACCGCCGGAGGGTCGCTCTTTGACGATGCCCCGGCAACCTGAGCCGGAGCCGGTGGCATCGAGGCAGTGTCCGTGTTCCTTACCGTCTCGATGAGCACCGTAGTCCGGACGACTTCTTGGGCAAGGCCTTTGTCCTCACCGCCCCCTTGGCATCCTTCCTCCCTTTCCGATCATCGTAAAAGTCGAAATCCGGGATATTCGCGAGGAGGGGCGTGGCGTAAGTGATCGGCACCGCAGGGGACATCCCTTCCGGCACGATGCCGGAAGCGATGAGCGAATTTGGTGGTCATCAGGCCGACCACCTCCCCGCGTCGATTGAAGACGGCCCCCCGCTGTTGCCGGGGTTGATTGCCGCATCCACTTGAAAGACCCGCTGGACGCCCCTCGTCCGCACCGCCGCAATCCGACCGCGGGTCACGGACACGTCCCGGAGGCCGAACGAAAATCCGACGGTGATGATTTCTTGATCGAGTCGGACGGCACCAGCATAGCCGATGGGCGCTTCCGCCAGTCCCACCGTTTCAATCTTGAGCAAGGCGAGGTCGTGTTCGGAATCGGTGCTGATGAGGATCGCCGGCGCGCGGAATTCCCCGGCAGTCGACGACGAAGATCCGTTTCGCATTGGCGACCACGTGGTCCGCCGTCAGGATATACCCGTCGCTATGGACAATGACCCCGCTCCCCGCCGGCTTCGCGGCTGGTGCGTCCAGTCGCTCGGCCCCCAGAGGCTACTGGAGCCGGCAGACGATCATCACCCACAGAAAAATGCTGATTCCGTCTCATGGTCGAATCGGGATCACCACACTAATCGCACCGGCATTTTGCCCGAGTCTGAGTCCCTCCCTGGGATAGCCGGTCCGGTCCAGTTCCCCTTTGGGGTCGCCGTGACAATCCAGGCATTTCCTTGTCGTATAGAGCGGAAACATCAGGCGCAACGACCCGCTCTTCGCCGTGACTTCGCTGATTACTTTCTCACGGGGGTACGAGGGATCGGCAAACGCCTCCAACGCCGTTCGTTCAACAGTATCCGGCGCGTTGAGGGGATTGCGAGGCGCCAGCGCTGTCTGCTTCAGCCGCACGTGTGTCCGTTCAGTGAATCGGGTGGCCACTCGCGCGCCAAAGATCGCGGGAATAAACTCTTTGAGTCCGCCACCTGCGTCGATTGATTCTCAGGTTGGGCTTCCGCGACCACCCGTGCTGCTGACCAAAACCAGTTCTTTGAGCAGCTTCTTCGCCCGGCCGGAATTCGCGCCGACCTCAAGATCTCGCAGGTCGGTACCGAGCGACTGCGAAAGATGTCCAGTAATTGTCGCTCAAACACGTCAGGTGTAAAATCTTTTCCGTTTTCTCCTGCTCATCGAACAGGACTTGGTGCTCGTTGATCACATTTCGGCCGGAATCGAGCAGGACCGCCAGGAGACGAGCGGTCGTCTCGAGTTCAAGGATGGTTTGAAGGGGAGCGCCGGATTCCGGCTGGCGATCCTTAGCACAAGCACCTTCGCCGCTTGCCCAACCGGCCACGGCACAGGCCAGGAACGATGCGATCACCCACCGCAGGCGACTAGTCATAACGTCGACCCTGCTGCGTACGCATGGTGGAAAAACTCGTGAGGCGCGAGTCCCCTACCCGCCACGGTGCGAACAGGGAAACCCTTCACAGACAGATGGTACGTTTGGAGCAATACATGG
>ERZ1370068.1132-contig-11033_pt1 | contig 31307 bp, 46 predicted proteins | sample MGYA00561227_ERZ1370068 | MGnify/ENA primary metagenome ERZ1370068 (study PRJEB38410, sample SAMEA6850437) | metagenome | study: Metagenomic assessment of the ecological functions of the soil: analysis of the soil microbiota associated with the...
CCGAAATTTTTTCAGGGTCGCCGGATACGCGGCTCCGAGATTCGCGATGTGATGTGGTTCAATCCGGGTGGAAACGAGATGAGCGACGAAGAATGGTCGTCGCCGTTCGTTCGCTGTGTTGGGATGCTGCTGAGCGGCGATTCGAGCGATGTTCTCAGCTTTCGAAGGCGAGCCTGATCCGTGATGAAACATTTCTGCTGCTGATCAATGCGCATTACGAACCGATACCCTTCGTCGCTGCCCGGTCAGGAGCATCTCGAGTGGCAACTCATTCTCGATACCATGGATCCGAACGGTTTTCTGGCAGAGCCGAGAAAATTCGCGTCCGGCGACGACGTGGATCTTGGCGGTCGCGCCAGCTTGCTTGTTCCAGCTCGTAAGCGGCGCGCAAGCTCAGGCCCGCGAGGAATCCTGGAAGAAACGTCGCGTGGAATTTCCTCCGCTCTGAGCGCAGAGGAAGAGCGCGCTCGCCGCCAGTAGCCTGTTGCGTCAGCAGAGCAAATTCGGCAACGCAATCTTGTTGCGAGAAACGAATTAGTCTATAGAGATGTAGAAGCGCGTGTTATGGTGCGCGACCAAGTCTTTGGTCAGTGATTTGTCATGACACCGAGTTCTCTTGTGATCGTCACTGATCGAGGCGAGTTAAAAGCATACCGGGTGAATGAGACGCCGACGCGTGGACCGAGCCTGCAACTCGTGCAGGCATTCAACATCACCGACGCGCATGGAAGGCTGGTCGATAAACTGAGCGACGTCGCCGGGCGCTTTCCGGTGAACGGACGGCGCGGGCGCTCATCACGGAGGGGCTTCCATCGCCGAGCGGACGCAGTTGGCAACAGAAATGGACCGCCGCATTCACAAGAGAGCTCGCCGATCAAATTACAAAAATTGTTTCGCGCAATGGAAAGGAAGGCTGGTCGTTTCGCCGCGCCGGCTGAGATTCACGCGGCGATTGTCGATCTTCTGCCTGCGGCGGTGCGCGACCGGATCGTCGAACACGTGAAATCGGATTTGGTAAAAATGGAACCGGCGAAACTCATTTCGCGATTTCGTTCGTTGCAGCAAATGTGAAACCAGGTGCATCAACAACTGTCATCGAAGAACGTTTTTGTTCCTTCATCGCGAAGGAGCGCATTAGTATTCATTTAACCATGCAACTGCCTGTTAAGATCTCCTATCGGGGTCTGGAAAAATCTGACCAGATCGACAATCTCGTTTTGGATTACGCGGCGCGGCTCGAAAGATTTTGCGACCACATCAACCGCTGCGACGTGGCCATCGAGCAAACCAATCACACGCATCAGAAGGGAAATCCGTACCGGTGCCGCATCGATGTGACTGTGGCGCGTGGCCACGAGCTTGTCGCCGATGAAAAGCAGATGGACAACGGCTCGCACCAGCCGCTCAACAAAGTGATCCACGACGCGTTCAAAACGATGGAGCGCGAGTTGCGCCGCGTGGTGGACAAGCAAAGACGCGAAGTAAAAACACACGCCGATACCCGTTCGCCGAAGTAGTCGCGCAGCAGCCAGGCAAGGATCTCGTGCTTCCTGCCGCCCTTTTGCACCAAATTACCGGTGCTTTAAGAAGAAGATAGAAGGCTCCAGCGATCGTTTAGATCTTCCGCTACACATGCGAACGGCGACGTGCCCACATACTAAATACAAAATAAAGAGAGCATCGCAGCGACAGGAATATCGAGTATCGCAGGGGCCGAAGAACCAAACGGGACCCGGACCCATGTGCCGTGCTCGTGCGGAATCCAGGTGTAGGTTCCAGTTGGCGGCCAATGGATGAGCTTGTCGGCTATGTCGCTCAAGGGCGAAGGGAGTATGACCAGGCAGCGAGAGAGACAATGAACAGCAGAACAGCACTCAATAGTGAAAAGACCACCTCGAATCCAGACGCGCCTCATAGACCTAACGAGATGGAGATAAAGCCACAGCAGGGTGTCGTGGCAAAAACACGCTGAACTTATTTTGCCAAGGGGCCGTTGGTCTCATCGATTGGTTAGGACCCGACGTGTTTTGAGGCAACCCGGCGCTCCCATCGAGCGAGTAGTATGGAAAAGATGATCAGTCGGGCAGCAATGATGCATGCTGTGTATAGATGCCGAATCCAACGCCACGCTGACCTTCTGGCGAGAACGGTCCAGTTCCGAGGGCGCGATACCACCAGCTGTCTTCGAACGCGCTATGCACGCCTCCTCGAGGTAAGCGCGTCTGCATGAGATAATCGACGCAGCAGATGCCAAAGCTGAAAAGGAACGCCAACACGACCGCGAACTATCCGATAGCGCAGCATCGGGTCTAACGAGAATTAGACGCAAGAAATTTCGTCCTGAACACCGCGAACTTACGCTGGTGCGCCGCCGAGTGCGCCGGGGAGCGGCGGGGTGACGTCGGGTGCGGCTACGACTTGCTTGGGCGGTTTTTCGGCTGGCATTTTTTTGCCGGGCGGCGGCGTGCGCCTGGCGGCGGATTGATCAGGCGGCCGTGCTCGACGATCTCTTTGATCTGCGAGCCGTCCAGCGTTTCGAACTCGAGCAGTGCTTTTGCGATTACCTCCAGCTTGTCGCGATTCGCAGTGAGCGTTTCCTTCGCCAGTTGATAGGCGTCATCGAGCAGTTTGCGCACTTCCTGATCGATCTGCTCGGCAGTCGCTTCGCTGTAATCGCGCGCACGAGAAATGTCGCGCCCCAGGAAAACGTAATCTTCGTGGTCGCCGTATTCGACCATGCCCATTTTCTCGCTCATGCCCCATTCGCAAACCATGCGGCGCGCAATCGCCGTAGCCATTTTGATGTCGCCGCGCGCGCCGTTTGTGATGTCGCCGAAGATGATTTCCTCGGCCACGCGGCCACCCATGCTGACGGCAAGACCGGCAAGCAATTCGTTTTTGCGGTTGGTGTATTTGTCTTCCTCGGGCAACCACATGGTCGATCCAAGCGATGGTCCGCGCGGGATGATGGTGACTTTATGCAGCGGCTCGGTGTGCGGAAGAAGTTCGAGCAACAGCGCGTGACCCGCTTCGTGGTAAGCGGTGTTCTGCTTTTCTTTTTCGCTGAGCGCGAGGCTTCGGCGCTCTTTGCCCCAGCGAACTTTGTCGCGCGCTTCTTCGAGTTCGGCGAGCGTGATTCCCTTTAATCCGCGACGCGCTGCGAGCAATGCCGCTTCGTTGATCACATTGGCCAGTTCCGCGCCGGAATAACCGGGCGTGCCGCGCGCGACCACGGCGAGATCGACGCCTTCGGCCAGTTTCACTTTCTTGGCGTGGACGCGCAGAATTTCTTCGCGTCCCTTTCACGTCAGGCAGGTTGACCGTGATCTGGCGATCGAAACGTCCCGGTCGCAACAACGCAGGATCGAGAACATCGGGGCGGTTCGTAGCCGCGATGATGATCACGCCTTCCTGCGTATCGAAGCCGTCCATCTCCACGAGCAACGCATTTAATGTTTGCTCGCGTTCGTCGTGACCGCCGCCCACGCCGTGGCCGCGGTGACGCCCGACGGCGTCAATTTCGTCGATGAAGATGATGCATGGCGCGGATTTCTTGCCCTGCTCGAACATGTCGCGCACGCGCGCTGCGCCGACGCCGACAAACATCTCAACAAAGTCCGAGCCGCTGATGGAAAGAACGGGACATCCGCTTCGCCTGCAATGGCGCGCGCCAGCAGCGTCTTGCCCGTGCCCGGCGGGCCGACCATCAACACGCCCTTTGGAATGCGGCCGCCGAGTTTCTGAAATTTTTCGGGTCACGCAAAAACTCGACGAGCTCCTGCACTTCGTCCTTTGCTTCCTCGACACCGGCGACATCGCGGAACGTGATTTTGTTTTTGTCGCGGGCGAGCATGCGCGCCTTCGATTTGCCGAAATTAAGCGCGCCTTTCCCAGCCATGCGGATTTGCTGGCGAAACAGGAAATAAAGCACGAGCAAGAACAAGCGCGATCGGCAGAAAGCCAGACCACGGTTTGCGCAAGCATGTTCGATTCCGTCTTGATCGCGGGCTGCATGCCGGCGGCGGCGAGTTTTTCCTGCAGATTATTTGTGAAATTTAGATAGATCGTGGTTCGAAACGGCACCGGCTGAGACGGCGCCGAACCTATTCCCTGGCGGATGTAAGCGCCGCGTAGTGTTTGCGTCGGCCGGCCATCCTCTACCACCAGCTGGAGCGGATAATTTTTGTCGTTAACGATCTGCTTGTTCTCCAGCAGCTCGAGAAAACGGTTATACGGCACGTCTTCGACCGGCTGCATCCCGCCCCGGTAAAGAGCATCGCCATCGCAATCAGACTGAAGGCGATCACGATGAGAATAACGCCGCGCCAATTAAAATTGGGTTCGCTCCCGCGGGATCTATTCTCCTTTTGAGAGTTGCGATCGAACTGAGGCATAAAAACTGTTAACGGCGTAAAAAGTTACCATGAACAAATTGGCAATGCAAAACAGGCGGGTCGGCGCACATGCACGTTGAAGGTAATCATTGGTCATTCATTAGTCATTCCTTCGACCTTCGTCGTTCGGTATTTCGTCATTTGTTTACACTTCTATATTCGTGGCTGCGCATTGCGCCGCTCGCCGGTTTCGGGTAAAATTCGCACCCGACCATCAACATGACAGAGCTTGTTTCATCAGTCGCAGATAAGATCGACCGCGCTGTGCAGCGGGTGACCCCGCTTGCGTATCGAGTGCGACGGACTGGCCGCCGCTGGATGCGCCGGGCACTGCGCAAGCCTCGCAGCGTTTCAGAGGGGCCAAATCTGTTGCCGTTATTGATCCAGGTACTGGCGAGTTTCACCAAGGCCGACGGCGTCATACTCGAGGAAGAGATCGACTCAAGCCTCGGTTTCCTGCGTTACGATTATCCGGAGGCGGTTTATTCCGAGCTGCGACAGTTGTTCCGGCAAGCGCTTTACGAGCAGCAGGACCTCGCTGCCATGGCGCAAAACTCGGCGCGCAACTGAGCACCGAACGCAAGATCATGCTGGGAGTGCAGCTGTACGACCTGATCTCGCAAGCCGGTTTGAAACAGGAACAGGTGGTCGCGTTTTATTCGTTCATGTCGCAGATGGGCATGGCTGCGCAGGCGATCGACATCGTTTATCAACTCAACGCGTCAGAGGACTCCGGACCCGTCGATCTATCAGCATGGCGCGTCGCCGCTGGAATCGCTGTCCTTCGGCGCTGACGGCAAGGCCGATATAATACTCAAGAACCTCAGCGAAACCGATCGCCTGATGGCGTTTCGTTATCACGATCTGATTTTGTTGAAAAATTACAGCGGCCAAAACGTCTCGGTGCGCGGGAGACCGTTGGTGCGCGGCGGCTTCTGCCGAATTTATCCCGGCCAGCGCATTTTGGTAGGCGACCAGGTGCTCAGCTACCAGGAACTGGCGCAATATTTCAACGCCAAGAAGAACGTTTCGCTTCCACAGATTTTCATCCGCGTGAACAGAGACTCGGATGAAGTGGAACTGGAACGCTCGCGAACGCGTGAAAGCGCACTGCGGGTCACCTTCGGATTGAACGTGCGCGTGAAGGCGCTGCGGGATGTGAATGCCGAGCTCAACGGAGTCAGGTTGAAAGCCGGCACGCAGGTCGAGGCTACGCTGGAAGACAGGATCGTTTTCCACAACGACAGCGAAATGGATTTGAACGATCTGCGCCGGCGTGCTCGCGCGCTTGGGCGGCCGCTTCCAGCTCAAGGCGTCCAAATCGGAATATCTGGTTTCGAACGACCCGAGCCGGCTCGAAGCTGACGATATTCTGCTTTCGCCGGGCACGAGCGGCGATGTGGTGCTGAAGATTTTCTGCGACTACGATCGGCGCGTCGGTGTCACTGGAGGTCGATCGAAGCGGATCGGCCGATCATGGTCGGCGACGAGGCTGTGCGCACGACGGCGCAGCTCAAGGACGGCGATACGATTCGAATCGACGTCGGACAGGTTCTGCGGTGCAACTTTTCGGAACGAATCATCGAGGAAGAGCGCAACATCATTCGCACCCTCGAGGTAAACGAAGTCACGCACCGTTTTGGCAAGGGCGAGATTGGTCTCGAGGGAATCTCGTTTAGCATCACGCGTGGCGAGCTTGTTTGCGTGATGGGCGCGAGCGGTTCGGGAAAAAGCACGCTGCTGCGAGTGCTTGCCGGTCAGCTGCAGCCCACCAGCGGAGATGTCTTTCTCAACGGCCAGTCGCTCTATCAGAATCTCGACGCCTTGAAACACTACGTCAGTTACATGCCCCAGCAGGACGCGTTCGACGAACATCTCACCATCGGTGAAAACCTGCTGTTTGCGGCGGCGATTCGCGCGCCGCACCTTTCACGGCGCGATCGCACCCGGCGTCTGGATGCAAAACTGGTCGAGCTCGGATTGGGCGAACGGCGCGACGCGGTCGTCGGCAGCCCGGAGAAGCAAAACGCTGAGCGGTGGCGAGCAGGAAACGCCTCAACATCGGACTCGATATGATTGGGATGTCGGATGTTTATCTGTTCGACGAACCGACTTCCGGCCTTTCCTCAAAGGATTCCGAGCACGTCATGGAAATCATTCGGAGCATGGCGCACAACAAAATCGTCATTGTCACGATTCACCAGCCGAGCTCGAAAATTTTTCAGATGTTTCACAAGGCGATCCTGCTCGACAAAGGCGGACGCCTCGTCTTTTTCGGAACGCCGTCCGACATGCTGCGCTATTTCGCGGAAGCAGAACACCAGCATCAGTTCGGGGCCGAACTGGGCGCGTGTCCATCGTGTGGAACAACCCGTCCGGAATTCATTTTCGATGTGCTGGAGACGCCGCTGCGCGATCTGAGCGGCGATATCATTTACGAAGAAAACAGCCGCGGCCAGCTCGTCGCGTCGCGCCGTTATTCGCCGGAATTCTGGCGCGACAAATACGAAGCGTTCCGACTGATTCAGGACGTCAAACAAGTTTCCCTGCGCCAGGAAGCGGCCGTCTGCACGTTGCCCGTCGGCGCCGGTACAGAAAAAGCGGCTCCCATTTCGCTGGCACGATGAGTGGACGCAATTTCGCACGCTGCTACGCCGTGCTTCTGTAAGCAAACTGCGCAACCGCGCCAACCTGGTCATCACGATCGGGGTTTCGCCTGTGCTGGCGCTGTTGATTGCGACCATCCTGCGCTATTCAGAGAACGGGACATACGATTTCGCTTCCGCTTATCACATTCCGACGTTCTTGTTTCTCGGCCTCATCGTGGCGATGTTTCTTGGCCTGACCAACAGCGCCGACGACATCATCCGGGATCGGCCCGTGCTGCAACGCGAGCGCAATATCAAGGTTCGATTGTCGTACTACGTCGTTTCGAAGACGCTCACGCTCGGGGTGTTTGCCCTCGTTCAGTGCATTCTGTTTGTCCTGATCGGCAATTCGCTGCTGCAAATCCGCGGAATGTTCTGGATCGATCTCGCGATCATGTTCATGACCGCGATGGGCGGCGTAGCGCTGGGTCTGCTCATCTCTTCGCTGGTGGCCGATCCGAAGACAGCGGCAAACATCGTCCCGCTCGTTTTAATTCCGCAGATCATCATGGGTGGCGCGCTCATCAAATACGAGGACATGAACCGCAACCTCGGTCTGCTTTACTCGCTTTCGCATTGGTTTTCCGAACATCCGAGCACGGACAAGACACATGAAAACCGAGAGCAAACTGCAGGTGCCGTTTGTCTGTCAATTCATCGCCATGCGCTGGTCGTACGAAGAGATGATTGTCGCCCAGGCCAAACTCAATCCGCTCACGCGGCGGCAGGATCGCGCCTAATGACGAGATTCAACAAGCTCGCGGCGCAACAGCGGAACACGATCCAGAAGCAACGCGGACGTCTCAATGACCTGAAAGGAACGTCTCGGCTCTGCTCTCCGGCCTCGAAGGCAAATTCGGCGGCAGAGATCGATCGTTATCTAGAGCTGGTCGATCCAGTCATCGCACGGCAAACAGAGATTCGATCGGTCGCTCTTCAAGGACGCGAACGGCCCGGTCACAGCCGAGCAAATCTATGTGAACCAGAAAGTGTCCGACTTGATCGTCAAACGCCGAGATGGAACAGAAGCGATTATCGCCGCGGCAAAAAGCCGAACGTGTTCTTCGGCGCTGCAGAAACGTTATTTCGGAATCAAAATTTGGCGTGTTTACATTCAACACAGCTGGTTCTGATTCTATCCACACTTGGATTGCTTGTTGCTGCTGCATTGGATTTTGCGAAGAGCAACTCGAGGTAGTGCGAAGAAGCTAATTCGGACTTTCATGTATCACGGGCGGCGCAGTGGTCCGACGGTCTGTCATCTGACTTCGCGTCTGGCGCGCCAGATAAGCAGGTTGCTCATGACAACGCTCCAACGACGGCCGTAGACAAGATACGGCACCATGAGCAAAGCAAAAACAAAACCAGCTGCGCGCCTCATCGTCGCCGCCAGCGACACCGATGCCGACATGCTTTACGCGACGAAGTTTTGGGCGCCTGATCCGTTCATCTTTCTCGAACGCAATGGCAGGCGCACGCTGGTCCTGAGCGATTTGGAAATCGATCGCGGTCGCAAAGCAGGCCGACGCGGATGAATTCGTCATGTTCAGCGAGCTTGAGACGCGAAGTGCAGGGAAAATCCAAAAGGCGCCGCCCTATGAAAAGGTTCTCGCACATTTTCTCAAAAACGCGGCGTAAGATCGGTAGTTGTTCCCGCAAATTTCCCACTTCGGCTACGCGGAGGAACTCGCCGCAAACAAAATCCGTGTCCGCGCGACGAACGGAATCTTCTGGCCGGAGCGCGAAGCGAAATCGGACAAGGAAGTCGAAATGATGGGACGAGCCTTGCGGATCACGGAAAAAGGACTCAAACGCGCGATCGAAGTTTTGAAAGCAGTCCAAACCCGGCTCTGGAAAACGATTGCGCTGGAACGGCAAAACGCTGACTTCCGAAATGCTCCGGGCCGAAATTGATTCCGCGATTTTGCGCGCGGGCGGCATTCCCGATGGCACAATTGTCGCCGGTGGCGACCAGGCTTGCGATCCGCATGAGCGCGGCTTCGGTCCGCTTTACGCCGATTCGTTGATTATCCTGGATGTTTTTCCACGTGACGCGAAGACCGGATATTTTGGCGATATGACCCGCACCGTCTTGCGCGGACGCGCCAGCGAGGCGCAACGAAAACTTTGGGAAACGGTGAAAGCCGGGCAAGCGCTCGCCTTAAAGAGAATCAAAGCCGGCGTGGACGGGATGACGATTCACAAGGCGATCCAGGAATTTTTCGCCAGACGCGGTTTTCCGACGGAGATTCGCAAAGGCAGACGAGTGGGATTCTTTCACGGCACCGGGCATGGTCTGGGTCTGGAAATTCACGAGCATCCGCGTTTGCAGAAAGTTACGCTGAAAGATCGCCAGGTGCTCACCGTTGAGCCCGGGCTTGTATTATCCCGGACTGGGCGGAGTGCGCCTGGAAGACGTGGTTTTGGTTACGAAAACGGGTTGCAGAATTCTGTCGCGGTTTCCCAAGCAGTTGGAAATTTGATCGAACGCGTTGTCCTAAGCGTGGCGAGCGAAGTGCCGTTCGGCGACCAGCCGTCTATGCAGTCGGCTGCTCGGGAAGCTGACTTCCTAGCGTAAATGAACGCGCAGCGCAGTCTCGGCGTCTAATTGTTCCAGCCGGCAAAGTGACAACTCGCTTTGACGCGTTAAATTATAGCTCGACATGTTTTCTCCATACGGTTTCGGTCTTGGATCTCACTGGCTGCTTTACATCGGCGTCCCGTTGATCCTCGGGATTTGGGCGCAGATTCGGGTGACCAGCGCGTTCCGATAAATGGGGCGAGGTGCGGGCGAGCTCGAACATCACCGGCGCGGAGTGCGCGCGGGAAATTCTGCAGGCGGCCCAGATTCAGGATGTGGAGGTTGTGGAGACGAACGATTTTCTTGGGGACCATTACGATCCGAGAGACAAGAAACTGCACCTCTCCGAGCAATGTTTATCACACGCCTTCAGTAGCGGCGCTGGGCATTGCCGCGCACGAGACCGGCCACGCCATTCAGCACGCCAAGGCGTATGCGCCGCTGAAAGCGCGAATGGCGATTGTGCCGGTGACGATGATCGCGTCGCGAACTGCTGCCGTTCATCGTTATCCGGCGGCATTGTTCTTTCGGATCACCGGTCTGATTACGCTTGGCATTTATTGCTATCTGGTGCTTGCTGGTCTTCCAATTGATTACGTTGCCGGTGGAATTCGATGCTTCGCGCACGGGCGAAAATCATTTTGCGCGAGATGGGAATCGTGCAGCCGGGACAGGAAGCTAGCCGGTGTGAACAGCGTCTTGAACGCGGCCGCGCTTACTTACATGGCGGCATTTATCGCTGCGCTTGGGCAACTTGCTCTGGTTGATGTCGCTCCGCGATCGGCGGTGATCGACCGCACTCGTTGCGAAAGATGAACTCCTCAGCTCGCATTACCTGCTCGCCGGATTTCCGATTTGTTGTCGTCCGGTCTCGAGGCTCGTGCTAAATCTAGGCGCGACGCGATGGACCAGCCGAGAACCGACCCAGATCAGGAGTTGGTCAAGCGCACGCAAGCAGGCGATGCGGGCGCTTTCGACGAGCTGGTCATCAAATACACGCCGCGTCTCTACGGCCTCGTCTATAACATGACCTCGAATCACGAGGATACGAACGACCTTTTGCAGGACATTTTCGCCAAAGCCTACAAAGCGATTCGCGGGTTCCGCGGCAAATCGTCCTTTTACACCTGGATTCATTCCATCGCGGTAAACATGACGCTCAATTTTCTCAAGAAACGCGGCCGCCGGTTTCAATTGAGTCTGGATGATGTGGACGCGAGCATTCAAAACGACAAGGAATTCCTGGAACTCACGGCGACGAGCAGTCCGGTGCGCGAAGCGGACCTCTCCGAGCTGCAGCGAAGATTGAACGAGGCCATGATGAAATTGTCTGATGAACACAGAGCCGTGGTTACCATGTTCCATATTCAGGGGATGCCCCACGCGGAGATCAGTAAAATCTTGCGTGTTTCGGAAGGAACAGTACGTTCGAGGCTCTTCTACGCGAATCGGCAGTTGCAAAATTACCTGGACGAATTTCGAAAAATCCTGTTTCGTAATCCGCGCTGAAAATGGACGAATTCAACGATAGCGAAATCGCGAGGCTGCTTCGATTGAAGCGCTACGAGCAACCGCCGCCTGGATATTTTGAGAATTTCCTGCACGAATTTCATCGCCGGCAGCGCGATGAATTGCTTCGCCAGCCGCTTGTGGCGCATTTGCCTGGAACGCGCTCACACTTTCATGTTGCAGCTGAATGTTCGTTCGTTGACCTCGTATCCAGCTGCCGTCACGGCGGTCCTGGTTTGTGCCGCTAGTAATTTCATTGAAGATTTATCAGCAACCGGAGACGGCTCGCGTCGCTCTCCAGAGTCCGCCAGCCATATCGGTGCCGGCGAGTGCCGAAGGAGAATGGAACCTTGCGTCTCCGGTCGCCACGCAGATTCTCAGGACGCAGCCGGTTCGCAGTTTTCATGGAAGCGCCCAGACTCACCGAGCCGCACCCCCGCGTTACGTGCTCGATAGCGTCCCCGTGAGTTATGAGCCGACTTTCAGATTCTAAGCGCAGCATCAGTTGCACTCGCCCTGATCTTCTGCTCAGGCGGGAGTTTTCTCTTTGCGCAGGAGCAGTCCGCTACGCCAGCCAGTGATCAAGAGACCTCTTTTGAGCGTGCTATTGCTCAGGCGGAGTCGACCAGAGCAATTAGCCATCAGCTTAAAGACGTCTTCCAGCGCGCCGCCAAAGCGGTGGTGAAGATTCATGGCGTCGATGAACACAGCGAAATTTGCGGCACCGGATTTTTCATCGACCCGACAGGCACGCTTTACACCGCATATACGGTGGGAGGCGAAGCAGGAAATTTCACAATCGAATTCGGCGGTAAAAAATATCCGGCGCGCCAGCTTGCTGGCAGACATCCGCAGCGGGACAGCCATGTTAAAAATAGATGCGGCCACGCCGGCTCTGCCGATTGGCAAATCTGAAGAACTGGAAGTCGCGACGCCCGTCGTGGCGATCGGTTATCCTTTAGATTTGCCGGAAACTCCCAACTGCGGGATGGTCGCGGGATTCGATCAGAAATATCTTGGCCGTTATTTTTCCACCACTCACTTGCGTGTGAACCTGCCGACACAACGCGGAGAAGCCGGGGCGCCGCTCTTGAACATGAAAGGCGAGGTTGTTGGCATCGTGGTCAGCAGACTCGAGAACACTCGGCGTGTTATGCGGTGCCGATCGAAGCGGCGGAAAAATCCGCAGCGATTTTGTTCGTTTCGGCGAGGCCAGACACGGCTGGGTCGGAATCAATGTTTCGGAGGCCGCTCAACCGGTGGAAGGTTCCCGCGCGGAAATGACTCAGATCATGGAAGATACTCCGGCGGCCCGTTCCGGGATCAAGCCCGGCGACATTCTCTTGCAAGTTGGCCGCAAAAAGTGACCCAACCAGAAGATGTGCTGGATGCTTCGTTCTTCATCACTGCGGGCGACACCGTCCCGATCACTGTAATGCGGGGCGATCAAAGAATGACTTTCCATGTCCAGGCTACTCTTCATCCAGCCAGTCGAACCGGAGTCATGGTTGCCTCTCCCGCGCACACCTTCGTTGAATCAGGCAATTCCGCTCTCGCTAGGCTCAGAGGAAGTTCCGCGCACGCCATAGCTGGAAGTAGGTTCCTAGACTGAGTTGATAGTCTCCGCTGCGGTGCATCTGCAGTAATAAATGGAGCGTTTCTAACGTCAGAGCATTTTTCGGAACGCGGCTTCATCGATGAATTCGGATGCCGAGTTCTTTCGCCTTATCGAATTTGCTGCCCGGTTCGGAGCCTGCGAGGACGTAATCGGTTTTCTTGCTTACGCTGCCGGTGACATGCCCGCCGAGCGCTTCGATTTTTCGGTGGCTTCTTCGCGCGTCATTGAAGGTAGCGTCCCGGTCAGAACGAATGTTCTTCCGGCCATCGGCAATTCGGCTGCTTTCTTTGCTGAAACTTTTTCGCTCTTTGGGTGAATTCCTAGCTCGTTTAGTCGGCGCAGAATTCTTTTGCCGCCCGTCGACGCGAAGAAGTCGAGGACGCTCTCTGCGACTACCGGCCCCACTTCGGTGACAATGCCGCGCCTTTCCCATCTTGCTCTTGGATGGTTTGGCAAAACCGGCTTTGATTAATCGTTCGGCGATCTCGTTAGATGATTCTCCGCTCTCCCGCTTTTCGTGATACTCCAACACGCCACGCAACAATTCTGAATGCGCCACGTCATCGATCGTGTTGTGAAATCGGGCCAGCTCCATTGCAGTTGTTTTTCCGACGTCGGGAATAGCCAGAGCAAAAAGCCAGCGCGACAGCGGCAAAGTCCGAGCGCGCTCGATCGCGTTGATTGCCTTGGTCGCGTTCTTTTCGCCGAAAACGCCGCGGCGCTTCTTCGGTGCCCAGATTTAATTTGGCGAGTTGGTCGACCTTTAACTCGAAAAGATCGAGCGCCTCGCGCACGAGGCCGCGCTCGACCAGTTTGTCAGCCACAATTCCACCGACACTCTCAATGTCGAGCGCGCCGCGTGCCGCGAAAAATTCCACGCGCCGCGTCGTCTGCGCCGGGCACTGAAGATTTTCACAGCGCCACGCGACGAATTGGGGTCACGCTGGATGAGACTGCCGCAGACGGGACACTTGCCATGGACGTGTGCGGCAAAGTCGAACGGCTTTGCATCGCGCGGACGCTTTCGATTTCACAACTTCAACCACCGCGGGAATTACTTCGCCCGCTTTTTCGATCACGACCGTGTCGCCGATTCGGATATCTTTGCGTTTGATTTCGTCTTCGTTATGCAACGTTGCGCGACCAACCGTGCTTCCGCTCACGAACACGGGCTCCAGCACCGCTACTGGCGTGAGAATTCCAGTGCGCCCAACCTGAATTACGATGTCGCTTGAGACGCGTCTCGACGCGTTCTGCTGCGTATTTGTAAGCGATCGCCCAGCGCGGCGATTTAGCGGTGAACCCGAGCCGTTCGCGCTGTGCGAATGAATTCACCTTCACTACCGCGCCGTCCGTTTGATAAACGAACTTATGACGGATGCCGTCCAGTTCGTGAATGGCATCCAAAATTTCCTCGACAGAATTGGCCACCCACCACCGCTCGGTGACTGGCAAACCCAGTTTCTTGAGCAGCGGAAAAATTTCGGAGTGAAGATCGACGTCCACTCCTTCAATTGCTCCGGTTCCGTAAAGCACAATGCCGAGCGGGCGTTTAGCCACGATCGCCGGGTCGAGTTGCTTGAGCGAGCCGGCCGCGGCGTTGCGGGGTTTGCAAACTGTGGCAGCCCTTCCTTCTTTGCGTTCCTCGTTTAGTTCTTCGAAGCCTTTTCGGTCCATGTAAACTTCGCCGCGCACTTCCAGAAGTTTCGCGCGCACCACCGCGGAGCCGCTCCGGCACCGAGCGGATTGTCCGGATGTTCTGCGTAATATTGTCGCCCACGTTTCCGTCTCCGCGCGTCGCCGCCTGACGTAACCTGCCGTTCTCGTAAACGAGCGAAACCGCGACGCCGTCCACTTTTGGCTCGATCACGACCGGGATCTGCTCGTTTGGTAAGAGCCGCCGGATGCGAGCGTAAAAATTTTTCAATTCGTCTTCCGAGTAAGTGTTATCGAGGCTGAGCATCGGGATGAGATGCGAGACCTGCTCGAAAGCCTTAAGCGGCTTTCCGCCCACACGCTGAGTGGGGAGTCCAGCGTAACAAGATCAGGGAATTGCGTCTCCAGAGCGACCAGTTCCTTGTAAAGCCGGTCGTACTCGCGATCGCTAATTATCGGCGCAGCTTCGTCGTAATAGAGGCGGTCGTGCTTCCGGATCTCGTCTCGCAGCTGCTCGAGACGCTTTGCGGCCTGGCTTCGTCTTTCAGCCATGAAACACGATACAAACGGGCAAAAGCTCGGCAATCGCAGGCGGTAATGCAAACGTAGTCGGGCAGTCCTCTGCACGCCGTTCTGTTTGCAAGCTTCGACTCAGCGCGCGCAGCGGCTGTGACGCGCCCTACCTACACTGCGCTTTCAAAATCGCGCAAGAACAGCTGAGCATTTAGGAAGTGATGAAACCCGGTGAGCGCATTCTCGGTGTCGAAGGCGGCGGCACGAAAACCGCCTGGGTGCTCGTAGAACCTGTAGCCGGGATCGGTGATCCCGGCTGGGAATTTCACGTCATCGACCAGGGAAAGCTGCCGCCATCGAATTTTCGCCTCACGACGCCCGAACGTCTGCGCGTGATTTTTGCTGAGCTGCCAAAGCAAATTGATCGCGCCGGAGTTTTCCTTGCCGGTTGCGCCACAGAGGAAGATCGCCGTTCGCTCAAGCAAATCTGTCTCGAGATATGGCCAAACGCTAAAATCGTTACGGGTAGCGACCGCGACTCCGGCCTCGCAGCGGCCCTCGATCATGGAGACGGTATTGTCGTCAACGCCGGAAGCGGCTCATCGGTCACTGGACGCCGGGGCGAGCGAATCGAAAGAGCCGGCGGGTGGGGACACATCCTGGGCGACGCTGGCGGCGGTTATTTTCTTTCCATTCAGGCGCTTCGTCTGATCTTGCGCGAACACGATTTGCATCGCGGTGAGATGCCGCTTTCGCCGCAAAAATCCTGCACGCGCTGTCGTTAAACAATCTTGGATGAACTCGTGCGCTGGGTGCAAACGGCGGACAAAATGGACATCGCAATGCTTGGCCCCGGTGGTGTTTGAAGCCGCGAATGAGGGTGATGCGCGCATGATGGAGATCATTGAAGAAGGCGCGCGTGTCCTCTGCGAATACACCGAGGCCGTCGCATCGGGTCTGCATTTGCTAGCGCCAAAGGTCGCACTGATTGGCGGCCTGTTTCACCGTGACTCGATTTATACGCATGCGTTTCGGCGAAGACTGAAAAGAACCTGCCTGATGCTCGCGTGGCAGTCGCGGAACGCGCACCTCGAGCTTGGGGCGGCATGGCTCGCATCCGAGCTTTGTGATCACGCCGCAGTTCATCCCAAGCTATCGGAGACCGGAAATCGACGGTTTGGCTGCCGCTTTAACCGAGCAACGCAACCTCGCTCGGAGAATCTGGAAAAAATGAGCGGACGAGAGTTGGTCCAAGTTTTTGTCGAGGAAGAGAAGTTCGTCCAGGAGGCATTGCGCGCGGCGGCTGCCGAGCTGACCAGAGGCCATTGAAATCGTGGCTGAATCGCTGCGAAATGGCGGCCGGTTGTTTTATGTTGGTGCCGGGAGCAGCGGGCGCATTGGCGTTCTCGATGCGAGCGAAATTCCACCGACGTTTGGCGCGCCACGTGACCTTGTGCAGGGAATAATCGCGGGCGGGATGACTGCGCTGTCTCGCAGCGCGGAGGGCGCGGAAGACGACGAAACTGCCGGCGCATTGGCGATGGATGAGCGGCGAATAAAAATGCCGATGTTGTCGATCGGGATTTCGGCCAGCGGCAGAACGCCATTCGTGCTCGGCGCGCTTGCGCGCGCAAAGCAGTTAAGCGCAAAACGATTTTGCTCACGTGTAATCCAACTGTAGCCGGTGGCGCTGACGCCGGTCAGCCGCGATCCCGCGATCGCGGCTACAGTTCTCGATCTGGTGATCACGCTCGCAGTTGGGCCGGAAATTCTTACTGGATCAACAAGGTTGAAAGCCGGACACGGCGACGAAGGTTGCGCTCAACATCATCAATGCACCGGCGCTATGATTGCGCTTGGTAAAGTGCGCGGCAATTTGATGGTGGATCTGCATACCACTAGCACCAAGCTGCGCGATCGCGCCGTGCGCGTGGTCGCTGAGTTGACCCAATGCGATTACAGTTCCGCACGCGAAAAGCTCGAAGCGAACGGGTGGAATCTCCGTAGAATCATAGGCGGAATCGACAAAAATAGGCGTCATGGTGTTCTTGCATCGCGGTGGGTCTCCGCAGTGTCGAACGCCGGGGCAGATGTTTCTTCGTTCGGTCATCGTCGCCAAAGCGTCACAGAAAATTTACATTTCGATAAGCGCAACAGAACTGCCCTCGCGCGAAGGTAGGTAGTGACTTTAACCGAAAGAAACCTCTATGCTGTGGACAATATTTGTGATCTTGCTGGTACTCTGGCTGCGCAGCTTCATCGGTCATTTTGGTGGCGCGCTCATTCATTTGTTGCTCGTTATCGCTGTGATCGTGCTCATCGTTAACCTTGTGAGCGGCCGCCGACCTTTGTAGTGAGAGCAAGCAGCTAGCCGCAGTCGCCGAAAATGATCGGAGCTATGTTGTCGCGTTCAGTCTTAAACCACCGTCGTTCAATTTGATAAGCGCAACGAGTGATGTGGAGAACGAGAAGCTAACGTATGACCTAACCGAAAGGAAACCTCTATGCTGTGGACAATATTTGTGATCTTGCTGGTGCTCTGGCTCCTTGGACTGGTCAGCTCCTACACGCTGGGCGGATTCATTCACATCCTGCTCGTCATTGCGATTGTGGTGCTGATCATTCAATTTGATCCAAGGCCGCCGGCCATTGTAAGCTCGCACCAATGAAACCAGCCGGCATTGTCGGCATCATTCTGATCGTTGTCGGCCTCATCGGCTTCGCTTGGGGCGGTTTGGGTTGGACGACGCAAAGAAAGATGCCCAGCTAGGCCCACTTGAGATCACGCACAAGGAGAGTCACGGGATCGCTTTTCCGCCGATTGCGAGCGGGATCTGTCTCGTCGGCGGGATTGTCGCTGGTAGTCGTTCGGCAGCCGAAAAAGCTAGCCGCCCGCCTTTAGCACGGCGAGAGTTTTGCTGCCTTTGCGGTCGAGATATAGGAGGACGCCGCGTTTCGGATCGGCCTTGTTCAGACGCATCGCGGAATGATTGCACGTTCGTGACCGGTTTGCCGTCCACTTCGGTAATGACGTCTTCGCGCTGGATGTCCTGCGCCGCAGCGATGCTGTTGTCGTCCACATTCGTTACAACCACTCCCTGTTGAACCGGGAAGCTGTAGGCGCTTCGCGACCTGCTTCCGTCAATTCCTGCACCTGCAATCCAAATTTGCCGACACTTTCCTGTGACGGTTGCGGCGGCTGGGTCGGCAACGCATTTGATGCTCGCGCGATCTCGTTGGGTAATTCGCCAGTTTTGATGGGGACTTTGATCGCTTTGGCCTTTGCGCCAAACGGTAAGTTGAACATTTTGGCCGATTTTCTTTTTCAGGATCTCGTGCTGAAGCTGTGAGTCTGTTTCGATCGGCGTTCCGTCTATCTGGGTGATTACGTCGAACGGCTTCAAGTCGCTTTGGACGCAGGCGCATCGGCTTCGATCGTGCGCACCACCACGCCTTTATCGGCACCCTTAAACAAATCCCGAATCGTCGGATCGTCACCGAGCGTTTCGATCCGGATGCCGCAGCCACGGGCGCATGATTTTATGGCCGGCGACCAGCTCGGCGCCGATTTCTTTCGCCATGTTGCTTGGGATTGCAAAGCCCAGTCCGCGGTTCATGCCATTGATCAGCGTGTTCATCCCAATCACCTTGCCATCGATGTCGCACAGCGGTCCGCCGCTGTTGCCCGGATTAATTGAGGCATCGGTCTGCAGATAATCTGAGATCGAGTAGCCGCCTGTCTGAAACAATTTGCTCCGGCCTTTGCCGCTGATTACTCCGTAGGTAAACGTGTAGTCGAGCTTGAATGGCGCACCGATCGCAAACGCAAACTGCCCAACCCGCACAGCATCGCTGTCCCCAAGCTGGACGACCGGCAGATCTTTCGCGTCGATCTTGATGACGGCGATATCGGTTTTCTCGTCCGTACCCACCACCGTTGCTGGAAAATTCCGCCCGTCTCTCAACTTCACGTCGATTTTATCTGCGCCTTCTACCACGTGAAAGTTCGTGAAAATGTAGCCATCAGGCCGCAACGATAAAACCAGAGCCTTCGCTTTGGACCGGACGCTGCCCGCCCGGGATTTCGGCGTGGATTAGTTTTCATCGGGCGGCCCTTGAAGCAATACGCCGTAACTGAACGAAGCACACCGATTTACGTATTGCTCGGAATGCCGGCGTTGGCCAGGACCATCGCGATTCCGCCTCCCATGGTTCCAGCCCCGATCACTCCAGCTTTGCGAATGGAGTCTGTTCGGCGTCTGCTGGGAAATGCCGCGGACTTTTGAAACGGCTCGTTCGGCGAAGAACGCGTGAATCAGCGCCCGCGCTTCTTCTCCTGCCAGGCATTGTTCGGCAATTTCGCGTTCACGCCTGCAGCCTTCTTCAAACGGCAGGGTGACGGCCGCCTCCACCGCATCGATAACGCGGAGCGGCGCGATCATGTTGCGACGCGTTTTACGAGCCTAGCTCGCGGCCGGCGGCGAGAATCGCCGCATTAGATTCCTCGCCGAGTTTTTCGTTTCTGTCACGCGTGCGGCGGTGCGGCCCGCCGGAATCGGCAACCTGCAGGGCAAAGGCGATGGCGCCGGCTCGCAAGTCACCTTCGATGATTTTGTCAAAGAGACCCAGACGCGCGGCCTCCGGCGCCCTGATGGATTTGCCGGAAACGAACATCTCCACGGCCGCTTGAACACCGACCAGCCGCGGAAGCCGCTGCGAGCCTTCCGCGCCGGGGATGATTCCCAGATTCACTTCCGGCTGGCCGGCCTGCGCATCGGGGCTGGCAACGCGATAGTGTCCGGCCATCGCCAACTCCAGCCCTCCGCCTAAAGCTGTGCCGTGGATGGCTACCACGACAGGTTTGGGACAGTCCTCGATGGATTTCAACAATCGATGCAGGTTGGGAGCGCCCGGTCCACGGCCGTGCGCCTGCTCTTCCAGTTGCTTGATGTCAGCGCCCGCAACAAACGGTCCGGCCTGCGCCGATCAAAACGACGGCACGAACCGTCGCGTCCTGCGCAGCCCGCTCAATAGCCGCGGCAATGCCTTCCGGAACACCCGCCGACTCAGCGCGTTGACCGGAGGATTGTCAATCGTAATCACGCTGACGCTGCTTTCCACATTGAATTTGAGGTTCAACTACGATGGCGAACGTATCACACGAATAATACAACGAGACACGTAGTCGAGCGGAATTTTCACGCGCACTGATGGTTCCTGCGTCTAGACCCGTATCGTCGCGCTGATGAACTTCACATGAACTCATCGCCATCGACACGCACGTTCATCTGCATGGAGACGACATAACGCGGAAGTCCGGCTGATGAAGCGGCGCGAAATACTTCGGCACAACGGAGCCACGAGCCGAAGCCGCAGGAAACTGGCAGCGTACTACCGGCTCGATGAAGATCGGCTGCGTGGTGTTTTTCGGTCGACGAGCGGCTCACCGGCCGCAAGCAGGTTCCGAACGACGATGTGATTGCGCTGGCGTCGGGAAAACGCGGACATCATGATCCCGTTCACCAGCGTCGATCCCACGCGCGGCCCTGAGGCTTTGGTTGAAGCGCGCCGCTTGATTGCGGCAGGAACGAAGGGCTTTCAAACTGCACCCGCCGTTACAGCAGTTTCACGCGAACGATCGCGGCGATTTACCCTTTTACGAAGTCATCGCGGAAGCTCGGCTCGCCGGTGATTTTTCACACCGGCCACGCGGTATCGGCACGGGAATGCGGGCGGCGGAGGCGTTCGTCTGAAGTACGGCAACCCAATGGACGTTGATGATGTCGCCGTTGATTTTCCGGATATCCCGATCATTCTTGCGCATCCATCATTTCCGTGGCAGGACTGAAGCGCTCTCGACCTGTCTGCACAAGCCTCAGGGTATTTATCGACCTCCTCGGGATGGTCGCCGAAGTACTTCCCGCAGTCGTTGATTCAGTACGCGAATACTCTGCTCAAGCACAAGCTGCTCTCTCGGATCGGATTATTCCATCCATCACTCCGGAAAGATGGCTCGCAGACTTTGAGAAGATCCCAATCCGGGCGACGATGTCCGGCCACCGATACTCAAGGAAAACGCTATCCGGGCTTGCTTGGCGGCGGGACTCTCGAGAATCGGCTCCGGCGACGTTCATCAGCCGGCTTTACAGAACCACCTTCTGTTTGACATGATCCGGCCGGGAGGCGACCTCTCTGTGGCGGCAAATATTGACTCGCTCAGATGCATTGAACTCCTGTTACAGCCAGCGAGGGCCTGGAGTTGAAACCTCGGGTGCAATTCTCCTTGCGGCGGAAGCCGACTGACCTGGTTCCAGAATCGCACCGGCTTTCTTCGTCTTGACGCGGTATTCGGGTTATGAATTTCGGTGCCGGTCAGCCATGCAGGCGCGAGGACCTCCGCCTGATTGCATTCCAGTCTTTCGGACGGATGGTGGCGGCCCGCGGACGCGGATTGGCCTTTGACGCCGGCCGCAACCAGCCTCGTCTGAAGGACGGTACGATTGCCTGGAGTGACTGGAGAGGTTCGCCTTCACCGTCGGCGCGATCTGGGCGGGGCGACGGGCAAGCCATCGGACGCGCGAAACCGTAGTGAATGGAAAGAGCAACTGCGCACTCCTGCTGATCGTGGTAGCGGAAAATCTGGCGTTTGATCCCTGGTTCAAATGCAGATATCTGCCTCTGAACGGGGATTAAAGACAGCGTCAAGACAACATCTCTCGATCGCCACATTCAGCGCGAGTGGGGCAAAGCGTCTGCCGGTAAAGACAGCGTCAGTCGCGGTCAGTCAGTCCGAACTTTGCGACAGGGCTTCCGTGATCCTACGACTCGCCAAGCGCTGACGCCTCCATCGGCGAACGACTCGTTCGCAACCTTTCACAAAGACGGCGCCTGCCGGGCTTTATCCAGTTGTCGTGGGGAGCTGAGGTATCGTGAGCAAATCGCCACAAGGAGACTTCAGGAAAGATGATTCAAGGGAAGTAGGTCCGAGAATTTATAGAAACAAAACACCTGCAAGAATTCCCAAAACCATGACTGCAAGGGAAAGCAGGATGACGACGCCGAGCGGTTGAGTGCGCTACCTCAGCAGCATCACACAAGGAAGGCTCAATGCGGGCAAGACCACGAGTAGTGCGGCAGCGGTGCCCGTCAATCCAGATCCAATCAATTGACGGCCACCGGAATTTCCGGTCCACGTTGAAACCATCAAAAGCGTTCCTGCGATCGAGGCCAAGATTTATCACCGCCGCCGGTGAAATTGTTTCCGAAACTCGATGGCATCAGGCAACGATTGCTGCCGCAACAACGCTCCAGCGCAAAGAAGCGTAGGCACTGAATGCGACCAGAAAGGCGGACGCTTGCGCGGCGCTAAGCGGTCAGCAATCGATCCAGGTTTGCTCCCAGATCGAGTGTTCTCGGACATGCGCATCCACATGGAACAACCGCGTGTAGTTGTGAACCAGGGCCAAAACGCGCGATTCGGGAGGATGCGGAAACGCCGCTGCGTGTGATGCGGCGAGAGGTAGACCACCGTGCGATTCCCCCATCGCTCCGCTAGACGCGCAACGCCGTAGGTAATGCCCGTTGGGCGAGGACAGTTCCCGCTAAGGCGCGCACGATCGCAAATCGGAGTGGAAGGAAGCCGGAACGCAAGAAGAAACTGTGTGGTCAGGTTGGAGCACTGGTGAACTGACCACGAACACGAGAGCGCGAAATTCAGACTGGAAGCCTCCGCGGCGCACATGCGAAGGCAGCATCACGGCTGCACAACAGGAACAGAAGGGCTGTGGGATCGCATAAACCGCGCCCGCCAGTGTGCCCACTATTCCAGGTGCCCGAGAAAATGACTTCCAAATACGCAGGCAGCAATCCATCCCAGCGGAGCCCGGCGATAAGGAGCCCACCAGTGTCGCGTGCCGCCGTCCTGGTCTCATTTGAAAATGTCGAGGATGTCCTTTGAAGGCGTCGCTTTCCGGCTTATCCCAGTCCTTTTCGAACCATTTCTCCCAATTCTTGGCCCAGGGACGGCCGTAGTAATCGATGAAGTCCGGGTCGCTGAGGGACAGCTGCTTCGGCTGACCATTCACGTTCTTGATATTGCTCAGGCACTCGATATACGTGTACCGGCGGTCTTGATCGTCCATGGTGTGCCCGGCGGGCGAAGCGGAGCGTGGCGCGCACAGGCGCTACGAACGCATCTGGATCGTAGAAAACAGTCTCGTGGGTTGAGCCCGATGAATTTGCCGCCCGCATCGAATGCGGGCTTCCAGGTTTCGACCGTTTCCATTTTGTCGCTGAATTCGAACATCGAATGCGTCAACGTCCAGCCCTGAACATTTCGCCGTCCAGGTGACCAGCGTGGTTCCATCCCAGAATCCGATGGTCTCTCCCCACCACTGCGGCACTTTTTGAACGTGTTCGTTTTTGCCGATGTACATCTGGCGGAGAAAGTTATCCGCCGTGCCTGAAACGGTCTCTGGACCAGGTATGGCGTCAGGATTAGCTGGAAATTCCCGGCTCCCGAGGGCTGCGCCCACCACCGCATGAAGCCTTCCGGATAGCAGAAGGATGCGTTCCACTGCGGGGAATTGGTGACGGCTTCGTGATACATCAACTGCACCACTTCGCTTCTGATATTCCGGCGTGAGTAGCGAAAGCACCGTCGGCGGCTGGCTGACTCCCAGATCCATTCCGCACCGTGATCGGCGTCCTGATCGCGCTGGTAGTAACCGTCCCAGTCCGGCAACGTCGCTTTGGTGTGAATGGTTGGGCCGCCTCTCGCTTGGCTGCGGCGAGCAGCGCGTCGTAATGCTCCTTCGCCGTCTTATATGGGTACGGGCTCAAAATATCTTCGCGCTTGAGGTCGGCGGCTGCAGTCTCCCCACGTTGCAGAAGTCGGAGGATTAGCTGCGCGGCGCGGCTATCGCCCAAAACTGTTCAAGATCCCGAGGAATGTTGCACACGGTAATACCGTTTGTCCATCCAGTCTGGCTTTGTCTTTATAGAAGTTCTTTGACGTAAACATGTCGATGGGCAGGGGCTGCACACCCGGGTGGCGGCCCGGGGTTGCTCTGCGGGCCGCGTGGCCTCACGTTGCCGCGCGACCGCGGCCGCTGGGAGGATTGCAAGAAGAACAACGAAGAAAGCAGCGTTTCTCATCGGATTCTTACCGCCATTGAAGTCACCCCAGGATCCTGGACTGGAAATCTTCTCATGCTCAGTGCCGGAACTACGACGTGGTTATGCCGCAAACGACATCGGAGTCAAACCGATTGCAGATATCGAAATCGCATGGACTCAACACCCGCGGGTTCTGTTCTTTATAGACCCGTGGCTGGCGAATTGCGAAATTGAAGGATCTGGCGGTTTTTGCTGTCGAACTCACATTCTTCGATCGCTACAAAAATGTGAAGGCAGAATATGGCAGGTGCGATATATGAAACCGGGATTTTGATTTACTTGGATTACAACGGCACGACAATCGATTGATCTGAAGCAGCGCAGGCGCTCTTGCCGTATCTAACCGAACATTTTGGGAATCCTTCCGCACCCCATCCGCCGTATGGCTATCCGGCTCGCGATGCGCTCGAGGCTGCGGCAACGTCAGTGGCGCAATTCATCGGCGGCTCACTGATGAAATCATCTTCGCTGGCGGTGCGGCGGGCAGCGAAAGTGACAACTCCAGCCATCTACAGTGGCCATGGCACCTTCATGATCGGAAGCGACCACATCATTGTTATATTAACAAACTGAGCATCCGGCAGTATTGAAGTGCTGCCGATATCTGGAAACGCTAGGTGCCGGTTTCAGTGACTTTCCTTCCAGTCGACGAACAGGCTTGGTAGATCTGAGAGCGCTTTTGCCGAGCATTGCCAGCAAAGACGGTGCTCGTTACGATCATGGCTGCCAATAAATTTAAACGGCAATGATTCAGCCGATTGCCAAACTCTCCGGGGCAATCGCTCACGCACATGGTGTGCTGTTTCATTCCGACGCGGCACAGTCGGCCGGCAAGATTAAAACAAAGGTCGATGAACTTGGCATTGACTCCATTACATTAGTGGGCATGTTTTTATGCGCCTAAAGGCATAGGGCGCTGTACGTACGCGCCGGTACGCTGCTCCACAGCGTGATCCATGGAGCAAGCCAGAAAAGGGATATCGCGCCGGTACCGAGAACGTTCCGTACATCGTGGGGCTGGGAGTCGCTTGCCGGCTAGCGAACGAGAAAATGGAAAGCGATATTCTGATCCGCAAGTTGTGGATCGTCAACAGCGGCCTGCCGCGCAGGGCTGGCTGTTGAACGACATCCAGTCGAGTGTCTTCCGAATACCCTCAACATGAGCATGACCGGCTTTGATGGTGAAGAGATCCTGCGCCGTGCCACGGCTATTGCAGCCTTCCACGGGCGCTGCGTTACGCGGGCCGCACTGAACTCTCAGTGCTTCGTATCGATGGGTATTCCTGGCGACTGTGGCCCTCGGCGCCGATCAGGCTGTCGGGAAGATGGACGACACAGAGGAGCAAGTCGATATCGCGGCGGCAGCGTTGGAACAATCTTTTCTTCTTCGCGCCACCGGTGTGAACAATTTGCTGATTCTTTGTCGAGCTCTTGCGTGCTGATCTTCTGCCTTCTGATCAAATGCACGAGTAACGGCTTGGCCGATCCGTTGAAGACGCGCTTCACGAAATCCTTAACCATGTTGCCGGAGAACCTCGCGTTGCGGCTGCGTCGGCGTACACGGCGCGCTCGTCGGCGCTCTCTAAATGCCCCTTGTTCGAGGATCCCCATCATGGTCATGACAGTGGTGTAGGCAATCTCTTCCGGGCTGGGTCAGCAACTCTTCATACGTCCTGCATGGTTGCGCTTCCTCGGCCCCAGACGATCTTCGCTGATCTGAAGTTCTTGTTCGGTAAGCAGTGGTCGTTTGGCTTCATAGTACCAAGTGTTTAGTACAACAACCAGTCCAAATGCAAACAGAAATTCTTTTCAGCCGTCGGCGGCCCGTCCGCCAGGTCGCGTGCAGTTCGTGCATACCAACGCGATCGCTGGCTTCCGTAGCAGAGGAGAGCACTGATCATGACGTAATACCCGTCCGGCCCCGGAGGGCAACCCATGGTCCCTGTGTTCGGGTTCACGCGCGGCTCTTCCTTCGAGGCGAGTGACTAGCGCCGTGCTCTCGTCAGAGCCATGCTGAAATCGTCCACACGGAAGAACAAAAAAGCAGGCCGTTGCCAGGCTTTCCGGGTGCTCGGGCTCATCAATGGGGGATGCTCATGCACCCCACTGATGGAGGCAGAGCAAGACCGTGCCATCCGAGTCGCAAAGTTGGCCGAAGTCGTCATGAGCGGGGCGCAAAATAACGGCTGGTCGAAGAGTGACTGGTACTATCTTCGAAGCTAAGGAGCGACGTCTCTAACGCCGATGATCGTCCAGGTGCGTTTCATGCAGCACATGATACCTGCGTTCGTCAATACGGAATTAGCTGAAGGAGCGGGCATCTTGAAGTTTAATGAAAAATTTACGGCTTTGTTTGCGCGCATACCCTGAAACCCCAAAAATTCGCACGTGAAGCCCCAACGGTTCCAGCAGGTGAACGCGCCAGAGTTATCCGACGATCCTTCTCACGCTTTGGAGGATGTTGTCCGGCGAACGCCCGGCCGGCAGGCGCTGATCTGCGGAAGACCGCGGCCTGACGTTCGCCGAGCACAAGAGCGCGATTTCCGGCTTCGCGAAGCGGCTCCAGAAGATTGGGTGGAAGGTGAACGCGTCGCCGTTCTCATGACCAATTGCCTGGAAATGCCGGTCTGTATCCTGCGGTGCCGATGGCGGCGCACGCTTATGTCGCGCCCATGAATCCGAACTACTCGGATTCCGAACTGACGCCGCTCTTGAAGGACAACAGCTCCGAAAGTCATCGTGACGCTGCCGGAGTTCTACGCCGATTATCCAGGTTGCCGGCAGCCATGGGCATCCCGCATGTTGTCGTCGTGGGCGGAGAGGCTACGAACACTATCGCATCCTGGATCAGCGAAGGGGTCGGAAGTGTCTGCCCCAACCGCTGCCGAACGCCGACGACTACGCGCATGATGTTTTTCACCGGCGGCACAACAGGCCTTCCGAAGGGCGCCGGAACACCGCCATCGCCACATCATGGCGTTCTGCTAGACTGGAGGCGGCGTTCTTCTCCACGCTGGAATACGACAAGGAGGTTTCCCTCTCCGTCGCGCCGATGTTCCATATCTTCGGCCACCATCACGGCGTCATCCATCCGCTATATATCGGTTCGACACACGTGCTCGTGCGCCAATACAAACCGGACATCGTTCTCGAGCAGTTGTCGAAGCACCAGGTGACGCTGTTTGCGGGCGGCCCTTCGACGGTGTATGTGGGGATTCTCGCGCGCTGAAGGCATGAAGACCGCAGATCTTTCGCATCTCAAGATCTGCTGCGCCGGCTCGTCGCCTTTGTCGGAGCGACCTGCTGACCAACTGGGAGAAGACCACGGGCTGCCCGATCTACGAAGGTGTCGGCATGTCCGGAAGGCGCGCCGTATGCAAACAATCCGGTGAGTTGGAAAGCGCAAGGTTCTGTCCGTCGGCCTTCCGCCGCCGGAAACGGATGTCGAGGTCGTCGATCTCGAAACGGGAACGCGAGTCATGCCGCCGTACGAGCGCGGCGAGATCCGCGTGCGCGGGCCCGCAGATGATTCCGAGCTATCGCAATCGTCCCGGAGGAGACGGCCTACACGATACGCGCGGCGGCTGGATCTACACCGGCGGATATCGGCTACTTCGACGATGAGGGGCTATCTGTTCGTCGTCGACCGGAAGAAAGAGCTGATCATCTCAGGCGGCTACAACTATCTATCCTCGCGAGGTCGATGAAGTGCTCCACAGCCATCCGGATACGCTCGAAGTAGCGACCGTCGGCATGAAGGACACGTTCCGCGGCGAGATTCCGGTCGCTTTCGTTGTTCTGAAGCCGGGCCGGACGGTTTCGGCAGAGGACCTTCTCGCCTACTGCAAGCAAAAGCTGGTCGATTACAAAATTCCTCACGCAGGATCGAGTTTGCTGGACGCCCTGCCAAAAACCGGCCCAGGCAAGATCGACAAGCTGAAGCTTCGTGGGCTGCGGTAGAAACCACAAAGACACAGAAGACACAAAGTAAAGCCGCATAGGTTTCTACCGTATTCTGAATCCGCGTTACAGGAGCGCCATGGAATCCAACGACCCTCGCGAAGTGATCGCGCTCGTCTCCGATGAGCGGCCTGCAGGTTCTCGGTTATTGCAATTACCGTTGCCCTGAATGCCCTGGACGGCTTCGATGCGATGTCCATCAGCTTTCGCCGGGCCGGGCATCGCGCGGGAATGGGGAATTGACCGCGGAGCGCTCGGCATTGTGCTTTCGATGGAAGTCATCGGGATGGCGATTGGGTCCATGTTCCTAGGCGGTGTTGCAGACAAGATTGGGCGTCGGCGCACCGTGCTTGCCTGCACTGACCGTTATGGCGCTTGGGTATGTTTCATGGTCCCGACGAGCCGAGCCCTGGTGGACGTTGTCGATCTGGCGTGTTTTTGCCGGTCTTGGCATCGGCGGTATGCTCGCGACGATCAACGCGATTGCTGCGGAGTTCTCAAATACAAAACGCCGGGACCTGAGCGTGTCGGTGATGTCGCTCGGTTATCCGATTGGAACTGTGGTTGGCGGGATTCTTGCGCAACGCCTGCTTGCGGTGTACACCTGGCGCTCCGTGTTCTATCTTGGCGCCATCTGCAACGACGGTGCTGATACCCGTCGTTTTCATTTTCTGTCCCCGAGTCTGTTCAGTGGCTGACGCAACGGGCCCGGCCGCGGGCGCTCGATCGAATTAACCAGACGCTACGCCGCATGGGCCAGTCGGCGCCGTTGCAGATCTATCGTCACTGTCGACAAATGCCCGCAAGCTTTCGATTGCAGATGTCTTCAAGCCTGGCCTCGTTCACATCACGGTCCTCGTTACACTCGCTTACCTGTTTCACATCACGACGTTCTATTTCATCATGAAGTGGGTTCCCAACATCGTCACGGGTTTTGGATTCCAGGCATCCACGGCCGCGGGCGTTCTAGTTTGGGCCAACGTCGGCGGTATGATCGGCGGAGCATTGTTTGCAGCGCTCACGCAAAAATTCGCGGTGAGGGCGCTCACGATCGGAAGCATGCTTATCGCGACGGTCATGGTTTCTCTATTCGGCATCACGCCGCATGATCTGACGATGCTGTCTGCAATCTGCGCCGCCGCCGGCTTCTTCGTTAACGGCGCCATCGTCGGCATGTACGCGCTCTTCGCACAGGCCTTCCCCACGCACGTTCGCGCTTTCGGCACCGGTTGCGCCGTCGGATTAGGCCGCGGCGGTTCATTCCTGGCCCCGATCATCGCCGGCTATCTCTTCCAGGCCGGCTATGGCCTTTCCACTGGTTGCTGTAGTCATGGGATTGGGTTCAACGATGGCAGCCATCGTCTGCGCCTTTGTCCAAGACAGGCTCCGGAAAACTCGCTTCAACCACGGCCCATCAGAAGCAAGCCTCCGGCGAGCTTGAAGGAAGCAGAGCCTAGGGGCCGGAAGAGGTCGGGGACATTCAAGGCGCGTCTTCCAGCCCACCACGGTACACTTCATCGACGGAGATAACCGTAGCGACAGAGGTAAGTTCCACCCCGGAACCGCTGGATCCTGACTTCAATCGTAACCCACCGTGCATTGCCACATCGCGGCGATGAACAAACGCCGATACGGTTCCCGATGCGACACAATGAGGGGATTTCCTAAACGCTTTGAAAGACGGCTAAACTCCTCAACCCGCACGTGTTGTAAACTGACCGGCCGTGCCTTCTGCCGCGCGACACAATCGGACCATGCAGAATCTCCATGTCGAGTTGTTGGGAGAAGGCGGAATGGGCGAGGGTGGCACCATCGTGGCGGGCCGATGGCCAGGAACTGTTCTGCAAAGGCAACGCCGGTAGTGATTTCATGGCCGTGGATGTGCGCGAAGAAAACGGAAGCTTGAAGCTGAGCACGCCGAAGAAGCTGTCATTTCGAGCGACGACGTCCAGGGAGTCGGACGCCACACCTTACGACGTTTCGGCAGACTGCCCAGAAATTTCTGCTGTTGAGGGGCGCTGACACTGAAGCCGCCCTGCGGACCCGGAAGAGTGTGCGTCGTTGCGTGAACTGGCAGGCGCTGATCAAAAAAACAAAGTGAGGACCAGGAGCCGCTTCGGCTCGCGCCGTGCGCCGGGTGTGCGAGCCACAACTGCACGCGGGCTGATGAAAGATCAGGCGGTGTCATGTTTTTCAAGGGCCGCGCTTTGCGGATTCACTGCACTGCATCGCGCATTGTCATGCTTACCGCATCGAGTGCGACAGCGCATCACAGTTTCGCGCCGCACTTCGACGCCAGCAAGAAGGTCAACATCTCCGGGTACGGTCAAAGGAGTACGAAGCGACAGAACTCCGCACAGCTACCTCCACGTCAACGCCGTCGACGAGAACGGCAGGACTCGAGGAATACGTCTGCGAATCGCACGGCGTCACGCAGCTCAGCCGCATCGGCATCACGCCGCAGCTCTTGAAGGCCGGGAACAAAACTCGCGGTCACCGGTTCTCTGTCGCGGCACAGTCCGTACATGTGTTTCTTCGAGACCGTCGAGTTGGCCGGATGGCCGCATCTTGAACGTGAACGGTCCGGCGAGGTTCGCAGCAAACGCCGCAGCCGGCGAAGCTGCCGCCGGCGCAAGGATATCTTCGGCACGTGGCTGCTTGCGCCGATCCCGAACCGAAGCACCGAGCGGTCCGCAACCGATGATTCAATTGCTGACGCCGGCGGGCGAGAAGGCCGTCGCGGCCTACGATCCGTTCAAGGACGATCCCGTTTTCCGCTGCGATCCGGTTGCGATCCGCCGCGTCTGGGGGCGCCCGAGCACGCCGCTCGAAATCGTGCGAGACGGCGCGGACGTCGTGCTGCATCACGAATGGATGGACGTGCGCCGGGTCATTCACATGAACATGAAGACCCACCCGAAAGACGGCGCGCGGAGTTCGCTCGGCCATTCCATCGGTCATTGGGAAGGCGACACGCTGGTGATCGAGACCGGAAACTATTCGGCAGGCGTGTCTGAACCAATACGTCGAGCAACCAGGTCAGCCGACAAAGGGGCTGCTGCACTCGGCGGCCCTGACGACGGTCGAGCGACTTCACGTCGACGCTGCACGCCAGCGCCTCGTCGTCGAGGTCGATATGACGGACCCGGAGTTCTTCAAGCAGCCGTTCGCGCGCGCGACGATGGAGTACTCGCCGTCCGATCTGAAAATCGAGCCGTTCAAGTAGCAATACGTAACCGAACGAAGCATAC
>ERZ1370068.4214-contig-3297_pt1 | contig 31307 bp, 47 predicted proteins | sample MGYA00561227_ERZ1370068 | MGnify/ENA primary metagenome ERZ1370068 (study PRJEB38410, sample SAMEA6850437) | metagenome | study: Metagenomic assessment of the ecological functions of the soil: analysis of the soil microbiota associated with the...
TCAAGTTACGTATTGCTCATCCTGCGGGAGATATGGAGCATCGTTCCGGTCATAGGTTGACGGACCAGAACGCCCTGGTCAATGTTTTCGAGGATATCTGTCATTCGTTGCCGGGCCGTACGGATCTCCGTCTGAGCATGATCGTGCTCCGACAATCTCCTTCCTGAGTTCCCTCCAACGCCGGAAAGAAAAGACGAGCAACGCAAAAGCGAGCACAATGAGAACCGTGGCAAGCTCATCCACCTGCCATCTGCCCTGCCATGAATCCGGCTGGTTGATCCACCCAACCATGGCTTCGAAGGCATCGACATGGGACGCACCCGCTAAGGAACACCGATGAGGCCACCACAATGATTGCGACATCCCGGGCGGCAGTTGACGGTGACCGCTTCCTCTCTGTTGGTGCTCTCTGCATGATCAGATTCAGACAATGTTGTTGATAGTAGCCAGGTGAAAGAGCCATAACCATGCCAAAGGCATTTGTCAAACAAAACAGGATTATCCTGTGTTGGTCGATGAGGTTTCGAGGATGGAGGGGATGCGGGGAGATTGTAAATCACCCAGACTTCGCCATCGGTGACATCTTCGAGAGATACCGTGACAGAGATATCTCTACGACCCCAGGCAAGAAAGGGAGAGACGTCAATGTCCGGGCGGAATTTTCCGCTGGTCAGCCTGACGAAGGGGCTTCGCTATCGAGTGCTTCCCGGATCTTTTTCAGAATCTGTGCCTGGGCACATAGTGGGTTTCTGCACACGTTCTTCACCCAATTTTGAAATCTCCTGATCTCAGTCGTGCATCGAGATAACCGGTTGCAACAACGGCGATGAGGTTGGGTCGATCGCGGCTCTCATTCGCTTGAACGCTTCCCAAATCGTCGGAGCTTCGGTAGTCCGATGTCCCGTGAGTACGAGCGCGGATCTCTGATGCATGACGTTTGAAGATCTCGACTGCCTGGAGTCCGTCGGTGGCGGTCAGGACCCGATACGCCCCTGTTTTCGATGCGTGGCCTTCACCAGTTCGAGCAAGGTATCCTCGTCCTCACAACAAGATGGTTTCATTCTCCCCGGGATTTCCTGCAAGGTTGCTTCCCGCAGCAGATGTTTTGCCCTGCCCGGAGGGAAGAACGGGGAAAAACAATGAGAACGTGGTCCCTTTCCGGTCAGTTTCGGCACATCGATATGCCCGTGGTGATCAGCACCACGCCGTAGACCATTGCAAGCCCGAGACCTTGTTCCTTGCTGACGTCTTCGTTGTGAAAATGGTCTGAAAATACGGCTCTGCGTTTCGGCATCCACGCCGGTGCCGCTGTCTGGTGATGTTGGCGCGAACATAGGTGGCGTTTTCTCCGCGCCGGGGGATGAGGGGTGGAATATCCTGATTGATCGTTTCCAGTCGCAAATGGTCAATGTTCCCCCATCCCAGCATCGCATCACGGGCGTTGACGCAGAGATTGAGCAGAACCCGATGCACCTGATTCCGGTCGTCGATGATCACGGGAAGAGGTTTCTTCAACGTGGTGGTGAATGCGAGGGTCTTTGGGAATGTGTGCATGCAACATTTTCACTACTTCATCCACACATGCGTTGGATATCCACTTGTTCGAACTTCACCCTCGCTTTTGCGGGCAAACGTCAGCAGCTGGCGCACCAGCCCCGCCCTGCGCCGATGGCGTCGTCATCGCATCGATCCCCTTCGCAACCCTCCCTCCGGGATCACTTCCTCGTTGATGTAGGAGAGATAACCGAGAATGATGCCGAGGACATTGCTGTAGTCGAGCGATGCCGCCTGCAAGGCGCCGATGCTCTCCATTTTCTGCGCATGGAGAAGCTGCCCTTCGAGCTCCAGCCCAGTGATATCGCGGAGATTACGATGCCACTCTCGACGGTCTGTTGTGCTCGTCCTTGATGACGCTTCCCAGACTCGATAAACCGAATGCCGCTTTTTCCCAACAGACGGAATTCCGCGCGCTGTCCGGTGCCGCCCTGACGTAGGCCGACCACTACCAGTCAGAAATCAAAAGTCCCAGTTTGTTTTTCAGCCTCATACTTTTGAAGCGATAGAAAACGTTCTAACTTAGTTATTGAAACCAATGCTATGAATAAAAGCTCCACTCTGCTTACTGACTCTCATCATTTATTTTAATGCGATTCTCACAGCAGGAAAACCCTGGACTCCTCAAAAATCTTAGTGAAGTTGTTGTCAAAGGATATGAACAGAATAAACAATTGAAACAACCTTCCGCGGCTATCAATTATATAGGGCCGCCTCAGCTTAGAGCGCTTTAATAATACAAGTATTCTACCCGCAATGAACAGTACTCCCGGAGTAAGAATGGAAGAACGCTCTCCCGCCAGTTACAGGATGAATATTCGCGGAAGTACATTGAGATCTCCATTTGGCGTCCGAAACGTAAAGGTTTATTTGGATGATATACCCTTCACTGATGCCGGGGGCAATACCTATTTAAATCAACTGAGCTACTACAATTTTAATTCTATTGAAGTGCTCAAAGGCCCTGGAGGAAGTTTATATGGTGCGGGAACCGGTGGGGCAATTTTAATTCACAGCCAACCGCCGGTATGGCAACGGGGTTTTGATGCCACTGCACTAGGCGGCAGTTATGGTTTGTTTAACGCCGATCTCCAACTGAGGGTTGGAAAGGAGAATTTCCAAAATACGCTGAGCTATTCGCATCAAAACAGTGCAAGGCTACCGCCATCATACTTCGATGAATCGGGAAGTAGCAAACTGGCAAATGCAAATTGCAAAGGGTAAAAAAGAGCAAATAAAATTCTCCATTCTATACGGCGATCTTTATTATCAAACACCGGGTGCATTGAATAAGGCTGAATATTCTGTGCAGACCCCCGCGCTGCAAGACCCAAAGCGGGAGCTTTTCAAAGTGCAGACAGTATCAAAGCAGCCATTTTCCAAAAACAATATTGGCGCGCCATAACAAACAAATACAAGATTCTCTGACAAATTTGATAATACAACTACTGTTTACGGCGATTATACCAACCCGACGAATCCCACTTTCGCAACTATGAGAAAAGAACAGAACCCCAGTGGGGAGCAAGAACAGTCTTCAAATGGAATCATCAATGGAACCAGTCACTGTTACAGGTAACTTTTGGAAGCGAATTTCAACAGGGATATTTCAATACAAAAGATTATGTGAACAACTACGGTAAGCCGGGTGATATCATGACCAATGATGATATCCGCCCATCGATCTTTTCTTTATTTGCACAGGCTGATCTGCAATTACCAAAAGATTGGATGTCACGTTGGGTGCGAAGTACAAACTTCACGTCGATCAAAATTAACCAGGCTGTCGGTTCCTAATTTCGAACCTGTCAAGAGGAATTTCAATAATGAATTAGCGCCAGGGTTGCTGTTTCAAAAGATTAATTGACAACCTTTGGATCTACGGAAGCGTATCAAGAGGTTTTTCTCTCTCCAACAGTGGCTGAAGTATTGCCGTCAACAACAGTTATCAGCACTGATCTGCAGGCAGAGCACGGAATAGATTATGAAGCCGGGATAAAAAGCAGTTGGCTGCAAAACAGGTTGTATGTAGAAATAAACGGTTTTTATTATCGCCTGAAAATGCGATCGTTTCGAGAAAGGATTCAAGTAATGCTGATTATTTTATTAATGCCGGTTCCAACCAAACAAAGAGGGATTGAATCCCAGGCCTCTTACCAGTTTATTACAAAATACCAACTCATGCATCAATTCCGCGAAATTGTGGATCAGCTACACCTGGGATAAATTTAATTATGACTAGTTCAGCACAATCAGCTACGGATCTTCCAGGAAAGCAGTTGCCAAGCGTAGCACCCAACACGGTAGCAGCTGGGCTTTGACATAGCTACGAAGCACGGCCTCTATTCAAATCTTACTTATTTCTACAGCGATCCTATTGCGTTGAATGATGCCAACTCTGAATTCGCCGCTCCTTATAATTTATTGGCGAGTACGACTGGGATGGAAAAACAACTGAACCGAAAAAAGTCACTTGACATTTTTATAGGAGGCGAAAATCTTTTAATGTTACTTACAGTTTGGGCAACGACATCAACGCCGCAGGAGGAAGATATTATAATGTTGCTCCGGGCAGAAATTCTTTGGCGGTGCTTCCATTCATTTCAATTAACGACTATCAACAAGAATTATTAATTATTGATGCCTGCCTGGTGTTAATAATTAATAATAAAATAATCAGTGATCTTTTATTTCACCCATTACATTTGTTGCTGATTTGGTTCTTTCATTGAATTATTGGATGCTCAGCAATGTTGCTTAGCCTTCAATAACCAAACAGATTAAAAGGGAAGTCCGGTGAAAATCCGGCGCTATCCCCAGTAGCGTAAGTTCTTTGCGTGAATCGTGAAACGAATCGTGAGAAAACTCACGACTGACGATTGACAGTCACGACTGTTGAATCCTCATACCACTGTTCCGATAATACCGGGACGGAAGGTACTCAACAGCGAACGAGCCAGAAGACTCCGCCAGATCAATTAAACAGCATTCAGCTTTCGGGTGAAAGGCGAACGATGTAAAAGCGCAAGCATTTATATCTCTCATTTTTCCGGAAGCAGTCACAAAAATTTTTTCTACATGAAAAAGAAAATTTTTGTTGTGGCTGCAGTATTGATCGGCAGCCATTTACTTGCACAGGAAGACACTACTTCAAAACAATGGACGAGGTGGTGATCACTGCAAACAAGTTCCCGCAAAAAGAAAGTGGAACAGGTAAAGTAGTTAGCAGTAATCACGACGAGAACAAATTAATGCGAAGCGGGAGTAAGGATATTTCGCAGCTGTTAAACGAACAGACAGGCGTTATCGTTAATTCAGCGACTTCTAACCCGGGAACAGATAAATCGCTGTTTGTTCGTGGCGCTACCAGTGCATATACTCTGATATTGCTGATGGAGTTCCTGTTGAATGACCCAACGGGAGTAGGTGGCACATTTGACCTTCGTCTTCTTTCGTTGGAAAATATTGAACGAATTGAAATTCTAAAAGGCAGCCAAAGTACACTTTATGGTTCCAATGCCGTAGCAGGTGTGATTAATATTATTTCAAAACCGGTCAGCACACAACCCATGTTTAATGGATTGCTGACTTATGGAAGTTATAATAGTTTTAAGGGCAGCGTCAAATGTCAGCCAGAAAAAAAAATTCCTTGAATACGACATAAACTATGCATACAACAACACCGATGGAATTTCAGAGGCAAAGGATACAACCGGCAAAGCTGGTTTTGACAATGACGGCTTTAAACAGCAGGCAATACAAGCTGTACTGGGCTTCAATATAACCGACAACTTCAAACTTTCGCCTATTACCGGTTTACCGAATTCAAAGGAGATTATGACGCAGACGCATTTATTGACGGACCCAATCATTATTCAGCTTCATTGGTGAACACAGGATTGACCGGGTCATTATATTTACAAGACAGGGACAATCCATTTTAATTACGGGTACGATCTGACCAAAAGAGATTACCTGAGCCAGTACGGAGATTTTTTTACCAAAGGAAAATTTCAACACGCAGAAGCGTATACGGATCATCATTTCAGCAGTAATGTTCAGTTAGTAGCCGGATTAAATTTTCAAAGCTATCGTATTGATGCTCCTGACACGTCAAATACCATCATCAGCCCCTACGCCTCGCTTTTTCTAAAAACGAACAATGGTTTCAGTGTAGAATTGGGGGGACGCTTTAATCATCACAACCAGTACGGAAATAATATTACCTATAGTTTTAATCCCTCTTATTTGATCCATGACCACGTTAAACTATTTGTGAACATTACAAGTGGCTTCAGAGTTCCATCTATCGCCGAATTGATCTGGGCCTTTGGTTCAAATCCGAATTTGAAACCTGAAAATCGAGCACCCAGGAGGCCGGCTTACAGGCAGCTTTGATGGAGAGAAAAGTTGAATTCACCATCGCTGCCTACAACCGTGACAGCAAAGACGTGATAGTTTATGGAGCGAATGGTTATGAAAACCGTGACAAGCAACATGATTACGGGGCAGAACTCGAGGCGAGTTATGCCATCACCAAAAATCAGTATCAAAATCAATTATGCTTATGTTGACGGAAACATTACGCAAAACTTGGCAATAAAGACACGACTTACTATAACTTGATACGTCGCCCAAAAACAATGCGCATTTATTTGTTAGTTACCAGGCAACTAAGAATTTATTTGTCAGCAGTTCGTTACAAATTACAGGCAAACGCACTGATACTTATTTTGACCCGGTATCATTTCTTTCCTCGGCAGGTTGACCTGAAAGCCTATGTCTTATGGAATGCCTATGCAGAATATGCTTTCCTCAATAAAAGCTGAACGTTTTTAAGGATGTAAAAAATATCACCAATAATAAGGACTACTACGAGGTATACGGGTACAGTGTGCAGGAGTAAACATCACTGGGGGTATTCGTTTTAAATTATAATCCAAAATAATTTTGATGACATCTAAAAATTGACCCGGGCACAACTGTTTTGTTGCTCTTTATCACAGCCACCGCAGCACTCCGAGTGATATTTAATTTCAACTATGACATCAGTCCCCTGGCAAACTTTTCCCCTTTGGGTGCGATGGCTCTGTTCGGAGGAGCCAATTTCAATAAAAATGGAAGGCCTTTGCTCTCCCTTTGGGGATGTTATTTCTTTCTGATCTTATTTTACACCAAACTGTTTTTAAAGCATACGGAAATGGATTATTATATCAAGGTTGGTACTGGGTATATGGAGCTTTTGTTTTAATGACTATTGTAGGCAGAACAATGAAGAAAGTTACCATCAATGGCTTTTTGCTGTCTGTTATAGCATGTGTCCTGATTCATTGATCGTTACCGACCTTGGTGTATGGATAGGGTCAAAAACTTATGCGCAAAACACTACGGATTTTGCCGCTTGCCTTGAAAAGGCAATTCCCTATGAATGGCGTTTTCTTGCAGGTACACTGACTCTATGGTCATTATACTTTTTGGATTGTTTGAATGGATGAAGAGGAAGTATGTTACGTACTTCAAGTTGTTGACAATAAAATTCCAAATTTCAGAAAACAACCCCCGATAGTGATTTCGCTTTGTGATTTTATCATTTAAAATTTCCTAAATGAAAGTCTGCTCGTTCCTGCCTGCTGTTACAAAAATGATCTACGATATGAATCTGCAGGATCATTTGTATGGTGTGACTTTTGAATGTCCCGCACGAGGCGCTGAAAGAAAACCAAAGCTGGTTCGGTGCGTTCCTTGGAGAACAAGCAGTTTTCAAGTGCGGAGATCGATAGAATATTTTCTGCAAGCAAAGCACAGGGGAAAAGTTTGTATTATGTGGATGAAGGACTGTTGCAGGACATTCAACCCGATATAATTTTTACGCAGGATGTATGTGAAGTTTGCTGAGATAGACACACAGTGCACAGCAGCAGCTGTTTCCAAATTAAAAAAGCAACCTCTACTAGTTTCCATTTCACCACAAAGTCTTGACGATGTATATGATTCTGCTCTTATCATTGCAACAGCCATGGGTAAGGAAGAAAGTGCTTACGACTATTGGGGGTCCCTTAAGAAACGGACGGACACCATACTTGATCGTTTGCGAGCCTACCGCATGCCGCTAAAAAGAGTTTCATTGCTTGAATGGATCGAGCCCGTTTACAATTGCGGTCATTGGATACCGTTCCAAATTGCGCAAGCGGGTGGCATTGATATGTTAGGCAATCCCGCCGCCGATTCCATTGTAACATCGTGGAAAAATTACCAGGTATGACCCGGAGATAGTAGTGACTCGCTCCTTGCGGGTTTCGAAACAAAAAGAGCACAAGCAGGAAATGCACCTGCTGACGCAAAAACCCAAGGATGGAATACAACAAAAGCTGTACGAACAAAACAAGCATACCTGGCGGATTATGATCTGTTCACTCAGCCATCACCTTCAACGCTAACCGAAGGCATTGAATTGTTGGCGGCGCTTTTCCACCCGGAATTATTCGATGTTCCCTGTAAACTTCGAAATAAATACCTGCCATTTTATAAAATCTCTGGAACATGTGCATGCATGAACACAAAACCTGCCCACGATGCTACCCGTTTGTTTGAATGCAAGCTGGGTTCTGTAACTGAATGCCACAGTGCTGTAAAATTCAATTAACCATTGAGGAAAGAGCATTCATTGAGGACATGTATGATGATTGTTTGTGTAAAGAGTGTTTGCATGAGTTAAAGGACCGTTATATCATGTTCAGGAACAAATTTATTTTGAAATGACAAGGGCTTATTTAACTGGAGTGGAGGAAAGGATTCTGCTCTTGCTCTCTGGGAAGTATTAAAAGGGAAAGAGTTTAAAGTTGAATATCTACTCACCAGCATGAATAGTTTTCATGATCGCGTTTCCATGCACGGCGCTGCGAAGAAATTTACTGGAGGCCCAGGCTAGTTCATTAAATATTTCTTTAACGACGATTGAATTACCGGAAGAACCATCCATGTCAGAATATGAAACGGCATTGATAGATAAAGTAAACCGGATAAAAAGGCGCAGGGAATTACACACAGCATTTTCGGTGACATTTTCCCTGGAAGACCTGAAAATATACCGCGAGCAAAAATTAGCAAGCGTCGGCATTCAATGTGTTTTTCCAATTTGGAAAAGGGATACAAAGGAATTTAATAAGGGAATTTCTTGCCGAAGGTTTCAAAGCCATAGTCGTATGCATCAATGGAAAATTTTTTAGATAAAAGTTTTTGTGGAAGGATGATTGATGAAAATTTTCTTAATGACTTGCCATCCACGGTAGATGCCTGCGGCGAGAATGGGGAGTTCCACAGCTTTAGTATATGACGGACCTGTTTTTAAATATCCCATTCCTTTTGTAAAAGGTGAAATTGTGTATAAAGAGTATAAGACTCCTAGAATAACTTATTGACGACATCTCAGACCCGGGAAAGAATTATGGTTTTTATTTTTGTGTACTTGCTATGTGGCTCATATAAATAAAAAAGCCGGTTAAAAAAACCGGACTTTTCTGATTTGCACCGTCCCTCAAGGTTTTTATTCCATTGAAAATTGGATCTTAAAAAAGTCGCATAGTTGTTAAACTCAAATGAAAATTATTTGCGGGAGGCATAGTTGGTAATCGGTGAAATAACTTCATTATTTCTTCGAAACATTGAGTGAAAAATTGTGCCCAACCTTAGGCCAAATGATGCCATGGTGCTCGCCGTCGTTGCTTCGCTGATTGATACCGGGCACCGACTTCAAACTTTGTTATTGAATACATAACCGATACCAGCCGCCCACGTAAACATTCCTCCTGAATCATTCATATATCCCAGTTCATCGCCATCCCATCAAATTTGGCGGTAAGGATCGAATAACCGAGTTGGCGGCTCCACATAAAATCCATTAAAGTTGGCCCGGTAACCCATGAGCAGGGGAGCGAGTTCCCATGGTCAACGGAAAATCCGCCAACGGCTTTGACGCTTGTATAGCCGCACGGTAAAGGTCACCTGACCTGATTTGCCACACACCAAGTAGGGCCTTTGACATAACCACCCAATCCCGTTTTGAAATAAGTTGCCGAAATCGCCGGTAGGAATCGTTAACATCGGCACCCATGCCGATTTGGTTATTTCCCTTTTGTCCAAAACTAGCTGGCACAGAACAACAAAGCTGCCAGTAAGAACCATAATGATCTTTTTCATAAAATTTTTTTGTATTAATTAAAGAATAGTAGTGTAAAATTTTTGACGCATGTCGCCAGGAGATTGACGATGAGCAAATAGCTCTTCTCCTGGAATTTATTAGTTGCCCGATTGCTTTTACCAGCTCAATGAAAAATTATATCCCAGTCTCAAACCAAATATCCCAATAGTCGTCCCGGCTTGAAGTCGCCGCTTGATAACGGGCACTCACTTCAATTTTGTTGTTAAACATATACATCCTGCACCGCAAGTGCCCAGGTAAATGCAGTTCCGTGTTTCTGTATAGAAACCTTCCCATGAACTGTGCTTGTACGGATAAAGGCCATACCCTAAGCTGAGGCTCCACGAAAAATCCATTGAAGCTGTGACGATAACCAACTAACAGCGGGAACAATAGCCTGCTGTTTGTGCTAGGTCTCATCAAAATCTGCTATTTCTTTGAGACCCGTATATCCGGTCGTAAATGTTACCGCGCCTGACTGGCCGACTCCAAGCATTGACCTTCTACATAAAAGCCCAACGCCCTCTGTTGAAATCGTCAGCAAAAACACCTGCAATGGTAAAGACAGGTCGGCACCGCCCCCAACATAACTTGTTGCCTTTTTGCGCCATGGCAGCCGGCCGCAGATTAAATTAGTCGCCAGCAAAACCACGTAGACTCTTTCTCATAAAAATTTCTTTGCTAATAGTTATAAAATAGTTAATTTGTATGAATCGGATGAATGTCACAATCATTTCTGCACCACCCAACGAAAAGTTGTAACCCACTCCTTAAACCAAAGATGGAGACACTCGATCCCTCGTTGCCGCCTGTCTGGTAGCGTGCACTCACTTCAACCTTATTGTTGAATACATATCCCACACCGGCTGCCCACGTAAACCCGCCGCCACTCTCGGTATAAAAACCGTTCTCTACGGAGTTCTCCTTGTAATTAAAAATAGCATAACCAATCTGCGGCTCTACAAAAATCCATTGAAGTGGTGCCTGTAACCAACCAATAAAGGAGCAACACCTTGCGTGGCGCTGAAACCCTCCCAATCTCCGGCTTCTTTGAAGCTTGAATACCCGGTTGTAAAAGTGACGGCGCCGGCTTCGCCAACTCCCAGCATCGCTTTCACATAACCGCCGATTCCTGTTTTAAAATAATTACCAAAGTCACCTGTTGGTAACGACAGATCGAGACCCACCTCCAAGGTAGTTCTTACCCTTCTGTCCAAAACTGCTGACTGAGATTAAAATGGTGGCCAGCAAAACCATGTACATCTTTCTCATAAAAAATTTTTTGATTAATGATTTGATTGGAGCAAAACTATTCTGTGATGCAGTGCAAGTCAATATAAGATTACTTATAGCGTCATAGTTACAAGCGGTGATCTATGGGTATGACTGGTTACGTCTTTTGTATTGAGGAATGAAAGTGTGTATGAAATCTTAATGTACATTAACATTAAAGTACATTAACAAGAAAGTGCTGGATTATTCTCTGCCAAGAAATTTATTAATGGCCTCTGTCCTGTTCTGCACGTGCAGCTTCTCGTATATATTGTGAATATGCTGGCTTACTGTGCCTGCAGTAATGCTGAGCTGGTTAGCAATTTCTTTGTATAATAAGCCTTCGGCAAGAAGATGAAGTATTTCGTTCTCGCGGGCTGACAAAACATCCATCGAACTTTTTTTCTGGTGAAAGACATTCACAAGTTTGCGGGCAATATGTGCACTCATGGGTGAAGCCGCCGGCGTACAGTTCCTTCAAGGCACTTGCAATAACATCAAAATTTGATTTTTCAGAAGATAGCCTGAAGCGCCGGCCTTCAATGCTTCAAAAATCTTATCATCTGTTTCATAAACTGTAAACATGATGAACTGAATGGTATTGCATTTTCTTTTTACTTCACGTATGCAATCAATGCCATTCATGCCGGGAAGATTGATATCCATGATCACAATGTCCGGTTCAATTTCCGGTAATTTGGCCGCGGCACTTCCTCGGCACTCCGAAAAGTTTCCAGTATGAGGAACTCATCATGTGAGCCAAGGTAGCAGCTAAGGCCTTCGCGAACTTCATCAAGGTCTTCTACTATGGAGAGTGTAATTGGCAACATAACGTAAATATATGTCTTACTCTATTCCTTAAACTATAACGAAAATTATAGAGAATCGATTTCTTATTCAGTATTTCTCAATTCTTCCAATGATACCTGCAATACCACTGACGTTCCATTCTCATTTTTAAACCTGCAAAACCGCCAATTTCAGCCATCCTTTTGGTAATGTTATTAAGCCCGTTCCCATATTTCCTTATGTTCTCCAGGTTAATTCCTTTTCCATTGTCATGAATAAGGATGCACAGATCCTTGCTTATTGTAATGGTAATGTCTACAGCTGGTCGCCCCGGCGTGTCTTCACTACTATTATGCAAGGCTTCCTTTACTGAAAGAAAAATATTGCGGCGCATTTCACCGCTTGCAAAATTTCTCAGGATGTTCAGCAGGCGCGTGAAATGTACAATGGATATCATGAGTGAAGTCGGGTAATCCAGTTGCATACGCTCTTGTGTAACCGAGCAGGTCATCCACACTATCATTCCGTTGGTTCAGGGCCCAAACTATTTCTCCCATCTTATCCATCATCTCTTCTGAATAAGAAGATATTTTTGCAGGTGAGCGGGGTCAACAATGCCTTTTTGATTTTCGAATTTGATCGTTTCGCTTAATACTTTGATCCGTGATAGCCCTGCACCCATATCATCATGCATGTCTGTGGCAATGCGTGTGCGTTCTTTTTCAATGGCCTGTTTTTTCAAGGCTGATCATTTGCTTATGTAATTTGTTGCGGTAGTATAACCGAAAGAAAATAGCTATCACCGCAAGAAAGGAAAGAAATTCGATGCAAAGGAACCACCAGGTTTGCCACCAGGGAAACATGATAGCAAAGGAATAACCTGCTTCCAACCGGTGGATACTTTCCATTCAAAAAAACCGACTTTACGTTCAAAACATAGTGGCCCGGTGAGAGATTCAAAAGACTGATCTCGGGACATGAAGAAGGGTCTGTCCATGCGCCTGTCCTTTCCTTCCGCATCTAACCTGTAACTAAACAAGGTTTTCTTTTCATCGAAAAAAACTTGGGACAGCTACCTGGAAGAGAAGATTGTTTTGAAAATATTTAAGGTTTAATTTCTCCCTGTTGAAATGCACTGGTCCTGGTTATTGACTGTAAATTTTGAAAGAATAATTTCAGGTGTAAACCGGAAATGATGACTTCTCGGACGGATAAACCTTCACAAGCCCTGATGAGGCAATGGACCAGGTCACTCCATTGTTATCGGTTTCAGTCTTCCACATATCAAGATACATGTTCGAAGCCTTTGTAACATTCTCTATTTGAACGCCCGTTATTCGTCAAAACTCGATCTTGTCAAGACCTGTGGGAGTGCTTGCCCATATATTTCCTTTGTTATCACAATATACATACTTGACAAAATTCTCTGTAAGCCCATCCCTTAACGGTTAACTGCCGGACGAGTTTCATTTCACCATTGTCAAGAGAGTAGCAAACCAATCCACGTTGTCGTGTCCCGATCCACAGCCCGACCCGAACTATCAATGTCAATTGATCGTGGTTCGATGTTACGATCCTCTGCCAGTCATAATCTTTTACGAGACGCAGGTAATTATCCGGGTTAGACGGATCGATCTTATAAATATATATGCTCATCGACCTCGTCACCACAAATAGAAAATCATCCCTGGTCAGCACGGCTCTGTCGACGAAATAATTCAACGGTTCCGCTGATAATTTTATGTCCCGGCAAGAACAACAGTAACAGAAGTACCTATAAGGATTGGGTTTTCATTTTTATCTATGAGTAAAACAATTAAACGACTCTTTCGGTACCGAATTGGTATAAATGGGGACGTGATAAAGCTATTGTTTGATGCAGGCCGCAACTCGTAAAGCGTATGTGGCGAAAGCCCATAATATCGTTTTTTGCCCATGACGATCCTATAAAGAATGTCCTTTCCCGGAATAGCGAATTCAGTAACAAGTTGATGATGATCCAGTAAAAGACGATGGTGTACCTGGTCGTACATCCATACTGAATCACGTGCCTTTCGGTATATAAACATCGTAGGCAAAAAGCCGGGTATAAATTCTTTATAAAACTCGAGGCTCTGATCTACCGAGTTTCATTACTCCCGCCATGGTACTTCCAAACCACATTGTCGCCTTCCCTGTCCTGGAAAATACAAGATGCAACTCCATCAACGACTCCATTTTCTTTGGAAAATAATTTACTTGGTCCCCGGGAGAAATCTTTAGAATAGCTCCTCCCTGTTAACCCAAAGATTTTGCTGCCTGTCAACAAACAGGCGGTCAGTCGACAGATTTAAAGGAATGGAGTAAGATGACGGAATTAATTTGAGCTTTCCTGTTTTTAACGCTTTACGATCGAGACTGAAAACACCCCTTGAAGTAGCCAGCAGCAATTCGTTTTGCGGTGTTCTGTCAGAATAATAAACATCGGGAAGAAGAGTATCTGTAAAAACATTTCCCGTATCGATAATTATAAACAATGAATCGTTTGGAGTACGATACGCCGGGTTGAACAGTTCCATGTTTATCACCAGAGAAAGAATCGAACTCCGTGACATGGGACAAATTTTTATCAGCATTAATATTTGTCAGCCCATTTAACACGATCCTGGAAAAATGATCCTTTTCAAAACGAAATAAGCCTTCATCGGCGATCGCATAGTAATTGCCATCGCTGCACTTTATGAACTGGTTTATGACCGGACATAAAGAATCCTTTAGAAAAACATTCCTGACCTTACCATTGTGAATGTATTGAAGACTATGACTATTCAGGATCACAAATACCGAATCATCGCCCGTCTCCAATACTCCGTTTACGAGGTTAGTAGCAAGACCATTTTCAGTGTTATAATTGGTAAACCTCGAGCCATCATAAATACTTAAACCATTTGATTGTGCCGAAATAAAGCCTGCCTTTACTGTCCTGCGTAATAAACCGGACACTATTTCCAACCAATCCATCCCTGGGGGTGTAATTGACAAAAGGATATAATTGTGACCTTTAGTCTGTAGACTAAAAAGAAGCATATAAAAGCAGTATAGTCGGTGGCTGCAGCATAACTAAATTTACCTAAAAAGATAAATTTTCAAGCATTTCGGGAAAATTACTACCAAATGCGTCCAATCACATTGCTATGCAAACAACAAGATAGATCGTAAGAAGAATGCCTCCCAGTGTGAAGTAAAGACCCTTCTTGAAAATAGTTGTCTTCGGCATGAACATCCAGAAAGAAGAGATCACAGAAGAATAGTAAACCCGCACCAAAGAAAACATTAAGATAAAACAGCGGCTGTTTTGTAGAGGCTTTGTGCAGCTGCGTTAATTTTTCTATAGCTTTTGGAAGTGATTTTGTGATATACACGGTCATGCCCGTTATTTTGTTATAATAGCCTTGCTGAAAACCGAATCAATTCATTTGTTTCTGATTCTGCTTTCAAATCACGGATGCGAATTGCCAGGCTGACCTCATCCAGCTTCAGTCCCGGAGCCAGTTTCTTTTCTATTTGTTTTTCACGCTTGAGAAAATCAGTATCTCGAAAGATCATCACTACGCCGCTAATGGCATACACTGCCATGATGCCCGCAAGAAAAATCCCAGGTAACGATGATAAACCCTCATGCTGCTGTGTAACCGTCGCCTTGGCCATCTATTTTTCCGCAAATAGAACAATAGAAAAGCAGAAGCGGTAACGAAAACGGAAATTTTTATTTACGACTTTGGATATAAGCTACCCAACCAAAATTTAGTAGTGGTATATCTTTGTAGTAAATACCGTGGATCTTGTTAAGCCAGCAGCATATAATAGAAGGATGCATTGCAGGCGATAGAAGTGCACAGGCCCAGCTCTACAATTTATATGCCCGCAAAATGATGGGAGTGTGTTCATGGTACGCCCATAACAAAGAAGAAGCGGAAGAGATCCTGCAAGATGGCTTCATCCGGGTTTTCAATTATATCAATAGGTTCCGCGGCAGCTGGCTCATTTGAAGGATGGATGCGAAGGATCATGGTCAACGCCGCCTTGCTCAAGTATAGAAGTAAATCATCACATCTTAAGCCGGTCATTGAGTTCAATCCTGATCGTCATGATGCAGCAGAAAATATTTCCATAATCGAGCAACTGGAGGCAAAGGAACTGGTAGGCCTGGTGCAGTGCTTAACTCCTGCGTACCGGATGGTGTTTAATCTTTTTGTCCTGGAAGGAATGAAGCACCGGGAAATTGCAGCACTGCTGGGTATTTCAGAGGGCACTTCAAAATCGAACCTGTCGGCAGCGAGGGTTATACTTCAAAAAGCTTTGACAGAGAGAAATGTTGGCAATCACTATAAAATAATTTGCTTGTGAGCGAACATCTGCACGATATAGATGAGATTTTTAAATCTGCCTATCAGCAATTTAAGGATGAACCAATAGCTGATGTATGGGGAAAAATTAATGCTACTCTTGATAAAAAGATGCTGAGTCTTATAAAAAGAGATCTGTCAAATGGAAACGGGTTTCACTTTTCTTTTATTGTTGCTTGCCGGATTGATCCTTTATGAAACAAGGATTATCCGAATTGGCTCCGGTAATCCCAAAAGAATTCTGCTGCAATAACCAATATCGAATCAAAGAGCAAGAAAGACGCAAGTTCAGAGTTAAAGGATACAACGAAGATTGGTCAAAGAAAAATAATTTATGTTGAGAACGGCCAGGGAGCAAACAAAAGATTGTCTACTGAAAACAAATTGTCTCAAACAGATGCTTCCATCGATGCTATAATAATGACTTCAAAAAGTCTTCAATTTTTGTCACGCAAAAAAATACACCCATTTCTTCCACAGAAGAATTGAGGACAAATTATCCGGATACCGCCTTCTTCAAAAAGGTATTGGGTCCTCAACCTTTGTTCATCGATAATTCTGCTCAGTCAAAAAATAATTCAGCCAATAAACCTCAACCAAACCAAATGGGTTCAAAGGTCTCCTGGACCTATACTCCCTTTGTGTCCTATGAATGGGCACAATACAGGATCGATAGTGATCTGCCAGCTGTAAATTCTATTAAACAGGGCAACGAGCATGAACCTTCCTTTTCAACAGGCGTTTTATTGACCGGGCAATTCACGTGAAACGTGGATGCTCCAGTCCGGAATTGTTTATTCCAATACAACCATTGACATTGCACCTCAGAAAAATATATGCGGTACAAAGTCCGAGCGGAGATTATGCTTATAAATACATTACCTCGGCAGGTTATGGATATATCAGGCCAGGTTTTACAGTTGCCCCAGCTCTTGGTGACAGCCTTCTCACTGCTGAAGCAGAACATACGCTTCGTCACATAACTGTGCCGCTCGTGATCAAATACAAGATCAAGCGAGGCAAATTCTCAATTATGCCGGGAGCCGGAATTGCAGCGAATTTCTTAACAGGAACAAAAGTGGAAACAGAAATAAAAAACACTTCCGACAAAGAAACGGTTACCATTACCAAACTCACGGGGGCGAAAAATTTCAACTGGTCGCTAACCACCGATGCCGAAATGCAATATCAATTGAACAACAAGATGTCCGTCAATCTTCGCCCTGCCTTTCGGTATGCAATTTCTTCCATTACACGCAATGACGACTTTCAAACCTTCCCTTATGCGTTTGGAGTAGGACTCGGCATGACCTTTAAATTTTAGTACCAGCAAACCGCACTTACTTTTTTAAAAAAATCATTATTACTGATCTTACCCAACCAAAAACTCAACACCTGCTATCTATTCTTTTGATGATTCTTTCAAGATTCAACTATTAAATGAAGGAAATGAATCCAATTCTACTTTTCCAAAAAAAATGAAAACAAAAATTCTTATGAAAAAGATACAATGGATTTTTCTCCTGATTGTTTTTGCTGGTACCGCTTGCAAAAAGGAAAACTCCCATAAACCAGACACAAGCTATAAACCCCGCGATCTCGGCTGCTGATTTTACAAACAGCACATCACTTACCAATCCCTATTTTCAATACGAGCCTGCCAAAAATATATTTATGAAGGGCAAACAGCAGATGGTTTTGAGCATGTCGAAGACTCACTTCTTGGAGAGACGAAACAAATAATGGGCATTACCTGTGTCGTTGTTCATGACAAGGTATGGCTCGGATGGCAAACTGGAAGAGCTGACGCTCGATTGGTACGCACAGGATGATAGTGCGGCAATGTTTGGTATTTTGGTGAAGACGTAACGAGTTATAACCCCGATGGCACTGTGAAGGATCACGAAGGAGCATGGGAGTCCGGGGTGGATGGAGCAAAGCCAGGATATGCGATGTTGGCTAATCCGCAGAGTGGGCAATCATTACCGGCAGGAATATTATTTTAATGTTGCTGAAGACGAGGCAGAGGTGATGGAACAGGGATTACCTGTAACAGTTCCCTATGGAACTTTTCAAAATTGTATAAAAATAAAAGAGACGACTGTAGCTTGAACCCGATGTAACAGGCTATAAATATTACGCACCGGGTATAGGCCAGGTATCGGAAGAAGAAGGTAGTTCTGTTTCAAAATTGATCAGCATACAATAAATACGCGTCAAGTTGTTGGGTACAAGAACTAAAAGCCTTCGTTTCCTTTGATGTAGCTCTTTGCTTTTCCAAAACCTCATCCCTGCCGGCCGAAATTCCCTGGCGGGTTGGATAAACAAATATATCCGGAACTATCCCCACACCTTGTGTGTCTGTTCCATCCGGATAATAAATACCGAGGCCGGAAAAAGGAGACCGAAAACCACCGGGGAAAGGAACATAACTTATATCGCCATCTGCCCCAGCTGTCTCACTGCCCATCACAACGGCATGCGGAGCTGTTCTTAATGCCATCGCAGTATATTCAGCCGAGCTTTGCGTTTGTTCATTTACCAAAATAACCACAAGGCCTTTATAGGTTGCAATACTTATCCTTGTCACCAGCTCCATTTTTAGAGTGCCGATCACCTTGAACGCACCGGGGTGATTGTAAACGGGCCCCGTGTATTTTACAAATGGCGTAGAGTCAGGTTTTAAATATCTGCCCATTGCGTGACAGGCATAAACTCATTTGGATAGTTTCGGATGTCTATAACGATGCCTTTTGTTTTCTCAAACTCTCTTGAATATTACGGGAAGTGAGTCTGTTTGAATTTTTCCAATATTAATATAGCCTATGTCATCAGCTAATAATTGATACATTGGTCTCCGCCATGTATCACCGTTTTGGAAAGGAGGCCCCGTCATACAAATGCATGATCCCTTTTTTGATGTTGCCTTGTCTCTCATATGTAATGATCAGCGAGTCGTCGTTACTAAAAACAGAAATCTCCAGAGAAAGTTCCTGTCTGCTGCTGCCGGGTTGGAAGCACAGATATAAGGATCAAAAAGCTTTCTTATTTCTGCTATTGATCTCCCATTCACGGTCACGATCTCATCGCCGGGTTTCACATACTTCGAAATTTGCCAATGAGTCATCCAGGTAATCTCTCACAATCACTTTTTTGTCAATGATCTTAAGATCAATAGAAGGACCCTTCATGCCCGTCCAATTATTGAGTATCGAATCCCTATAGATGCTGGCATGCGTATCGTGCACACTGTTGATCAACCGCCAGCATGCGAGACGATAATCAAGCGCAGAGCGGCTGGACGCAAACTGTGGCAGAAATTCTTTAACGCATTTGTCCAATCTTCTTTGAAAAGGTGTTTATAAGGGAAAAAGTATTCAATGATATTCCAATAGCGGAACAAAGCGAGAATCCTGATGCCATCGTCTTCTGCAGGAACAAATTTATAACTCGCTTCCCTGCTAAAACTCCGGATTGCCTTCCTCGGCGGGCCCAACGTAGTAATTACTATCAGCATTCCTGTGACGATAAATATTATCAAGCTTTTTTACAAGTTCTTCTGAAAAAAGGCTCCTGTCATTTAACCACTTCAGATCTGGTTGCGAATGAAGATTACTGTCGTTGATGGGCGGAGCTGCAGGATATTTGTTTTCATCTCCCAAAGTATTGATCCAATGAAATAATAACTCGTCTCTTTTTTCTTGTTTTTAGCTGTTAGAATGGGCGGCAGTACATTGAAAAGAGGCAGGAGTCAAAATTGTAGGAATCCTTTTGCTACAACAGGATGATAATATTTCAAGAAGCCCCAGGTTCTTCCCCAGCACAGAGAGGTTTTCGATTTGTTGCTTTGAAAGCGGATCATCGACCTTTACACCAGTAGAAGTCAATTCAGCCCTCAAGTTCAATGTCTGCGAAGACATCAGCTGACCAACACAAAAAGACTGGTAAAAAAACCAAATGACGATAATGGTATTTCGCATGGCAATTGTCTTAAAGTGCCAAAACAATAATGAAGATGTCCACTCAGAAACACAGCCTGCAAATTAAGAGAGAGAAGAGGAGAGACAGGCAATATAAGAGAAAAGTTATATCCATCCTGGATCTTTTCGAGGTACTGACCGACATGGATTAAATTTTTCAGGAGCAAGATTTGAGCTGATATATTTTTAAAACGTACCTTAGGTTTCCATTCTCCCTGTTACAATTTTCACTTCAAAATTTCTTGTATGAAAAAAGAATCCTCTAAAAGAAATTGCCAAAATCACTTATTCCCGTTTTCCTGTTTGTTGCCCTGTCGTCATTCAATTTATGGAAAATTTGAGACAAAGACCGTTACCGGCGAAATACTGGATATGAAATGCTATATGACTTCCGGTGCACACGGGCCAGAGCATAAAGATTGTGCAGTCATGTGCGTAAAGGGCGGCTCACCAATGGGTATACTTGCCGATGATGGTAAAGTCTATCTGCTGATCGAAAGCAAAGATGGCGCTGCTGCGTTTGAAGAGACAAAAAATACGCAGGCGAAACTGTAACCGTCACCGGGACTCTTTCTGAAAAAATGGTGTGCAGGCATTAATTGTTACTGAAGTAAAGGCCAAAAAGTAAAGTTAGCTCTCAGCCCTAAAAATTTCGATACCCTCTGTGTCAATACCCGGCCGTCAGATAATTATCGACGGGCTGAGCTTATAGTCTCTAACATCATTTAGACCAACGAGAGCCCTATGGAGGCATTTCCAGAATCTGCGTTCAAGCAATTCCTGCAAACACATCAAAACTACTTCTCTCAGGGATGCTGGGCATACGCTACTAATCGAGGCTTTGGCGAGCGCCGTCAGAATTCAGGTAAAAAACCAACCAATGCGGGAGTTGCAGTTTCTTTTAAGTCGATTTTTGTTTTTAAGGCATAGACAGTAATCACGTATTGATGAGCCGGACCTGCGGGCGGTGCCGGGGCCAACATAACCATTGTTCCCGGTGTCGTTGATGCCTTGAATAGCCCCAGCTGGCATTAGTTTCTTTTGCAATTTCACCTGCGCCCGAAGGAAGTTCATGTAATGTTCGACGGTATATTAAAAACTACCCAATGCCAGAACCCGCTACCCGTTGGCGCATCCTTATCATACATAGTAACTGCAAAAGCCTGGGTTCCGGCCGGTGCATTTTGCCAGGAAAGTTGTGGTGAAATATTGTCACCTGTATATCCGAAACCATTCATAAAATACCGGTTTGTAAATTGTCCTCCTAACTCATTACTTTTTAGAGTGAAGGTTTGAGCGTTGCTGATTGCCGCTACACCAACCAATAACAAAAAAATGATCCGTTTTTTCATATATTCTAAGTTTTTAATGTTGCAAAATTAGTTCACTCGTCTGATTGCGCAGTTGTCGCAACCGATCAAAAGCTATCGATAATCATTCAAATTAACCGCGAGACCTCTACTTACAATATTTTTGCGCAATAAACAAAGCGATGGGTACTGTAACTATTTTTGGTGACCAGTTTTCGACAAACTCCGGGGAAGTTGAGACGGGTGTTCGAATTGTCAACCATGTCACAACCTCGAGCGTGATTCGCAACAGGATAGTCCTTCAGAACTATCTCTTCAGTCTTTTAGTAGAAGGAACAAAAGCTGTTCATACCGCACATAATAGCATTACCATTGAAAATAACAAGTTCCTCTTGCTACTATCCGGCAATTATCTAATGACTGAAAAAATTGCCTCCTCAGATGGAAGATTTCAGAGTATACTTATCTCCTTTACTCCGGAGGCACTTCATCGATTCTTTTCAAAATATACAGATGTCCTATCGGAGGCGCGAAGCAAAACCCTTGAGCAGGTAGAGATTTTTATTAAAGACCAATTTTTGAACAACTTCATCGATTCCCTGATCCTGATGTCCGGGAACGGAAAGGAAATACCTCCGGCGTTGCAGCATGTAAAGTGGGAGGAGTTGCTGCTGTATTTATGCCATCACTACCCGGAAAAATGGAACAATTAAAAATAAGAGCACACATCAGCGTACCGGAAATAGAAATGAAGAAGTTGGTTGAATCGAACATCGGCAATAATATTACACTTGATGAACTTGCCTTCTTGTGTAATTTGAGTTTATCGACTTTTAAAAGAAAGTTCTTAAAACTCTACGGGACTTCACCCAGCAAATGGTTTCTCCAAAAAGAATGGAACTCGCTACCGCTCTGCTAAAGACCGGCGGGGAAAAGCCCAGCGAAATCTATTTTAAGGTGGGTTATGAAAGTCATTCAAGTTTTACTCATTCTTTCAAACAGGTGTTTGGACTTACACCTACCGAATATCGGGAAATATTTTAGGTGCTAAACGCATCATAAACATTTTTATAGCCTTCCTTTCAAAAATGACTACCTTCGGCGAACTCGACAATTGAAAACTGTTGCCGAAGGTAATCTTCAATAATAAAAATGCCGTGTTCTTTCAGTCGCTGAAAGAAGCAGCCGATAATTACTTTAACGGGAAAGGGCTTCAAAGAACAGGCGATAGCCGCTTGTATATAAAAACAGCTGTTCTTTTCCTAGTCGCTTTAGCTCTCTATTTTTAATATTATTCTCTTCTTTGCACGGTATGGGCAATCATCTGTGCTTAGCTTGCTTGCTTGGTTTTACATTGGCCTGTATCGGGTTCAATGTAATGCATGATGCCAATCATGGCAGCTATTCATCCAGTGAGCGGGTCAATAACCTGCTCGGTCTGACGTTGAATGCATTAGGCGGTAATAGTTTTATCTGGAAGTTCAAACACAACATTATTCATCACACTTATCCCAACGTGGATGGCATGGATGATGATATTGCCAAGAGCCCTTTTATACGTATGTGCAGCACGCAACGCTTGGGTGCCTGCGCACCGGGTGCAACATATTTATACGCCGTTGTTGTATGCAACAAGTTCTATGATATGGGTGCTATTCAGGATTTTGAAAAATACTTCCTTCACAAAATAAACACGATAGCACTGGCCAAAATGAAATTAGAAGACCATTTTATTTTCTGGATCAGTAAGGTCTTTTACATCTTGTTCTACATCGTATTACCTGTACTGGCTGATTGGCTGGACAAATTGGCTGTGGTTTTTCATAAGTCTGCATGTTGCACTTGGCCTTACACTCGCTGTTGTATTTCAACTGGCACATGTAGTAGAAGAGACGAACATTCGAATTTGCTGCATCTGATGAAACCACGAGAATAGAAAATGAATGGGCCATTCACCAGGTGAAAACCACTTCCGATTTTTCTCCAAACAGCGCCGTCATTTCGTGGCTGGTGGGCGGATTGAATTACCAGATAGAACATCATCTCTTTCCCCGGGTCAGTCATGTACACTACCCCGCCCTGAGCAAGATAGTAAAGGAAAAATGCGAAGCGTTCAACCTTCCTTATAACTGCTATTCCTTCAATGCGGCAGGCTGTGGTTTCCCATTTCAGATTGATACGGTTACTGGGCAAGAAACCGGCTTCAACTAGCTTGTCCATGAAAATGCAGGACACAACATTCGCTCAAGGTCATGACACCGCGGGCATAATCAACATTTACACTGTTGTTATTCGTTGTTACAGTTAATGGCTGGAAGAATGTCCAGGCATCGTGCGACTTTGTGGCATCTTTGTCAGTTCTTCCTCTGCGTGTTTATATGTTTCGTTTCAAAACTCTGCAGTGACTATCGTCGCAAATTCGTTCATTCAAACTTGCGAGCGCAGTTGCGTGTACAAGTTCCGCAGGATAATTCTGCCCTTCCAGACCTTTCCTGTTGAAAGTAGCTGTTGCATCAGAAACAAGAAAGGTGTCAAAACCTAAATTGCCTGCCATTCTTGTAGTTGTTGATATGCAATGGTCGGTGGTTAAACCAACGATAACAAGCTTTTGTGATTTTTAGATCATCAAGTTGTTCTTTCAGATCTGTCCCGATAAAAGCGCTATTTACATTCTTTTTGATGATAGGCTCGCCGCCAATTGGTTTAACGAGGTGCTTGAAAGCATTTCCTCCATTTGACTCATGCAGCAAAGATTTTTGGATTGAGCGAACAATGTTGAATATGAAAAACCGGGAAGTTTATTCTCTCTCCAAACTTGTAAAAGCTCACCTTGCATTTTCTTCCGCATCCGGATTGTTTCTTTGGCCACCCCAATACTCAATATTGTCAAAGCCCTTTTGAATATCAACCAGGATTAACGCGGGCTTGTCTGATCTTGAAATACTCATATTTTGATATTTAAATATTATCTTATAGCAGTTGCTCAAAATATCCACCGATCTCATTTTCTCTGTCTATAAACTGAAGTTCTAAGATCCAATGCCGCTTATTCCCATTTGCATCGGGCAAGAACATATCATTATGATTTTCCGGATGAATATCCAATTCCAGGCTTTTGGGGTCTGGTGGTTGTTCGTGAGGATATTTCCCCACAATATGCCCTGCAATTTCACCTCCAAATTCCCAACCAAATTCTTCTGCTTTTCAACAGCATATTGAAATAATTCTGATGCCTTCAATGTCGTTTGTTGTTGATACCATTCCTGTATGTCATACCAGGCAGCTTCAACATCATTCTTTAGCTTCAGCTTTCGGGGATTGTTTCCTAATACATAAGTTCTGCCAATATCAGCCTCGTAGCCTTCCACTATTGGGCCCAGATCAATAAACAGAATATCGTCTTTCTCTATTGTTCGGTTTGGCGGGTTATCAGGATAAATCGCTAAAGTATTTTTCCGCTTCTTACAATTTTCTTGTGCCAATGTTTTTCTATTCCAAATCCCTTTAAAGCCAATTCACAAACCTCTGCATTTAGCTGTTCCTCTGATTTTCCGGCAATAATTAAATTGTTTTGCTTCAATAGCTTTGAAGAATTGAATTGAAATATACTGAGCGTTTAATAGTTTTCTTTTGTCATATCGTCTCATTTATCACAAAATAAAAGGGACAATATGGATTGAAAGTTAATCTACATTAACTCGACCCAGTTTTTCTTTAAAGTGCTTAAAAATTGAGGGGTGACACCTAAATAAGAGGCAATGTCTTTTTGAGAGAATCGTTTTTCAGCGTATGGTTTCTTTTTATAAACAAAAGATATCTTTCCCGGCTGAGGCAGATAAAGGCCAAATTGATTTGTTCTCTTTGAGTGATGTATGCATTTTGAAAAAGTATCCGGAAAAACCGTTCAAACTTTGGGATCTTTTGATAGAAGCAATTCCAAATCAGTTTTACTTATTTGTAAAATGTCCGTTTCCTCTATTGCTTTTATATTCGACTTAGATGCAGTTTGAGTTAAAAGGCTGTATAAATCATCTGCCCACCATTCTTCAATGGAGAAATCTATGATATGTTCAAATCCATTTTCATCCAGGTAATATGTCTTCAGGCAACCTTTGACCACAAAAGATTCATATTTGCATACATCTCCCTCACGAAGCAAAAACTCTCCATTCGCTAAAGATTTTGACCTCAATAATGAAGTAAAAAAATCTATTTCTTCCGCAGTTAGGAAATATGTTTTGAGGGCTAGCGATCAAAAAGTCCAAAGTTCATATCTTGTTTTTGTTGTGGCATGTCCCACGTCAAATGATTGGTACTCCCTAATATAAGGAAAGAGTCAATCATATATTGATATGTACTCACTGGTTAGAACAGGAAGCGCTGCAGGTTTTCGAGAATTTCACTTTCGGAAATTCTTTTTAAACTATGTAATTTAGGATCAGGCTCTCATCAACATTTTAACTCATGGCCGAAAAAATATTTCCTGCTAAACTGAAATTGTTATCAAACACAGTTGGCACTGACTTTAGCACTGTTGCTTCGCATGTGTGTGCCTTTGGCCCAGGATGAAGCAACAGTTGATAGCAGTTACGAAGGCCCTGAAGAGATGTCACGATCATCCAGTAGCTCACGGCAAAGAATATCGGCGCACAGTCTCGAATACGGCTTTTGCAATTGCTTAACCCATGATCATAGTGACACCAAAGTTTTATCAGCAGCTTCGGCTTGCGCACCGGGGGTTTTTCAAGACCGCACGATCACAAAAATGCACAAACGGAGGGTTATAATGGCAGAGAGCCGGTCAGCGAGGAGCTACGAGAGATCTTTGGAGCTAATGAAATAAACATTGAGGCTTGCGCTATTTTTAATAAATCCAGGCCTGATTCGCTTCAATGGCGATATCTCAACATTTGAACAAGCTGCCGGAGATCTGCACTATATCCCACAGCCGGGCATTCCGCGCCCCCTGTACCCTTCCAAATGGATAAGCACCGGGATGGCCGCGGTGGCGCGACCACATTGATCTACCGTTGCTTTTATCCCAATGACGTAGATGCTTCTGTACCTTATGGCGTAACCAATGCCCAGAGCGATATTGAGGATAAAAGGAGATACGCTTTCTGGGATACTACCGCCGGGGACGCATCTTGTGTAAAAAGATCAGTGAACGTGCGAGATAGCTTTTGCTTCCAGCATGAGAAGAAGCTTTTACAAAAAATACCCGCTGCGGAAAGATCCCTTCATTATACTTTCCTGGGCGGCCTGGGCCAGGCATTTGAATACACTGTTTTTGGAATATCCCTTTTCTTTCTGGCAGGTCGGCTCGTTCAAAGAAAAGGACATCCCGTTACAAATAATAATCTCTGATAGCGTCTGCTTCAACATATCTTCAGCGTGTTTGGCGGCTATATTTCAAGTTTTTCCGACGAAGAAACTGAAATTTTTGTACCTCATTACTACATGACCTATCAGACTGGCTACTATAAGTTTCGATGTGAGGCCTTTCGCAAACATATCTGGGCCACCTGAAGGGCTCCAATCCCTCAGCCTCTTATTTACTCTCCGGGCGTTTCCCACAAAGAGCTACGATCCGCGAATCTGGAAAAAGACTCAATGAATGGCTGGCAACAAGGGGGCAACAACATTCTCTATATATATGGCGGAAGGGACACGTGGACAGCATGCAAAAAGCGGATCTCACGAATGCAGTGAATGCTAAGAGGTTCGTGATGCCTGATGCCAATCACTTTTTTGCAAGGATAAGAAACATGCGCGGGCTCCATGCAACGCGAGTTTGGCGAGGCACTGGAGGCAATGACAGGTCTGGAAACCGGATTTTTCGGTATTGACGACAAAGAAATGACAACTCCACAACTGCCGATAAGAACGAAGAAGCATCACAACTAACTACCAACCTGTTGCCCGGACTGGGATGAGGAAAATGGATATTCCGACCGGCACAGCCTGATATATCACTATCAAAGGAAAAATGACACAGGCCGCATTTGACAATAACAAGCGGGCCAGGTGTGGCGAAGCATGCTCTCCGCAACACTTCTTCAAATAGGATGATAAAAACATTGGTCAGCATTACCGAAGGGCATACAATATTGGCTGAGAGACGTATCCAGTTTTTCCCGCCGGACGACTAATGTGTACATGTTGTAAATTCACATGGGGGAGACCAATTAAATCCATTTATGAGCAGGAAAAACATTACACTGGTTTTATCATTTGCTGTGTTCTGTAGTTTTTTCATGCCTTTGTTTGAATGGCATTCCTTTGAAATGAGCGGGCTGAATTATATTCTTTCAACACATATCCCCTCTTACAAGTATTTTTATTACTAATCCCATTTTCTTCGGTGGCTCTTTTTTCGGAGCATTGGACGATGAAAATTATCTGCTTAGCAGAAATTTAATGTCTGCTCTTCCATTTCTCGTATCAATATTTGTTTCTGCGTGATGAGATAACCTTACTCGCGAGAACCCGGCTCCAGCGACAAATTTATTTTCCGAGGTTGACTTTGGGTTCTGATGGTCCTTGGGTTTTCCGTGTTACTTACGTTTATCGAAAGTCAAAGAGAGGAATTCTCAATACTATTAATAAAAGGATTGTTGCATCACGACCAACTGCAACCGACTGCAAATCGATAGCAACTCTTAAAGTGATCAGCAGAAACATGATGCCGCGACTAAGAAGTGATGAGACCATGCTTTTCTTCTCCGCCAGACATTTATTGCATGTCACCTTCCAGCCCTTCAATAAACCATTTAAATAAACTTAGGTGTTACAATTCAATTTGTTTAGGAATAATATGAAGTAATTCGGTAGTTTAACAAGGAATAACCAAATTAGTGGATACGCTTTGCTGTTGTTGATATTCTTTTGGGCAAGTAGTTCTGTAAATAGAATGAAATGCAAGGTCAACTGAATAATTAAGCCATTTTTCTTTTTGCAATATTTATATCTGTTCCATGCATAATACAACTGCTCAGTCACAAAGTTTTTATCCCATTAAGCTGGCTGTGATTTGCTTTTTCCTTAGTGCAGTGGTTTCGCTGCTTTCCTGTAATACACCACCGGCAGAACGATACGGTTTTCTTACGATGCTTGGGCATGATACGATTTCGATAGAGAGTATAACCCGCCAGGGCAATACTTTAACAAGCGATGAAGTTGATCGCTTTCCACGTGTGCGAGATACGCCATACCGTGGTTAATCTTAACGACGACGGCAGCATACGACATCTTGTAATGGACATTCACACACCCAGTGAACCACCTGGTCAGCGGGATCGAAAAGTAGTTGCCGATGTCGCCAATAATAAAGTGCACCTTTCAAAAACAGATAGCACCGGCACGGTGAATCGTGATTTTCCAACGGGTGGCAGCATTGTAGTGGCACACTGTGCCGCAAATGTATAGTCTCTATGAGCTTTACTTTGCCGCGGCGTTGAAGCAGGCAGCGGCATCAAAGCTTGCGGCTGGCAGTCCTGTGCAGATGCGGCAGTTTTATATTGACCGGGAATTCGACCGGTTTCCTTTGGGCCATGCCACTGTAACCCCGCTTGACAGGGGCAAGGTAGAGATTACGCACGACTGGCTTTCCGGAACCGGCGAGGCTATGATGGACTCCGGCTATAACATGCTCAGTTATTCAGGCGCCCGAACTACATACAAAGTGCAGGTAAAACGACTTGCCACGCCACCAGACGTAAAAGGCATCGCTGACCGTTTTGAGGCAAAGGAGACAGAAGCGTGGCAACGTAAAGTCGTTAAGCGTTCGGGATACCACCCGGGCACAAATTGGTAATGCAATGTTCACCGTTGACTATGGCAGGCCGCTGTTGCGTGGACGAACGCTGCTGGGTGATGTGATACCTTACGACCGTGTATGGAGAACAGGAGCCAATGCGCGCTACGCAGTTTACGACGTCAACCCCGATAAAGCTTGCCGGGATGCAGGTCCCTGCGGGCACATACACGCTGTTTACCGCGCCACATACCAATGGAGTTGATCTGATTGTGAACAAGCAGAGCGGACAGTGGGGTACAGCGTACAATGGCTCACTTAGACCTGGGTACAGCAAGGATTATCAGCGAGGCTGCCACTGCGACAGTGGAAGAGTTCACTATATCCATCATCCCCAGCGACAATCGGCACGGTACACTTGTACTCGAATGGGGTTCGTTCAGGTGGATTGCACCGATCGAAGTGCAAGTGAGATAAGAATAAGTTCCCTCGGGCTCGGCTTGAGTGTTGCAACGAAACAAAAATCACAACTGAGGCCGACGGGAGTCGTGTGAAGCAGTTGTTTTTTCGAAACCAAGGTTTGCCGACCTGGCACAAAGCAAGAGCAAAAAACAGCCTGATTGATTTTGTGAAAATCAGTCCTCCGACTCATCACTGATCTGGATGTACAAACACAGGCCGAAGTTCGAACTTTTTGTCGCAGGATTTAATCTCTGTTTTGCGAATATGTACAGCTTACTTAATTCCAGCCGGCCAGGTTCAAAAGTGGTTGCTCAGGTGATCGAATGCCAAATGCAACCCACTGGCGATGGCTATAAAGTAAACAACATTTCTAAACCCTTCGAAAACCTCCATAAAATCCCGTCGGCGGAGAAATACGGTGCTCCTGAACGTGAATGGCTTGCGCCATCAATCAATTTTTTTTGCATCACGTCTTGCAATATTCAAAATTGCATTTTAGGTTTGTATCACAATTCGAAAACCCCAATATTCACTTCCGAGAAACTTCGATCAGTTTGAATCCGTACTGTTGACCCACTTTAATCTACCGTTACCATTACGGCTTTACACTGGATATCCTCGACTGTCACACTCGGCTTTTTCCAACTCCTATTGATCCATTCCAAACATCCTGCGAATAGCTTTTAATGTTCCAATGTTTCTATGGGAATTTGAATCTCTATTATTAATTCAAACCTAAGACAAAAAAATGAAAAAGCTAACAATCGGAATTTTAACAATCGTAACAATGTTTGTTCTTTCATCTTGTGCGAAAGATGTTGAGGACAATTTGCTCGAAAAGAGCCACGAAGCCATATTATCAGCACCTTCAGCTGTCACTATAACAGGTGATGATTATGGCTGTTGGTACACTTCTAAGATCGTTGTAGGACAAATCAGTCAAATAAAAAATTCTTACATCTGGGTTATTCAAAATGTGGACCCTAAACCCATTGACCCAGACCCATCAGTAAACTATAATAGTTTATATTTTGGAAGTAATACACAGCCGTTATCATTCAAATCCTGCCAGCAAAAGCGTAAGTGATATTAGAGATTGGATAATCTCAGCTATTACTGAACTTGGTGGAAGTGACCCTGTAAGTGGTCAATGGCAGTGTGATATTGATTCTTCAAATCCTGATCAGATAAATGTAACCATATATAACAATGGTTCTGGTTGTGGAAATGTGGAAACGGTATTTCCTAACTACGGCCTGGGCGTTGGTTCTGGTATAAAAACTGCCGTATTCGTATCTTTTGATTTGAGTAATGAGTAATTTATAACCCTTTATAAAACAAAAATGGCTATAAATTTGATGAACACGCCTCTCAGCGAGAGGCGCAAAACAGGTGAATCTACCATGCAGATCGAGATTATAAAACGGATGATAACTGACAAGTATATTATTCAACAGGGTTGCCATTTCTGATAAATCTTACTCAAATCAATACCGCATGCTTTATTAATAAGCATAGGAAACTCCCCCATTGTGAAAGCCCGCTTGTTTCTTTGGACCACCACAGGTAACCAAGAACATCCTTTATTGAGCAATACGTAAC
>ERZ1370068.10057-contig-8787_pt1 | contig 31305 bp, 40 predicted proteins | sample MGYA00561227_ERZ1370068 | MGnify/ENA primary metagenome ERZ1370068 (study PRJEB38410, sample SAMEA6850437) | metagenome | study: Metagenomic assessment of the ecological functions of the soil: analysis of the soil microbiota associated with the...
TTAGCCACATGCATTGCTGGAATCGCCACCGGCCCGCTCATCATCGTGGCCGTCGTGGTCGCCTGCATCACCATCCAAACGTTGTCCGCGGCCCGTCCGGCCGTGCCCGCCGTTGAGCAGGAACCCGCCGTTGGGCCGGAACCCGCCGCCCCACCAGCGCAAACCAACACAACTGCACGCCGCGCCGACAGTTCGACATGACCAGGCTCGCCTGGATCCTTGCCGCACGCGCCGGTGGCCGCAGCAGGTGCTCGGTGGCATCCCGCGCGCCTGGATCGGTCGTGCATCGTTTCAGATGGTGTACTCCGGCGATCCGCCTGTCGGGCAACGGTTCATGCGACGAATGAACTACCGGCCAGTAGCGCAACGACGCATCGTTCGTGATCGCACAACGGGCCGTCCGCTTGTCTAGAGGTCAGGAGATCATCTGAGTTGTCGTGCGCCCGGCGTAGGGCCTCGCTGCGACGGTTTGCAGAGAGCTTCCGAGGATACTTCGCACGTGGGGTCCGCACGGTGTTGACCTGGATATGAACATGGATTGCGCGATCTCCTCGGTCGAGAAGTATGCCGCCAGCTTTTCCAGCACCTCATTTCCTGTCGGTCAGCGGTCGTAGCGAGCGGCGTTGGGGAGGCCGCGAGTCCTCGGACGGCGGGTGGTCTACGGCTGCGGCGCCGGGTGTGCCAGCTGCCGAGGCTTTGGCTTCCGCGGCGCGTCGTTCGCCGTCGCGACCTCGCCACCTGAGCTGCGGGTATCGAGCCGTTGCGTTCGCCAGGACCATCGCGACAGGTCGAGCGCGGTCGCCATTGGGCTGGGAAGGAACATCTACCCGATTTGCCACACTCCGTTGGCGATGACGACTCGCGGCGACGGTCAGTCGTGATGCGAGCGACTGGGAGGAGCACGTTCGACCGTCGAAATCGGAACTGACGCCGGCCTCGGTCGCGGTCGTGGCTTCTGCGCCCTGCTCGCAGGCGAGCCTTGACCACAGTGAGGAAAGCCGCTGAGAGGCGGATCGCCGCACACCGACAGCGCGATAGGTTGCGCGGTCGGCGTGACTGTGAGCGGCGACCTAGATCGGAAATCCTGTGCGCTGACCCATGCGAGTGCGACCTCAGCCGCAGCGGGCAGGAATTGAACCGGGACGCTGAACTGCTCGGCTACGGACGAGTCACGGTCGTCGCGAGTTCGGCCGCATGCCGCCGGTTGCCGGTCAGTATCTCGAGCAGGGCGAGTTGTCCGAGGCAGTTCATCCGCACCAGCGTGGCGTGAATCCGGTCAGCGACGGCGGCCCCGTTCTTAGGTGGGCCGCCGCTGCCGTGAAATCGCCCGTCCATATGAGCGCCGTGCCTTTGTGCCAGAGGATCACGGCGCGCAGTTCACTCAGTCCGTCCTGGTAGTCAGGGAACTGGTTGGCGAGCGTCAGCCTCGGCTTCCTTCGCCCAAACGAGAACATCTGCCCACTTGCCGCACGCGTGCGCCAACGCGACCTGACTACTGCGATCGAGAGGTCGGCAGCGGCACGTGGCGTGTCAGGCGCGCGCTCCTGAATGCCCTCGCGCGCCTGGGATAGACACGATGCGGCCGCGTCGGTGTCGCACGCCGCCAACGCGAGCGCCGCGCACGCCGCGCTGGTTGTGCGGCATGGATCGCGCGCGCGGTGCATGGTGGAACAGCTTCGCGAGTGAGAACCCGTACGGCCACGTCAGCAATCGGGCAATCCCCAGATTGTTCACGATCAGCGAGGATGCCATCGACCAGTCGCCACTTGTGACCGTGAGCTGTGCGGCTTCGTCGTAGTGTCCGTGCGAATTGTGCCACTCAGCGGTGATTCGCCGAAGCTCAGCGGCATCCACGTCTGGGGAGTTGTTGAGTTCCGCCTGCCGCACCGCCCGCAGGGAGGGGTGGTAGCGGTAGGACAGCGGACTGCCCCGCTGGCGTTGCACGAAGGCGTTCACTCTGACCAACTCGCCGAGGTGCGCTGCGCGTCCGTGCGCCCGGGTAACCGCGTCGGCGAGGTTGCGCCACCCACGCTCCAGGCCACTGGTGCGCATCTTTCCGTGCGGGAGCAGTCGATGGTCATACGCGACTCCTGGACGCGACATGCGCGCTGCTGGTGTTGATGCCGAACAAGCGTCGGCAACGAACGACCCTGCCGTACTGGGCCGTTCTGCACACCACCCATGCATCACCCCAGGAGGGGTGGATGCTGCGGCGATCGCCAGGAAGAGCCCGGATGGGGCTGGCCGTCCCGGCGCGGCTGGCGCTCGCGCCGGCTCCGCACGCCGATGCCGATCCCGCAGCGCAGCGGCGCCGCGACAGGAATCACCGCTCGACGTTGTTCATTGCGCGGTCGCGTCAAGGCTGCGCGTTCACGGCAGGGTCGAGCACGGAGCGCCGGTCGTTCTTCCGGCACGGGACGGCCAGCCCACTCCGGCCTCAGCATGCCCGCGCGACCGACATCCCATCCGTAAGACCGGCGCCGTTTCCGACGTCTGCAATATGAACCGCGCACAGGGGTCTGCTTCGGGGCATTTGCGCGATCTCAGACATGCTACGGTCCGGTCTGGATTTCGGGCATCAAGCCGTTCAGCGGCGGTCGGTGCCGCTTCTGTTCAGATCAGCCCTCGGGCCTCGCCCTCGTGGACCGCGCCGGCCCTGGAGCTCACGTCTAGCTTGCGGTAGATGCTCTTCATGTGCGACTTGAGCGTGTTGGAAGATACGAACAGCGCGCCAGCGATCTCGGCGTGGTGGTGAGTCAGCTCGACAGCAAGCCGGAGCACCGTCAGTTCGCGGTCGCTCAGGAGCCCGCCGGGCAGCAGTCCGGCCGGGCCGTTGGATGAGGCTGCGACCGCTGCTGCGCGTACCGACAGCTCATCGACATAGGGCTTGAGATCGGTGCCGGCCGGCGGGGAATGGAGCAAGGCGGTGATGCCGGGTCCTGCTCGATGATGGTGGTCAGGTACCGGTGGGGGCCTGGCCAGCGCCAGCGCCGTTCTGCAGGTGGCCGTGCGACCGCGCGAGGTCGGACGCCTGCGCCGCCAGGCTCTGAAGGACCCCCATTCCGACCCGCTCGCGGATAGTGACAGGGCTCCACTTCCTTGCAAGATCTGCCCGGCCTTCGCCCACTCCCGCCGCAGGACGTGCAGCCGGGCCTGGAGCAGCCGCGCCGCGGTGTTCGCCGGCAGCCGCGGGATCAGCGCGCTCGCTTCGGCTGGCGCTCCAGGGCGAGCGCGATGCGGAACTCCTCGATCGCGAACTGTGCCTGGACGCCGTCGTCGGGCGCGGCTGAGGGCCAGGCGCGCCTGGGCCAAGAGACGCCAGCGCGCCCGCCTGGTCCCCCTGAGCGCGTGGCCAGCCGGGCGATCCAGGTGATCGACGATGGTCTGGATGACCGGGCGGCCGTTGATCCGTGCCGCCGTCCGCGCTGGCGGCCAGCAGGGTCGCGGCGGGCTCGTGTTCGCGGCGCTCCAGGTGGATTCCCGCTTCGACCAGGTTGGCGAAGATCAGTCCCACCCCGTGCGCCACGGCGCCGTGTTCCGCGGCAGCTCCGCGGAGCCGGTCCAACGCCGCTCGGGCTGAGACCAGGTCGCCCTGCAGGAACGCCACCCAGGCCTGCAGCGACGGGTGAGCCGGAACTCATCCACGATAGGAGCCGACAAGGGTGCGGTGCCGCGTTGGAGGGCGGCGGCCGCGGCCGGGAGGTCGCCAGCCAGCAGGTGCGCTCCGGCCTCCTGCAGCGGCAGTTCCGCGAGCATCGGGAACAGCGGACCCTGCGGCGCCGCGACGCTGACCGCCTGGCGGGCCAGCCGGTTGTGCTCCAGCGCAAGATCGACGCTGCCCCGGTTGAGGTAGTAGGCCGCCCAGATGCCGTGCGCCATGGCGTCCAGGCCCGGAGCAGGGCTCGGGTGAGCCCGGTTCACCTTCGTGAGCCAGCCCTCCGCCTCCCGGTGCCCGGCTGCCGCCAGCAGGAGCACGAACTGGAGCAGCTGCGTCCGGGTTGGCTTCCGCGGCGGCGTCGCCGAACCTGGCCAGCCACGCCCGGGCGACCGCCTTGGCCTCTTGCGCGTGGGTGACGTCCAGGATGGTGCGCATGGAGTCGACCAAGATAGCCGCGGCCAGCTGCATATCGGCCACCGCCATCGCATGACGCAACGCCCCTAGCCGGTCCCCGCGCTCCTGCAACGCTGCCGCAGCCCGCAGGTGCGCTTCCGCGAACTGACGTGCCGACCGAGGGACTTCAGCCGCGGCCCGCAGGAAGGCCGCGAACATCCGGTGGAGGCGGAACCGTTCTCCTGCGCGGTCGACCTGGTAGATGAACAGGTCGTCGGCGACCACGCGGTCGAGGAGCACGACGAGCGTCATCCCGACCGCTGACGGCCTGGCATAGCTGGGCGTCGAACTCGTCGAGGACGCAGATAGTCGATCAAGAAGCTGGCCAGTTCGGGCGGCAGCCGGTTCATGACCTCGTTGGCCAGGTAGTCACTCGCCTCCTGCGTTGTCGACGCGAAGGCGTCGATCACCTCGTGCGGATCGCCTCCGCGCGCGCATCGCCAGGACGGCCATCTGGAGTCCCGCGGGCCAGCCCTCCGTCAGGAGCGAAGCCGCTGACCATCGATGGGCTCGCGTCCCAGGCCCGCCAGCTCGAGCAACTGCTCGACCTCGACCTGGCGTGAACGCAAGATCGTCGGCTCGCAGCTCGGTGATGACGCCTGCCAGCCGGAGCCGGGACGTGGAGAACACGGGGTTGTGCTGGCTCGCCACCAGCAGACGGACATGTGCCGGCAGGACGCTGCGCAACACTTGCCAGCGTGCGTTGCGACGCCTCCGGCGAACTGAGCGTCGTCGATGACGACCGCGGCGCGGCGGGCAGGTCCGCCAGGTCGCGGGCGAGCGAGTCCACCAGCTCCGAGTCGTCGCCACGACGGCCGCTCCAGGATCAGCGCCGCGTCACTGCCCATGGCGGGCCACCGCGCAGCGAGGCCAGCGGTGAGCCGGGACCAGAACTGCGCCGTAGCTCCCCGTCGGCTTTCATCGCAGGACAGCCAGGCAACCTGCGCCTCTGTCGTCGTGGCCCATTCCGCAAGCAGGCTGGTCTTGCCGAAGCCTGAGAGGAGCCACCAGCAGCACCAGACGGCTCGCCAGCGGACTCGAGCCTGCGGAGCAGTTCCGACGCTGCGCAGTCTCGGCCCGGTAGGGCGAGGCACAGCGACCAGCTGGCTCTGCACGGACAAGCTGTCTTCGGTCTCCATGGTTCGGCTCCCCGCGTGATCCGGGACGTAGCCCCACGTACGCAACGGTAGCCAGATGCCCCGCGACGAGCGATCCCCGGGGCGACGCCCAGGAGCCAGCCAGAGCCGAGAATGCACGTGAGCACCGAGCACGTGAGGCAGGTTGAAACCCCACGGCCCATATGAGATCAAGATCCCGGGTATCGCCGACTCACGCCGTGACGCACAGGGAATGGCAATGGCATTCAACCGGCTGGTGTCCCGGCCGGACAGTCTGGTGAGGGCCCGTCGCCCACGTCGAGCACTGCACCAGAACGGCGGAGCAGCAAGAGTGGTGAGGACGGCGATGCGGGCGAAGGTCACCAGGCGGCGGTGGATCCTGCAGGCCAAGGAAGCCCAGCCGTTGAGGCCGCCGGAAACCCGCTGCTCAGCTTCCGCGACCCGGCTCCGTGCTTGGCGCGCGACCGGGGTCATCTGATTCGGTATCAAGCGCATCCACCTTGAGCAGGATCAGCCCGAGCGTCTCGATGCGTCTGATCAGTCCGTAGAGTGTCGCGGGTCGGCCTCACCCGTTCGCAAACAGGTGGCTCCCTGAACTTCCCACACCTCCACGTCATCGAACTCGGCCTCGCACCAGGTCGCTTGCGACTCCACGAATCTTAAGCTCGTAGACGCGCGGGGACGTTTCGTCACCTCACCCGCCTCTTCGGTGTCGGCCTCACTCCCACTCTGGGCTGTGAGTGGGTCCCGAGCATCACCCAGGCATCACCCGCGGCCGGGTGAATCGTTGCTCTGCCGCCGACCACGTCGTCGTGTTGGAGGCCGCCAACGCGGTGGGGCTATCTCGGCCTGGGTGGCGTGGTCGTGCCGGTGGCAGCGATCACCGTCAGCGCGGCCCTACCCTCGGATGGACTGTCGCCGGAGTGCCGGTTTGCGTGTCGTCGTCGGGTTGGTCAGTGGCATCCGCGCGAACGGCTTAGCACGTGCGATGGCGCAGGCATCGTTCCGGCGCTACCGCCGTCCATGCGGCGGTCGTCACGTTCGGCGCCTTCTCCGTCGTGCTTGCCAGTGGCGACCAGCATTCCTGGTCGTCGGATGGCCCAAGCGGCCGGGATCCGGCACAACAACCACCGAGCCAGGGCCGTCCACCGTCAGCCGATGAGGAGCAGAAGTCCCCAGCTCGCAGGGTTGCCGATGGGCTACCAGGCGAAATCCACCCCGGCCTGAGAGCCGACGGCGACCGGCGCCCGTCGAGTCGACCGGGACCGTGAAGCAGTGGCTGTCCTCGGTTGCGAGTAACCGATGCGCCGGGCAGTGCATGCCGTTTTCTCACCCGGGCTGGGGATGGCTGGGGTGGGGCGGCGTGCTTGTCTGGTACTCAGCACCCGGGCGCGGTCCGTGGTGCATGACGGTGGGCGGCGTCGGGCCGCTGCGGTTCGGAGGGTGGCATGACGGGTGATGGCTGAGGGTCGTGCGGCACGGCGGTCTGGTGCGCGGGCCGGCGATGCGGAGCAGTTGAGTCGGGCGGATCGGGTGGCTCGGGGGAAGGATGCCCGGGCGGTGGCGCCGCTGGGGTCGCAGGCGGAGTTCGTGCCGGACGGGTCGCGGGATCCGGTCGGGCTGCTGCTGGGGCAGGACAGGAGTCGCGGGTGCCGGAGTTGGTGCCGATCCGGCATGGGCGGATGTTGGTGTCGCCGTTCACGTTCTATCGGGGGCGGCGCTGCCGATGGCGGCGGATCTGGCCGGCACGCCGGTCGTCGGGGCTGCGGGTGCAGTTGTGCGGGGATGCGCACCTGTCCAATTTCGGGGCGTTCGCGTCGCCGGAGCGGCAGCCTGGTCTTCGATGTCAACGATTTCGATGAGACGCTGCCGGGCCCGTTCGAGTGGGATGTGAAGCGGCTGGCGGCGAGTTTGTCGGTGGCCGGGCGGGACAACGGGTTCCCGGCCAAGGACCGCCGCAAGATGGTGCTCGCGGCGGCCGAGGGTTACCGCACGGCGATGCGCGAGTTCGCGCAGCAGTCGCTGATGGGGGTGTGGTACGCGCACCTGGACATCGAGCAGGCCATCGGCCAGTTCCGGTCGCAGATCAAGGCGAAACGGTTCAAGGCCGGTCAGAAGATGCTGGCCAAGGCGCACACCCGCGACAGCATGCAGGCGCTGGACAAGCTGACCACCGTGGTCGACGGGCGGCGGCGGATCATCGCCGACCCGCCGATGATCGTCCCGATCGAAGAGGTGTTCGCCGATGTGCAGGCCGACGCGCTGTACAAGCAGCTGCGGGCCGTGCTGGGCAAATACCAGCGCAGCCTGCAGTCGGACCGGCGGCATCTGCTGGGGCAGTTCGCGATGGTGCAGGTGGCCCGCAAGGTCGTCGGGGTCGGCAGCGTCGGCACCCGCGCCTGGATCGTGCTGATGGAGGCCGGCGACGGGATCGAGCCGCTGTTCCTGCAGGCCAAGGAGGCCCAGCCCTCGGTGCTGGCCGAGTACTGCGGGCGCAGCCAATACAAGCAACGAAGGCGAGCGGGTCGTCGCCGGGCAGCACCTGATGCAGGCCCAAAGCGACATCTTCCTCGGCTGGACCCACGCCACCGGCGCGGACGGGGTGGAGCGCGACTTCTACGTCCGCCAGCTGCGGGACTGGAAATTCTCCATGCCCATCGAACAAATGGTGCCGGCCGGGCTGACCGCCTACGCCCGGGTCTGCGGCTGGACCCTCGCCCGGGCGCACGCCCGCTCCGGCGACCGGGTCGCCCTGGCCGCCTACCTCGGCGGCTCCACCAAATTCGACCAGGCCATCGCCGACGTCTCGCCGAAACCTACGCCGACCAGAACGAACGCGACTACGCCGCGCTCCAAGCCGCCGTCAAAGACGGCAAGGCCCAAACCACCACAGACATCTGAGGACCGCGAGGCCATCGCCCGGCGCTCGCACCACGCCGTCGATCACGACGTCGGTGCGGCACCGCGCATTCCACGACGGCCACGTTGGCCGCTTCGTAACCTGCGTCGACCACGTCTGCTCCGATGGTGCGCATGGCTCGGCCGGAATCTGGAAGCCGGGTATGGCGCGCAGAGACAGTAGCGGCGGCGCTGCGGTCTTGCCGGCCGGCTGGCAGCACCGGGGCCGGAGCAGACGATGACGACTGAGCCGCCGGGGAGCCTGGTCACCGAAGGAGTCTGCAGCCTCGAGGCGCGCTGGATTTTCGCGGGCCAGCTGGAGACTTCGGTCATCGGATGGTTCGCGCGGTTCCCGACCCGCACTGAATCACGCGAGGACACCTACCTTCTGGATCCGCAACTGCGCGGGCTGTCGGTGAAAGTCCGCGGGGGCGCGGCACTGGAGGTGAAGGCGTACCGCGGCAGCCCAGGAATCCTCGATGTGCACTGGCCGCGCCCGCGGACACCTGGCTGTCCTGGCAGAAGTGGTCGTTTCCTCAGCCCGCTCAGCCAGGACGGCACTGGTCCGGCTGGCTGGAGGCTGGTTCTCAAGGGTCGGCGCATCAGCCAGTTCTCACTGACCAGCGGACAGACCGCGGCGCGCGGCCCAAGGCTGATCCAGGAGCCCCGGTGCGAGGTCGAACTCACCGGAGGTCCGCACCAGCGGCCAGCACTGGTGGACCCTGGGATTCCGAGGCGACCGGCCCCGCCGATCTGCTGCGCAGCGAACTTGAGGCCACCGCCGCGGTCGTGTTCGCCCACGCCATGCCGGGCGGAATGGAACCCGGACCGGATGAATCCAGGTCCTACGCGCAGTGGCTCGGCCAGCTGCCGGACCGCGAAAATGACGGCGACGCTTGAGTCTCAACTTCCTTCCCACGCGGCGAGGGGTTGTGACGGTCGCTCCTCCTAAAGGCGCTCGGCCCGCCCAGAGGCCATTGACGCGTCGCCAGGCGGGGCGAGCACGGACTGCGCGTGTCGCTTGGCCTTCAGCTCGCTTGCGGTCGTCGTGTGTCTTCGACGTGATGACGTTGAAACCGAGACCGAACAAGCCCGTGTCTTGCCCGTAAATCAGATAGGGAAGTCCCCCGCGCACCAGAAGGTCGCGCCGCGCTCGCTGACTGCTGTCGCGCCTAGTCGCGTGCCGGCTCGGCGGGAACTCGGGTGGGTTGAAGGCGCTTGTGGTACCAGAGGACGTCCGTTCCGGATGGGAAGTCCTCGACTCGACCCACCAGTTCGTAGCCGTTCCGCTCGTAGAGAGCTCGAGCCTGAAACTCGTAGGTGAAGTGGACGGTCTGGGAGCATCCGCGGGCCGCCGCCTCGGCTTCGGCGGCGGCGAGGAGCCGCGTCGCGAGGCCGCGACCTCGGAGACTCGGCTCCACCCAGAGGTTCTGCAGCTCGCAACAGTCGCCCCAGGTCCATCCGCTGATGCCGGCGACGACCGTGCCGGCGTCGCGCACGAAGATCGCCAGGTCGACTTCGTCACCGAGTCCCATGGCGGCGGAGGCCTCACGACGTATCTGCGTTTCGAGGACTTCGATGTCGAGCGGATCCGGATGGTCCTCGACGTGGAACTCCACAGCGACCGACTCGTCAGACGCCGACGATCTGCTCGATCAGCGAGACGTCGTCGAAGTACGTGCGGAACGACCGGATCTTCTGCCCGCGGAAGTCGGCCACGGTGACGCCGGCCATCAAGACGTGCCGTCCCGTTGCGTCCAACACGGCATCCTCGCCGAGGACCAGTGGCCCGGTGTGATCGGCTTCGATGATCCATTCGGCGAACGCCTTGTTGCCCACCTCGTCGAGTCCTCGGAACATGATGACGACGTTGGAAAACGCGATGTCACGGACGGCGGCGAGGTCAGCGAGATCAGTCAGCCCTGACACCGTCGCGATCGGCGACCAACCGACGACATCGTCGGTGAACAGGGTGCCCGGATCGACCGAAGCGCCACCGACCTCGGCCTCGATCGCCTTCACCAGCACGTCTTTGCGCGATTCGCTCATTGCAGCCCCTGTTCCCGTGTCGTCTCGGCAATCCGGCGTGCGTTCACGACCCGAGGGCCTGCGCCTTGGCCGCGGTGAACTCTTCGTCGGTCAGCGCGCCCGAGGCGTGCAACTGTGCGAGGTGTTCGATCTGGTCGGCCGGGTCCGCCGGAGGCGGCGCATATTGCGCCTGCTGCTGGCCGTCGTCGGCAGGCGCCTGGTCGTCGGCAGCCGCCTGCTCGTCGGCCTGCTGCCGGCTGCTGGTGGCCTCTTGGTCGCGTGGTGAGCCACCACCGCTCCAGCAACGAGCGCCCGCCGTCTTGTCCGTCGCCTGAATCCCATCGAGAACCCCTTCCCGTGCGTTCGCCCAGAACATGTTGGATCAGAGCCCCACCTTGCCACGGGTCGTCGGAACCGTCCTCACCCCGAACGGGTGAATCGTTCGCCGCAGCGACGTGCGGCACACGCGACGGAGGTCGAGGTGCCGCGAGCAAGGCTCCGGCGACTGCCCAGCTGGCTGCCAGCGTCGAGGTAGCGACACCGGCGGCCCGTTTACATTGAGCGTGTGCGGACGCCGATCAAGCACCCGCCGGACCCGATGTACGCGGAGTTCGAAGTACACCGGACGATGATCCGCGACCGCGTTCGCACCGAGGCGTTCCGGCGGGCGATCGACTCGGTGGTGCGCCCCGGCGACATCGTTCTCGACGTCGGGGCGGGAAGCGGCATCCTGAGCGTGTTCGCGGCGCAGGCCGGTGCTGCGCGCGTCTACGCGGTGGAGCAGACGTCGGTCGCCGTCCTGGCGCAGGAGCTGGCCGCCGCGAACGGGGTGGAGGAGATCGTCCACGTGATCCACGGCGACATCCTGGACGTCGAGCCGCCGGAACGGGTCGATGTGATCGTCTCGGAGTGGCTCGGAGGGTTCGGGATCGACGAGGGGATGCTCGTTCCGGTCACCGCCGCGCGTGACCGCTGGCTCAAGCCGGGCGGAGTCATGATCCCCCGCTCGGTCACGGCGTGGGCCGCGCTGGTGCACGACCGCTATCTCGGGGACATGGTGAGCTTCCTGCGGGACAACCCGTACGGCCTCAGGCTCGATGACCTGGTCGAAAAGACGGTCAACGAGATCTCTCTATTCCGGCACCTTCCGTCACCTTGCGGCAGGTGACATGCGCTCCGAGCCGAGTCAGTTGTGGACGACGGACGCGGACCTGATCCCGCTCGAGCAGGCGCAGGCGCCCCACGAGGCCGAGACGCTGCTGCCGTGTCCGCGAACACGGAACGGCCAACGCGCTCGCACTATGGTTCAGCGCCGAGCTCGCGCCCGGCATCTCGCTCTCCGTGGGACCCGGCGATCCACCGACACACTGGGGATGACGACGGCCCCGCTGAACTCGCCCGTGGAGCTCACGCCCGGCATGGTCGTTCGCGCCAGAGTCAGGACCACCCCGGCTCGCCCGGTCGGGACATGGACGAGCTGGGCCATCGCGCTGCCAGGCGCCGACTGGGAGGAGCACGACGAGCAGGCGATCTGGGAGGAGATCGACGACTGAGCAATCCAGGAGACCCGACGGACTCCTCGGCGGCACGCCGCGACCGGCAGGTCCAAGCAGCGCCCGGCGGTGAAGACTCATCAAATGTGCAACTGGACCGATCAGGCGTTCCATCGATCGGACCGTGGCAACTCGACGTGACCTTGCCGCTGTCGGTGCGGTAGACCGGTCAGCGTCGTGCTTATCGGGCACGATGACACGGCGATCGAGCAAGCAGACCGGCCGTGGGAAAGTCTACGAGCCGCCCTCCGTTGGATGCCTTCCCGGCTCGGCAGCCATCGCCGGGGCCAGATCCTCGCCGGCGCATTGCGCCACTGATGGCTGCTCATCGATGTCAGCGAGCGGTCGGGGCTGGCTGGGCTCATCCAATGGGGGTGATGCTCGCCACGCTTATCTGAGGCAGTCTTGTCCTGGGCCTCGGCTTCGTCGGCCCGAATCGACCGGCGCGATCTCACACCGCAAGGGTGCGCTCATGGATGATTACCCGCTCATTGCTGATCATGGTCTGATCGGTGATCTGCAGACCGCCGCGCTGGTGACGACGGACGGTTCGATCGACTGGTTCTGCGCTCCTCGGTTTGATTCGCCGAGCGTGTTCGGTGCGCTGCTCGATCGTCGGCTGGGCGGCCGGTATCGGATACGGCCGAGCGTGGATGCGTTCAGTTCGCAGCAGATGTATCTGCCGGATACGGCCATTCTGATCACCCGGTTCCTCACGCCGGAGGGCATCGGCGAGGTCGTGGATTTCATGCCGGTGAGCGGAGACGTGGCCACGGATCGGCACCGGCTGGTGCGGCTGGTGCGGTGTGTGCGGGGCCGGATGACGTTCGAGGTCGAGATAGCGCCGAGGTTCGACTATGGGCGAAAGCGGCATGAAGCTGCATATCACTGACAGCGGCGCGGTGTTCAAGTCCGACGATTTCTCGATGACCCTGCATATCGTGCGCGAGCCGGACGACGCTCGACTCGCACACGTCACGAGCACCGAGGGCGGTGACGTGCATGCGGCGCTGACCCTGAGGCCGGTCAGCTGCGCGGGCTGGTGCTGGATACGGGCAGCGACGAGCCGCCGCGGGTGTTTCGGGTCGCGGAGGCGCAGCAAGCTGCATGACGAGACGGAGCGGTTCTGGAAGTCGTGGCTGGCCCAGTCGACCTATACCGGCCGGTGGCGGGAGGCGCTGCAGCGGTCGGCGATCACGTTGAAGTTGATGACGTATGCGCCGACCGGGTGCGCTGGTGGCGGCGCCGACGGCGGGGCTGCCGGAGCAGGTCGGCGGGGAGCGTAACTGGGATTACCGGTTCACCTGGGTCCGGGATGCGTCGTTTTCGATCTACGCCCTGCTGGGCTATGGGGTTCACCGATGAGGCCCGGGCGTTCGCGCAGTGGATGCTGGCCCGGGTGCTAGGAGCGTAGGGGGCGAAGACGCCGCTGAACCTGATGTACCGGCATCGACGGGTCCAGCTGATCTGACCGAGGAGATCCTCGAGCATTGGGAGGGTTACCGCGGGTCGTACCCGGTGCGGATCGGTAATGGCGCCGCCGAGCAGTTGCAGTTGGACATCTTCGGTGAAGCGATGGACAGCGTCTACTTCGGGGATCGCCGCGGCCTGCAGGCCGGCCACGCGGGCTGGACTGCGATCAGCGACCTGCTCGGCTGGCTGGCCGACAACTGGGACCAGCCCGAGGCCGGCATCTGGGAGACCCGCGGCGGTCCGAAAGATTTCACCTACGGCCGGGTGATGTCCTGGGTGGCGTTTGATCGCGGGATCCGGCTCGCGACCGAGCACGGCCGCCCGGCGCCGCTGGACCGCTGGATCAGCCAACGCGACGCGCTGTACGACCAGGTCATGCAACGCGGCTGGAACGCCGATCGGGGCGCGTTCGTGCAGCACTACGACGACACGGTGCTGGACTCCTCGCTGCTGCGCATGGCCCGCGTCGGGTTTGTTGCGCCGCAAGACCCGATGTGGCTGTCCACGCTTCGCGCCATGGATACGGAGCTGGTATCCGACAGCCTCGTCTACCGCTACAACCCGAGCGCCTCACCGGACGGCCTGGCCGGCTCGGAGGGCACCTTCTCGTTGTGCACCTTCATGTACGTCGACGCGTTGGCCGGCGCCGGACGCCTGGAGGACGCCCGACTGACCTTCGAGAAGATGCTCACCTACGCCAACCATCTCGGGCTGTTCTCCGAAGAGATCGGCGACACCGGCGAGCAACTGGGCAACTTCCCGCAAGCGTTCACCCACCTGGCGCTGATCGACTCAGCGCTAACCCTCAACGCCAAACTCGACAAAGCGGCCGGTCGCTAGCGGCGCGGGCTTTCGATGATGAGCAGCGGCCGCGCACCCAGACCTTGTCGCCAGGGCCGCGGTGCCTCGAGCGAGCACTCAGTACCAAGTGACCATTCTGATACCCGAGGAGAACGCTATGAGCCAGAGTCATCTCGTCGTTGACTTCCCGATCAAGGGTGCTGCCATCGCCAAGGCGCTACCCGACGAGCTGCCGCCGCTGATGCCCGATCTCGCAAGAGCGCAGGACGACCTCGGTACCGTACATTTCTCCCGTTTCATGGTCGAGGGAGACGAGAAGCTTCTCTTCCTTTCGGACATTGACGACGAGCCCGACGAGCATATTGAGCGACTCGTGGAGAGTGCCGGCCCGGTGTTCGACGCCATCTTCACATACGTGGACGACCCTCCAGCCACGCCCGTGGCTGATAACCCTGAGAGGGTCGTCAAATGGCTGAAGCGTCATGTCCGCGAGCCTCTAGATACGTATTTCGCTTACGAGGACGCTTCGGTTCAGGACATCACGGCGTGCGTGCGCGCGGCGGGCTTCACCGGCACTACCTCGCAGGGCACCTTGCTGACATACATGGCCTTCAAGTCACGTGTGCAAGGCTTTGTCGTGAAGCTGGTCGCGCGGGGCCCTGGTGGGAGAGAAGAGACGACAAAGCGTCGGATTCGATTGGCACGCTGCATGTCGCCCATTTCGTGCCCTTTGAGCACAACCATATAGGCTTCTTCACGGTCTTCGACGGTGATATGGAGAAGTACTTCCAGGACTTTGCAGACAAGGGATCGTACATTTTCGATACGCTCTTTCCACACATCATTGGCGCGCCGCCAACCCCGGTCGCAAAGAACGCCCAGGCGTTCTATCAGTGGGGACTGGACAACAACTATCCGCCGATCGGGTTTTACAGCGCCTATCCAGGCCTCTCGGTTCAAGACATCCGAGCCCTGCTGGCCGATTACGGCAAGTCACCAGCATCCACCGCTGGATAGCGCTGCGTGTCCCATGGTCGACCGTGATCAGCCCCGCGTTCGGCGTTGGCTCAGGAGTACAAGTCACGAGGAGCACCGGCGATGAAGGGCCCGGGGCTCCTTCGCCGGTTGCGTGGTCGAAGGCGGCACGAGCCTCTGGGGACCGATGGCGATTCGGCGGCCGTGGAAGCGTCGGCGCTCGACCTTGCGGACATTCAGGGCTTCGTTCTCCGCGGTTACCGAATGCCGATGCTGCGGCATTTCTTGTTGACGATAGGAGCTCCGGCACAAGCGCGCAGGCAGCTCGGACGGCTCGTGAGCGGCGACGAATCCGACCTCCCGCAGATCACCACGGCCGAGGACTGGCACGTGGGGTTCGGGCCCGGACCGGCAGACAATCCGGCGGACGCCCCGCGTCGCAAGCCCGACTATTGCCTCAACATCGGTATCACGTGGCCGGGACTGGTCGCGCTGGAGATAGCGGAACGCGTCCCGACGCTGTCGTTCAAGTCATTCGGGGCATTCATCGAAGGAGCCGCGCAACGAGCGGAGTCGGTCGGAGATACCGGAGCAAGTTCGCCCCAGAATTGGATTGACGGTTTTGGAAGAGGGGAGGATCACGTCCTGTTGACGCTGCACGCCATCAGCCCGGAGGCGATGACGCGCTACAGCGACAGGTTGTGTGCCTGGTTTGCCGAGGAAATGCCTTTCGAGAAATCTGGCGCCAGGACGGCATGGCGTTAATGGAGATGCAAAATGGCCAACCCGTGCCTACTGCCAAAGTTCACTTCGGATATACCGACGGAATCACTATGCCAACGCATTCGCGGTGGCCCGGAACAATATCACCCCGATCACCAGCGGCCCTGCGAGCCATGGCTGTTCGTCTTGCGGGACGACGCTGTGAACTACGAGGTACCCGAGCCGCGACAACTCGGCCGCAACGGCAGCTTTGCGGTCTTCAAGAAGGTCGAGACCGACGTCGTCGGGTTTGAAGACTTCTTGCAGTCGAACAGCGACAAGATCGATCCTGAACTGCTGGCCGCAAAGATCTGCGGGCGATGGCGCAACGGGGTTCCTCTCGCCGTCTCACCGGACACGGACAGCCCTGCGGGCGGATTTCGCCCGAACAGCTGAACGATTTCGGGTACGTAGAAGCCGATGGGTCAGGAGATGCGAAGGGGATCCACTGTCCGGTCGGCGCACACATACGCCGCGTCAATCCACGAGGTCAACCCGTCGCGGGTCAGGGCTACCCGGCGGCAGCAACAATTCCCACCGGCTGATTCGTCGCGGTCTGCCGTACGGGCCGACCTATGATCCAAGCAAACCCTACGACGGGATCGAGCGCGGGATGCTCTTTCAGTTCATCAACTCGAACATCGAAAACCAATACGAGTTCGTGCTGCGACAGTGGGTCAATGACAGCGAATTCGCCGGGGCCGTCAGGCTTCACCCCAAGTCGAAAGATCCATTGATTGGCACCCAGAATCCAGCGGAGAGTATTTTCGTCATACCGCAGGCAAATGGAGGCCCGCCGATCGAGGTGACAGGTCTCTCAACCTTCGTTACGACCAAAGCCGCTGCGTACGTGTTTCTGCCGAGCATCACGGCAATCAAATTTATCGCCACCTTGGGAGAAGGCCCGTAAGCCGCCGCCAGAAGATAGCTACTTCGACCTGAAGACACATGCGTCGCTGGGGTGGGTGTCCGGGTGCGTTTGGATGGATCTTTGCCCTGGCCGTCGACGGCGCAGCTCATTTTCTGAGCACTGAGGTGAGGCTGACATGGCTTGCTGACGGGGGCGTGTGGAACCCTGGATATTCTGCCACGACGGAAGCTGCCCACACTACTAACCGGCACGGTCTCCCGCAATGATGCTATTGCGACGGCATTAGGTAGGCCACGGAAAGCGACGGCTTCGTCACAGGTGGAGCCAGGCACGGGCTAGGCTGGCTGTGCTCTCGACTTGGCAGAGGAGGGGACCCATGCTCGAGCTGGCATCCGGCCCTCACCGTCGCCGTCATCCCGACGCTGACGGCGCTCGCGATCAGGCACTTCAAGCACAAGCAAGGGCAGGATGACGAGTGGCGCTGAGCTCGAGCCGAAGCATCCAGCCGTCCGAAGTTCGTGCTCGGCGCCTGGAACGAAGGCGACTTCAGCGACGCCGACAAGCACTATCGCGCCCGACATCGAGATCTACACCAACGGCCTCTCGCTCAGCTCTGAACACGACGGCCCCGCCATGGCCAAAAGAGCATCGAGTCGTGGCGCGCGCTCGCGCCGGACGTGCGGATGGAACTCTCCCAGGAGATCCGCGAGAAGCACCGGATCGCGATCGAGTTCCGGATCACCGGAACCCACACCGGGGACACCCCCGAGCTGCCCGCCAGCGGCGGGGCGATCGACGTCGAGGGCACCGCGTTCCTGACGCTCGGCGGCGGCAAGATCACCGAGGTCTGGACGGTCTTCGATTCGCTCGCACTCGCGGTCCAGACGGAGAGCCGCCGAGGCCCCCGCCTGGTGGCCGGGGCGTAGTTAAATCTCCGGGCCGTCTGCGTGGAGGGAACGAGCCGACCCAAGCAAGCCCGCGCTTAGGAGGTCCGGTCGGACCCATTCGCACTGTGCCAAGCCAATGAAAAGACATCAGCCAACCGCTAGCCGAGCCGACGCGGTGCGGACCGTGGCCAGGCCAGAGCCATCTCACCACCCAAACGCCCGATTCGGCAGCCACCAGGCCTCGCGCAACGGGTCGGTGGCGTAGCCGGAATCCGCTCGGTTGTCTCCATTGCAGGCTGTAACCGACAGCGTAGACGTGAGCGTCCAACTGCCTTCGTCGTCGTCGTTCTTTCGGTGACAGCGTCGTCAAGTTCGCCAGCGTCTCATCTCCGCCCGCCACACACCCGCCTTGCACAGCAGCAACACGCCCAGCCGACGGTGGCCAACTTCGCCGTCATCCGCATCGACCAGCGGATTCCATTTGTGACCCGGTGTGGGCGGTCCTTGACAGTTCGATCGCTGGCTCCGCGTTAGCCTGATCGTCGACGTGTGCGGTGCCCCGTGGCCGTCGACGGCGCAGCTCATTTTCTGAGCATTGAACAGGGTTGTTCACGGTGTGCATGTCACGCGAGAACTACGTTTGGCCGCTTGTTGATATGTACGGTCCAAGCTGGCGAATAGGTCGGGCTGTCAACCCAGTCTTGTGCGGCGTGGCGGTCAGAAAGTCGAACACCAGCATGGCGGCCAGGTAGTCACTGGAAGACCATTCGCACCTCGTCCTGTTCCACGGTGATGCTTATCAAGTACGCGAATCTCCTATGCTGGACGATTTGCCAGTCTCGCGGCTCATGTTCCACGTAGTTCTCAGCGTCTTCCCGCAAGACGAAGAGGCATGGCTCGCAGGGCCGTTGGTGATCCGGCTGATATTGTTCGGGGCCGCTGCGAATGGTGGGATCCGGACGATGTCCAGCCTGTGACCGGCACGTATGTTCGCTCGTCGGGCGGTGTGCCTGGGTCGGACACCCTCGACGACCGCCTCTCTGCTGAGAGGAGGTTGACGGTCGGCGCCCTCGACTCGGCGAAGCGACGGGCAGAACGTCAGCTCTGGGACTCCGCCATCTTGGCCTGGGCGTCGGCGATGGCGCCCTTGAGCGCCTGGACGTGGTTGCCTTCGGCCTCACCGACGACGCTGGGAGACGGCCCGCGTCACGGCGGGCTCGACCTGCCCGGCTGCGGAGTGCGGGTAGGCCACGATCAGCCCGGCGCCGCCGAGCGGGATGGTCGCCCCGGCCTGCTCCTGCAGCTTCGCGGCGGTGCGATTGTGGAGCAGTTTGCCGACGCCCCGCGCCGATGACGCCGCCGACCGCCGTCGCCGCGAGCAGCGGTGGCGCGAACAGGCCGACCGCGAACCCGATGGCGCCGAGGCCGGCCGCGCCCTCGCGGACCAGGTGGTCGGTCTGTTCGACGGCTAGGTTGCCCTCGAGGTCCTTGCTGACGACGACCGCGCCGTGCAGGTAGCCGCCGCAGCCGAGGACGGACTCGTAGTCCTCCATCGCGGCGTCCTTGGACAGGTAGCCGCCGATGAGGACGTCGATGGTTTCGTCGTCGAATGCCATGCTGCCGACCTTCCTCCTGTGCGCGAACCGGCTCAGGCCGAGACTGCGTGAACGGTGTGCCCGTGCCGCTCCGCCAGCGTGCAACTGGTGCTCGTCGTCCTGCGTGAGGTGCGTCTTGATGTCGAAGACGACCTTCTTGACCGTGCCGGTGAACGGGAACGGCTTGCGGTCGTCGTAGCTCAGGTCGACGACCCCGCCGTTGTCACGTCCGATGTCCATGGCCGCGTAGCCGGAGAAGCGGACGGGGACGGTGTGGTCCATCCGGCCCTTGCCGACGGGTCTGTCGTTCACGATACAGCGTGACGTCGCCGCCGGTGGCGGGCTGGGGCCCGTCGGCGGCGAACTCCATCCGCACGGTCACCTCGCCGCTCGGTAGCGGCTCGTCGGCCTGCTGGCGGAAGACGAACACGCCCATCATCGAGTAGGTGTGGGTGAGCTTGCCCGTCTGTCGACGAAGAGCGAGAACCCGCCGAGGTGGTCGGCGTTCGGCCACGATCACACCTTCGCGCACCGCCCTCGGGGACGACCAGGTCGGCGCTGATCGTGTACGAGTGGTTGTAGATCCGCGGGATCATGCCCGACAGGACGTTCTGCGACGTCGCCGCGGAACTCGAACGTCGTGACGCGTCCGGCAGCGGCGGAACGATGCCGAAGAACACGCTGGAGCGGGTCGCCAGCAGCGGCAGCACGAGGTACCTCTCGGCCTCCTGACCAGAACAGCGCCCGCAGCTCCTGGACCTTGTCGGGGTGCTCGGCCGCAAGGTCGTGGGCCTGGCTGAAGTCGTCCGGCAGGTAGTACGAGCTCGACGGGGTCGTCGTCGGGGTCCCACACGCCCGGCGCGTACGGCTCGAGCGCCGGCGGGTGATCACCCACGGGATGCGCTCGGTGCGCATCGCCAGCCACCAGCCGTCCTTGTACATGGCCCGGTTGCCGATGGTCTCGAAGTACTGCTGGGTGTGCCGCTCGGGCGCGCGCCGCGTCGGTGAACGAGTCGGCGAACGTCGACGCCGTGCAGCGGCTCCTGGTCGATGCCGTCGACCGTCGACGGGCGCGGGATGCCGCACGACGTCGAGGATCGTCGGCGCGACGTCGGTGACGTGCGTGAACTGCGAGCGCAGCCCACCGGCGTCGGTGACGCGCGGCCGGCCAGTGCACGACCATCGGGTTGCGCGTGCCGCCGAGGTGCGAGCCCACCTGCTTGCCCCACTGGAACGGTGTGTTGCCGGCCCACGCCCACGCCGCGCGAGTAGTGCGGGTCCATCATCGCGCCGCCCCAGGCCTCCGATGCCCCCGTAGCGCTCGGCGAGCTGCATCTGCATCTCGTCGGTGAGCGGGATGCCGTTCTGCATGGTCAGCTCGTTGAACGAGCCGGTGATGCGTGCCCTCCATGCTGGCGCCGTTGTCACCCCAGATCCAGATGATCAGCGTGTTGTCGAGCTCGCCGAGCTCCTCGATCGCGTCGATCACCCGGCCGACGTTGTGGTCGGCGTTCTCCGAGTAGCCGGCGTACACCTCCATCTGCCGGGCGTAGTAGGCCTTCAGGCCGGTCCGGCACGTCGTCCCCACGCCGGGAACGCCTCGTTCCTGGGCGTCAGCTCGGCGTCGGGCGGCATCGACGCCGAGCTGCCTTCTGCCGCGCGAAGATCTCCTCGCGCAGCCGGTCCCAACCCTGGTCGAACTGGCCCTTGTACTTGTCGGCCCAGGCCGTTCGACACATGGTGCGGGGCGTGGCTGCACCCGGTGGAGAAGTAGACGAAGAACGGCTTGTGCGCGTCCTGCGCCCGGACGCCGTGCAGCCACTCGATCGTCTTGTCGGCCATCGCGTCCGGAAGGTAGTACGGGTTCTCCTGGTCGTAGAACTCCGGGTCCGTGCCGATGATCTTCTGGTTCTCGGCCAGGCACGGGTCCCACTGGCTGCGCCACCGCCCAGAAGCCGTAGAAGTAGTCGAAGCCCCAGCCGTTCGGCCAGCGGTCGAACGGCCCGGCCGCGCCCTGCTGCCCGTCGGGCGTCAGGTGCCACTTGCCGAACGCCGCGGTGCTGTACCCGTTCTCCCGCAGGATCCGGGGCAGCGGCGCGGCAATCCCGCGGAAGCAGTGGCCGAGTACCCGGGGAAACCGCCCGGCGAACTCACCGACCGAGCCGAAGCCGACCGTGTGGCTATTCCGCCCGGTCAGCAGAGCGGCCCGCGTCGGCGAGCACAGCGCCGTGACGTGGAAGCGGTTGTACCGCAGCCCGCCCTCGGCCATCCGCGAGTAGTTCGGCGTGTCGATCGGCCCGCCGAACGTGCGCGGGTTGCCGAAGCCGGCGTCGTCGATCAGCACCACCAGCACGTTGGGCGCGCCGGCCGGCGGGTGGACGTGGTCGATCTGGGTCCAATCCGGCTCGGAACCGCCCAGAGTGCGGGCCAGGGTCCCGCGGAACTCCGGGCGCCGGATCGGGAGCTTCGTGCGATCAGGCCCGCTCATGTCACTCCTCCGGGTTCGGGATGGTTCGACACTCCCGTCGCCCGCATCAGCACATCCACGAGCTCCGCCAACCGGGCGTCCCCGGTGGCGGCTACCAGCTCGTCCGGGCGGATCCGCCCCTTCTCCACCACGTCGTGCAGCAACGCTACCGCGACGATGCGGTCGTCTCCGCTCGCGGGCACCATCGCCGCGACCCCGCGTGCGTGTGCGATGTGACGCCCGCCCATCCTGGTACACAGGTCGCCCAGGAGGCGCGGCGGGGGCGCGTCGACCGCTTCCGGCGAAATCGACTCCCGCTCGCGGCCGTCCGTGCCCGAGCCGTCGTACATTCACCATGCTCGCCAGCAGAGCACCCGCGCACGTCGAGCGCACCACCCGGCCAGGGGTGATTCGTCTCGTGGCTTGAGGCTCTCGGCGCGGGGCAGACGCTGCCCCAGCGACGATCTCGGCCCGATCGGGTGGTGGCGCCGAGGCCGCCCCGGCCACTGTTGAGCGGTGGTTCATCGGCGGGCAATGGCATCTCGCTGTCGCTCATCCGCGCGCTGCACCTTCCAGAACGTCTCCTCATCGACCAACGGCGGGGTGAACGTGTAGTCAATGCCTTCGAGGACCTCGCCCCGATGGGACGCGCCCATGTCACCGGGGATGTCACCGGTGACCCGGCCGGTGAGTACGGAACGGAACGGCAAGAGAAGTACTTGCACTTAGGAGAGAACGAAACACAAGAACCGGACGGCTGGACAGCGGCAGCTCATGAGGCGTACCTGACGCGCCGGGACGGATCATCATGAGCATGCGGCGCGGGCATGACCGGGACCCGGACGCCGCGCATCTGTCCTTCGACGAGATCGACCTGGGCAACGGCGCGCAGCTGACGCAGGCGATCGCGCGGAAGGTGATATCACGCTGTGGATCACCGTGCCCGACGGTGACGACGATCAGGGCTCGCCCGGACTGCGCCACCCATGAACGTCTCGGCCGCCTGCCCGGGAATGGCGGGAACGGGTCGGTCTGATCTGCTCGGCGATCACGACATCCGGTGAGCGGTGCCGCCACGATGTTCGCGGCGTCGGCGATCTGTGCGCCGCGCATCAGCAAATCGCCGAACGTGACCGCAGCGGATGACGATCACCCTGTGCCTGCGCTGCGGCAACCGAATGGACCCTGGTCGTCATGCTTGTCGGTCTGCTTAGCTGCTGCTCGTCGGTCTGCTGCGCTTGCTCTATCCGCCGGTGGCCGGTGGTGACTTGCGATCGGCCAGCAGGGCTCGGATGTCTTGAACCGACAAGCCTGGATAGGCGCTGTAAAAGCCGATTGGCGGATAGTTGTTTTCCAGTGCCCACTGATAGAACGCCTGGGCGTTCTTCGCTACCGGAGTTGGCGGCGCGCCATACGATATGTGGAAAGATAGCATCGAAGGCGAACGAAGTCTTTTCTGCGAAGTCCTGGATGTACTTCGCAAAATCACCGTCGTAGATCGTGAAGAACCCTAGATGGTTTTCTCAAAAGCTACCCAGCCGAGAGAAATGCAGCGTGCCAATAGAATCTGACGCTGTTTTCCTTTCTCTCCCACCAGAGCTGGCCCAATCCGCTTCATAGCAAAGCCTTGCACACGTGACTTGAAGGACATGTATGTCAGCAACGTGCCCTGCGATGTATTGCCCGTGAAGCCTGCGGCTCGTGCGGACTCCTTGATGTCCTGAACCGACGCATCCTCGTCTGCGAAGTACGTATCAATAGGCTCCCGGACCTGACGCTTCAGCCATTTGATCACCCGCTCTACGGTTATCGAGCCACGGGCGTGGCCGGAGGGTCGTCCACGTATTCGAAGATGGCGTCGAACACCGGGCCGGCACGCTCCACGAGCCGCTCGACATGCTCGTCGACCTCGCCGTCAATGTCCGAAATGAAGAGAGCTTCTCGTCTCCTTCGACGATGAAGCGGGAGAAGTGCACCGTACCGAGGTCGTCCTGCGCTCTCGCGAGATCGGGCATCAGCGGAGGCAGCTCTTCGGGTAGCGCCTTGGCGATGGCAGGACCCTTGATCGGGAAGTCAACGACGAGATGACTCTGGCTCATAGCGATCTCCTTAGCTGTCAGAATGGTCGTGGATGTCCTGCTCGACGCGGTGGTCCACGAACTTGCCGACGACCCCGCCCGCGACAGCCCCGTCGGCGACCGACGCCAGCAGCGGCGGCGTAGTGTTCAGCCACAAGCTCAGCGTGGCGGCGTTGGGCATGGAACGCATCATCCGCTGTGGGTAATTACGCACCGTACCTGCGCCTCACTGCTCGCCGCGCTCGGCGCGACCGCGCGGCATCGCGGGTTCGCGCTTCACCTCATGAGCCGGGAACCGTGGGCTTACGGTGTCGTGCATAAGTTCTCGCCGGTTGGATGGTTAATGCGTGGATCGTTCAACGAACCGTGAAAGGTCGGCCGCCTGCGACACGCACCGCGCGAGACGTACGAGCACAGCCTCCGATCATGGATCGCGCCGCACATCGGGCAGACCCCGATCGGCCGGTTGACTCTCTGATCTGATACGTACATGGCACGCGAAGGTGTCCGGCTACCGGCCGCATCACTGCAGTCCGGCAGGCGTACGCATTCCTACGCGCGGTCCTAAACGCGGCAGTTGACGACGGAGCCCTCCCGAGGAACCCGTGCCGCATACGGGGCGCCGGACAGCCCAACAGTCCTGAACGGCCACTGCTTACTGTCGAGGATGTCGATGCACTTGCGAAGGCGATTCGACCTCATCTTCGCGCGCTCGTCCTCGTCGGCTTCTGGGGGCACCTCCGGCTGGGCGAACTGCTGGGACTCGAACGCGCAGACGTGGACCTCGACGAAGGCACCGTGCGCGTCAAGCGCCAGGTGATCGAGACCGACGAAGGCCCCGTGGTGGCAGAGCCGAAGGCAGCCAGTCGCCGAATGGTGTACCTGCCGGATCCGGCGATTGAGGCGCTGTGCGACCATCTCGCGGCGCGCCGGTTGGCAATGCCGTCAGCCAGAGTGTTCACCCGGCCGGACGGCTCCGAGCTACGAGCACACCACGTTCACACCGCCTGGCAGGACCGCTCGCGCGAGAGTCGGCCTGGCCGACGCGCACGTGCACGATCTACGCCACGCGGGGCTGACACTCGCCACGCAGAGCGGGGCCACCTCGCGGAGGTCATGAGGCGTGCCGGGCACAGCACCCAGCGCGCCGCGATGATCTACCAGCATGCGGCCGAGGACCGTGACCGCGAGGTCGCCCGACGGCTCTCTGAGTCTGCTGAGGCGCGTCGCTTGGGCACGCGGAGGGCACGCCGAGATCAACAAGGCTTGACGTAGATCGCCTGCGAAGATCGGCAGCTGACAGGCTGCAGGCCCAAGATTACGGGCATTCAGCGGAGGCGCGGGATTCGAACCCACGAGGACGCTTCCGCGCCCTAGCGGTTTTCAAGACCGCCGCACTCGGCCACTATGCGAGCCCTCCAGATGCCCGAAGGTACCGAACTTGCTCGGCTGTGGCTCGGACCCTCTGCCGCGCCAGAGGATGCCGCCAATAATTCCGCCAGCACTCTGCTCCTGGCGGCGGCTGGCCATGCTGTCCAGACTGACGAAGTGGGCCCCCTCCAGTGCCAGTACCGCGACGTGGTCTTGACCGGGTGGGATCACGACCAGGTGGGCTCAGTGAGCGAGAAGCCTGCGCCACCTGGGAGCTGCGGCGGCTCAGTACGGCCGGATTGACCGCCGACCCCAGAAGGAGTCGTGGTATGCCTGCCGACTCAAGATCTCGCGCAGCTCGTGCGTTACGCCGTCGGGATACCGGTCGAGCGTGGCAAAAGATCGTCCCGCTCGGCGGTCGTTCGGTAACAGGCCAGCTCGCGTTCAAGCTGCTTGCGGCGTTCCCGCGCGGCTCGCCTCGTTGTGCGATTGGCGCGCAGAAGAATCAACCGCGCCGAAAGTCTCGTTGGGACGATCCGGCCCGAAGCTGCCTCAGTCACGGCCGCCTACCCGCACGTGTTGCTCGGTCCTGGACCAGCACGTTACACCGGGCTGACATGCGGAGCGAGCGCGGGATCAGGCGCGACAGCAGCGGCTCAGGTCCGCCCGAGCAAGTCAGTGCGCAACGGGGATACCGACCATGCGCGGTCGACGGCGTCCCGCAGCGCCGTGTACGAGGCCACGAGTTCCCGCCGCTCCGTCGCAAGCACTGGATCGTCGAGTTGGCAACCACCCAATACCCAGGCATCCGAGAGCCGCATCGCCTCGACCCGGTGTTGTGCGGCCGGCACCATCGGCGCCCGATCGGTGCGGTACACGTACGAGTAGAGGTCGACGAGCGCTTCGACGATGTCCTCTTCAGTCGCGCCGGACTCACGCTGGTGCACGCGATGGACGCGCCACCACTCGACCTCGCGGTACGCGGCTTCGCCCGGATCCAGCGGCACGCCGCTGTCCCGGACGAGAGCGTAGAAGCGCCGCATGAAGTCGCGGGCCGCATCGGGATCGTTATCGGGGTAGGGGACCACACCTGATTCGCGCGCAGCACCCACCACGCGCCGGCGAGGGTGTCGCGCCGAGACATGTGGAAGCCCGACGCGACCATCCCGACGGAGGCCCGCAGGAAGGTCAGCCACTCGTGCCGGTAGTAGGAGCACCCACGCGTTGGTTTCATGCTGGCCGACGGCGACGGGGTCGAATCGGCGTAGGCCGCGTCGCCTGGATAGGTAGCGCATGACATCCTCCAGCAGGTCGAGCCTGCACTGTATTCGACGCCGGCACCGTGATTGGCTCCACCACCCGGGCAGGAAGCAGAAAGGGACACCATGGACGACCCGATCGCCGAGGTTGCCGCGCGACTTCAGGAGCGTACGCACGCGGTACCACCGCATTACTTGGCGTTTCTGCAGACTTATCGGCGGACGACGCTTGCTGTCGGGAAGGCCGTCGACGATGCCATGTTCGAGGATCCGGCCTGGGTTCAGACCTGGGATGTCGCATTCGCGGAGCTCTACCTCGACGCACTGGACGCAGAACTCGAAGGCCGCACGCCCTGACGTACCGCGGCCGTGCGCGACTTGCCTTCGACGCGCCGGCTGACCTCCCGCCCTTGCGTCGGGTCTTGCTCGGTGTCAACGCCCACGTCAACTATGACTTGCCGCAGGCGTTACTCGCCGTCATCAGCATCGACGACTTCGCCGATCCGGTACTGCTGGCCCGACGGCAACGCGACCATGAGCGCATCGATGGGGTGCTTGCCGCGCGGGTGTCGGCTGAAGACGAGGAACTCGCGTCGAGCGGCCGATCACTCGTCGACCGGGTGCTCGCCCCGTTGAATCGGCTGAGCTCGCAGCGATTTCTCCGAGAGGCACGCCAGAAGGTGTGGCGGAATACCTGGCAACTGCACGACGCTCGGTTGGAGGGACGGGACACGTATGACCGGCGGTTGGCCGAGTTGGAGGTCCTCAGCGCGGCGCGCATCGCTGACCTGCTTGCTCCGGGTCAGGTCCTGCTCCGGCTCGCCGTAGCCGGTTTCGGCGTCACGCTGCCACCACCCTGAACCTCGCAACATCGGCGTGCCCAGCACAAGGACATGGGCATAGCCCGCTGGCAGTGACCCAGCTGGGGGCCGCCAGCCGTGACCCAGCTGAGGATGATCTGGGCAAACTCGCCACGCCAGCTACATTGCGGACGTGCAAATTCTGATCACGGGAGGCGCGGGATTTGTCGGGAGCACGATCGCATCGGCATGCGAGGACGCCGGCCATCACCCGGTGCTTATCGATGATCTGAGTCGGGGCGCCCGGGCGTTCACGATCGGGCGGACGTTCTATGAGGGCGACGTGTCCGACGGTGATCTGCTGCGCCGCGTGTTCGCCGACCACCCCGGCATTGCCGCAGTCGTCCATTGCGCGGGATCGATCGTGATCCCCGAGTCGGTCGAGCGGCCGCTGCACTACTACCGCAACAACGTGACCAAGACCATCGACCTGGTCGAGAATCTGCACGCCCTCGGCTGCACCGCGCCTGCTCTTCAGTTCGTCGGCGTCGATCTACGCGCCGAGCCCAGACCTGGTGGTCCACGAGAGTTCGCCGATCTTGCCGACCAGTCCGTACGCCCGGAACCAAGGCGATGTCCGAGGACGCTGCGCGATGCGGCTGTCACTGGCCTTGTCCGCGCTGTCGCCTTGCGGTACTTCAATCCGGTTGGCGCGGATCCCAAATTGCGCTCCGGACTGCAGGTGACACACCCGACGCACGCGTGGGGCCGGCTCATCGCGGCCAACGAGACCGGTGGGTCGTTCACGATCACCGGCGTTGACTGGCCGACGCGTGACGGCTCGGCAATACGGGACTTCGTGCATGTCTGGGATGTCGCCTGTGCCCACGTGGAGGTGCTGGAGCAGTTCGACCGGGTCGTCGGGAACGGATTCGAAGCGATCAACGTCGGCACCGGAACCGGCACGACGATCCGCGAACTCGTCGCGGCGTTCGAGGTCGCCGCCGGTGCTTCTCTCGACCTGAACGAAGCGCCCGGCCCGGCCGGGCGACGCCGTGGGCTGCTACGCGTCCGTCGACAAGGCGGCGACCCTACTGGGCTGGCGAGCGAAACGGTCCGTCAGTCAAGCGTTCCGCGACGGTCTCGCCTGGGCCCGGATCCGCGCGGACCGGCTGGCCGAAGCCGACGGGCGGGGCGCAGCGGATCAGCGGCTCGCGCGGTACCAGTCGATGTAGCGGCGCAGCCCTCGTCGAAGATCGTCGTGGCTCGCCAGCCCAGTAGCTCGGCGGCCTTTGCTGCCGAGACTTCTCGACCCCGGAAGTCGCCCGGCCGAGCTTCCAGGAACTCGACGTCGATCGGACCCAGAATCTCGGCAATGGACTCGGTGATCCGGCGCACCGAGATCGGTTCGCTGCCTTCGAGGTTGAAGGTCTGATCCTTGCCCTGGTCAGCGAGGCAGCGCACGTGGGCGTCGGCGAGATCCTCGACGTAGACATAGTTCCGAAACTGCAAGCCGTCGCCGTTGATCGTGATGGTCTCGCCCGCCAACGCCTTGCGAACGAACATGGGTATCACGAGTGCGTCGCGCATCCGCGGGCCGAACGGGATGCCGTATCGCAAGATCGTGAACGGCACGCCGTAAAGCTCCGAGTAGCTGTGTACGACGAGCTCGCTCGCCAGCTTGCTGGACGTGTACAAGTGCCCGCTACTCGGCAGGTGGAACGGCGAGTCCTCGGTCAACGGTTCGTCGCCCGTTGCGCCGCTGTAGACCCAGACCGTGCTGGCCAGAACCGTCCGGCCGATGTCGTTCCGGCGGGCAGCCTCCCAGATGTGTGTCGTACCCAGCACGTTGCTGCGCACCGCATCGACCGGCGCGTCGTACACGTCGTTGACGTTGGACACCGCGGCCAGGTGGAACAACGCGTCGCATCCGGCGGTGGCCTCGACGGTCGATTCCAAGTCGGTGATGTCGATTTCGCGATGTGTGGCGTCCGGTCGATGCGGGGCGATCGGGTCGAGGACGAGTACCTCGTGCCCAGCGGCGATGAGCCGATCGACGACGTGACCTCCGATGAACCCGGCGCCGCCGGTGACCCTGACTCGCATCAGCTGGCAATTCTCGTTACGCGCGGCATCGCACCGAGTACTTGCGCAATGGCCTGTCGAGCACGTACTCCACCTCCGCGCCGGTCATGTCGGAGTGGATGGGCAAACAGATCTGGCGGGCACAGACATCCTCGGCGACCGGAAGCGACCCCGTACCTAGATGTGCGAATACCGGCTCGCGGTGCAGTGGGGTCGCATAGACCTCGCCGCTCGGTGACACCCCCAGCTCACGCAAGCCGGCCTTTGATCGCGATGCGCGTCGACGTCTCAGTCGAGCAGGGTGACGCACTGCGCAGTAGTTGGAAACGGCCTGATCCGGAACGAGCACCGGCGTGATCCGGTCCAGCTCTGACGTAGGGCCGCGTCGTACCGTTTGGCGATCGACGCGCGCGTCGCGACGATTCCTCGAGCCTTCGTAAGGTGTCACCGAGGCGATGGCCGCGTGTACCCTCGCCCATTCGCCAGGCACTAGCCGAGGCGGATGTGCTCACCGCCCAGGAAGCCGGCCTTGCCTTGGTCACGGTAAACGACCGCGCTCCTCGAGGAGACGGTCATCGGCAGTGACGATCATGCCCCTTTCGCCGGCAGTGATCACCTTCCGTCGGGTAGAAGGAAAAGTCACGCGGCGACGCCGAAGGTCCCAGCCGATCGTCCGCCAAGCGAACAACCGTGGGCGTGGGCAGCGTCCTCCGCTGAGGAACAGACCGCGGCGATCGCATAGCTCGCGGATCGCAACAACATCGGGGGACGATGCTCCTGCCGACATGCACGATGATCACGCCGGCCGTCTGGGGGTGAGCGCCGCCTCGACGGTCTCGACGGTGAGGGCGAGGCTTGATTCGGCGATATCCGCGAAGCGGGTGTGGCCCGGCGTGGCAGGACCGCGGCCGCAGTCGCGAAGAACGTATTGGCCGGGACGACGACCTCACGCCCAGCGACGCCGAGCACCCGCAGGGTGATCTCCAGGGCGCTGGGTGCCACCGCTGACCGCGACAGCATGCGGAGACTGGTGACGGCGGCAAAGCTGGCCTCGAGCCTCGCGGGTACGTGCGCCGAGCGTCAGTGAGCCCGTTCGGAGCGACTCGTCGATCAATCCCAGAATCTCGGCTCGGTCCTCGGGGAGAACACCAAGCGGGCGGCGGGGATATTCAACGGCTCCTCGGTCGGACTCGGCCGGGCGGGCCAGCGGACGGAATGCCTTGGCGACGCTACCGTGTCCAACTTCCGACTGACCGGCGGATACCCGATATGTCGCACCAGTCACCGTGATGCGCGGGTTGCCGGCAAGGTGCCACAGACCGAGCACCGCGACGATGAGCGCGACGACGATCGCAATCGTCTCGTTGCCCTCGAACGAGATGTGTCTCTCCAAACAGCCACACCCCAGCGACGCACGCCGCCACCGGCTCGACCGACGGCGACTATCGGAAGTGACATGTTCAGGTTGCCGGACTGATAGAGGCTTTGCACGAGTAGGTACGGCTGGCGCGCCCGGCTGCCATCAACGCCCAGAACGACCAATGCCCAGAGCAGCGGGCCGCGTGCCAGCGCAGCGCCTCGGGAGAACTGCTTGGTAAGCACGGCCACTGAAAGCGTTCGAAAGCCCGGCGGCGGAGTCCGAGTATGGAGCCGCCCGCCGACGGCCGAACCGGCGTCTGGCCGTCAAGCGCCAATGCTCCCACGATGGTGACCGTGATGCTCCCGGTCAGCCACACCACGCCAGGGTGTGGGGATTCGGAGCCCTCGCCCGTCGGGCGTGGCAAAGATCAGGAACACCGCGAGACCAGCCACCACGGCGACGACAGCGGCCCACTCAGCGGGATGCAGCGCCTCACGGGTTCGAATCGCGACCAGCACCAGCGCGGAACACGAGCGTGGTCGCCGATGAGCGGCTGCACCACGACCAGGGAGCCGTGCCGAAGCGCCCAGATTTGCAGCACCAGACCCGCGACGCTGGCCACGACACCGACCAGCCAGAGCGGTCGACGGGCCAGCTCGGACGAGGCAGCCGACCCTTCAGTGCATGGTCGTAATGCACCTCGGCGGCGGCTCGCTCCTGCAACGCGACCGACGCGCCAAAGTGTGCTGGTTAAAGCGGAACACCTGGAGCCGCAAGGAGAGCAATACGTAACTGAAAACTGGGGCGGAACGA
>ERZ1370068.6662-contig-5633_pt1 | contig 31299 bp, 50 predicted proteins | sample MGYA00561227_ERZ1370068 | MGnify/ENA primary metagenome ERZ1370068 (study PRJEB38410, sample SAMEA6850437) | metagenome | study: Metagenomic assessment of the ecological functions of the soil: analysis of the soil microbiota associated with the...
GTGCACAGCAATATAACTGGAACCAGCACCGATTTTTTCAAAGTTACGTATTGTTGATTTCAGCATGTACGAGAAGCAGTGGTTCTCGGAGACCTTCTATGTCCCTCATGGCGCCTACATCCAGGAAGTCGAGCCGAGATCATCGGATCATCTCTACGCTCCGACGCTGCACGGGACACTCTCGGGCGTGCTCTACTCGGGTTTGCTCCCCGGCCGCTACCACGTCACCGAGCTGCTCGCGATCCACTACGTCTACGACACGAACATGAAGACGCAGCAACCGCGTGTCCTGTCGTGGAAGGTGGCGAACCCCCAGGAGATGGATTTCACGATCGCGGCAGGAAAGGCCACCTACGTCGGCCTCTTCGAGGCGCACAAGCATGGCCGAAAGATGTCGATCGAATGGTTCCCGTTCGCCCGAGCGCGAGCAGAAAATGTGGCGAGGGATTCGTGACAAGTACTCGCCGTCGGCGTGGGACAGCGTCCTCGATGCCGGGATCGTGGAGATGGGAGGCTCGTAGGCGTTCGAGATTCACCTCCTGCCCGCGCGACCGGGCGCGCCCACGCGAGTGGCCCGAGCCCCGGGACCCGAGGCGCGGGACCGCTGAAGTTTCCTCGTCCGAAGTTCGTCGCCATGGCGTAGAATCTCCCCCACTCCGGACGCCTCTGTGGGGATCCACACCATGCGCGTGATCACCTCGGTGGGACCCCCTCGGGATCGGTGCCTTGTCGCCGATGCTCGCGCTGGTGCTGCTCGTGACCCCGCTCGGTCCGATCACATGACGGGTGACGGACCCTTCCCCGCCACCGCCCCAGACTCGAAGCGATCACTTTCCCTCCGCGCTACCACTCCGCCGGTCAGGACTCGTGGGACTTCTGGTACGCGAAACGCGGGAATACGTTCTACGCGTTCTACCTCCAGTGCCCGCAGAACGCACCGCAGCGGTTCGGGCCATCGACGGTGGGGCTGGCCACGTCTCCGGACCAAATCCACTGGACCGAGTACGGCGAAGTGCTGCGCGCGAACCCTCCGGGGATCTGGAACGACGCGTGGGTCGCCACGGGGAGCGTGTGGTGGCAGGTCGACCACTGGCGCATGCTGTTCACCGGGCAGACCTACACCGGCGTCCGCGGCATCGGGCTCGCGACCAGCACCGATCTCATGCATTGGACACGCTTCGGCAACGGGCCGGTGATGATGAACTACCAGCCGTTCGTCGTGCCGACGTCACCGTACTGGCAGAGCCGTGGCTTCGTGGCCGGGACGCCGCTCGTTCACACGCTGCTCGCCGACCCGTACGTGTACCCCGAGCCGATCGACGGCATGCTGTACATGGTCGGGAATTCCATCTTCGACCTCGAGCCGATTCCGACGCGCGGCTGCATCTCGCTGTGGCGATCGCACGATGGACAAGTGTGGGACGAGGTCGGCATCATTTCGGCCGAGCACATCTACGACGAAACCGAAGCACCGAAGATCTGGAAGCACGGCGACCGCTGGTATCTCGTGCTCGGCGCGGCACGCGCCCAGCCGCTGCTTCGAGCGACGATGGTGTTCACGGCGCCGACGATCTTCGGGCCGTTCGAGCCGAGCCCGTCGCCGCAGCTGTTCCTTCCCGACAATCCCGGCTGGTTCTACGTCGCCAAGGTCGAGACCAACGCCTACGGGCAGGACATCCTGCTCGGCGACGTGGGCGGCACGCTGTCGCACCCGTATTCGATTCTTTACGAGCCCGACGGCTCGTGACCCTGGCCCTACGACTGGTCGTTCTCGCAATGGGTCCCCGGGGGGCATTTCGAGTCTGACCGGTCCCGTCGTTGTCGGATCTCCGTTGGCGGCGCGATCAGCAACGGTCGGTCGCGCGTGAACGACAACGGCAATGTGATGTGGGGGCCGACGGGCGCGATGGCGGCGACGCGATGGGCGAGCGACGGGCTCGGCGGCTCGTTGGGCGTCGCCATTCAGTCGAACAACGTCTACGGCACGCGCCGCTCGAAGAAGGGTGAGCCTCCCTGGGGCATGCGCGTTCTCGTGTGCGGCACCAACGGGACGCAACGCGCGCCCACGGTCGCGCCTGACGGAGCGGGCGGAGCCTTCTTCGCCTGGATCGATCCAGCAGGGCCAGGGTGACGTCTTCGCCCAGCACGTCGACGCGCAGGGGGCTCGCGACGATGGGCGGCGGACGGCGTACCCGTCTGCACGCGAGTTGGGAGCTCCAGGATGTTCCCCAGATCGTCGCCGACGGCGCGCGGGGGCGCGCGCTCCTCACGTGGCGCGACGACCGTTCGGGCACTGGCCGACATCTACGCAGCAGCGCATGCGAGCGCGGCGGGCGCACCCGTGTGGGCCGCGAACGGGATCGCCGTGTGCGCCGCCACCGGCGCCCAAGAGTCGCCGGTCCTCGAGACCGGATACCGCGGGCGGCGCGTACATTGCGTGGTCGGATCTGCGCGACGGATCTCGCGACGTGTACGTGCAGCGCCTGTCCCGGACGGGCGCGCCGTACTGGGCACCCAACGGCATCCTCGTGGGAGGGGGTGAACGATCAATGGCGCCCCGCGATCGCTCCGGATGGCGCGAGTGGCGTCTACGTCGCGTGGCAGGATCATCGGCCCGGTGGCACCGCGGGGATCGACGTCTGCGCGCAACGCGTCGACGGCTCGGGAGCGCTGTTGTGGTCCATGACCGGGATTCCGGTGTGCACCGAGGCGCACGCGCAACAGCTCCCCAGCATCGTCGCCGATCACGGTGGGGAATCGTGGTCGCGTGGATGGACGCCCGCGACAACACCTCGACCTATTTCGCGTACGCGCAGCGGCTCGACGCCAACGGAGCCGCGCTGTGGGCCCCGAACGGCGTGCGCGTCGAGGTTGCGGGCGCCGGGACGAGCAGCCCCGCGCCGCCGTCGATCGCGAGCGACCTGGCGGGAGGGGTACTACCTGAGCGGAACCGCCGGGCTCCATCGCGTCCTCGGCGACGGACGCCTCGGGTGGATGACGACGTTCGCGCCGCGGATCAACAGCGTGCGCGACGCGCCGGGCGACCAGGGCGGCAAGGTCGAGATCGAGTTTACCGGTGCGTATTCGGAGCTGGCGCCGTTCACGCCGTCGATCATGAGCTACGAGGTGTGGCGGAAGATCGTCCCGACGGTGCCGGCGCTCGCAGCGCGCAATGGCTCGCGCGTCGAGGCCGCGGGCGCATGGGGCCCGCGGACGATCCTCCGGCGGGATGGGAGCTGGTGATGAGCGTCGTGCCCAACGGCAGCATCGGCTACACCGTGCTCGCGCCGACGCGCGCGGATTCGTCGGCGGCGGGGCTCGCGCTCGAGGAATACGCCGTCGCGGCGCGCACGACGGGGCCGGGTACTTCTTGCCCGGCGGATCCGCGACCGGCTACTCCGTCGACAACGTGGCGGCGAGCCTGGCCCCCGTGTCCGTCACGCCGGGTCCGACACCGCCCGTAAGCTACCTGGGCCACTTCACACCCAACCCGCTGCGCGCATCCGGCGTCGTCGAATACGGATTGGCGCGGGGCGGCGACGTCACGCTCGAGATCTACGATCTGGCGGGCCGTCGCGTGCGCGAGCTGGTCCACGGCCCGGTGGAAGCGGGCACTTGGCACGCGCGATGGAACGCGCGCGACGATCGTGGCAGGCCCGTTCGCGCGGGTGTGTATCTCGTCCGATTCGTGGGCGGTGGGGTCGAGCGCTCGGGGAAGATCGTCGTCGCGCAGTAGCGGGGGCAAGCGGTCTACCGCAGCGCGACGACCTTTCGCGTGACCTCGGCACCGCCCGACGCGATCTTCAAGTAGTAGACACCCGGAGGAAGCGAGCGTCCGCTCGCGTCGCGGGGGTGCCACGTGATCGCATGCGGTCCCGCCGGGAGCGTGCCGTCGAGCACGCGCTCCACGTGATGTCCCGCGACGTCGTAGGCGTCGATCGTCGCGCCGCCCGGCTCCGTCATCGTGAACGCGACCTCCGTCCGCGTCGCGAACGGATTCGGCGAGACGCGCCGCGAGGGCGGCGCCCGCATCCGGTGGCGGCGCGCTCACCAGGTCCTCGCGGTGCGCCCAGAAGTACTGGAGGCCGGGGATGGCGGCGAAGTCGACGAAGCGCGGGTCTCCTAGGCTCGTGGTTCCGATCGGCAGGCTCCCGAGCACCTGATTCGAGACGAGGTCGCCGAAGCTGCCGTTGACGAACGCCGCGACGCGTACCGTCCCTGTCAGGCAGCCGATCGCCTGCACCGGAATCCACAGTTCGATGCCCGCTTGTCACTCCGGCTCCGGAGCCTCCGAGCGTGCCCGCCGTCACGCCCGCGGTATTCGAGTTGTTGATCGTGACGCGCACGTCGAATGGATTGTCTCCCGTTACGAGCACGCCGTTCGACACCGCGTCGGTGCGGCCGAGGAACCGGCCCAGGCCGCCACCGTTCGTGCGCAGCTCCGCCCATTTGACGAGGATCTCGTAATGCCCGCCGCCCGTGTTGCCGCCCGTCACCGTGAGGTAGTAGTCGGGTGCAAAGTCGGAATCGAAGCGCATGCCGTTGCCGCTGCCGTCATCGCCCATGCGGTTCAGGCTGTTGCCGTCGATGTTCGGGTTGTCGCCGCGGAGTCGGTTCTGACCCTCCCCCAACTTGGTGTCGAGGAAGATCGCGAGCTTCTTGAAGTTCGCCTCGAGATTGCCCGCGAGCAAGAGGCACAACGCTCGCGGCGTGAGACGCGCGAACGCCTGGTCCAGCTCGGATCCGTTGGCGAAGTCGACCACGCCCGTCGTCGAGTTCCCGAACGATGTCTGCAGGGACTGCGTGACGAGCGGTGCGCCGTAGCTCGCGTCGGCGCTGCCGTCGACCGTCACGTCAGGTCTCTGCAGCCAGGAACTACGATACGCGCGGCCCGCGCCGAGGCCACCCGCGTCGTTGTTCGGCGCGCCGACGATCGGGTCGGCGTCGCCGTCGCCGTTGACATCGCTGCCTCCGGACACCGCGAACCCGAGATTGTCGCCGGCGACGGCGCCCGTGTAGAGCGCGTCGGGGACGACGTCGGGCGTCGCGGCGCCGAGATAGAGTGTAAGCGCGTCCCGCGTTGTCGCCGCCGATGTCGTTGGCGTACGCGCCGACGATCACCTCCCTGAAGCCGTCGCCGTTGACGTCGCCGGCCCCCGACACGCTGAAGCCGAACAGGTTGCCGGCGGCCGGGCTCGTGAGCGTGAGATCGCGCCGTCGCATCAGGGGCGACGCCGCCGTAGTAGACGTACGCGCGTCCCGCGAGCGTGCCGGCTGCGGCGTTGTAGGGCGCACCGACGATCACGTCGGCGAAGCCGTCCTTGTTCACATCGCCGGCACCCGAGACCGATGTTCCGAATTCGTCGCCGGCGCCTTGTCCCGTCAGTACGACATCGGCGACGGAATTGAGCGACGCGCCGCCGAAGTAGACGTACGCGCGACCGGCGTCGGTTCCGCCCGCGTCGTTCCCCCATGCGCCCACGATCATGTCGGCGAACGAGTCCCCGTTCACATCGCCGGCGCCCGACACGGAGACCCCGAAGTCGTCGCCGCCCGCGACGCCCGTCATCGTGAGGTCGGCGGCGGTGTTCGGCGGAGATCCGCCCAGGAACAGGAATGTTCGCCCCGGCTTCGTCGTCCCGCCGGCGTACGCACCGACGATCACGTCGTCGAAGCCGTCGTGATTGACGTCGCCCGCGCCGGCCACCGAGTAGCCGAAGAAATCGTTCGCCGAGAGCCCGTCGAGCGTCAGGTCGGCGACGTTGTTGGGCTGGGTTCCGCCGAAGAACACGTACGCGCGACCGCTGCCGCTCCCGTGCGCGTCGTGGTACGGCGCGCCGATGATGACGTCGTCGAACCCGTCGCCGTTGACGTCGCCCGCGGCCCCCACCGATTGGCCGAACCCGTCGCCCGCGGCCTCGCCCGTGAACATGACGTCGGCAGGAGAATCGGCGAACGGCCCACCGAAGTAGAGAAACGCGCGTCCAGCGTTCGGTCCCGCCTGATCGTTGCCGGGCGCGCCTACGATGACGTCGCCATAGCCATCGCCATTGAAGTCGCCGGCCTGCGATACGGCGGTACCGAACGCGTCACCCTGGGTCGCGCCGGTCGGGGACAGCAGCAGATTCGAGAGGGCGCAGTCGGCGGGGGAGCGAGTCGGCGAAAGGATCACTACCAGGGTGCCGAGGAGAGAGGCGACACTCGTGCGACAGAATCCTAGGTGAGGGCTACTCGACCGCGAGCCCATGAGGTCTCCGGCTCGTCGAGACGCCGGCCTCAGCCCCGATCGAGCGGATTCAATGGTCGCACCTGGCGGGAGAGAAGGCGATAGAAAAGACCGTGCTATCGTCCGCCGAATGAATCGCACGCCGTCCGCCGGCCTCGTCTTCACCCTCGCGTTGGCGCTCGCCCCCGCCGCATCGGTGCGACCGGAACGCCCGAGGGCGGCCACTACTCGGAGATCCGCGGCATTCGCATGTACTACGAGCTGCACGGCTCGGGCCCGCCGCTGCTGCTCCTCCATGGTGGCGCGGGCAACGGCATGCAGTTCGAGCATCAGGTCCCGACCTTCGCCCGTACGCACCGGTTGATCGTGCCGGACTGCTGCGCGCAAGGCCGCACGACCGACCGCCCGGGGCCGCTCTCGTACCACGCCATGGCCGAAGATATGATCGCGCTGCTCGACCGACTCCGCCTCGAGCGCGTGGACGTGATGGGTTGGAGCGACGGCGGCGATATTGGGCTCGACATGGCCATGCACCACGCCGACCGCGTCGGGCACCTCGTGACGTTCGGCGCCAACTTCCGCGCGGATGGGCTGAACGAGCAGGACGTGGCGTGGGACGGACCGCGACCGCGGACAGCTTCGGCGCCGGTATGCGCGAAGGCTGGACCAAGCTGAACCCGCAGCCGGAGCACTACGTCGAGGCGATGAACAAGATCCTCGACATGTGGCGCACGCAGCCGCTGTGGACCGCGACCGACCTCGGAAGGATCCGGAGCGAAGTGTCTCGTGTGCGCCGGAGAACATGACCTCGTCCGCCCGGATCACACGGCCGCACTCGCCCGCGCGATCCCCGGTGCTCAGATGTGGATCGTTCCGGGTGCGTCGCACAGCGCGATGATCGAGCGGCCCGACCTCGTCAACCCGAAGGTCCTCGCGTTCCTGGCGCAGTAGGCGAGCGCGTCACCCGCGCCCGTCGACACTGACCGCGGCGCATCCGACCGCGGCCCGGAGTTCATTCGACTACGGTGGCGGTGGCCGGTACTCCAGCGCGTTGGGATCGTACGGCTTCGATGGATCGATGCGCTTGCCGTCGACGCGCCACTCACCGGGACGGACGTGGTCGACGCGCCACAGAAACCACTGGTCGTGCTCGCGAATCCAGGTCTCACGCTGTTGCGCCCGCGTGTCCACGATGCGAACCGCCCCACCCTTGAGCTGGCGGCGCTTCCAGTGCTGATCCAATTCGACCGCCGCCGTATCGCCGTGGAGGTCGATGTGACGCCCAACTTCCAGTCCAGCGCGAGCGTGGTTTCTGACCTGCGCGAAGGACGCGCGTGTAGGCGCGCACCGCATCGGGTGCGAGGGTGTCGCCCGGAAGCCGTGATGCTGAACATGTTCGGCAATCGGACGGAGAGGACGCCCGCCGAGTCGCGCGCGCAAGTAGGCACTCCGCTGGACCGCATAGCGGCGCTCGAGCGCCGCCCGTACCGGCTTGGGTTTGACGGTCGATTTCGCCGTCGGAATCTCCGACGGCGAGCAGGGAGGACCACGAGAAGGATAAGTACGGGCGGCTGGGGACGGCGCATACGACCGTAAGACTCGCGCGAGACGATGAGGGCTGGGAGCGAACGGCGCCTCCAGTCGCGCGTCACGGCCCGGCCGCCAGCCTCACAAGTCTGCGCGCTGTGACTTGATCACCGTAACGGAAGCGTACCCAGTAGATGCCCCTTGGCGCGAGATCTCCGCGCTCGTTACGACCGTCCCAGTACGACTCGTGAGGTCCGACGGCGGCCGGACCGTCCACAAGTGCTCGGATGCGACGGCCCTGGAGTCGAGAACCTCGAGACGGTGCGTTAGCCTGTTGCCCGGGATCGCCGGTGATCGTCCATCCGAGCCGAGTCCATCCGACACTGGGGTTCGGGCTCACCGTGTGAAGTTCGAGTACGGGAGCGGGGAACTCAAGAGATCCAGATCGGGATCCTTTGGCCAGGTCTCGTGCGTGCGCGTACACAGGGTGGCCCACAACCTCGTCGGGAGCGGGGGCACACCCGGACGGTAGGCGTAGACCAGGTATCGCGCTCCCACGCGGAACGGGAAGCCGCAGGACGCCTCACTCGATGCCGTCGTCACGACGTGCAACGCTGAAGGCACGGACGTCCCCTTCCACGCGGTCTCGATTCGAAACGTCACCGAGACGAGAGGGGGTACTCCGAGCCCGGGCTCGAAATGTCGAGCACTTCCCCGATGAAAACCGCGTGGCTGAGGGCGAAGTCGGCGTAGAAGTCAGAAGGGAGCGCACGAGCACGCGCAGGCATGATGGGCAGCGGCTGGCGACGATGGTGAGCGCGCCGAATGCGCCGACCAGCGGAGATGCTCTCATGAGGTCCCCAGGGCGAGGAACGACGGAAGCATACGCCCGCGGGGTGAGGTGGAGCGATAGTGACGATCGCGTTTTCGATGGTGGATTGCACGCTGAGAACGAGGGTGCGGAAGTCGACTGGCGCCGGTGCTAGACTTCTCCGTTCCTTGAGGTGGACTCAACGCGACCCCCTTGTTGGGTTGGAGGTGCCTCATGTATCTCGCCCGCCTCGTTCGCCTGCCACTCCGGTGGCGCTCCTCGAAAACTCCCGATCGCCCATGCTCGTCGTCATCGCCCTGTTCGCGGAGCCGCGCGTGAGCGCTGCCTCGTCCATCACGTCCCGCATCCTCATCGATCCCGTTGGGGAGTACACCGGGGACGTGTTCGGCTGCTCGGTCGCGTGGGTCGGCGACGTGAACGGAGATGGCTACGATGACCTCCTCATCGGAGCGTTCCGCTACCCGGAAATCGCCAGTCTTGGACAGGCGTATCTCTACTTCGGTGGGCCGGCGATCGACTCGGTGGCCGACCTCGTCATCCCTGCTCCGGCCGGCGGCGCGGGGTGGTTCGGGGTCAGCGTCGCCTCGGCCGGTGACTTCAACGGCGACGGCTACCCGGACTTCATCATCGGGGCGCAGCAATCCGGGTACGAGGGCAAGGCCTTCATCTACTACGGCGGGCCGTCGCTCGACGCCACACCGGACCTCACGCTGACCGGCGAGTCGACGGGGTCACTCACCGCGTTCGGCGCCTCCGTCGCGTCGGCGGGAGACGTGAACGAGGATGGCTTCGACGACGTGATCGTGGGCGCACCGTGGTACGCCAGGCGGCGGAAACAAGCCCGGTCGCGCGTACGTGTTCTTCGGAGGCGCCGTGCCCGATGCGGTCCCGGACCGCGTGTTCTCGGGCGTCGGATTCTACGATCAGCTGGGCTCCGTGGTCGGCAGCGCCGGGGACATGAACGGCGATGGACACCCTGACCTGTTCGCCTCCGCTCCAAACAACGATGCGGCCGCACTCAATGCCGGCGCCGTCTACGTCTGGTTCGGAGGGCCGGCGTTCGATACGACCGCCGATCTCACCGCTCCTCGGTTCCGGGGTCAACGAGCATCTCATGAACGCGGCGAACGCGGGCGATGTCAATGCCGACGGTTTCTCGGACCTGATCGGCGCCGGGAGGGACCAGGTGCGCGTCTGGTTCGGCGGCTCGTCTCCCAACCCGGTCCCGGACCTCACGCTCGCGCGCACCTACGCCAGCGTCGCCGGTGCCGGGGACGTGAACGGCGATGGAATCGACGACTTCGTGGTCGGCGCCGCATACGACCGTTGGCGGCGGCCGTGTGTCCGTCTACTTTGGTGGAAGCGGCGTCGACACCCTCGAGGACCTGTACTACGTTGGGGATCACTCCGGCGGAGCCATCGGCCTATGCGTCGCGGGTGGGGACACGTGGACGGCCCGGGCCCCTCGGATCTGATCGCCAGCGCCTACTGGGACCCGGAGGCGATTGGCTACAACAAGGGGCGCGTCTACGTCTTCGGGAACTCGTTCCGCCGACCGCCGTTCCCCCGTCGACGCCGGATGCAGGCCTCACGGTTCGTGGGACCGCGCCCCAATCCAGCGCGGAACGAAGTGAATCTCGTGCTGGAGCTGGATCACGCCGTCCCCGTGCGGGTCACGGTGTTCGATCTCGCCGGCCACGAGGTCGCGCGGCCGATCGCTGACGAGTGGCTCGCGGGTCGCGTGAGCCGTGCGTGGCGACCGATTGGGCTCGCGAGTGGCGTGTACTACCTGCGGGCGGAGCTCGAGGGCCGGGAGCAGGTGAGGAAGGTGGTGTGGTTGGGGATCGGCGCTGACTGGCCTGCTGTCATCTGACTGCGGAAGCAACCTTGATGTGTTGGAAAGGCGAGCGGTCGAGACGAGCGAACCGCGCGGCGCCGAGGCGCTGCGCGGTTCGTGTTTTCGCGAGGGCGGCAGATTTTTAAGAGGGCTACTTGGCGCGTTGGCTCGGATCGTCGGCGGGGTTGACGTAGGTCAGCGCGAACGGACCCATGCCATGGACCTGTACGATCGACGCGGACTTCGCCATCGCGTAGTGCCGCATCTGCGCGGGTAGAAGCGCATATCCTCCCGGCCGGCAGCTCCTTCATCGTGGTCTTGTCGAACTTCTCGCCCATACCCAAGAGGAACGTGCCGGAGATGACCGTGACGTGCTCGTCCGTCGGGTGCCAGTGCGGATTGATCTTGTATCCCGCCGGCATCTTGAGGCGCACGACGTAGAGTCCTCCTTGCTCGGGTCACCCGGAGACGAGCGTGAAGGTAGCGCCCTTCTCGAACACCGGCGGAGGATCACCCCATTTCATGTCCTTGGGCGACGACATGACATGCCCGTCTTGGGCGACCGCGACGCCCATCGTTGCGGCAATGAGCCCGGCACTGAACAGCAACCTTCCCTTCATGACGCCTCCTTGATTGGATTTCGGACGGTGCTCTCATCCATGCGATTTCCGTGCGACCCCGTATCCCGCGACGAGGATGCTGGACAGGGCTGGTGCTAAACTTACTGCGCTACGTGAGGTGACTCAACGCGACCCCCTAGTTGAGTTCGGAGGTGCCCCATGCATCGCGCCCGCCTCGTTCCCCTGCCACTCGTGCTGCGTCTCACGAAAACCTCGATCGCCCTTCTCGTCGTCCTCGCTCTGCTCGTGTGGCCGCGCATGGGCGGTGCATCGTCCGTCACCTCGCGCATCCTCGTCGACGCCGCGGGGAGAACGACGGGGACTCGTTCGGCTGCTCGGTGGCCTCGATCGGCGACGTGAACGGAGATGGCTACGACCCTCGTTCGTGGGCGCGAGTCCCAATCCGGCCATGAACGAAGTGAATCTCGTGCTGGAGCTGGACCACGGCGTCCCGGTGCAGATCACGGTGTTCGATCTCTCCGGCCACGAGGTCGCGCGGCCGATCGCGGACGAGTGGCTCGCGGGTCGCGTGAGTCGCGCGTGGCGACCGAGTGGGCTCGCGAGTGGCGTCTACTACGTGCGGGCGAATCTCGGCGGGCGCGAGCGGATCCACAAGGTGGTGTGGTTGGGGGATCGGCGCTGACAAGTGGTCGGAGTTGACCGCTCCGGGTCGGACGCTGCTACGCGGCCCGGCGCCTGCCCGGAATCGGCTCGGTGACCGCTGCGCTCGCGCCGGGGCGAGTCCTCCGCCCATGGTCACGAAGTAGCGCGGTCGCACCGGGGCCTCGGGATAGAACTGGAGCCGCTCTGGCCTGTCGGTGAGGAACTCGTCCACCGCACGCTGCGCCCCGGATAGGGCGGGCTACCGTAGTCGTCGAAGATGATCATTCCGATCGGGGAGCATCCTCGGGTGAGACGAACTCGAGGCACGACATGTGGTGAGCCGTAGAGATCGCAGTCGAGGTGGACGAGCGAGAATCGCTCCGCGGCCAGTCTTGGCAGCGTGTCATCGAAGTACCCCTTGATCAGGGTGACTCGAGACGTCAGGGTCCATCCTGGCGATGCGAGCGGTCAATCGCTCCAGCGACGCCTCGCCGAGAAACCCCTGCGAACCCACGGGTGCATGGTCCCGTCGCCCTGCGCATCCTCCGCGGTGGGTTCCGGGAACCCCTCGAACGAATCCAGACCGTAGAGCCGTGCAGAAATGCCGCGGCTGCGGAGAATGTGCGCCATGCCCAAGAGGGTGGCCCCGTGGTGCGTGCCGCATTCGAGGATCGCGCCGGGAAAGCCGTCCTTCGTGCGAACGAGAGGCGCGCCAGGGTAGAAATCCAGCCGGCGTCGCGGAGTCGCCGCGCCCAGGCGTTTGAGCAACAGGTCAGGCGCGTGGCCAAGCAGACCGCGGTAGGCGATGCCCGAACACTCGTCGATCACGTTGCCCAGGAGTCGGGGTAGGAGCGAGGCCGGTTCGTTCATGCACCGTGAGTTTTCGGCGCACGACGTGTTCCTCTTGAGGCAGCGGGTTGGGACGCCCTTTCTACCCCTGCCCGCCGGGCGTAGGCCTGCATTCGTGGTGGCGGCGTCGCGGGCGGAGTCTCGCACGATCTTCCCGTGCGGGCCCGCCACCACGCCTACGCCTCGCCCAAGAGGTAGGCGAGGTCCGCGCGGCTCAGCGCGCGGGCGAACCCGTCCTCGCCGAGCACGTCCGTGATCAGCGCCGCCTTGCGCTGCTGCAGCTCCCAGATCTTCTCCTCGATCGTGCCGCGTCGCGAGCATGCGGTAGGCGATCACCGTGCGGTCCTGGCCGATGCGGTGGGTGCGGTCGATCGCCTGCGCCTCGACCGCCGGGTTCCACCACGGGTCGAACAGCACCACGTAGCTCGCGGCGGTCAGGTTCAGGCCGGTGCCGCCGGCCTTGAGCGAGACCAGGAACACCGCGGCCCGCGGATCGCCGGTGAACGCGGTCCACCACCTCGTCGCGGCGAGTAGTGGCACCGGTCAGGACGTGGAACGGAATCCGCGCGTCCACTCATCTCGGTGGCGAGCAGATCGAGGCACGCGCACGAACTGCGAGAAGACCAGCACCTTGTGCCCCTCGTCGAGCAGTGGCTCGAGCAGCTCGAACAGGGCCTCGAACTTTCCCGAGCCGAGGCCGGCGTCGCCGCCCACCAGGGCGGGATGGCAGCAGATCTGCCGCAGCCGGGTCAGCTCGGCCAGGATCGAGAAGCGATTCTTGCGGAGCTCCTCGGATCGCGCCAACGCCGCCACCCGCGCGCGCGTCCGGACCAGCTCGCCGGTGTAGAGCTGGTGCTGGCCCTGGGTCAGCTCGCAGTCGCGGCGCTCCTCGATGCGATCGGGCAGGTCCGCGGCCACCTCGCTGCTTGAGCCTGCCGCAACATAGACCGGCCGGAGCTTGGCCGCCAGCAGCGCCGCATGCGGCGGGGCGTCGAGGCGGTCGTACTGCCGCCGGAGAATCGCGCCCGGGTCCCGAGGTAACCGGGATTGATGAAGCTCATGATGCTCCAGAGGTCGAGCGCGCGCGGTTCTCGAGTGGCGTGCCCGTGAGGGCAAGCCGGTGCGGCGCCACGAGCTCGCGGACCGCGCGGGCGATCGCGGTGTCGGGGTTCTTGATGTTCTGCGCCTCGTCGAGGATCACGGCGTCCAGGGCCGTCTCCTTCCACGCACTCGAGGTCGCGGCAGCAGTAGCGCGTAGCTGGTCACGATAAGGTCGTGGCGGGACACCTCGCGGCGCAGGATACGGCGATGGCTGCCGCTCGCGCAGCATCAGCACGCGCAGTCCAGGCGTGAAGCGGGCCGACTCGCGCACCCAGTTGTGTCATCACCGAGGTCGGGCACACGATCAGGCAGGGCGGGCGCTCGGGATCCTGCTCGCGCAGGTGCTGGATCCAGGCCAGCGCCTGGATCGTCTTGCCGAGCCCCATATCGTCACGGCGAGCACGGCGCCGAAGCCGAGCGAGCCGGTCCAGGCCAGGAAGTCGAGCCCCTGCTGCTGGTAGGGACGCAGCGTGCCGACGAATCCCGCCGGCGCCGGTACGGGCGGCAGGCCGCGGAAGGCCACGATCTGCTCGCGCATGCGCTCCACGGCGCGCGCGCTCTCCGGATCGGCGCCCAGGCGCTCGAGCGCCACCAGGCTCTCGGGGCGGGCCGCCGCGAGCTGCCAGCGCGTGACCCGCTGCTCTCCGCCGCCGAGCTCGATGCCGAGGTCGGCGAGCATCGCGGCGGCTTGGTCGTGCGTCTCCACCGCCTCGCGCCGGGTCCAGCCCGAGGCGAGCCTGACCCACGACGTCGTCGCGCCGCGCAGCCGCCGTCGAGGTCCTCCTCGGAGAGCGACATCCCCTCGGCCTCCCACTCCGCCGACATCACCAGCCAGTCGACGCCGCTCGACTTCACACTCAGTCGCGATCGGACTGACTGCGCCCGACCCGAGCAGCCGCTGCGATCGAGCGGCTGCCGAACCATTCCACGTCGCGGGGCCGGCGTTCCCACGCATCGGCGAGCGTCGCCGCCGCGTTGCGTGGGTTGAGCCTGATCCAGCCAGCCGACGCCGGCATCGGCGGCGCCGCCGGCGCCACGCCGCCGGGCCCGCCGGCGCTCGGCCCGCGCGGGCGCCGGTCGCGCGCAGCCATTCCAGCGCGGGCGCGACATGCTCGTGCATCGGCGCCTCGAACCAGATCTGCTCACCGCTTGGCTCGGGGGTGGTCGTCACCGGCTCGCGGGTGCCGGGCGCATCGCCGCGGCGCTCCGCTCCGGCGATCGGCTCCAGCGCGCGTCGGTGTCACGCCTTGACGCGGTCTTCGCGGCCGACGCCGCCGGCGTCACCGTCTCCCAGCGACGCTCGGGCGTGTACTCGAACAGTCCGGCGCCTTGCGGCCGGGACGCCAGCCGCTCCCCGGCGCGTGTGCCATCACGCGGATCTGGAGCCAGTCGTTCTCGCGAAGATCGAGGAGAACCGCCGCGACCACGTCGAGATGGCGCGTGTGGCCGGCGAGACTCTCCCGCATGCCGGGGAACGCCTCGGCGAGCTGCGCCAGAATCGTGCCGCGCACCTCGGGCCGCACCGGGATGGTCCGCGTGAGCTGAAAGCGATCGATCAGCTCCGGCGGCGGCTCCTCGATCAGCTCGTGAAAGGCGCCGTCGCACAGCATCTAGCCCCGGCCGGGGCTCGGAGTAGCTCTCGCGCGCCCGGAAGTAGAAGACCTCGTCGAGCGGGCGCCGCCGCCCATCGGGCCAGTAAACCTGAAGTGTGAGCCGCGGCTCGCCGCCGGTCTCGAGGCATGCGGGTATGAGCCGGACGAGCGCGTCGCTCAGCCGCACGGGTCCGCCCGCCGTCACCCCGGCGCGCCGCGCCAGATCGTCAGGCAGTCGTCGCTCCAGGTCACCAACGGCGAGTCGCCGACCCGACGCAGCATGCGTGCGAGGCTGCTGTTCATCGAGTCGCCTTCCTGCCAGCCGCTCACGTGCGTCTCGATCACCGCGTGGAGAAGCAGGGCCTGGTCGGTCGGGAGCAGTCCGGGTCTGCGTCGCAGCTCGGACTGGAGCTGGGCGAGCTGATGGGCGGTGCGCGGCGCGTCCTGCATGCGCGGCGACGTCATGCGGACCTGGGTGGTCACCGTGATCTCCGCCGTTCTCGGCGGCGTCGAGAGTCGAGCACGAGGCGGATGCTGCGCGGGCGCGTGCCCGTGCGCTCGCCGGCCCAGCGCAGCAGCTCCTGTTCGACCAGCGGCAGTTCCCGCGCGGCGTAGCGCTCGGCGAGGTCGTCGCGCCGGAATGTAGGGCTCGAGCTCGGGCGGCAGCCAGCCCCCGGTCCGGCGGGGAATCTCCTGCGTGAGCCGCCAGCACATCAGCTCCGCGTCGTCCTCGCCGAAGATCACGTCGAACGGAGGCAGGTGGAGCTGGAGTCTCTGCGCGCGCGGCCCGAGCATCGGATCAGGACCGCTTCGCGGGCCCAGGTCGTCACCGCCTCGAGCAGCTCCCGGAGGGTGGCGGGAGCGGTGGACGCGAGCGATGTGTCCGCCCCCAGCCCGCGTCGTCGTAGTGGCCGCGTCGCGGGGTGCGCCGTGCGCGCCGGCCGCGGGCGATCGCGCGGCGGCTGCGCGCCGCTCGTGGCGGCAGGGATGGCGGTCGTTGCCGCGAGTGGCCGCGGAATCGCCGGCGGGACGAGGCGGGCGATCCGGTGATCGAAGAATCCGATCGCCGCCCGCGCACGATCGACGGCGCAGCAGGCGAGAGCGTACGCGTGCTTGCAGAACGGCGACGCCGGGCAGGTGCACTCGGGGCGCCACATGCCGTCGCCGTCGTCCCACTGCCAGCTCGTGCGGTACTCGACACGGCCGCGCACCAGGGCGCCGAATCCGAACTCGGACACCGCCAGCGGCCCGACCCGTCCCATGGCGGCGTACTCCATGCCGCGCGCGCGAACGTGGGAGAGGAACGAAGCAAAGGTCGTCGAGCAGCGACTTCCACATGCCCGGTGAGAATGCCGAGAAGTCGGGGTCGTCCTGCGGTGTCTCGGGGTCGCGCGCCTCGATTCGGTCGTGCATGGCAATCGGCCACAATAACACCGGTCGACCGAAAACAGGTTGAACGTGGTGGGAGTGACCGCCGATCAACGGTCCTGAAGATCCTCGCACCCAGGGTTACGCTTCACCGAACCACCGCTGCACGGGTCGTCAGGCTCCGCCCGCCCTGGGTCAAACGAATGACGTAGAGCCCGGCGGGCAAGCTGCTGCGCCCACCGGAGTTCCACCGTGTGCCAGCCCGCACCCAGCCCATCGACACGGCGCGTCGACAACTGCCGGCCGCTCACGTCGAAGAGCGCCAAGGTCGCGGCCCTCGAGTCGCTGAGGCTGAAGCTCACGTGCAGTTCGTTCTGCGCCGGGTTGGGCGTGATGCCACGGAGCGCAAGTTGCGCCGGTCCGTGATCGTTCACGTCCACCAGCGCGTCGATGGAGAACGCTTCGCTCACGGCGAGCACACCGTCCGCGATGGAGCCGGTCTGGTCCGAGGGCTCGACCACGACGACCTTCGCCTGGTCGGTCTGGACGTTCGGCAGCGTCCAATCGTAGCTCCCGCGGTTGGGCTGGCCGCGCGCGATCAGGTTCCACGTGCCGCCACCGTCCAATGAGTAGAGCAATCCCACCGACGGATCGCGATGCCGCTCGGCATCTGCCAGCGCACCTCGGTCACCCCGGAGCCTCCGGCGAGATGGCTGCCGGCCACCGGCGCCGACACCACGGCTCGGATCACGCGGATGTGATCGGTGCCGACAGAAGGAATCGCTCCCGATCGTGCCGGTGACGACGACCGGAACACTTTCGCCCCTGAGACACGTTCAGCTCTAGTGCCGATCGGCTGAACTTCACCATCAGGTCCGGGACGCCGTTGCCATCTTGGTCTCCCAGAGCGGTCGGAGTCGCCGGATCGACCGGCACCGTGCCGTTCAGCCGGATGGACGCGATGTCGATGTCGCTCGCGGCGGAGGGGTGAGGGGGGCTCGAGGAAGCCCGTGACCCATTGACCCTGAGAGGCCAGGTTGAGCGTGTTGGGCTTCAAGTCGAACGCGATCGTGATCGCGGGAGTCGGCGCGGGGCCGAACTTCTGGATGCGGTGGTTCCCGTTGTCGGCGACATAGAGGTTTCCGGCGGCATCCGTCGCCATTCCGACGGGGGCGAGGAACTCGCCGTTGCCGCTGCCCTGCGAGCCCCACTGCGTCAGGTAGGTGCCCGTGCCGGTGAACTTCTGGATGCGGTGGTTGAACGTATCGGCGACGTAGACGTCACCGGCGGCGTCCACCTCCACTCCGTTGGGAGCATTGAACTGCCCGTCGCCGTTGCCGAACGAGCCCCACTGGGTCACGTACGTGCCTGTGCCGGTGAACTTCTGGATGCGGTGGTTGAGCTGGTCCACGACGTAGACGCTGCCGGCGGCGTCCGTTGTCACTTCGTCGGGGATCATTGAACTGCCCATCGCCGCTACCTTGCGAGCCCCATTGCGTGAGCATAGGTGCCCGTGCCGGTGAACTTCTGGATGCGGTTGTTGAAGTAGTCCGCGACGTAAACATTGCCGTTCGCGTCCGTCGCCACGCCGGTGGGACCATTGAACTGCCCGTTGCCGCTGCCGTACCCGCCCCACTGGGTCAAGTAGGTGCCCGTGGCGCTGAACTTCTGGATGCGGTGGGCAGCGTCCGCGACGTAGACGTCGCCGTTGCCGTTCGTCGCCACGTCGAAGGGGTACACGAACTGCCCGTCGCCGTAGCCGCTCGAGCCCCACTGGGTGAGGTATGTGCCCGTGCCGGTGAACTTCTGGATGCGGGCGTTGGCGGCGTCCGCGACGTAGACGTCGCCGGCGGCGTCCGTCGCCACTCCGGCGGGCTCGCGGAACTGCCCGTCGCCGCTGCCGAGAGAGCCCCACTGGGTGAGGTAGACGAGAGGTTGTGCAGCGACGGTCGCGGGAGGGATGAATGCGAAGCCGAGGAAGGCGAGCATGATCCCGAAGCGCCAATGCGAAGATCTCATGAGCCATCTCCCTTCTGGGTGGTCGTCGTGACCTGGGTGGTCGTCGCGATTGCGCAGACCCCATGGCAAGACGCGATCGCGAAAAACGACTCCGTCACAGGGAAACGGCATAGAGCAGCCTGTCGCGCGAGATCTTCATGCTACCACCGGGATCCCGGCGAGGTTCGTGAACAGTTCAGTGGATCCCGGACGGTCGCGAGTCGCCTCTCCCGAGCGCCACCGGACTCGCAATCGGCAGACACGCTCCGAGATCTCGGAGGCCGGGCTCACGTATCGAGTCCTCTCCGTTCCTGGCGCGACCCGTGTGGGTCATCTCCGAAGTCGCGAAGCCGGTGTGGATGAAGTCGATGACCGCGCTGACGTGGCGATGGTTGCGCGACTCGATCTCGAGGCATGGCGGATGCAATCCGGAAGTGTCACGACCGCGACTCGCCGTGACCGCTTCGAGTCGCCGTGGTCGTGCCACCGCAATCGGAGGAGACCATGGGCCGCGCGCTTCCCAACCACATCCGCATCCTTGTTCATCGCATTCGGGAACATTCAAGGCGACATGTCGGACCATTGATCCGTCTCGTCCGAGTCGGCTGCGCGATCTTCGCCGGACTGTTCGCGATCGTCATGGGCGGTTGCGGCGCGGAGTTCGGTGGGGGTGTGGGGCTCGTCGACTTCCCGCCCAATGTTCAGATGGAACGTTGGGAATCGATCGGTCCGGGTTCGTGCAAGGGCTGGCTCACGAACAACGGCAGCCATACGGCGCGGGACGTGCGCGTGTCCTTCCGGGTACAGGACCGCGCGAGGAGACACGGCGCTGATCCTGGTGCCGACCTCCACCCGCATCGATCCCTACGCCCACATCGCGGTCTTCGCCCCACCCAAATCACTAACGGAGAGTTGCGCTTCCCAGGGCTGGGTAACATCACCTGGGCGGGTGGCAGCTCATTCATACCTGGAGACCCAGCCCCGTTCCTCCACAACGTCGGGTTCTCGTGCCTGCTGATTCCGGATTCCGCGCGGGTGCAGGTGCAAAACGAACAGGGCCTGGCGTACCACGTGGTCTTGAGCGTCGAGACCGAAATGGGTGTGACTCAGGTCCCGCTGCTACAGAACACGCTCGGCCGGCTGTGGGCGAGGCCCGCAATTGCCCTCCGAACTACGCCTCGGGCTGCGAAGGCTGGGAGTGTTCCACGTGGGCGTGCGAGACTCCGCGGGCATCAAGCTCCTGCCCAAGTTCGTCAGCGTCCGCTGGGAGAACTACGCCGGCGTGGCCGACAGCCTGCTCCCGCCTTACGGATGGCCCTACGAATTCGGAGAGTACGGAGTCTCTGCTTGTTCACCATGACGCAAACGGAGTTCCCTTCGAACGGCATGTCGCGCAGCAGCTCCTCGGACAGTGCCGCACATTTCCAACGCGCTCGACAGCCTCTTAACCGTAGGGCATCCTCGAAAGCGTCGAAGTCACTCTGCGGGCAAGGCCGCGCCGCGACGCGCTCCCGTCGCGAGTGAGCGTCCCGCACACCTCCGCCTGCCGGCAGTGGAGGCCCAGGTGCGATGGCAGTCCAAACGCGGAGCGCGGTTCTGGGAGGCCTCCACCGCACGGTCGAGAGCCATGTTCGGGTGCGCCGTGTTCTTCACCGCCAGCGCCCTCGGCGTCTTGATCGACGTCCCGCGGCCAGCCCACACGCCGTTGTGGAGTTTCGCGATCTCCGTCGTGCTGATTGGGGCGATCGGGGTCGCGTACGCCTTTGCGGCCCTGTGGGACCTACGCCTGATTCCCGTGGCCATAGGACTCCACATCGGGCTCTCCACGTTCGCGGAATGGGCGACCGCGGCGTCACGCGTGACGGTGCTGGCCCCAGCGGAGCAGCACGCACGCCTGGTCACGGATGCGATCGCCTGTTTCGTGTGCGTCGTCTTCGGTTACACCTTCTTCCTGCGTTTCATACACACCATGGCGCGCGGCCACAGCCGATTGCAGACCGAAGTGAGGCTGGCGAAGGGAATCCACGATGCGCTCGTGCCTACCGTGTCCGGTCGGTCGGGCCATGCCGATTACTACGGCCGATCTCTCGCGAGTGGCGCGATGGGGGCGACCTCGTCGACGTGTTCGAGGGTCCGGATGGCACCACGTTCTACCTGGTCGACGTCTCCGGCCACGGAGTCGGCGCGGCGGTCCTGATGGCGATGCTCAAGAGCGCGGCACTGAGCCGCCCTCGCCGGCGGCGCCACGCTGCCCGCGCTGCTGAACGGCCTCAGCCGAACCGTCCATGACCTCGACAGGCCGGGGACCTTCGCGACCTGCGCCTGCCTCCACGTGAGTCGCTTGGGTCAAGCTCGCTACGCGCTCGCGGGCCACCTTCCGATCCTGCGGCGCAGCGCCAGCTCCGGAGCCGTGTCGGAGCTCCCGGTCGGCGGTCCGCTGTTGGGAATTGAAGCGCGCGGGCAGTACGAGTCCATGGTCGTCGAAGCAGACCCGGGCGACCTGTTCGTTCTGCTCTCCGATGGACTGACGGAAATCTTTCAGCGCGACGGTCGCGAGTTCGGCATGGACGGAATCAGGGCTGCGGCGTTCGGGGACGGCGCGGCCGAGCCGAAGGAATTGGCGGAGAGAGTCATCGCCAAGGCCGCGCAATACGGCCAACAGGTGGACGATCAGACAGTGCTGTTCGTCCGAATCACTGCATAGCCATCGTCCGGCCAGGGATGGTCAACGTCGAGAGCGAGCGGCTGCGGACAGTATCGAAGCGAAGAACAGCGCGATCGTGAGGATGAAGAGGATCGCGAAATTGGGGGCGCGCACCAGCGGCGCGTGATCAGGTGCCCACGGCGCCACGAACACGGTGATGATGCTGCCGCCGGTCCGCCGCGCACGGCCCGCGTGTACTTGGCCCTCCACTCCTCGAACGGGTGGCGCGAGATCGTCGAGCCCAGGTACGCCGTGCCGTTCACTTCGTAGCGATAGTTGACGAGCGGGAACCTCACCTTGTGACGCAGGCCTGTGCCGATGGAGTTCCTGCTGCGCGGCTCCTGGATCAAGCGCGTGTCGTATCTCGAGCGTCACCACTTGGCCGCGCACCGGCTGGTAGAGCAGCGGCTCCATCTCCCACGCGAACCCCGCCAGGATCCCGAGCTGCACGATGACGAGTACGGGTGCTGCCCATACACTCCGTCGCCGGATCGGACGAGAACCGGCTGGCGAGCCATCGTGTGCCGCGATCGAGGAGTCCAAGGCCATCACACCGGCTTATCGGCCCGGGGTGGCGCGCGCTTGATTCGGCTGGACCAGCCAACGCCGGAGTTGAGATTCTCTTGAGCGTTCGTCTCGGAAGCGACACGTCGTCTGGCATGTGAAGGTCATCATGAGCTGCGTGAGATTCGCTTGGCCGATGTTGATGGCGTCAATGTTCGTAGCTGCCGCGGACGCCCGCGCTGCCGGTTGGGTTCCCCGCCCGGGCATCGAGGTGTCGGGCCTTTACGGCACCGTGTCGAGAGACCCCGAAGGCTCCGGTCCCGACGTGCTCGGTGGCGCCTTTGGCGGTGGCTGGTCCGCGGGCGCCACCGCCGAGTGGGATGATTGCGCCGAGTTGGGCAGGTCGTGAGCGGGCTGCGCTACGTCGAGGCGGGCCAGAGCGAGACGTTCACCATCACGGGGTCAGGTACAGGAGGGACGTTCACGGTGCGCGGCGACCTGCACGACACGTGGCACTGGCTCGCCGTGCCGTTGCGCGCCAGGTCACGCCGTGGGCGTTTCCCCTCTCGTTGGAGGCGGGCCGGAGGTTCAGGTGCTCCTGGTCGCGAAGTCGCATCAGGATCTCGACGATGGCGCGCAAGCCCTGCGTGCCACCGGCGGCGCTTCGCCTATGTTCCGCTCGGCCCCGACCGCGAACATCGCTCGAGGAGGTGGGCACGTTCGGCGGTGACCGCGATGTCACCGACCTCTACAACCCGGTGAACTTCGTCCTCGGCGGCGGCGTGAGCTTCGCGTGGCCGGCGCGCCCGGGCTGCATGGTCGCCCACGCTCGATGCGGATTCGGGCTGAATGACTTGATGAAGTCCGACGCCATCGTGAGCCACACGCAGATGGTGGAGGTTTCGGCGCCGGCTGGCAGTGGTAGTCAGAATGAATCGAATCGCTTGGCCTCTGAATGACCTCCACCGCCGCACGATCTTGTTCGCCGCAGGCGCCATCATCTGCTCCGCCGGCCCGTCCGGAGCGCAGGCACCGCGCGCTTGCTTCCAGGTTGACTCCCGAGAGGTTGGGGCGCAGCTCGCCGAGCGATTCGCGACAACAACTGCTTCGCACATCTGATGGAGCACTCGGTGGGGCAGGGTGCTAGACTTCGTTTCTCCAGTTGGCGCGTCTACCCGTGGGCTTGCGGTGCGCTTGGTGTGTCGTCGCTCATTCGCACTTCGCCGCGTGTGGTGCCCAGCGGAGTGCAGAGCGAACCGTACGGCGACCATTCTCCGTCCACCCAAGGAGGTTCTGCGCAATGAGCACCCGCACATTGCTGTCCCTGGCCCCGTGCTCACCTCTGATCGCGGGGCTCTGGCGGTCGGGATCGACTTCCGTCAGGCCGAGAGCAGTGCCTTGTCGGTTTCGGGCCGGCCCCACGCGGTGACGCCCGTTTTCATCCGCGCTTGGGGTGTGCAGGGCTCGGGTCCGGGTGAGTTCTTTCAACCATTCGGGACCGCCACCGACTCCCAAGGCGACATATGTGGCAGATCGTCTCAATGACCGCATCCAGAAATTCACGTCCGAGGGAGCGTTCGTAGCAACTTGGGGATCATCCGGCCCGAGGACGGGCGGTTCAATAGTCCTACTCGCGTGGCCGTCGACGCCCGCGACATGGTCTACGTTGTTGACATCTTCAACCATCGCATCCAGAAGTTCACGACCGATGGAGTGTTTATCTCCGCGGGGTTCGTTCGATCGGCGGACGGAGAGTTGACGTTTCCATTTGATGTTGCTATCAGCCCCAGAGGGGACGTCTATGTGACCGATCAGTTCAACCATCGGATTCAGGCCTTCTCCAGTGAAGGCACGTTTCGCTTAAATGGGGCTCGCTCGGCAGTGGTCTGGGAGAGTTTTACTACCCGAAGGGTATTACACGATCGCAGCGGCGATGTCTATGTCTCCGAGATCGGCACTCACCGCGTGCAGAAGTTTACAAAGGACGGGCACTTCTACTGCGTGGGATCGCCTGGTAGTCGTGAGGGTGAGTTTGGTCAACCCCATGGTCTCGCTGTCGATCATCGAGGCAGAGTGTACGTGGCCGATCAATGGAACAACCGGATCCAAGTGTTTGCAACGGATGGCGCGTTCCTGACGATGTGGGAGGCTTTGCCTACCCGTTCGATGTTGCCGTGGACACCCTGAGCTGATCTACATCGCTGATACCGACGGTGAAAGAATTCAGGAATTCCAACTTATCCGCTGCGCCTGCGCGCGGAAGACAACAAACGGCAGAGTCGAGCGATGATCACTTGAGCGCGAGCGATGTCTTAAGTGAGGCGGCGACGTCAGGAGAATATGACCCTGTGTATGGTGCAGTCGCGCCCCGAGTGGCCGGTATGGAAGAGTTAAGGCGCGTCGATCACCGCCGCGACGCCGGAGTTGCACGCGCAGGGACGGCAGCCGGTCAGACCGATTGGTGCAGATGAAGGTCGCGGAGGATGGCAACCGGCATTCCGACGCGTGATACCCAATCCAACGCGCGGGCCCGCATCGATCGAACCTCGTTGTTGAGCAGCCAGGCCCCGCATCGGTGAAGGTGTACGACCTGATGGGACATTGCGTGGCGACCATCCAAGAAGGGTTTCTGGGGAGCGGCATTCACGTGTTGTACTGGAATGGTCTCCAAGCTGAAGGGACCGAAGCGCCGCCTGGGATGTATCTGTTCTATGCAAAGATCGCTGGGGCGCGAGCCATGACAAGGATTGTGAGACTGCGCTAACAGCGCTGTTCAGATTCAGACCCTCCACCATTTGATCTGCCGACCTTTGTGTCCGGAGGTTCAGGCGCTCGTGGTCGCGAAGTCGCATCAGGAGTTCGAATACGTCTGGCAAGCAACGAGGAGGAACGCTGCCGCGGAATCGCGAAAGCGACGTGCTGGGTGACGACTTTCACGGGAGGACTCGTTCTCGATCGAGGGTGTGCACCACTCGCTCGCGCTACTCGACTTCATCCTGATCACGCGTCTGGTCGATGGGTGTTCGGCCTCGATGGGCGACTAAGGGAGCAGAGGAGCCGGGAGGTCGGAGCAGGGCGCCGACAGCTCGGTCGGATGATAGGAGCCTAGCGAAGGCGCACCAGGTCGATGGTCTCTCTCCAGGCGGCCCGCACTCAGGCGCACGAAGTAGCGTCCCGGGGCAGCGGCGACGTCCAGCCCTCATCGAGGCCGTTCCATTCCGATCTCGTGCGTTCCGGGTCGAATGCACCCCGTGCGAGCGTGCGGACGATTCGACCCAACGCATCGAACACCCGAAGCTCTACGTCGAGCCGCGGTCGGAAGCGTGAAGGTCACGCGGGTCTTCCCACGGAAGGGATTGGGGACGGCGGCGGGAGCGCTAGCCGAAGCTCGCCGCTACCGATCGGCGCACCGACCGTGGGCGCGCTTCCCACCGGAGTCTCCATGACGGGATCGGATCTCTGCCGCCGTCAGCGCCCGGCTATAGAGCCGCAGGTCGTCGAGTGCGCCATCGTAGAACTGCTGGTACGCGCCATCGACGCCGAGTCGGAGGCTGCTTGCCGCGCGCCACGAGAGTCGCCGGGTCCGCGGTGGACAACCGCTCGACGCCGTCGAGATAGCCGTGCACGGTGTTCCCGTCGTAGGTGTAGGCGACGTGGGTCCACACGCCAGGGGGCGCACTCATGCGATAGGTCCGTGCAGACCCCCGGACGGGTCACCGAAGAAGAGGTCGACGGTCTTGTTGCCACTGTTCGAGTACTCGACTCCGTATTGATAGAACGGGCTCGGCATCGATGATCCGCTCCACGGCTTCAGCCGACGATCACATAGTCGACGCCACTGTTCGTGGACTGATGCGGGCCCAGAATGCGATCGTGAGGCCAGAGCCTCCGATGTCGAGCGACGCGCTGTTGGACACCTCGACGTAGTCCGCCTGACCGTCGAACGACACCGCGTTGCCGTGCTTGCCGGCGACGAACGTTGCGCCATGGAGGATCCCGGTGTTCCCGTGTTCCGAGGAATCGGCGGTCGCCGTTCCGTTCGACTCGTCGAAGGCGTACGCGGCGGCCAGGTGACCGTGGGGGCGGCGGTGTCGGATTCGTTCACCGTCACCGTCACCGACGCCCGGCGTGATTGCCGGCGAGATCGCGCGCCGTCGCTCGTACGACGTGCGGGCCGTTGCCGAAGTTCCTGGTGTTCCACGGCACCGTGTAGGAGCCGACATCTCCTGGGGCCGAGGCTCGCACCATCGACGTCGAACCGACTCCCACGACCCCGACGTTGTCGCTGGCCGTGGCCGTGACTGCAATCGAGTCCGAGACCGTAGCGCCAGCGCCCGGTGACGTCACCATGACGACGGAGCCACGGTCTCGGGCGGTTGGGTCTCGAGCACCAGCGCACCCAGCCACCATCTCCGTCGTGGTTGGCTCCGGGCGGAGCGAAACTCCGGGTGCCCGTATTGGGAAGCGGCGAACTCGGCCACGCTGAGGTAAGAGCCGTCGCTCGGGTCGAACCAGCGTGTGTACGCGGCGGCACTCAGCTTCGTCATGTCGACCGTGAACGTCCGTACGACCGGAGTGTAGGCCACCACCAGGTGGCTCGTCGGACGTACGAGCAGCCGTCAGGTAGTCGTTGTCCGCCACGTACCCGCTGCTCGAGAACGAGCCGTAGCCCGCGATGACGACGGCGTGACTCGTGCCGGGAACCAGGTTGTACCAGGCTCGAGCCTCGAAGAAGCTCTTGAGGATCCCGATCTGGAACGCCCGGGTGTCAAGGTGGCTCTGCCAGCCGGCGACGAACGGCCATACATAGCCGTTGCCGTAGAGCTGCTCCGGTCGCTCCGCTGGTCATGGTCCAGTACTCTGCTTGCGCAGAATCGGCGCTGTCGTCAGCGTGGCCCTGAAGACTTTCGAATTCGTAGTTGGCTTCCAATCATGAAGGTCGGCGGGAACCTTTGACGCAGGTAGTCCTGCTGAAGCCGCGCGTAGGTGGGGGAAGTAGGTGTAGGTGGCGTTGGAGCCCCAGGATCGACGATCAGGTGGTGTCGTCGAGCGAGCTGCTCACCAGGTAATCCAGCTCGGTCGTGTGCAGGTGACGCGTGTCGTTGTCGCGGGATGCCCATGGCGACGGCGCGTGCCAACGGCGTCGTTCGCCTCGTCCCGCCAGCCCTGGAAGTCGTTCCCGCTCATCCACACGATGTTGTCGAAGCTCCGGTAGCGGTTGCCGAGATAGTAGCCGTAGTTCCGGCACTTGGTCGTGCCGTTGTCGAGCGCCGTCGTCAGCCAGCTTCCCGTCTCGAGGGGATCCAGGAGGATCTGCAGGTCGTAACGCGCCGCCAGCGCGATCAGGCGATCGACAGGGGGCGAAGAACGCCTCGTTGGGTAAGCTTCCAAATCGTAGGAGCTCGTCGAGGGGATCGTGCCCGTGAAGGGGAGGATTCTCATCGAACGTCGCACCCGTCGGCGCGCCCGCCGTGTAGGTGGCAATGGCAGGAGGTTGACCCAGCAGCGCTGAACCCATGCGCGCTCCGGTTCGCGAAGCACATCTCGGCGTCCGCTTCGGTGACGTTGACCGTCAGCGCCTGGGGCGGCGTCGCCGGTGATCAGATAGGGCACCTGGTTCTGATCGAGCATGAAGCGGCCGTTGGCGCTGGCGTGCAGCGGTAGGACGTGGCGCCCGCGCTGGCCGGCGGCAAGCGAGGCCGCTGGCGACGAACATGACCGCGATCCACCGCGGCAAAGAGCGCCATGGTAGTGATGGCCGCACTGAGGTAGTCCTCCACACCGGGATTCGGCGCGAATCCTCTCGCACCTCTTGGCGCAGAGTGTATTACACCTTCCGCCGGCACGAGCTGCGGGCCGCCGGGCGTTGCTACCCGCCCACCCGCTCATCGCTTGGGATCCGCCTTCGTGCGACGGAACCGCGAGAGCGTGCCGCAGCGGCCGTCGAAGAAGGCAGTCACTGGGAGGGAAGCCGCCAGTGCTTCATCTCGACACCGGGAACACGGGGTTCATGCTGCTCTGCAGCAGCCTGGTGATGCTCATGACGCCGGGCCTCGCGTTCTTCTACGGCGGCCTGGTGGGCCGGAAGAACGTGCTCGCGATCATGATCCAGAGCTTCGTCTCGCTGTGCTGGACCACGGTCGTCTGGTACGTGTGCGGCTACTCGCTGTGCTTCTCGGGCGGCGAGGGCGGCGTGATCGGGAACCTCGACATGGCGTTCCTGCGCGGCGTCGACCTCATGACGCCGTCGCCCAACGACAGCATTCCGCTGATCGTCCACGTCGCCTACCAGATGATGTTCGCGATCATCACCCCGGCGCTGATCACCGGCGCGTTCGCGAACCGGGTCACGTTCAAGGCGTACTTCATCTTCCTCACGCTGTGGCTGCTGCTGGTCTACTTCCCGTTCGTGCACATGATCTGGGGCAACGGCCTGCTGCGCGCAGTGGGGGTGCTCGACTACGCGGGCGGCATCGTGGTGCACAACACCGCCGGCATCGCGGCCCTCGCCTCGGTGCATCTACGTGGGGCGCCGGCGCGTGCAGGACACCGGGCCGCACAGCATTCCGCTGGTCGCCCTGGGCACGGGCCTGCTGTGGTTCGGCTGGTACGGCTTCAACGCCGGCAGCGAGTTCCGCGTCGATGCGACCACCGCGGCCGCGTTCATCAACACCGACCTCGCGGCCTCGTTCGCGGGCGTCGCGTGGATGGTGGTGGAGTGGATGACCACGCGGAAGCCCAAGTTCCTCGGGCCTGCTGACCGGCTCGGTGGCGGGCCTCGCCACGCATCACGCCGGCCGCCGGCTACGTTTCGCCGCAGAGCGCGGTGCTGATCGGAATCGTCTCGGGCGTCGTCTGCTTCTACGCGGTGGCGCTCAAGAACCGGCTCCAGTGGGACGACGCGCTCGACGTGTGGGCGTCCACGGCGTCGGCGGTTTCATCGGCATCGTGCTGCTCGGCGTGTTCGCGACCAAGGCCTACAATCCCGCCGGCGCGGACGGCTTGCTGGCCGGGAACCCGACGTTCTTCGTCCGCCAGTGCGTCGCGGTCGCTGGGCTCGTCGGTGTGGGCGTTCGTCGTTCACGCTCGGGATGCTGTGGCTGATCGACCGGGTGACGCCGGTGCGGGTCGAGGAGGCGCACGAGCGAGATGGGTCTCGATGCGGCGCTGCACGGCGAGCAGGCGTACGTCGAGATGGTCTGATCGCATGGCCGCGCCCGCACTGCGAGCCGATGGCTCGTGGTGGCTGTTCTGGCCGGGACGTGCGCAGGCGCGCCCCGGCGAAGCGCCGCCGATGGGCGGCCGCCGCGGCCGGTGACTCGGCCGCGGCCGGTGCGAGCACCCGCCTGGCTTGGCGAGGTGTCGCTGAATGGCTTCTCGTCCTCGAGCTACTCCTACAACTCCAACCGCCCGCCGTCGGGCACCAACCAGTTCCGGGTGTTCGACGTCGACGACAACACCGTTCAAGCTCGACGTGTTCGAGCTGGTCGCGCAGAAGCCGGTCGCGAAGCCGCGCGACTCCGGCGTTTCGCGTCGATCGTCACGTTCGGCAGCTCGATCCCGCACGTGACCGCCTCGGCGGGCTTGTTCCGCGACGACATCCGGCACAGGCGGAGGACATCGACGTCCAGCAGGCGTTCGCGAGCTGGATCGCGCCGGTGGGGTCCGGGCTTCGGCTCGATTTCGGCAAGTTCGTCACCCATTTCGGCTACGAGGTGATCCAGGGCTACGACGGCTGGAACGACAACGCGACCCGCTCGCAGCTGTTCGGCTTCGCGATTCCCGTTCACGCACGTCGGCGTGCGCGCCTCGTACGCCGCTCTCGCCGCGCGCCACCGTCATGGCGATGGTCGTGAACGGCTGGGACGTGGCGCGTGACAACAACCGCTCGAAGTCGGTGGGCGCACAGCTCGCGCTGACGCCCGCCGCCGGCGATCTCGGTCCACCTCAACGGCATGTGGGGCCGGAGCGACCCGGCAACGACGACGGACTCGCGCACGCATGCTCGACGTGGTCGGCGACCTTCAAGGCGGGCAGCCGGCTCGACGCTGGGCGCCAACGGCGACTGGGGCACCGAGCAGAACGCGGTCGCCGACCCGGGGCGGACGCGCGGTCTGGAGCGGGGTCGCCGGATACGTGCGCCTCAGCGTCACCCCGTCTATTCGCCCTGATCGCTGCGCGGGCGAGATCCTTCGACGACCGCGACGGCGTCCGCACCGGAGCCGCCCAGACGCTCACGCGAGTTCACGCTCACCCCGGAGCTGCGCCTGACGGAGCATCTCGCTCGTTCGCGGGGATGCCCGCCTGGATCGTTCGAACCATCATGTATTCGAGAAGGATCAGGGGTCTGTCGCAGACCCAACCCAGCGTCCTCCCCTGGACGTCATCTGTGCTTTCTAACCCGCTTCCGACGAGAACGAACGAATGGTAAGCTGGTGATTTCCCGAGAAAGTTCGTCTCGCTGGACGGCGTGATTCAGGCGCCGGGGGGGCGAGGACGAGGACCGAGACGGAGGCTTCGCGCACGGCGGATGGACTTCTGCCTTACTGGCATGACGCGATCGGCGCGACCTTCCTGCCGGCTCATGCAGGACGTCGATGCCCTGCTCCTCTGGACGACGCAACACGTACGTCACCCACGCCCAAGCCTTCGAGCCCATGTCGGGGATCCGTTCGGGGATGTCAGCGAACGCGCCCGGAGAAGTACGTCGTCTCAAAACCCTCGAGAAGCCGATCTGGCGTAACACGACCATCATTCGTGGCGACGTGGTCGAGGCCGTCCGCGCCATCAAAGAAGCCAAGCCCGGCAAGACGATCATGACCGATGGCAGCAGCCAGCTCGTGCACACGCTGCTGGCGCATGACTTGGTCGACGAGATACATATGCTGCTCTATCCGCTCGCGCTGGGTGGCGGCAAACGCTTGTTCCCCGAGGCTCGCTCGCTCGGTTCACCTTGAAGGAAGCCCAGCCCTATCCGAGCGGCGTCGTTGGTCTGCACTATGCCGCGCGCGGCACCGTGAATGGGTCGTGAAGGAGCAGAGTCCGCGCTTCGGCGGGAGCCGACGCCCTGGCTGGAAGGCCTTCCTCCGCAACTAGCGGGGCGGATGCCTCAGGGACCAGACCATCTCGACCAGGGCCACGGGATAGGTCATGGCCAATCGCCAACCTCTGAAGGGGTCAGGCTGTGTCCCGTGCGTTCGAGCACATGCCGCACGACGGCGGAGTGGTTCACCACGCCCGGAATCTCATAGGGACTGCGGCCCGGCGGGACGTTGCTCGATCGATCGGGCGAGATCCACCTCCGGAGTAGTGGCGACTTCCGTTCTCGCGCGGAGTCCGCATGGACGGGCGCGGGCCCGGGAGCACGAAGGAAACCTCGCGGCGTCGCCTCTGGTAGAGCGACTCCGCGACGTACACGTCGCGCACGATCTGCCGGCAGGGCGTGTGCAGCACGTATCCCCGCAGGGTCTGGATCTGGGTTTCAGGCTCGAGCGGCCAGGCGTTGCGGATGTGCAATACGTAACTGAACGAAGTACAC
>ERZ1370068.4627-contig-3688_pt1 | contig 31294 bp, 51 predicted proteins | sample MGYA00561227_ERZ1370068 | MGnify/ENA primary metagenome ERZ1370068 (study PRJEB38410, sample SAMEA6850437) | metagenome | study: Metagenomic assessment of the ecological functions of the soil: analysis of the soil microbiota associated with the...
CCGCTACGGCCAGCTAGAATGCGCCCTGCAGCACCGCCAGTCCACGCTGGACGACCGAGGCAACCCACCCACGGCGACTCAGGTCAAGTTTGACGCCTCGAATGAGGCACGGTTGGCTCAAAACTCAATCCTCGCGGTATTACAACCAGGAAGACGCCTTGCTCGCTGAGATGTTTCGCCGTGCTGCATGTGATTCAGGGCAAGCGCAAGGTGGGTTACAACTGGCAACGCTGCAAAGAGTTCATCGACCGCTGTGTTGCCGACGGCGTGCCTCTGGAATGCCTCTGACCCGGGCACATCGAATCGGTGCGAGCCACAAGGTCATCGGCCAAGGCAGCGAGTTTAATCGCCAGCAGAGCGTGGATTTCCTCTTTGGCACGGTGCTCCCCATGCTCAACGAGGAGGGTCGCGCACGACTCATTCAGGATGTCATTGCGGCCCACGCGGGACAGGTCGCGGTGCAGAGGTATGCGCCGGATGAGGAAGCACACGTTGCCGTCCAACGCCGTGGCGTGGGCAATGCAACAGGTGAGCCAGATGAAAACGGGAATGGCCGCTGTCAGCAGCGGACATGAATCCTGCGATCTTCGCTGGAATTTACGTCGATGCCGCGATGCAATCCATCAAGAGCCTCGACCAAGGAGCGCAGCCCTGCGGAGGTGCTGTCGCTCCTCGAACTGTGCGGCCCGCCATCATCGCTCAAAACAACCGAATGCGCCAAGACCCGTCGCGCAAACAACTGGTCAAAGCCATTGACGGCAAGGTGAAGGAGATTGGCAATGTGGCGAATAAATTGCAGGAGCACCTCCAGAATCAGCAAAGAGGAACGAGGCCGCGATGCAACAGCAGTTCGACAAGCAACAGGCTGAACTCCAGTTGGAGAAGCAGAAGCAAGACGCGAAGCTCCAGATGTCACAGGAAAAAGCGCAGTTCCAGATGCGGACGAAGGGGATGGCTGCGGAGCAGGTAAGGCTATGGTTTTGGTAGATGCCGCAAGTGCTCAGGACATCCGAAACAAACACGCTCTGCACAACTGCTGCACCTAGCTACACAGATTTGAGCAGCACAGAGCAGATTTGGAGACTCAGAAGAATGGGTCTTTTAATCAGAATAGAGCGCCAATAAAGGCGTTTGACTCTAAATGCTCGCGTCAATACAATAATTGGCGCATGGGAGCCACTCAGCATACTCCTTTCCCTCTAAACAGTAAAAATCGCTGAGCAAACTCGCTCCAGTCCACCGCCAATCAACTTCACGAGAGGCGTCTCGTATATCTGTGTTTGCGACTGTGGAAAACTACCCCTTGCAAGAGCATCAGAACTCAGACAAAAAAGGAACACAAGATCGTCATGCGGCTGCATCCCGAAAAGAGTTCAGCGAATCACTGATTTATAGTGATGATGAAGTGCGGAGAGGCTGAAAACAAACATCACAAAAACTAAATCGGGTTGCTGGGAATGGGCAAGTTCATGTCAGGGAGACGGCTGCGTTGAAATGTCCGACTTAGAAATAAGCAATGGCTCGCTCACCGGGCCGCGTGGGAGCTTTGTTGGCCCGATTCCTGACGGCCTGAAGGTTTACTACATCACTGTGACAATCCTCTCCGTGTGTAGAACGTGAAGCATCTTTCTTCATCGGAACCTTCAAGATGACAACGTGAAAGATCTGCGTCAATAAGGGAGACTCCGACACGGAGATTCTAGAGGAGAAAACAACGGAATGTCTAAGCTAACGGCGGCCTATCAAGGTTCTGGAGATTTAGAGCAATGGGCCGAAAAAGGAATATCCAGGATTTGTAATTGCACAACAATTCCGGAATTCATTTTCAGTTATGTAAATACGATTGCATCCAAAAAAGTTTGGAAGAATAATCTAAACTGGCCTCACCCGTTTCAAAACCTCCCAATGCGGAAAACACCCAATGGCTGAGTCTCGCATCAGTCAATCCCAAATGCCAGCTGTCCAAACGCGGCTTTCTTTAAGAGCTGCACCTCCGGCGAAGACTACCGCTGGTTTGCCAGGGGCTCCAGCGGTCACGCCCGGGCTTCCAGTCAGGGGCTCGGACTCTGGAGTGCATTGCAGCACTCGGAACGGCGGTTTGGTTCAAAACAGAGTAGCAGCCTGTGTAATCGCCTTTTGTCCCCACCGCTTGTCGACGAACTGTGAAAAACTATCACATCCGGCTCGAGACAAACAAGGCGAGCGTTCCTCCGTTTCCCATGTTTCATTTACATCCCCAGCTGGGTAATCACCGAATCTTAACCTATTTCGCGCTGTTCTTGTCGTGAGAGCCTTCACGACGGTGGGTGTGCGTTTTGTAGAAAGCAGGTAAACTCGCCATCGCAGAAACAGCCTAATAATCAATTTTTTTCAGCCCTCTTGGCTGTAAGATTTTTTCGTTAAACTATATTGATGTCCCATCGGTCAAGACTTCCAATTTAAGTTGCCACCCTCGTTGCCCGGCTTGAACTTAAACAGGGGGATTGGTGATGCCTGACCACATACCGTGTTCGCGACTGGTGGCGCAGCAACCGATATAAACGTGACCATCGATATGGTGCGAGGGTCTTCAAATGATTGTTGGTCTCAAGCTCGAACGGCTTAAGCGTGGAACCACTTGCTCTCGACCTGGGGTCATGGAAAATCCCATGAAGCTAAACTCCTCTGTGCCCTGCAACATGAACCTTCGTGCTCACGAAATGGACATCTGGCATCCAACCATGCTCCCGGAGAGCGACGTAGCTTGGATTGAAGGCGAGTCCACAACCCAGTTTTGCACGGAAACCAAAGTCCGTGCATTTAACATCCCAGCCTCGCAACCAGCAAAACGCTAGATGGGGCCCAGTTGCTCGGTATGCGATGAACTGGCTTCGAGGACGCAGTGGCGGTGGGAAATTGAGGTCATCTGAATTCAATTTCAAAGCAATTCGAGCTTCACCTTTCATCAACCATTCTGCTACCGAGTCTACCGCACATTGCCTCCTGTAAATGCAACACGCTGCTTTTCCATGTAACGCGCTGCTACCGCTTGCAAGGTTCTCCCGTCTCGTCCAACCCGATTTTATACAAACAGGCGGCAAATGGTGAGAGAGCCAAAAAGCAGAATGCCCTTACTCTCTTGCAGTGGCGAAATTCCACTGGCTATGCCATTTATTCGGCTTCTGGGTTATCATCGCAACCGCCCCAGCACTCCCAATCATCCTGCGGTTCATTCGGAATGTTGCGAAGTGCTTCAGCACCACGTCGTAGAAGCTTCCTGAGAATCCAGTGCAGATTCGTGCGATCCACTCCACAGCCTCGCGGCACTGCCGTGAATTGCCCGGTCACACACCCCAGTTAGTCGCCATCCATGCACTGCTGCAACCCCCAACCTCACATGGACTGCAATACCGCTGCAGCATCCCTGAGCGGGCCCGCGGGCATCGTGCTCCGTCTTATGTGTGAAGCACCCCCTGATCTCCAAACGCGCTTGGGTCGAATGGGCATCACCGCTGGTCATGGCGGCTTTCACCGCTGCACAATGTTTTGTGTCATGGCCGAAAGTTTGAAAACGTAGCCCCCTGAATCCTCCAAGAATAGCGCCGTGGTTCACAGCCTGTGCCACCACAGAGAGGACTCCTGAGTCCCAAAAGTGCTTGGCGGATTCGTCTGGAGAATACAGGGTCAATGGCAAATAAGACTGCCGTGCCCTCTGGGTTCTTTCATGGCGCAGGGCCGTGGGGATACCGATCTCCCGCGTAACTCCCTATCTCGACGACGAGCTCAGGGCGTGTGGCGAGTGACTGAAGCTGGCGAGGGCTGCGGCCCTACTCCACGGGGGATCATTGTCCAGCCGTTTGCTTTGGGCACTGAAGTGCTGGATGGCCTTGGAGGCAGGGCGGTGGAGTTCGGCTGCTACTGATTATCGATAATCCAGCCCACGGCAAGCTCCGGCGGCTGGAACCCCACAACCGCGCAAGCTGATAACGGAACTCATTAGTCTCTCGTCGGGTGTCACGCCTCGATCGTGTTCATACCTCACAACGCCAGCAAGATAGCGAACCGCCACCGGCCAATCCGGCGCCAGCCTGCGTACAAGACCGATGTGGCGTAATCTCAAAGATTGAAGGAATGCGAACCAGCTCCAGAGCTCCATTACGGCAAAACCGTTACCGAGCGTGGACAGCGGAATTGCGCATTATGAACCTAAGAAATATCAGTGAGTGGGATTGTGGCCTTGCTAGCGTCTTTTTTCCGATAACGAGACGTTTGGATTCGCGCTGGAGTCGGGTCTGTCATCGAACAGAGGTAGCCGTTGGTTCCGCCATTGAGATCGCTGGCAACTTCCTTCGCCGCTGATGCCACAGCAACCGTGGCGAGGAGGCAATGTAGCGGTGCGCCCGGGCAAAACGAGCCAAACAGATTGTCAATCGCGCCAGGATGCTTGTCCAAGTCAGGCCCGACCATTTCAGTGAATTTCCGCGCAAAGTCCCGCGTGATGCCGTAGCTGCTCGTGGTTTGCATGAAGCCTACGCGCAGGAGGGGCGGCTGTTCACGCGCTCAATGGGAGGCTCGCCAGTAGCCGCCACCCGGGGTAGAGCACGTCGTAGTCGTCTGGAATGTGAGGGCACAGGTTGAAAAACCGTTCATTCAAAGTCGCGCCTTCGATGCTCTTGAAAATATCCATGACTTTGCAATCGGGGTAGGTGAAGCTGGAGTCCAGCAGGAGTTTTCGGTGATAAGGCTCACGTCGTCCTCCAAGACCAAAGACGCGCTCATGGGGCCATTGGCTATGGTTTTGATAAGCTCGCGGTGGCTTCGCATGTCAACCCGAATTTCCACACACCGGGTGGTCAAGGCTTACCCACCGATGGATGAAATCGCCGGGCACGCCGAAATTGCGGTACGCTTCCTCCCGGAACTCCGCGAGACGGTCGAGGCGGCGTTTGAGGTTGATTACGAAGCGAGGCTTGGAAATGGGTTTGGAGGTTCATCGTAGTTTGTAATTCTCCCAAGTAAACAAGCTGTCCCACTCCTGCTCATGCGTCTGCGAAAGCCGCTCGCAGATTGATTTGTGACGCGCCTCCCACTCAGGGACGCACTTATGAAATTGAACTTGGATATTTTGCAAACTGCGTGTGCAGTCCTGAGTTAATCAGGATGTCGAGTATCTCGAATTCCGCGCCCCTCGCACATTGAGTTTGAGCACGTCAATCCTCCCCAGCACCTTCACCATAGGCACCGCCTTGAACCACGCTGACCTGCCGTGAAGCACCCTTGCTGAATTGACCCGTGGAATCACCCGAGACACGCCGATGCTTTGCACTGCGCCTCCTGCGCTCACAGCGGAGTTAATGAGCATCACGTTGGGCAATCCCATGCAATTGCAAACTGCCTCCGAGAAGTGTTCCAAGGCTGGCTCGAAGGCGATGACGCTGACAGCCGTATTTTTTCACCGATCTTGCGTGACCACTCGCCCATGAAAGCGCCTACGTCAACGCAGAAGGCTTTGGGAGCCAAGCTGGTAGGAATAACGGTTATCTTCGTGGAAGTGTTTCATGGCAGTTCCACCAAAGCCTCGCAAATACTAAACCCAGAAGCTCCAGTGTTGGATTCGTGAAGCTTGCGTGTGGATTTAATTGTCCCGCCCAACTCTTGATTACTGCCTCCAAGGCTTTCTTTTCGTTCTCCGTTGCAACGGAGGTGTCGTGCCCGTAGCGGTGTTGATATTGGTATGGTTCAATCCAGTGCATAATTCATTCTGGTAAATGTAAATCGGTCAGGAAAGGAAGGTCGGTGCGGAAGGCAGGCCAGTTGCCTTCGGTAAACAGCACATGGTTTTCTTTGCCGCCCTCGCAGCCGGTCATAACTGGGGCATACACCTTAGCGTGACTAAGGGTTGCAGCCCACCAAGAGTAGGTGCTGTTACCGCGAAACAGAATTGCGGCTTTGGAGAGCATGTAAAAGTCAACAATGTCCTTAAGCTCGCCACTCCAACGCGGATATGGACTGGATTCATCCGAAATCATCGTTGGCAATTCCACATTAAAATGCGCAGCGGCTTTGGGGTATGATATTTCTGACACCACAGGGTAGCCGTAGCCAGCATAATCGCCACACCGCCGATGCGCAGCGCAGAACGCAGGTTCGTAGTTACTGAGTTTGTTTTCAATCTCCTCACTGAATTTGAACCATCTTTTACAGTCGCGCCTTGTGTAGATTAAGCACTTCTGTTGTTGGCTGTAGCTGCGATAAAGCACGTCCTTACTGTCAGGCTGAATCGTGTTCTCACACAACTGAGGTTTGCCGGTGAAAAACTGCTCGTCAATGGGCGGGTCGTTCAGGCCGAAAACTTTCTGGCCAATCCAGGGGTCGCACTGGAATTCGAGGTCGTGTTGTTCTGCAAAGGCTTTGCAGAATGCTACGGTGAACATTTGATTCCCGAACCGCCCCATGAGTCTGCAACCTAGAATGCCTTTTGCTCATAAATTATCAAACCCCGCTATCGGCATCTGGTCAAACCAGTCAAACGGTGGCACTCCCCATGATGCGGAAACGGCTCACCCGCCTGAATCTTATCCCTCAACTCCCGCAAGTTAATGTGGCGATTGGCGCGAGGCTCTTTGGCGAAGACTCTCAGGGCATAGTGGCATTTGTCAGTTACGTCGTGAGGATGTTTTTCTTTGCTGCTGCGCTTAATCGGCGGCCCGCATTCTGAAGGCGTTCGATCTTGAGTAACCTTCATGCGCGGGTCGTCACTTAATCGTCTGCCCCATGTTGGAAAGCTGGCAACCCAAAATGCAGTCCTCGAAATGAGGTCGCGTTCAGCCGCTCGTCTGAGCCGTTGACTTCGCAACATCGTCTCCAGCGGCAACGCATACGTGCATCCGTAAAGCCAATTGCCTTGGCAGGGCATGGGCTGGTAACTGGCCAGCGGCTCACGATGGTCTTTCGCCGGAAGGACTACGCGGGTCTGTGCCGTCGTGCGTTCCCATGTCCAGAATAATGCCGTCCTCCACCTTCATGTTGTGACGCTTCTCGTAAGCGCCAGCGACGACGTAACCTTTGGCGTTCGGCTTGGCGCACTGATTCAAGCCAATGTGGGAGAGAGCACGCACCTGTCATCGCAGAAAGCGAGCATGGGATATTTTGCGAGGCAGACCACCGTGTTGATTGCACTTGGTTTAGTCCACCATTCATCGCGGGTCAGGCGGAATTGACCACCGTAAACGCAGGGTTTTGGTTCGGCGTGAACCAAGGTTATGCCTTGGAATTGATACCGCTCAATGCCTCTTAATTTCAGGTCGCAATTTATTACTTCAATACGGTCGCCGTCTTTTATTTGTGGCAACAGCGAAGCTAGCAGCCTACGCGCAATGTGGTTGCTCTTCGCTGTGATGAATCCGATGGAGAGGTTCACGTTAATTCTGCGCAGGCGCAGCCGTATCATTCTCCACAATCTCAATGCTCGCCGGGCTGAAAAAGTTCCGCACCATTTTGGTCATCATCTCCAGTGGATTGGATGATTGTTCCGGGTGCGTCTTTGACGATGAAGAAATCCACGCGCTCGCTGCCGGGATTTTGATTGAATCCCGTCGCCGCGAATTCGTGCATGTTTCCGCAACTGTCGCAGACCCGCCAGCGTTTGACTGGTGGCACTTCTTGTTTTTGACCAATGTTTTTGGGGAGGAGGAGTCCTGCCGGTTTGAGTTTTTCATATTATATTCCGACTGCGAGGTGTTTTCTTTTACCACTTTGATGATTTTCATTCCGCGAAACTTCGAGAGTGCCAATATCGTCAATCTCCACGCAGGACATCCGGGCATCTGGAAGTTTTGAAGCTCGTCGTATTCCGACGTATCCCAAATAACATAAAGTGGGAAGCAGCATGGTCTTCTTGTCAAAATCTGGAGGCTGCAGTCTTGTATCTTTCGTTTATCACGCCAGCGACATTCCCACAGCCAAAAAATAAAAGCAAGCAATAGTTGACAGAATCTTGTCACTATGGTTTAGTGGCGGGGAAATGAACGCAATTACTCCCGGACACAAATACGAACTGGCGATGTTTGAAAGCAAAACTTCCGTCCAGACAATCCAATTCATCGAAAAAGACACCGAAGCCTGACGGCGCGGCTGGCGAACTCATCACGGTCAACGACGGCACGACAAACGAGGAAGTGCTGAAAATGCTCATCGACCGGATGCAGTATCTATTCAACAAGTTCCCGAGCGACGAAACCTCCTGCTCAATCTCGCATCTCAAGGTGGCGCTTTACGCTCAACAATCCCGCACGCATGCAACGCCAGCAGCGCGGCGTCGAAGGCAAGGCACTGACATGAACGGCAAAACCGCAAAACTCATCAGAAAATACAGCCGCGTCTCAGGCGCGACAACTCGAAGCGTCAAGCGGGGTTGGAACAAGACGCCTGCTCCGGGGCGTGGTGGAATCAGGAACATGATGAAGCAGGAGGTGGGGTGAACTACTACCTCTTTATTCTAATCGCATCCTTCCTCGTCGCGGCTGGCGCTGCATGGTGCTTCTGGCCGCGCAAGGACGAGGAGGGCAGCAGCAACCCGGAGGATTGGAGATGATGATTGTGATTTTAGCGATTGGTGCGGCCCTTATTGGGACAATGCTCAGGGCGGCTGGAGAGGCGGGGATGTGGTGATTACAGACGAGGAACGCAGGCGTTGCGAGGAGTTAGACCGGAGGGAATTGAGGGACAGGTTTGCCGCTGCGGCTTTGACGGGGATTATAGCTGCAATTTCCAACGCTTATGGGTACGAGACTAACATAGAGGAGCGTGTGACCTGCGCTTACAAATACGCCGACGCCGCGATTAAAGAGAGGGAGAAATGAACCTCAAATTCTGGCAACCCAAACGCAAACTCGAAGTCATTCGAGTCAATACGACCGATCTTCGGCTACGCGCTTGGAGGTCGGACGAGCATCTCCTGAGTGCCGCCAAGACGCTGCAAGGGAATCATACCTACGCCATGGCGGTTCAGGTGCTCAGAAACGAGCTTATGGCAATGGCGTCGAGGTGTAGGCGAGGACGCAACCGTAAATCAACAGGTGGCCCGTCAGAGGATTACCCAAGGCTATAGCTTGGCGATTGACCATCTTGAGTCGATGTCGGTTAAGCCAGAGAAACAGAAGGAACTCGTTGAGAGAATTTTGCGCCAGAGAATTCCAATCCTCCGAAGACGAATGCGAAGCGGCCCATGCCGCAGGGGTTGGGTTGGTAGTTGACATGGCGGGGTCAGTTAGCGCACATTCTCCGGAATGCCTTACAAGCCTTTGTAAATTATGCCCACTGAACTCGAAACACCGCACCAGCCGAACCACGAAAAGCCCTCTCACAACTCTTAGCCCCAGCCGCACAGCAGGATTTGGCGAAGGCGGGAGTCAAAACCGCCTGCGGATAATCCCCTTTCTCCGCAGGTTTCCCGCCCGAAGCCAGCTAAAGAGCCGGTAAAAGCCACGGAGCCGAAGCCTGCGACCACCAATGCACCGCAGGCTGTCAGCTCCTGTGGCTGACCCGGGACGACGAAATCATATCTGGCAAACGGAATCCGAAGTCTGACGATTTCATACGCGTCGTAATGCCGCCAGCCAAAGCCGCCGCAGAGGAGCGCGACCGAGAGTAAAGGCTGAACTCGAACAAAACCGCAAGGAACTCGAAGCCGCCAAGAAGGTCAAGGTGCAACGACGACGTTATTGCGCCCGACTCTCAAAAGGAACGCGATGACCTCAAAGGCTGTGATGCGATACGGCCCCGGTTGGCATGGATGTCAATTTCCATAAGAGCGTACGATGACCGGATTGGCGCTGAGATCGGCAAGCTCAAGGAGATTCTGCCTCCCTGAAGCATTATCCAAGGCCGCCCAAATCGCCACACATCCCGAGGGCGAAGTGAAGCGCCGAGCCACACTCGAACGTTATGAGAGCTTGGACGCCTATCAACAGCAGAAGTTTGGAAGGATAAACGACAATATCCGACGACACTCTTGGCGGAAAAACAGGCCAAAATGGCCAAACGCTAGCGAGACACGCAACAGCCTCGCCACTGCAGCACGCGCAGAAGCAGAAGGTTCACGCCGAGAACATGGGCAAGGCGTTCAATGAAACCCTGGGGAAGATGGGCGAAAATCCACTGTTCAAGCGCACAGGAAGGGGATGCTAAGGGAGGTTTCTGAGTGGAACAGCGATGTCGAGGAGAGGCGGTGGAATTGGCAAACATATTTACACTGGCGAACTTCCTCCGAGTGACATGGCAGACGCAGCTCTGCGAAGCGCCAGATTCCCAGCTGTGGCGAAGGAGAATGCGCGGTTGAACAAGGAACTCACGGAGCTTCGGGCGCTGGTTGGGAAGTTGCAGGGTGCTGGCCCCGGAGTTCAGCACGCAGGCGGGTGGAGGCGAGAATGCGCCACGCAAGACTCTCAGTCAACTCATTGGCGAAAGGGCTGGACAGGGCAGAAGCGGTTAGTGGCAAAGCCCAGAGTCCGGTCGTTTTTACGCACTTCAAACAGGCAGTACGTATGTGGAGGAATAGAACCGTTTAGATAACCCTGTGTATTGCCGTTCGGAACACCCAAGATTGAAAATCTTCTACGCTCAAGACATGTTTAGCTAGGATTGCACGTTTTGCAGCAGGATACGCTGTTTTCTGGGTATAAGCGAGATTACTGTCCGCTCTGTCAACTCACCATTAATCGTGAACTTCTCCTCCGTAGCCTGCCCTTTCCTGAATCGGTCTGGAGCGGCCCCACGGTATTTGCAATTACCACGGCACGAGCTTCCATGCTTGGTCATCGGTAGCAACCATGGAATATCCCTTTCAAGAGCGTTTCTTTTACCGTGCCAAATACAAGCCTCTCGCGTCCACGCTTCGGTGGCTGCGGCGATTCTTCTTTGGTGGACGGTCTTTGCACTTTCGGCACCCGCAAAGACCTTTTTTGCCCCCTGCATGCGGCAGTTGCAGTGTGTCTCGATTTCTTTCCGCAAACGCATCTCCAAATCCATGCGGTATCATTTCGGCGTGTTCCATCCCTGCGAACGAGCGTTAAGTGCCAGAATTTTTGTCCGGAGATAGATTGTAGGCGAGTCATAATGTTGCCCACCGCTGGAAGGTTAGACCGAGCGTGCAGGAATGCCGCTCCAGACAGCGAGTGAGCTAAGCTGTTGTGATTTCAGGGTCTAAGCTGATGGGGAATGCTTGAGCATAATTACCCCCTTGACAAGAACAATCTTCTGAACTAGTCGTAGCGTACGTCCAGAAACCTGACGAATGGCGTAAGCCGGATTTGCGAATCCAATTCGCGGTGCAGTAAGTAGGACTAAGCAGAAGTCAGTCGGCTCTGCTTTTCTGCGGCCTATATGCGCCACTTCCGTGGCGGCTAATTCCAAATAACAGTCGCGCTATGCGCTTGTCCCGTGTGGGGCAACCAGATGCGTAAGTTGTTGAAAGAGAGAATTTTATGGCATGTCCAACAGTTTTTGCTGCCTTGGCCGAATAGCAGCGAACATTTCCTCGATGAGCTTAGGCTGCTCCCTGAGTCCAATTCCAGTTCTCACGCCGATGATTACTCGCGGCACTCTACCCGGAAGGGGCAGGCAAGGTGATGACCACGTTCCAGATCGGTCGTTCATTGCCAACTACAGACACGCCCGAATTCGTACTGTGACGACATCCACAACGGATACCTGCTCGGTGACGCTACAATGACGTGCCTGTAGGCTTCAATGCGCTCAACTTCCGCCCCGAAGTCTTGGGCTGGCAAGGGCCAAACATCTGCGCCGACAACCTGTATTACGAGTTCGAGCGCACGGCGTTTCTGAACAAATACATGGCCGCGATGAAGAAAAACGTCGATTGGACGATTGAGCATCGCTACGAGGCCATCTACGACCATTACGTTCCGAAGGCTTCTGGCTGCGCCAACGCTGGTGTTTACCGACCCGGCAACTGGCTATCCTGGGTCAAACGCCGGATTTGTCCACCCTCACCCACACAACCTGCCAGTTGACGCAGCAGATGCTCGACCAGTGCGGCTGCGAAGCTCATTGAGGAAGGCGCTATGGAAGGCGCGTTCAGCGACGACTGGGTGCGATGAAGCCAAACGGGCCTGAATTCGTGCTCCAGATCGGGCTGGAAATGTCCGCAAACATTCTCAAGCAGGCCAGCGAGCTTCGGGCTGATTATCGCTATGCCGAAATGGGCATGGGTCAGCAAGGTTCGTCCATCATCAAACGCCTTGGCACGTCCAAAGTCATTGGAAACTTCCGGCATCTCGTCGTGCAGCTTCCGCCCCGTTACAACTGGGTTGGTGGCTCTGAAGGTTATCGCCGGATTCCGACCTACGTTTCGTGTGCCGGGAACTGAAGGGCTTAAGTCAGTGCTAAATCCTGAATGGTTGTCAGCCGATTACGAGGGCGTTCGCGTGCTGCACCCGGAAGTATTCCGCGACCTCATTATTCCGCCCGTCCTGTCAAGTGGTGGAATGACAACGCGGGAGCTCGCTAACTACTTGGGTGTTTGGCAATTCGTGACTGGCGCTTACAAGTTCCAATCGGGTGGCTGTGTTGACCCGTTGGAGAAATACGGTCGCCACTTCGCCGGAATTCCATCACGCGCCAGAACCGCTCCGGCAAGACGTTGGGCTTTTGATAATTGCAAGACGTTGCACCAACACCAGCGAATGCGTGCAATGCACGCCCGGAGCAACGTGCAAGATCGTCGGTTGCGGTGATAGTTCAGGGTCAAACCCGGCTGGGGTTGTGGATTTCTCCAGCCGGGGACTCCTCAAAGTTATGAGCACCGACGGAAAATGGAACGACACCAGACGGGATGTGATTATGAAGATCGTTCAATCGTATCAGGACGCCTTGGGTGCGAGTGCCAATCCCGCCAATAATCCAAAGTGGAAACGACACCCGCAGAGATTTACTATGAAAAGTGGAATAACATAGTCAACCCCTGACGACCTGGCCTGCGTATTTACGGACAATGACGGCAAAGTGGAACGACACACAGCGTGACGTTTTACACAAGATTTTGTGTGGGATTCAGGGGGTGGAGGAGGTGGGGGTGGAAGTGGCATTGGATTCACATTCGGCGCTTATGGCGGTGGACTGCCAAACCTATACGCCAGCATCCGGCACAGGTGCAGCCATCGACACCGACACGAATAACGAATGGCATTATTTCAACGGTCAATGGAATTGAGCACTATGCGATACCTACTGATTTTCATTCTCTGCCTGCTTGGCCTGTCCGCTCAATCCGTCCAGTTCCAAGCCTTCACCAACGCCAACACCATCTGGGTGGACAGCAATGGCTCTGACTCTGGCAATAACAAAGGAGTCAAGGGAGTGCCCGAAAAGCCTTTCCAGACCATCCAAGGGGCTAACACCGTGGCCAATCCGGGAGACTGGGTGATTGTTACAGGAGCCACTATCCAGACCAATAATCTGCTCAAGGCCGGGGTGAACTACGACATTTATCCTCAGATTATTTTCATGGAGACGGGGACATCTGCGACGAGTGGGGGCTATGGCATATTCGATGACCGCAGCATTCCAACGGGCACGACGAACATTATTATTTGTCACGATGATATTAAGCACTCGGCGCGGAACAAACACTTGGTCGAGACTTCCTGTATCTCGGAAACGACAATGTTCATGGGCTGCATAGTGTCACACAAATCCAACACGCGCTTATGGTTCAAAGGCAAAGACGTCTTTTACGGGTCGGATTACGATGCAAGCTACTGGAGACTACTTATGCGACCCTCAACCATTATGCTGGTTCAGAAGAATTCTTATTATGAGTTTAACGACATTTACTCATTTCGCAACCAACATGGTTGGGACAAACCAATTTGGACACCTCCCACAGCAAACGACCAGAAGCTAAGCGGTATTCAGTGTTATTCCAATGGTTGTCACAGATTGTGTGCCATGGTGATGTCAGTCCTTACGGCACTTACTCTCTTATTCCACTTCACAAGACCCAGTTGCTGATGCAAATATTTATATTGACTGCGTTGGTAAATTGACCAGGAAAATCTACATGGCTTGGACAAGCCAAAACTGGCGATTGTGGGCGACCTTTAAGGAAATGTGGATGCGGGCAGATCGGAATGGCATTATTGTGGTGCTGGAAAAGTTTACATGTATCTGGCAGAAAGCTGCTGCAAGCGGGCAGCTACCTATTGTTTCTACATTCAACTCAGGAGGAACAAGTAATATCGACATATGGATTACGGCGGACAAGTTTGAGTGCTAGTGGACTATCGCACAAGTTATGCGGAAGTGCAGGGGAAAAGGTGACTCTCAATGTCAAAACCTATACCAATCTGGATACGAGTGTGACCAGCGGTTTTCACACCACTGGTGGTAATCTGATTGTGAACGGTGGTGAGATGTTCATTAACGGCCAACAGAATTTCGGAGCATGGATTACTGGCGGAACGAATACATTCAAAGGGCTGAAAATTGATAATACTCGTGTGAATCATGCTGGAAATAATGCAATTACAAATGGTGGAGGGGTATTGCAATTTGAAGGCTGTAAGTTTGTAGTGCCGCCATTAGCTAAAGCGATTGCTGCTGGTGGAGCAGTAACAGTAGCATCATACTGGAGTGCAGCTAGTAATACTAATGATAGCAATGTAACAATTTCTCCTAATGCAGGATATACAGTTGACCCCTTGTGAGATAATATGAGAAAACAAAACTTATTTTGGATAGCAGCTGGAGCACTTGCAACAGCTTGTATAGCTGCAAGTTTAAATGGTTTAGACCATGTTCAACTGGCCAATGGTGTTGTAGTGTTCTCGACGAACAACGTTCCTCTTGAATCTGCTCCAGACGGTAGTCTTGCTCTTCAGTAGTAATGGTCAGCCTTATGTAAGAACTAATGGAACATGGCAAGTTTTGGGGCTGGTGGAGGTGGAGGAGGTGATACGCTTTGGGAAAGAACAGGCGATTCAATAAGTCCAGTTACATCAGGTGGTGTTGATACACTAAATGCTGCTGCTATTCCTTTCTTTGCAGTAAGTGACATTTTATCAGGAGCTGATTATTCAGTGCATTTAGTTTTTGATGGGGCTGGTGCTAAGTTTGATATGTTTACAGGCACTAGTCAGTTTCAATTTGGAAACACTGCTATGTTTATGAATGTGGGTGGAGTTCCAATTTTTGGTTCTGATGGAACAACTCTATTACTTAAAGAACCTGCTAACGGAGTGTCGAGCATTGAATTAACAGCCGATAACTTGAAGGGTGGATAGTATATTTTTAGTAACAAGCAACTCAATTTTTGACAAATGGCATAACAGCCCCAACAAATACTGCTCCTGCAAATGTAACTATTGGTGTTACCGCCGCTGATTCATGGGTTATTGTAACAAATCATGCTGGTTTGCGTCTTAAAATTCCAGCTTGGAGAGAACATTAAGATGAAAATGGAGAACAACAGCACTTGTGTCCTGTTTATTGCAGGTGTTTCTTTAGTAGCGTGGTTAGCAGTCAGGGCTGGAAACTTTGCCACCAACAGCACAACTCAGAGCGTTACCAACATCGCCAGCTTCCGCATAACGAGGGTCATTGCGCCGGGAGGTTTTATGACTAACGTGGACTTTACGTGCTGGAAATGAACCTGACCCAAGAACCACAACTGGAAGCCCGACAGGAACTTAACTTTGCCAATTGCCAATTACTCGTTCAACATTGCCTCCTGGAAAAACAACTTCGCAAGGAGTTCAAGGATTTGGCCAAGCTTGCAGTGAACAAGCTACGCCGAACTGATGCACGTCCGAAAGCTCATTATGGAAATGGGCAAAAAGCGTGGCAGTCTCAACCGGCCTTGGACAGAGCGAATCTTTTTCCGTTACAGGACAGTGGCAATGGCGGCGTGCTTTGTCCTGATAGCCATTCTTACAGGATGCACTGGGTCTATAGCGCCAACTCAGAAAGCCCGCAGCGCGACTCGGAGCACCCTATGCCGAAGCGGACGGTCAGCACGGTTCGCAGTGAAGGGGCGGCTGTCGCTGCTGTTCCAGTTCCATCCACAATTACGATCTACCTGAATAATCACCGAACAAACGGCGTTTGGTTTATTGAGTCGAGCACCAACCTCATTCAGTGGCGGTTCGCTGCATGGACAAGCAACGAATCCATCACATTGCCAAAATCCAGGCCGGTGGAATTCTTTCGAGGGTCACACTGTTCCGAAAAATGCAGCACTTTGCCTCGGGCCAATCAGCGGAAACCAGTTCGACACACGCAACCAGCCTGTCAAAACCGCACCATAGCAAATGACCTACTCAAATCTAACCCCCATCACCGTCTCAAACGAAACCGAGGACACGCTGCTTGGTTCTGCGGCTGGCACTGATTACGAAGGGTCAAAGTCGTGGGCAGTCAACGAGATGGAAGGTGGTTACATGGGCGGTGGCTACATCTCCGGCAGTTGCACACAGAGCGTCACGCGCACAATCCGAATCAAGATCGGTAGCGTGGTCATGGCCGAAATCGAATTTCCATGCGCTGACGGCGGTGAGTTTGAGATTACTTGGCGCGTCAAATGCAGCCTTATCTCGGGTGGGGTTTACACCCCTACAGCTCTTTACTCAGGCTGGACTACTGGCGATGTCGAGCGCATTAAGGGGCGAGGAGACGCACATGCAATCACATCGCATTTCAGCGAAGGCATCAGGTTTCTGCCGGAATTTGACATTACGGGCCAGAACAGCGACGAAGGGGATATAAATGTTGAGCTTTTGCTGATAAACTGAATTAAAAGCGGGTTTTACGACCGCACCATGACACGAATGGAACATGACTCTCTGTCGGCAGTTGTTGCCAAGATTTCCGTCCAAGGCGAGCAGAACGCACAGGACATCAAGGAGATAACTACTGCCCTCAAGGGCATTTCTGAAAAGCTGGACACAAAACCAGCACTAACTGGGGTGTTATATGGTCATCGCTTGGGGTGGTTGCCGTGCTCGTAGCAGGTGCGTGGGCCTTGGTAAATACTCAGATTACCGCATCCAAGGAGCAGGCGGCTATATGCATCAGGGCAGACGAGTCTCGGAAGCAACTTATTGAGAACATTGTCATTGGGGATATTCGTGAGAGAGCGCGACGGTACGATGATTTAGTCTATGCAAGACTGGGAGCCACGCCGTAGCGACGAGCGCCGGGACAGGCGGGAAAGCCTCGACCCACCGCCAAAGACGCACCAATCCCGTCGCCCGAGGTATCCCGTGCCACCTCCTCGCCGCCCAAGAAAACGGTTGCCAGATAACCCGATTGTGCCATGATTACCCCATGAAAACCCGATACCTTATAGTTTTGAGCTTCGTCCTTGGCTTTGCCGTGGTGGCACAGACCAATTCAGTGACCCTTCCGGGTGCCTACAAGGTGTTCCGCTGGAGGAACTGGCCAAGCTGCTTGTGGCCATCATCGTGCCTCTGGTGGTCGCCGGTATTAAATTCGTTGTCCCAAAGCTACCCAGCGCCATGTTGCCGCCTCTGGCGATGGCCTTGAGGCGCATTAGCGGACTATATCGGCTCACTTGTTGGGGCTTGGCACGGAAACGTCATCGTTGGCATTGTGCTCGGTGCTGCCGGAGTTGGTGTCCGGGAAGCAGTTGACCAAGTGAAGCAGAAGGCTTTGCCGGGTGCAGCAGACGCGCCAGCGCCTAAATTGTAGCAATGTGGAAGACGCTGAAGAAACATTCAGGCAAAAGCTACCCTCGCTGGTGGCGGTGGCCTGTCTCTGATTGTGGCTCTGCAAATCTTCACCACCCAAAACGAGTTCAAGATGCTCCGGGAAGATGTGCGTGAATTGAACAGGGAATTCCGGGAGCATGAGATGCGCGGTGGGCATGTCGCCATAGCCCTGGACGATCCTTCCGATTGGCAACCATACCAATCACTTCCATTATACCCGCTGGGCGAATTGTACAACGTATTAACCATTATGAAAAAGACTTCTCTCATCCCTACTGTCGGTTGGACTCTTGGCGTGGCCGCTTGCCGCGCTTACAGGCGGCTGCGCCAATCAGTCCTCGACCAAGACCCCGGCCACTCCTGAGGCCAAATCGTTCAAGACCCTGGAAGGCGTGCAGATTGCTGTGGATAAGGCCATGACAGTTTACGGCCAGCTTGCCAAACGTGGAAAGCTGACTGAGGCACAGAAGGCTCAAGTGCGCCAATTGCACAACCGATACCGTGACGTTTATCATGCTGCGGTGATGAATGCCAGAGCAAGCAACACAACGGCCTCCTCGGAAGGACTTGCGGGCCATTGCCATTGAACTTACCAATTTGATTTCAACACTGTGAACTCTGCACCAGTTGCAAAAACCCCTCCAGCGAGTCCACAATCGCCGCAGTGTGACCCAATTTCTTAGCCCACGCAATCATCCCAATTTGGTCAGTCGTAGGCTTTCCACCGCGCTTTCTTCAGCTCGACTAAAAACACCCGTCCCACCATCTGCCAGTATCGTGCAGTCAACCCATCCTTTATTTATCGTGGATTTCTTATCAGTCCGCGCACGGCAACAGAGCCAGCCCTTTGAGGCGCAGAATTTTCTTATTTCTTCGGCAAGAACGGACTCGCGCTCGACGGGGAATTAGAGTGACCTACGGCACGTTGGCCACGGCGGCTTAATAACTCCATATACTGTGCGGTGGAAATGTTCATTGCGTGCTTTCGATATACTTAAAGTAAGTAATCTTCGTCCACTTCCCCTGTCGAGCCGCAATAGTCACGTCTGCGCCATTGGTGATGGAGTGGTATTCTGTGCGTGTTGCCATTGCCTCATGCACAACGCCTTCTCGCTCGCGGTCGCTGGCGTAAATCCACCATTGGTCAGGATGTCGAGTTGTTGTGACTCTCACATGCCCATCTGAACCCGTGGAGCTACTCACTTCCGTCCAAGCAGGTCTGTGATAATGCTCCAAGACCACGCAGGAATAATTGACGCTGCTCCCGGCAGAGCAATCGGTGATAATGAATCCAAGACCAATCGCAGTGAGCACTCCGAGTGTTATCAGAAATGGCTTCACAATTTCCTCCCACAAAGCACCCACCCAATCGCAGCGAGCCAAAACGCCCAAAGCAAGTAGCCGCGTGAGGCGAGGAAGATTGCTGCAGGTCGGGTGAAGGTCAGGAGAGAGAGTGAGGTTTCATTTCAGTTGTTTCATCGTCGAACGGTTCAATTACTGACCTTCGCTTTACACGCCTGCATTTTACCGTTGAAAGTATTTATCCCAGATGTCGCCTGCCTCCTCGCCTTCACCGTGAAGTAACAGGCATTGTTGAACGCCTCGGAAATGGCCAGCATCGAATCCTCGCGTCATGCCATTTGCATGATTCAGACATTGAGCCATCTAGTTGACACCATGCGTCCGCCTCATGCTCGGAGGCATTTTGAGCTTTTGATGTATTCGCCAATGCGCTCGTCGAAGCTCTTGAAATCCGACTGCCTTTCCACACGTTGGCGAACTTTTCTGATGTGCTATGTTTGTGACTCGCAATTTGGTTTAGGCATAGTTCTGACCGTGCCGCTTACAGCGTGTAGCTTGTTTTATCCAGTCATATTTCCTTTCGCAGCGCCCAATCGGGCAACCCTGATCTATTGCATATGCTGTTGGATACGCAGGCCAAACACCGAGCTCAGTGCATCGCTTTGACCTGCAACAGATAATCCCTGCATTGCCTGACCGACCATAGGCGAGAGCTTCCGGACTCGAGAGTGTAAAGCTGCACGAGCGATATGGTGCTTCCTTCTTCGACCACAATAAAGACAGAAACTACGATGCACCAAAAGCGTCTTGATAAAACGCAGCCTGTAGAGCGTACCCCCAGTTGTAAATTTCTTTGGAGAACGCTTCCAGGCCACCGTTGCCGTGCTGAGTAGTCTTGAGGTCTGGAATCACGGTGCGTTGCTGGTCGTCCATTGTCACCCTGTCCGCACGCGCCTTGAGCATGAGGCCGGTTTCCTCGTCGCGCTTAAATACCGCGACTTCGTTATCACCCGGTCTTTCCAGGATGCTTCGGGCGATAGGGTGACTCAGAACACTCTCCCGCATTCTGGCAATGTCCATGAACTCCTCGTTGGTAATGATGGTCTTGGTCTGCGCATCCCGCCAAGCCATGCCTTCTTTCGTCGTGAACTTCATCCCAATGGGCCGCACAGCATAACTCATGCTTCCCCTGCAAAATCACCTGATGCGTAATCGTTCCTATCTTCTGCGCGTCGGTGGGTGGTTTGGACTTCTCGTTCACCTTGGCAGAAATAATGGGCAGGAGAAATAGCCATGAGCTTCAAATTGCTCTGGTTAATTCCTTCGGCTGGCGCGGTGCACTCTCCTCGCTGACATTTTGTTGGATGCCTTCGGTCATAAAACCTCGTAAACGCATGAAACACCAGCGCCCCCGCCGTTCATCTGAAACGTGCCGATGTAGGGGTCTGAATCGTTCTCCCAGCATGGGGTGGCCTGTTCCGTAAACGGCTATTTGTGCGCTTTTCCATTTCGGTCGTTTACTCCGGGCTGTCTGGAGGTTTCCAACCTCTGCCCACAAACACGGTTGTCCATGCTGCACCTGGACGCAGAGAATCAGCGCGTTAAACGGCATCTCAATTTCTTGAGTGTCCACGACTGCAATGGGGAATTTCCAGATGGTTTTCATTTGATGGTCAGGCCACTAAGCCAGTTGGTTTTTCTCCTGAAAAGTAGAGATGTTTCCCAGCCGATTGCCCTTGTCGAAATCGAAGTCATAGGCTCCACTCGCTGCAGAACTCGTAATCCTTCAACTCGAAAGAAAACGCGCGTTCATCCAAGGGAAGCCGGGACAGAACGCCGTTAAGCAACATCCTGTCCACGCGCTCAAGCGTCATTCGCTTTTCAAATTCGTCGTGTAGTTCCCTAGCGGTGTTGCTTGGCCAAGGTCGTCATGGCTGCGTCCTGACTGGCGACGATCTTCGCTTGAGCCTCCAATGTGTCGGTTGCTTCGGTCAGTGCTCGACGCAGCTTGAGATTGTAGAAGGGCTGAGAGGAGCAGGAGGCCAAGGGAGGAGTAATTCGCGGGTTTTCACGCTGGTTCAGCCTTAATATCCCCCAACACCTTGCCGGGGTTGGTCAGATGCTTGGTCAACGCCTCCATTTGCGCGGTCGAAAGACCGTCAATCGTGGTGATGGGTTGTCCCGTCTCTTTGTTTTTGACGATCTTGGCCATCCACTTTTCGATTTGAGGGATGGTGACTCCTGCGCCGGGAATGGCCTGATGAATCGCCTTTGAGCGCAGCCTCGCGGGCGGCGTCAACCTTGGGTGTATCAACGATTTCCTCGAAAGAACGGTCTGGGGCAGGGTCGCCAAATGATTGGCCGATTGCTTCCACAGGGCTGCTGTGGTGCTTCTGTGGCAGCTTGTAGCCGCCGCTTCCGCCTGCCTCTCGCGCCAGAATCTCAGGGCCGGTGCTGCAGGGGCGGGCGGTCGGCGGTCGGCCTCGACGCTTGCCCGCTGGCGTGGGTGCGCCTAAAACGACTCTTTGGGCTTTCAGGCCTCGAAGCAGGTTCGGTGACGAGTTTGGGGGCAAACGCGGGAGCGAGTGGGAGGCTGCGATGACCTCGGACTCAACATCCACCGCGTCCACCGCTTCCTCCGCGTCAAAATGCCCATAGTAATCTCCGGGGCATAAAGACGGGTGAAAATGTGGCGGCGCGGTAACGCAGCATAAGCTCCGGATGGTTTTCCACTTGCTTCCGTTCTTTTGAAACCAGCCTTCGTCCTTGGCTATTTTAATTGTGACCTCTGAGATTCGAGCTTTTCGCCTTCCTTGTCCGTGGCCCAAGCGATGCAGCCCCAGGTGTCATTCGCCTTGTCTCCGGTCATGCGGTAACGGAGCGCCGTGAAGCGTTTGGACGCATTGACGCAGCTAATCAGGAGTTGAGATGACCACGCGGGACGCCCGCATACGATGAAAGATTCTGCATTACCGCCAGTGACGTTCGCGCCGATTCGATTCGACATTTCCAGGCAATCATGCAATTCCTGATCTTCGCTTCGCCCTGGCAGATTTCGGGCAACAACATCGGAAGTGCAAAGACATTTGGCCATGCGTTGCGCGTCCTCGAACATGCGGATATTCGAGAAAGCGTGAAATTCGCTGGACTTGCAGCTGGTCGCACGCTGGTCGCGGTTGCCCAGAAGACGGTTTCCAGGGTTGTTACCTTCGGCAGGGATTTACTTCGGTAATCTGTGTCTGGTTTGGGCCTCTCGGGATTCATGCAATAGAGAATCTGGACCCCATTCCACGGGGGTTGCCATCCGCAGCACATAATGCGATGCCGCCATGCGCGATTGAGCGCCTTGTGGTTTTCCGTCATCCAGCATTCTTGCCGATGTGCAAAAACGTGGCGCTTGCCGTCAATGGTTTCTTCCTGAATCCGGTTAGGATGGTTTGCAAATCACGGGCGCGGGCGATTCCCGGGCGCGGAGCGCGCTCGAACTTTCAAAGCTCCGTCTCCCGTCGCTATGCTGGATGCACCAAGCCTCGCCGTTTGTGGAAATCGCAATCGTCTGGACGCTTTGGCAGCACCTGACAAAGCTGCGGCACTTTATTACCGCGCATTGGTGCTCGTGAATATTCGGCGCATTCCCATCACTGCGCTTGTGAATTCCAAACCGTCGTCGCTTTTGTATTTGGTGATTTCTTTCATAAAATTAAATAACGCCCGTCAAACCGTCCGTTTCCGACCGGACTCCAGCGAGTTATCGCAAGCGCCCGCTTCGGCTGGAGCCGCGAGGCAAGCGGTGGCTGTCCCCAGCCAGTCCGGGGAGGCGATGGGAGCACCAAGACCTTTACCGTGAGTCGCGGGGATGGGCGCAAGCCCTTGCGGGCCGTGGATAGAATTTGCGCCGGGGTTCACTCACAGATTCGATTTGGTTTGAGGGCGCGGAAAGTTATTTCTCCAAAATATCCAACCATTTACAGCCGGGCGATTTGCATTTGATGAGGGCTTGCACAGCGGCTTCGGCCATAATGGACAGCACTTCGTCTTTGGCTGCTGACTCTGCTGACCGTGCTGACTGTGCCGCTGCGTGCTGACTGCTGGACGTGTGCTGACCGTGCCGGACCTACTGCTGACCAGGCTGACCAGGCGACTGGGCGCTGACCGTGCTGACCTGCTGCTGACCGTGCTGACTCTGTGCTGACCATGCTGACCGTGCTGCCGACCGTGCTGACCATGCTGACCATTCTGACTCATGCTGCTGACCGTGCTGGCCTGCCGCTGACAGTGCTGACTCTGCTGCTGACTCAACATCTGCAAAGTCCCTTTATGGCTTCGCACCTGCTTGCTTCTAACTCTCCTAGTTTTTCCGCGTGTTCTTTGGTTTGGAGCTTAGCGGCTGCGTCAGGGCAATCAGGTAGCATTTGGCGCACAGCTGGCTAAGGCTAATTCTTTGCGTAAAAATCACTTCGTCAATTTCATTGCTGCCAAGCTGGGCAATGGCGAGGCGCTGCAAACCTTTGAGCGGGATTTGTCCGTTGACCAATCGCAATCGTTTAATGCGATCCTTGAAGGCGCGGACGGCTGGAGCTTTCACACAAGGCGGCTTCGTCGCCGTGAGGCAGGCCAAAGGCGAGAAGCACACGGCGGCCTCAACGCACATTGCGCCGGGCTTTGTTCGCCTAGACCTTTGACAAGGCCGTGACTCACCAATTCAGCCACCTTGCGGGCAGCACGGCGCGGGTTGGTTTCAGTGGATTTTGTCGTCGCAGCTCATAATTAGCATTTGGTTATCGTGACTTGGTTTTGTCAGAGTGTCGTGGCGAGCAACCGCGTTTGTTCTTCCAGTGTGTTCCGTGGGGTGCCCCCAACTTCGCGTCCGCTTTGCTGTGGTGGTGGCTGCAAAAAGTCGCCAACAGCCTCAACGTCACCCTCATCATTAAACGAGCGCACCGTATAAGCTCGCGGGCCGTGGTGGCTGTTCGCTGAAATGAAGTAATGGCCGCGCAAAATGCCGCTTTCGATCTTCGTGCCGAAAAAGCGCATTTCACCACGGCCAAACCAGCAACCGCCGTTTTTCTCGTTCAGGGCTTTAAGCTCTGCGATGCTTTGCGGCATCTGCTGTTGATCGGACGACTGCGGCGAACCTCACGCAATGCGTATTCCAGAACACGGTAACCGCCGCTTTGCGTATTCTGTTGGGAAGTATTGGCCGGCGCAATACTTCCAGTCGCCCTCGCATAGTGCTTCTCCAGCTTCTACGGTTGTCGGTGTGTGTTGCTTGGGCATCCATTCCAGCCGCCCGCTAAAAGCGTGAGGCGCTGCGGCGATTACATCGGTAGATGTGACGTTTTCGAGAGCGCAAGCGGCTAATGCCAGCTTGAAGCGTTGCCAATCGGCTGTAATTGACCGGGCTCTCTGGTTGAATGCCCGCCTTCCGTCGCGCCGGGCTTGGATGTTAGGGTCGCGGTAATCGTAATAATTTCCGCGTTCAATGCCGCTATTTTGAGCGGCGAAGGCCACTAAGCTGAGTCATGGCGTTATTCATGTTTGTCGAATAACCGGCTTGCGCCAGTGTTTTAATGGTTCGTTTTGTCGCACTATTTTTCATGTTTTTGTTTTAGTTTCGCCCGGTGCGGGTTGAGGGTTAAATCCCGTGGTACTTGTATTTCTTCGGCCATTTCTGCCATGTATTCGTTATCGGTTTCTAATCTGCCTCTGCCCTGCGGGATTGCAGTTGCAAGGTTTTCTTGGCAGGTTCTTCCAATTCAGACGCGACAAGGCGCATCCCGTGAACAGCCGACTTGAGGCTGGAAATCCTTCCGTCGCTCATGCTTCGATGTAAGTCCGCCTGTTTTACGTCCGCCATAATCAAATCAACGTCATGGCGAATGCTTTCGAGTTTTTCAATTAGTGGTGTTTCATCTAAAATCTCATTCTCCGAAAATTCCGCAACGTGCCTTCCCGCGTCCTGAAAGAATACAAACACCCAGTGTATCTCACGGCCATGTAGTAAAGTGGGCCAGAGTTTATGCGGATTACAAAGGGTTTGTAACTGTCGCCGCTGAGGATGTTGCTGGTCAGGAGGTTCATAATAGTTTGGCGATTTGCTGTTGCGCGAAGTCAACCGCCAGCTTGCGGGCTTCTGGCTTGCTCCGATTGTCGGATTTGGTGCAAAAGGTTTTTGATCGTGCCAGTCGTAAATACCCTTGTCGTAAATCTCCACATCGTATGCAGGCTCGTCTTTGTCCCGCGTCCAGTCAGTGATGCGGATTACTAAAATCCACGCTTTCTGGTGTCCACTGATTTTGTAAGGTGTCGCGGCCGGCTTGTCGGGGTGAGTTTGGTGTTCATGCGAACATCTCCGGGAAAAATTTGTTCAAGATTCCAGGTTTGGTGAAATCATCAGCCATGCGGACGGTGCCGAGAGCGTACCAAATAGAATCGCGGCAAACCTCTTGCGCCTTGTTTCTTGCTTTTGGTAGCGCGTCCAATGCCTTTTGGTGTTCAGTTGAATGGCCCAAGGATTAAACTCAGTTCGGCCATTGCCAGCATTATCCAATGCGCGGTCAAAGACGCTGCAATAATACTGTCCGGGTCGCGGGTCAGCTTGTTTGCTCGCTTTCTGTTTTGGTTGCAGGATGAGTGTAACAGATCAATTTGTTTGTGCTGTCGCATAAGTCGCAAATTTTGTTTAACTGACAACCCAACACTATTCTCTAATGACAAACACTTGTCAATGATAAATCTTGCATTATTTTTCACCTCGTGCAAAAGTGGTTTTGTTCCGCGATAAACGGGATGAAATAAAGAAAGATTGCGACATACGAATGGCATATGAATACAGCGAGCCGGTGACGCGCGGAGTTGAAATTTCTCGGGCGCGTATCAGAAGCGACACTTAACCAGGAGAAAGAAACTTCCAGCTTGGGCGAACACATCGCAAGGCGCGGGATTGCCTTGCGTGCGGCCTGCCAATGGTGGGCAGTGGGCTACTTTGCTTTTCATCTTTCATCGCGGGCATCGGTGGTTAATTTGGTTCATGCCTCAAACTCGAAAAAGATCTGGCGAGCGGAAACATCCGCTGCCAACGGCGCTAAAGGCGCGAAGTTCGGTAAACGTGGCGGCAGGCCGTCGGCGGATGCCAACGTGACCGCGCACGCCGTCGTAAGCCGAAACCATTAAGCGCACGGAGCGTCCCCTTTGTCTCCGCGAGAGATACAAGCTCTGCAATCTCCCAAACGCGGCGTCAGTAACGCCCTGCTTCCATCGCTGGCGTGACGCGCAGTGATTGGTGAATCCGGCAGAAGTTGTAGTGCGCGAAATGAATCGCAAGCGAATGCTTGTGGCTCTCTACGGATTTGGAGAACGCATTGGTCAACCGCGTGAAGCGGCGGACGCATTCGCATGGTGAGGTTCTGCGCTCCGCGTGTGACGTGCAAATCTCGTTCACATTCGGGTTGCCCATGATCGTTTCCTTTTAGCGCCCGTGACAATGCCGGGGCTGTATTTGCCTTCGCCGGCCCTCACCGTAAATTTTGACGAGCATTCCGTAATCAATCGGTTGCGCGTTGAAGGCTGCGCGCACGGCGATCAAATACGACGTGTGCCCGTCCGTGCTGAGTTGACCCGCGTTGCAAGCCGCTTCTGCAAACTCAGCATCAGTGCGTAAGCGGACTGCGCGGATCGGTTGCCTACGCCACACGGGAATCAGTTTTGTGCACCCGGTCAATCGCTACCCAGGCCCAAGAGTCGCCAGCGGCTACGGGCATTCTGGGCGTCACGTTTCTATTTTTGCAGTAGATGAAACTCCAAATCTCGTCGCATTGAATCTGCGTCAGAGAGAGGCTTCTACCATCTTTCATCCATCAGCTTTGCGCACGCCTCACCAATCTCGCGCAATGCGCGTTCGACCGTTCGCTTGGCAAAGCCCGTCATGCGGCATCGTTGACCGCATTGAGTTGCCCTCGACAAAACACGCCACGATGCGGGTGCGTTCTTTGATTGTCGATGGTTACTCATTCGCTACAGTTCGGACGCGGCGCAAGCCGTCGAGTTTTTCACGGCTCGCTGCCGGGGAGTTGGTTCTCCCGGCGTTTTGCTTTAGACTTGCGCCCCTTTCCGTTTCCGCCAAGCAAGCCGTGGCAATCCAAAGTCCCCGGGTCCTGTCCAGCATTGGCATTTTGCGTTCATGGCTTTGGCAGGTAAAGGGCGGCATCCAGTTTGGGTAATCCAGCCATTAGCCCGCTGCGTGTTAATATCCTGACAAAACTCCATCACAAAGGCTTTCCGCCGCAAGGCTGGCGTGAGACGGGCGGGTTCTCAGAAGCAAGCTGATGCAATTGCGCAAACTTTTCGGGTTGCGCTATCCTGAGTTCAGCGCACTATATCACCAAAGCCAGCGTTTGCTCGGAAACTATCGTGGCGGCCTGTCTCGTTTCAAACGGGATATGGTAGCAGCGTTAAAAGCGGCTCTGCCGCGTGATCGCGCCGGTATCGTCTAAACATTCGGCATAGGCCGCGTCAAAGCGTGGAGTGAGAAATGGACACGGGGGACCATAGCCGCAATCACGGCAATAGTCAGCATTGCCCGGTGAGAAGCGCGCCACACTTGGGGCATTGCTCTTCACATAACTCCACGCGATGGAACATTTAGGCAATGCTCGTCAGCGCGAATGCGTTCCGCACTTCGCAATCGCTCGCGGTCATGGTTTCGTCCTTCCAGGCGGCAACCAACGACATGCGCGCCGGAATTGGAGCGCTGAATCGCCGTTTCACCTCGTTTCCGCCTCACTGAGCGCTTAATTGTGTGTGCGGTCTGATCCACGCGGATGGAGTTACATTCTCAGGGCGTTGTTTACGCCAAACGCAATAGGTGTTCATTTCGCCCTTCGTCTCCAATGTTCGGCGAAATTTTACGCCTACGGCTTCCATCCGTCTGGCTGTGGCGCCAGGGGATCCCGTCAGCCCGCTGCACGCTCGGCAAAGTCGCGTTGCAATCGTTCCTCGGCGCGCGTGCGCCTGCAAAACTCATCCAACGATTCAAGCTCAAGCCCGCAATCGTGGCAGGTGTATTTGTGGTTGCTCTTTATCCCTTCACCGGATGGCAGGCCGTTTAGGACCGCTTGCGCTGGATCGAACGTGTGATCAATGAGTCCATCGGGGTGTTTGGGGGCATGGATATGGCTTGCTCATAGTTTTTTGAAGTGATGCCAGCCGTTCTCCGCATGGGCCGTACCGGGCAAGTTGCGGCCGCATGCTGGCATCATGCCTGAGCGTGATGACACCGCGTAGTTTGAAAGTGCTGCCAGTAATCGCAATTGCCACGTCGTTGACGCTCCAATGCAAGTTCACATGGTGACTGCGCCAGATTCGAGTTTGGCGTGAGAGCGTTGGTTATTGAGGGAGCAATCTTTGCGAGTGTCATAATCCGTGCTCCCATAAGTCATTCCAAGAGCTTGCACGCACGTACGCCGCTCTTGTCTTTGCCTCTTGTAAACGTTGTCCATGAGCATTTATAAACACGCTTCCCATGTAGCGATCCTCTGTTTCTCAGAAGGTATTCGTCAAAGCTGCGGCAAGGGCGCGACCCGGGGTGAGTCGCATCTTTTTCATGGTTTCAAGGCCTATTTTATTGCTTTCTATCGGGCTGGCTTAACTCCCGAATTATTGTGACTCTAAACTATGTGAAGAAGTCAACATTTATTTTCAGTGCTCATCACGTGCTATTTAGCGGCCGTCGCACCTCAGGTTTTAACTGACACCCACACTATTCTCTAATGACAAATCTTCGTCAATAATAAATCTTGCATTATTTTTCACCCTCGTTGCAAAAGTGGTTTTGTTCCCGATAAACGGGATGAAATAAAGAAAAGATTGGCGACATATGCCACCACTACCAAGTAGAAAACAAACCAAAGATAAACGCGTAGAAGCCGCTTGAATGCGGGCTACAGACGCGGCTCAACCCGCCAGTCTCAACAGAATGGACGGAGGAGCAAATCAGGCTCGGCGGTGCATGGCGCGAGGCAGCGGAGGATTCAACATCGGACTGACGAGCTTTTATGCGCCCCTAATACGATTGGCGTCCGGGGGTGGACTGAGCTTGACCGCCGACGAGGGTTTACGAAGGCGTCCGGGAGTATTACGACAGCGAGAAGTGCAATCGTGAGCGCAGGGTATACGAAAGAATGGCCGCGCCGATCTGTAATCTCTGGGAGGAGAGAGAAAGGCAAGGCGCAATGCTAGCCAGGGACACGACAGCATGATCACGGTAAGCGGTTTGGTGTGAAGCGATCTTGCCCGGATCGGCATGAGCCTTGGGCACGTTCGAGGAATTCATATCATCCTGTGTATCGAAGTCCGTTGCACGCGGGTTGCGCACACACGAATTGACGGACTATTGCCTTTAACCCGCCAAACATTGAAAGGAAAGAGAGAGATGAAAAACGCGAAACAAATCAACCCAACATGCGAGTGCGGGAATGAGGGTAGCTGGCATGGTGAACGAAACGACACTTCGCACATTTTGCTGCTGATATTTGCTGGAAACATTTCGGGCATAATCACAGCACCGACAATCCTCCGTTGCGTGCACTCGGGTTGCTGGACGCGCATTACAACGAGGATCTGGTCGAAAAGCAATCCCGGCTTTTGGGCAAGCTCGCATTGCGGTTGCTTGCGCGCCGTCAAGCGATGCGACGCTCGCGGCCGCGAAAGTGCGTTGAAACGTGAAAGGGCTGACCACCTCGAGCTCCATCCCGCCCGAACCCAATCATCCGGGCTTTTGCCACCTATGTAAAAATCTTTGGCTGACGCCGATTAGTCACTATGGCAGTGGTAACGTTCCGTAATTCAAAGATTACTCCCGCGTCAGACCGGGATTGAAAGGGAAAGAGTATGAAAACTGCGACATTTGCCCAGCTATTTAGACGTATTCGAGGGTGACTTATACGACACGCGAAAAACTGGATTTGATAATCAGAGAGTGCGTACCACAAAAATATAAATACACATTCTCGCGGATTAAAACTCTCTCACAAGTCAAAGCGACTATTCGCAATGGATGTCTTGTATGGCCTGGTGGTTATCCCATGTTCTTAATCACTAACGACGGTGCCGCTCTCTCGCTTCAAATGCGCCAGAAAAGAGTTCCGCCAAGTGGTATAGGGATTATTTGAATAAGTGCGACACGGGTTGGAAAATTTCCGCCTGTGATGTGAATTGGGAAGATGAGAGTTTGTATTGCGATCATTGCTTCGCAGCAAATCAATTCAGCCTACGGAGAAGATTAAACCCCACCAGGACAGGACGAAGCCCCGCTCAACCCTGCCGGTCTGAACTGCAGTGGGGCTTTTTGTTGCTTGATTCAGTAATGCGTAAAGGTGTATAGCTGCTATGCCTAAAAGGCATAGATGGAAACGACACTCGAACGCCCCACAATCCCCAAGCATCCGGGCAGGACACCTTGAAGGAGTTATAACCCGATCAACTGGCCAGAAGCGATTGCGCTCAAAAGTCAGGATATACCTACCGTGAGATTTCCGATTTGAAGGGATATTCTTTTTGCCAGTTTGAAGCAGGGCTTCCAGGATAAAGGATATACGCGGACAGTGGCCGTAGCTAGGGCTAAAGGCATGGAAAAGGCGGATTCAGACGCTTCGAGCGTGTTAGGGCAGACTGTCCGAGAACTATTGAAGCCCAGCTTGTGGCCCTGAGTCTAGCGTTTGCGCCGACAAATGAGACGATCCGTAACACGCCAGTTGGGCAGGGTGACGCGCTTGCAGTCCTGCTCTGGCTGAGACTGCCAAGCCTCACGTATGGCTGGGGCAACGATTCAAACCTGTTCATTTACGGCCTTGGCGCTCTCTCGAACAGCGCAAAGGACAGATTGGCATGGACGCCAGCCGAGGTGCGGCCTACCCGACGCACAACAAACCCCACCTGAGCCTTCCCCAGACGCCTCCTCTCGCTTCGACCCATTGGGTTGGAGGACAGGGGGTTATTAACTCGCCGCCCTTGACGTGAAACATTGGCGTTTTATCGCTCGGTCAGCCTCCAGGACAGGACAAAAAGACGGGACAGATTAGCTGGCAATTCCCTGCGGGTCCGATCCCCTTCAGTCCCACCGCTCTCTACAGGGCCCCATGGACGGGCCGCACCTTTGACCACTTAGGGGTTCTCTTTTTTGTGGCCAGAGGCAGAGGGGTGACAGGGCAGGGCCCTTTCGACGGCGGCGGGTGTCTTCCGCGAAGCAACATAACTGAACGGAAGCATAC
>ERZ1370068.84-contig-10072_pt1 | contig 31291 bp, 52 predicted proteins | sample MGYA00561227_ERZ1370068 | MGnify/ENA primary metagenome ERZ1370068 (study PRJEB38410, sample SAMEA6850437) | metagenome | study: Metagenomic assessment of the ecological functions of the soil: analysis of the soil microbiota associated with the...
TTACGCATATTGCTCCTGGAAGACGTGGTGTTTCTTCTTGCGGGTCATCCCCCCAATGCGAGGGCGCAGCTCATTTGAGCGCGGGCTCCGTGGCCTTCTTGGCCGCAGAACCGGATCGAGTCAACAGGCGAAATCCAAGAGATCGCGGCTCTCCGGTGACTTGGCCTACCGTTGGGATCCGGCACTAATTGTGCGCATTGTTCCCGCTGCGGGTGGAACTGCAAACCGTCCGCACAGGAAGCGCCCCCTTCCATTTTCCCGAAAGCAACCAGACGGTCTCCATGGGTTGGGTCGCGCGTGACGCAAACATGTTGTCGGCGGCATCCCCATGACGCCCAAACATGCGCGCCAAGCCCTTTGTTTGGCCCCCTGCTTGGTGCCCTTTCCCACGATTATTCAAGGGTGATTACCTCTGAGGCTGTCTGTAATTGGAACTTGAAAACAACACACCTCGCTGAGTAACGAAGGAGATAAAAATATGAGCCAATAGCTTGCCGACAATCGAACCAAGATGACCGAAGACCAGGTAAGCGACTCGCTTTCAAGAACTCCGCGAACGTGTTCGGGGGCGTTTCACGCGCCCGCGAAAACCAAAAAAGGTTGCCCCAGTGTCCGGGACGAAAGGGTGTTCGTTCGTTAAGTCATTGAACGCATGAGCATCTCCCACGAGCAACCACCAAAAGAGCCCAGACATACGACGAAATCGCGATTTGACAACTCACCGCCGAAAAGCGGGTGGCGCCGTCTCCCGCGAAAATCCTGAGGCAAGTCATGACAACGCCCGCAATCAAGATCGCCACGGCGTCCGATGAAGCCCCTGCAATTGATGTCGTGGTACTGGCGTTTAGCACGGACCCTGCCGCGCGTTGACGTGGCCCGGATCCACAGCAGATTCCTCACGCATTTCCCTCCCCCTTCGTCGAGGCATTCGGGGGCAAAGCGTTTGCACCACGAAGCGCCTACTACGTTGACGGCTACGCCGCAGGCGCAAGGGCTGTGGCTGCCACCAGATGTCCACCCTGACGAAGACGCGCTGACTTCGCCCCGCCTGCAACGAACCGTGCCCGAGCGGAAGCTAAAGGACGTCTTTGCGGCATTCGAACAGATGGCTCGCTATCACCCGAGTGAGCCGCATTGGTATTTGCCGCTCATTGGTGTCGCCGATCCCCTTCCACCAAGGCAAAGGATATGGCGCGGCGTTAATGCAACATGCGCTCATCCCGTGCGACCGCGACCGCACCCTGGCCTATCTCGAATCGACAAACCCAAAGAATATTTCCCTCTATGAACGACACGCGGTTTGAGCTACTTGGCACCATTCAGGTGGGGAGCGTCGGCGCCCTCTTCCAATGCTCCGCAAACCAAGATGACACAAGTGCGCATCAGGGTGTCCGCGAGCGGCAGACTGAGATCAGCGCGTTTGAATCAGAACTTTGAAGGCGTCCCCTGCACCGCCCGGGGAATGAAGGGCATCCGCCGTGCGATCCCTTCCGGGGAGGGATCACGTGTTGCAACGAACTCCGCCAGCGTAGTCAGCGCGTTGTGCCGGAAAAACGCTGCCTCCTCTTTGCAGATCGGAGAAATTGACGTCGGCGGTAAGATCGCGAAGTGCCGAAGCCGGCGTAGACGTCGCGGCCTTCCAGCCGCTGATGGTGCGCGTAAGCTCGCAGTGTCCCGCCTGGACGGCGGAAATAGAGAGCAGGGCAGGCGTCACCATAGTCGATAGTGAGCATGCTGCCTGCCTTCCATGCGGGCAACCATTCTGCGCAGCCACGCCTGAAAACATTCCTGCACTTCCACACCGCTGACCGTCCGGCCAGGGATGCGAAAACACGGTCGAGTCGGGAAGCGGGCGGGTCCACGCCACTCCTCGACGATGCGCCCTCCGCTCGAGGCGCAGGGGCGAGTTCGCGCCAGCCGTCCGGGATCTTTCTTGAAAACCCGGCACGGAAACGCGTCGACCAGTTCATTGGAAAGTATGAGGGCTCTTCCGCCGCTGCGGCCAAGCGCTTCAGGAACGCTGGCATGCCAGATAGCGTCGATCCCAGGCGTCGTTGCTGGATTTGTCTCAGGCGCGGTGAAATTTCGACGATGTGATAGCGGGGCCGGTTCCACCAACCGATCGCCTTCATTATCGACGCGGCCAAGTTCCCGATCCCGCGCCAATCTCGATGAGATCCCAGCGCCCGGAGCTGGTCTGTTCTCGAGAGCCCACTGCGCGATCGCGCGGCCTAGGCCTTCGTTCAGCGCGGGCCATGTCGTGAAGTCGCCGCGCCTTCCGAACTCCCGAATGTTTGCCGTGTAGTAGCCGAATTCCGCATGATAGAGCGCCTCGTGCATCCACCGCTCGAAAGGGATGCAGCCGCCAAGGTTGTTCTTGAAGTTCGAGAAGGAAATGCAGCTTCCTGCGGCGTCGCTTCACTCACGGAAGAAGCTGATCTGGCCAAGCGATGCGCAACCAGCCCGTCAAATTCGCCGGCATTCTGCAGCAACTCGCGTCCGAATCCCACCCACGTCACCTGCGGCGAGGCGATGATCAGCAGCACCGCAAGCAGCGCAAGATTGACGCACGTAGATGACCATGAGCGAAAAGAACGTCCCGCCATAGTGAAGGTCGGGCTGACCCTTTGGAATCATCCAGCAGGTGAAGGACAAATGCATCGCCCAGGTCGCGCCAATGACCGCGTAGAGAAGCGAGCGGTAAGGGGCCACATCCAGAAACAGCCCGCAAACGCCGTAAACGCCGATCGCGAGAACGCTGTAAATGGGAAAGAAATACGGCGCGAGCGCGATCCAGGTGTTCGTCCGATCCGCGAGAACGTGACCGCCATCGGCACTGCACATGAAATGCGATGAACCCGTCCGCCAAGGAGCATCACCCAGATGGCGTGGGTAAGCTCGTGACCGAACACATAGAGCCATCTGCGGACGCGGCAGACCCGAAGAAAGCCACCAGCCACAGCACGACGCCCAGCGAGAAAACCAGAATTCCTCGGTGAGTCCAAAAGCGGTCACGCACAGTCGCGCGCGCAAACGCGGTGAAGAAGGTTTGCGTGAGCACCCAGGCTGGCGGCAGAGAAGAAAATCCCGACGATCAGCTTGACCCAGCGCTTGGGAACGCGCGCTGGAATCGCGCCTGCCAGCGGAGCAGATGCTCAGAGCGACTCCGGCGCCGGTTGCTGTCGATTCCAGAGCGACGAGCACGTTGGGAATTCCCACTTTTCACTCGTCGCTTCTACATTTCTCTATGCGCGGCCCATGATAAGCGCCGGTGCGCGTGTCGATCTTGATCGACTCGCCTTCCTTGATGAACAAGCGGCACCTGGACGACCTTTGCCGGTTTGCGAGGGTGGCTGGCTTCTGACGTTGTTGGCGCTGTCGCCCCTGACACCCTGGGCGGATTCGGTGACCTTGAGCGTAACCGACGAAGGAAGTTCGACCTGGGCCGGCCGCCCCTCGATGCTAAGCACCTCCACCTTCAGATTTTCAACAAGGTAGTCCTTGGCATCGGCGACGAGCTCAGCTCTGAAGGGTGATCGTGTCGTAGGTGTCCGGATCGATGAAATGGTAACCTTGAGGATCGCTGTAGCTGAACTCAAGCTGCTGACGGCTGACATCCACAAGATCAACCTTCTCGGTCGAAGAAAATCGGACGTCGGCCGACTTTCCCGTGTTGATGTAACGGATGATTGCCTGAACGAAGGCGCGCAGATTGCCAGGAGTGCGGTGCTGAACTTCGAGGACGATGGCTGGATTTCCGTTGTAACGGATCGCCATGCCTTTGCGGAGATCGTTTGCGAGAGCCATTTTGCAAAGACAATACGTCGGGTCGGGTCTAAAGGCGATATGGCGTTTATGTGCGAGCAGTTTGTCGGATTTTGGAAGCAATTCTGCAGGTCGTTCGGCCAGAGTCGCGGCCTTCCGACAAACTGCTAAGAACAGCCTCCTGGCTGTAGAGCTTTTCCAGAATGCCGCACGAACTGCGGTTTTAGCAGCCTGTGTGGGAGACAGCCTTTTCTCCTGGGAGACTCCACGAGAAAACGCTCGCTTCGGATTCAAGCTCGACAGGCTGCTCGCTAGAGGATCTTCAGCCGCGAGAGATCCTGGGAATCGACCACGCCGATCGGACGTTCCGCGCCATCCACCACAACGATATCGTCGATCCGGTGCTGCTGCAAAACGTGAAGAACCTCCGGCAGCAAGCTTGTCCCCAGAAATCGTGACCGGCTTGCGTGTCATGAAATCCCCCACCGGACTACGTTCCGATGTCCGGCGTCTGCGGAAAATGCCGGGCGAAATCGCCGTGGGTGAAAATGCCCTCCAGGGTGCCCGCCGAGTTGACGACCACAGCCGCGCCTGCCGCGACGGGACGTCATCCGCCTGATCACCTCCACGATGGGGGTATCCGGCGAGACTTTGAGCCAATTGATCCCTCTCCCCGCATGATCTGATGAACCTTCAAGAGCAGTGCGCGTCCAAGCCGGCCGGCGGGATGATAGCGAGCGAAATCCTCCTTGTCGAAGCCCCTGGCTTCCAGCAGCACCATCGCCAGCGCGTCGCCAAGCACAAGCATGGCTGTCGTGCTCGAGGTGGGCGCGAGATTGAGGGGACACGCCTCCTGGGTGACGCGAACGTCGAGCACAGCGTCGGAAGCCTTCGCCAGCGTTGAGTCCACCGCGCCGGTAATTGCGATCTTCTTCACATCGAATCGGGCGATCGCGGGAAGGATATTGATCAACTCGTCCGTTTCCCCGCTGTAGCTCAAGGCGAGGACCACATCCCCGTCACTTACCACGCCGAGGTCCCCATGAAGCGCGTTCAGAGAATTCAGAACGACGGCCGGCGAGCCCGTGCTCGTCAACGTGGCCGCGATTTTGTCGCCGACATGCCCGCTCTTTCCCACGCCCACAACCACAACCTTGCCGCGGCTTTCCACGGCCGATTTGATGAGATGCACGGCCTTTTCAAACTCGGAATCCAGGCGCCCGGCCACGGCCCGCACCTCGGCGAGTTCAATTTCAACCACCTTGCCGCGCCCGGGAGAGATAATCCATACACTGATCTTTAAGGCGCAAGCGCGGCGATTCAATAGCGAATAAGACATCAGACACCTGCCGGGCATATTGCATTCCCAGTGGATTGGTATCACTTTCGGCGACGATGAAAAACAGTCACTGTAAAGCTTCGACCGGAAATTGATCCTGCACTTGAGCGCTGGGAGCGCCAGGAGGCGTGTCTCGAAATCCGTCGTGCTTCGTGAGGGCATTGGAAGCGGCGCTCGCCAGGGAAAGTCGAAACCGACTATTTTTGATCTCATGCAGGAAAGTCTTGGCTGCGTCGACAGCGGGTCAGTCCTGGCGACGAACCCCTGATTTACCGAATGCGCCGCAACCAGCCAGTCCCCGTGATCATCCCGGGACGCTGAATTGAAAAATTTGCCTTCGGTTTTCCAGGATATCCGAGGACGAGGGACGAGAACGAGCAAGAAGTCGGCACAGCGGGCCAACGCGTCTTGCAACAAGCGGTCCGAGATGGTATTGGCAGAGCATGAGCAAGGCCTTGGAAAACTTTAGTGATCGGGCTGCTATTCGGTGGCTCTCTCTCCGCACAGGAGTTTATCGCTCCTGAACAAGAACGCCGCGAGATCGTTCCGGTCGAACCTGTCAAGCAAAGGCCGCACGATTGAAGGGATCGTGAAGGAGGTCTTTACGAAAAGCCATGGCAGGCTGTGAACTCCGGTCGCGCCGGCCGAATATGGCACTGGCGAGAAAAATGGTCTCCAAAGACTTTGGCCCCGGCACGCCGTATCATTCCACAGGGTGGGTCGTGGCGAGCGTTGAATGGTGAGTCTTCCGCGAGGTGGGGAGATGCCCTGGCTCGCGGAGCTAAGGGCGAGCACGAATGGGAGCCGCTGCCGCCGTCGGTCGCGCTTTTCTGCGCGACATTTCTCAAGCCAGAAATGCTGCACATCCACCGGCACATCGTCGGCTTGAGATCCTTCCGGCCGGTTGTCAGCCCAGAAGCGCGAAGGAGATTGGCCGGTCGATCGCATCGAAATCGTCAAGCGCTCGTCGAGGCGATTTCTGGCGCGTGCTTCGGAAAAGCGATCCGGCCATCCGTGGCAGATTTCTAACGCGGAAGCCGGCGCGCATTCTCGCGGTGATTGAGCGCGAAAAGCTGTGCTCGCTGCACGTGTTTTTCGGCAACGTTGCCGTCCATTTGCTCCCGCTCCTGCGCCGGATGCCGGTTCCGGTTATAGTATCCTTTCACGGCTCGGACGTAGCGGGGTCCATGGCGTCTGCAAGCTATGCGGATGCGGTCGCGGCACTCTTCGAGCTTGCGACGGTCGTGCCGTGCCGTTCGGAACAACTTGTCTCGAGGGTCGTGCAGACTGGGTTGCCCCGAGACCAAAACGCGCCTGATGCGCGCGGTGCTTCCGGATCTTCCATACGTCCAACGACACCCGCCCATTGATGGGGCATGGCAGATTGTGCAGGCCGCGCGATTGGTCCCGAAGAAGGGGCTTTCGACAGCCCTGCGCGCCTTCGCAGCCTTTGGCCGTCAATATCCCGAGGCTGCCTTCGTCATCGCCGGGGACGGACCGATGGAAGGGGAGGTGCGCGAGCTAGCCGCAGAATCTTGGAATCGACCGGCGAGTGAGATTTGCGGGCTTCTTCGCAGAGCGACGTTACAACACCTCTTTCTCGAGCTCGCACATTTTCCTTGCTTCCAAGCCGAAACCGCCGGCCGGGGATGTCGAGGGGCGTTCCCAACGCGCGATGCTCGAGGCGATGGCGAGCGGACTTGCCCGTAGTCGCGACGCGTCACGGCGGTATCCCGGAGGTGATCGAGCACTGGAAGGAATGGGCTTGCTTTGCGCGGAAAAAGACGCCGAGGGGTGGCGGCGCGCCTCTCCTGCAACTCGCTAGCGATGCCGTCCTTTACCAAACGCTCGCTCAGCAAGCTTCCGCCTCGGTTCGCGAGCAATTCTCGAAGGAACGTCAGGTCGCCGCCATCGAAGGTAATTTATGGCGACGCAATTCACGCGCATTCTGAACGAACCTCTGCTAACGCTCTGATCAGCGAGCCTCGAAAACCTCTTCGAATCCAACCGGAGATGGGCCAAACGAATGACGCTTCGAGGAGCCCGATTTTTTCAATAAGCTGCTCGATGTCCAGACACCTAAGCATTCTGGATCGGTTGTTCGGACAGCCGTGTTCCTGCGAACGAGATTCTCGGCTTGAGACCGGGGCGCAGTCTTCGTTCATCGAAACGTGTCAAATGTCGTCAATCACACGGATTTCAACTGTCTGTCCGTCATTCAATACGCTGTGAGCGTCCTGAAGGTAGAGCACATCATGGTTGTGGGCCACTACGGCTGCGGCGGCGTGCGCGCGGCGTTGCTCGATCAGGAACTCGGCTTGATCGACAACTGGCTTCGCCACGTGCGAAGCGTTTACCGGCGCCAGCCAGAGCGTTTCGAGGGTTTGAGCCAGGCGGGAAAGAAGACCTGCTTTGCGAACTCAGCGTGCTTGATCAAACCCGCCATGTCGAGGAAACCAGCTTCGTCCAAAACGCCTGGAAGCATGGGCAACACCTGAGCTGTCACAGCTGGATTTATCGGCTTTCCGACGGCTCCTTCGCGATCTGCATTTCGTGCCGTCGTCGAAAAACAGCTTACGAATTTGAAGAAGTTCAGTGCTCGCCTTCGATCTCCCCGGGCGATTCGAGGACGGCTTGAGGCAGAGAGTCTGCGTCGCTTTCCGTTTCGAGTGTGTCTGGCTTCTCAGGCGGGGATGAACGTATAATAACCCCCTGGTCTTCACCGCATTGGCTGACATCGGTGACTACTCCCCGATGATCTTCACCAGCACCCGCTTCCGGCGGCGGCCGTCGAATTCACCGTAGAAGATTTGCTCCCAAGGGCCGAAGTCGAGCTTCCCTCTGGTGATGGCGACGACGACTTCCCGGCCCATGATTTGCCGTTTCAGGTGGGCGTCGGCGTTGTCCTCGCCCGTCCGGTTGTGATGGTAATTTTGTGACCGGTTCGTCGGGAGCCAGCTTTTCCGAGCCAGACCTTCAAAATCGTGCATGCAAGACCGCTTCTCGTCAGTCGTTTGACGAATACCGCCGCCGTGATGTGCATGCGCGATTTACGAGACAAATGCCCTCCTGAACGCCACTTTTCCGCAAGAGTTCTTCGACGGTGTCTCGGTGATGTTTACAAACCCTCGACGATTGGGCACCTCGAACCAGAGATGTCTACGGTCAATGATTTCACGTCATGCCGGTCTATCCGGAATGTCGATCTGAAGCCGAAAGCATCGAAGCGGAAGGCGGCGACCGATTGTCACGCCGGCTACTTCGCCGTCGATGCCGAGTTCGCCGAGGATGCGATTGAGATCGTCGCTTCCATAATACTCGATGGAGATGGTCCCGCGTTTATCTCCATGATGGATGACGACACGAGTTGCCAGGCGGTGCGTCAAGAGATTCTGCACCCTTTGGACAGCGGGCGAAAGGCGCGGGATCGATCCGCGGGGGAGCGCCGCCTGCAGGACTTGCCGGCGCGGGCGAGTTGCTGGGCGGCAAGCTTCTCCGCCACCCTCACGGACGCGCCCTGGCGGACGATGAGGTCCATCAGAAGTCTTTTGCTCTTCATGAGATTTGAGGGAAGGAGCACCTTGGCGTGGCCCACGGAAATCCGGCCCTGCTTGAGAAGCGTCTGGGCGTCGGGCTCCAGATCCAGAAGCCTCATGGCATTGGCTACCGAGGCGCGGCTCTTGCCGACGCGCTTGGAGATCTCGTCCTGGGTCAGGCCGAAATCACGGTGAAGCCGTGCGGTAGCGCCGGCCTCTTCGATGGGATTCAGGTCCTCGCGTTGGAGGTTTTCAATCAGCGCGAGTTCGAGCACCTCTCGGTCGCTTGCCTGGCGGATGATGGCCGGGGCCTCCGCTGATCCGAAGTTCACGCGCGCGCGCGCCACCGGCGTTCGCCCGCGATGAGCTCTCGCATTTGTCGTCGACCCTTGCTGAACGATGAGCGGCTGGATGATGCCGCGCTCGCGAATGCTTTCGACAAGCTCCTGCAAGGTGCTCGCTTCGGAAATTCCTGCCCTCGGCTGAAGAGGGCTGGGTCGTAATCTGGTCCAGGGGCAGCGTTTGAATGCGCTCGCCGAGCTCCTCGACCGGGTGCAGGGAGCGGCGACGCGGTGATTGATCAGCGCGCCGAGCCCTTTGCCAAGTGCAGGTTTTGCCATGGTAGGAAAATCGGACTGGGCCGGATGGCCGGGATTAACTAAATGAACGCAGGACGCTGTGATTTTGCAATGCCGCTCTTCGACGTTATCGATCTCTTTTCGACGAAACTGACCGCGGCGGGCCCGAGCAGATGGCGCTTGACGAGGCACTGCTCGAGTACGCGGAGCGCCCCATGCTGCGATCCTATCGATGGGCCGGGCAAGCAGTCTCCTTCGGCTATTCGCAGTCCCTCGCGGCAGTTAGGGAAAGGATTCCCCTCCTTGCCGTCCGTGCGCAGATGGACCGGCGGAGGCATCGTCGAGCACGGAGTGCGACCTGGACCGTTCTCGCTCATTGTCCCTTCAGCGAGAACCGCTGGCGAAGGCGCGTCCTGAAGCACACCTATCGCTCGATTCATACCCGCGTCATGACGCGCGCTGAACGAACTCGGATATCCTGCGCGTCTCGCAGGATCGGAGGAGTGCGCGCATGGAATGGCGTGCTTCTCCTCTCCGGCCATGCATGACCTGATCGGTCTGGACGGGCGCAAGCTCTGCGGAGGCGCGCAGCGAAGGACCCGCAGGGCTTTCTGCACCAGGGAAGCATTCAAAATCTGCGACCTGCCGGCGGATTTTGCCGTCCGCCTTCTCGATCTGATGGCGGCCGAAACGCTGCGGTTTTCGCGCCGAGGTTCGCCACGCTGGCGCGCGCTAAAGAGCTGGCCGCTGAGAAGTATGGAACGAACGCCTGGCTCGAGAAGGTCTCCTAGCGGCTGTCGGGCTTGGAAGTCCGAGTCGAATTGTTCTTAAGAAACCATACGCGCAGCGAAGGCTGAACGACCGGCATCCTGCCGAGTGGAATGCCGAAAATCTCCCCTTGAACCTAGCGGAAGGTAGACGGACGATGCGGGGATGGAATTTACGGATGGCTCCTATTTCATCAACCGCGAGCTGAGCTGGCTGGAATTCAACCAGCGCGTCCTTGATCAGGCGATTGAGTGAATCGAATCCGCTTGCTCGAGCGACTGAAGTTCCTCTGCATCGTCAGCTCGAATCTGGACGAATTCTTCGAAGTGCGCGTCGCGGGCCTTAAACAGCAAAAGCAGATGCACTCGCTTGAAACAGGCCCGGACGGTCTGACGGCTGAGCGAGGCGCTGGCCGCCATCAGCGACAGGGTGCGGCGAATGGTGGATGATCAATACCGCGTTGCTGGCGCGAGCAGCTCCAGCCGCTACTCGAAGACCAGACGGCTCCGCTTTCACTCCTATCCCGACGTGCCGAAAAGCGAACAGGAGCACCTCGCGCAATTTCTTTACGAAGAGCGTTTGCCCGGTGCTCACGCCGCTTGGCGATCGATCCGGCCCATCCGTTTCCGCAGCTTCTCAACAAGAGCCTGAATGTGATCGTCGAACTTGAAGGCGAGGACTTGAGCACGCGATATCGCGGTCGTGCAGGTTCCACGCATTCTGCCGCAGAGTCGTTCCGTTCGCGAAACAGGAAGAACGGCGACGATTACGTCTTTCTCGGGCACATCATCCTGCATCATGTCGCGGAGCCTGTTTCACGGGATGCGCATCAAGGGAGCGCACCTTTTCCGGGTGACGCGAAACAGCAACCTCTACGTCGACGAAGAGGAAGCACAGAACCTTCTACACGCAATCGAGACCGAGTTGAGCAAGGTCAAGCGCGGCGCCGCGGTCCGTCTGGAAGTTGAAGAAGGATTGCCCCCAGCACACCGTTGAACGTCTGCTGGATATTTTCAATCTCGAGGAGGAAGACGTTTTCCGCATCGATGGGCCGCTCAATTTTCGTTCGGCTTATGCCTCTTGCGCCTCCAAGTCGATCGACCCGATCTGCGCTACAAGCGCTTTTCACCGAACACGGTTGTTTCGCTCGGAAACGGAGTCGGACATTTTCTTTCACATCCGGCGGGGCGACATTCTGCTGCATCATCCCTACGACAACTTCCAAACCGTGGTGGATTTTCTGGCCGCAGGCTGCCGAGGACCCGCATGTGCTCGCCATCAAGCAGACACTCTACCGGACGAGTTCCGATTCCCCTCTCGTTCCAGGAGCTCATCGAGGCGGCGCGCAACGGCAAGCAGGTGACGGTTATCATCCGAGTTGAAGGCACGTTCTCGATGAGGCCGCAAATATCAAATGGGCGCGTCTTATGCGCGAGGCGGGGGTGGATGTCGTCTATGGCGTGACACGGCCTGAAGACGCACGCAAAGGCGACGCTTATCGTCCGCAGCGAAGGCGACGGAATTCGCCGCTACGCCCATCTCGGCACGGGAAATTATCATCCGTCAACGGCGAAAATTTACACCGATATTGGCCTTCTCACTCTGCCGGGAGGCGGTGACTGAGGAGCTCGCTGAGGCGTTCAACTGCCTGACCGGAGTGTCAAAATTCCTGAAATGCACGAACTGCTCAGTTGCGCCGTTCAACCTTTATGATTCACTGCAGCAGCTGATCGACGCCGAAATCGAGCATGCGCGCAGCGGGACGTCCCGAGCGGTATCTACGTGCAAGGTAAACGCCTCTGGTGGAGGAGGGCATGATCGAGGCCCCCTATCGCGCCTCTGCGGCGGGCGTAGCGCGTCAGGTTGCATGGTCCGCGGCATGTGCGCACTTACGGGCCGGCATTCCCAATGTCGAGCGAAAAACATCGAGGTGCGGAGCATAGTCGGGAGATTCCTGGAACACAGCCGACATTTTCCGCTTCGAGAACGGCGGCGAGCCAAAATCTACCTCGGCAGCGCCTGACTGGATGCCGCGCAATCTCTTCCGCCGCGTCGAGACCGTCTTTCCCTGTCGTCACTCCGGAATGAAAGAGCACGTGGACGAAATCCTCGAATGGTTCTGGCGCGATAACGTGAAAGCCAAGGTCATGCAACCGCGACGGCGTCTGCAAGCTGCGCGAGACGAACGAGGCGCGCCGTTCGACGCGCAAGCCGAGTTCGTTGCCGAAGCCCAGCGGCGGCGCAAGGAAAGCGCATGGCAGCAGTCGCCTCGGCAGCATCAGCAGCTGAAGCCAGCAGGCTGTCGATTTCAGGTCCGACAGGCTGCTACTCTGGAAGTGCTCTCGCCTTCACTGAGGTCGGCATAAGTCTGCCGCTTGCGCACGACGTGTGCCTTATCCCCTCGACAAGAACTCTCCGGCAATAGCGGCCGGGAATTGTAGGTGGACGACATGACGAAACCGTAGGCGCCGCGCGCTCATCAGGGCGATTCGGTCTCCCTGTTCAAGCGGTGCCACCTCGCGGTCCTGAGCAAAGAAATCGCCGCTCTCACAAACCGGACCGACGACGTCCATCATCGAGCAATTCGGCGTCAGGACTCTTTCACGGAGCGGGACGATTTCATGATAGCCTTCGTAAAGTGCGGGACGAATGAGATCATTCATCGCAGCATCCACTACGGTGAAGGTCTTCGCCGGGCGTCTTCTTGACGTACTGAACGGTGGCTGAGGAGGACGCCCGCGTTTCCAACCATGAATCGGCCGGGCTCGAAGAGAATCCGCATCCCGAGAGGTTTCAGAGATCGGAACCGATCGCCGCCGCTAGTCCTCCGAGGTGATCCGTTTGCGGATGATCGGAGGAGTTCCACCATTCGAGGATTACCGCTTTCGAGGGCGGGATCGTAGACGATGCCCACGCCGCCGCCTATGCTGAAAAAGCCGATGCCATATTGGTCGCGCAAGGACTCGACGAGCGGAACGAGCTTTGCCGCGTGCCTCGGCGAACGGCTCCGGTTCGAGAATTTGCGAGCCGATATGGGTTTGGACACCCTGCAAGTCGAGATGGGGAGGTTCGGCCGCATCGAGCGTAAACATCCGGCGCGCGGTCGAGCCCGATGCCAAACTTGTTCCGGCTTTCCGGCTGAGAGATGTATTTGTGCGTCTTTGCATCCACGTCTGGATTCACTCGAATGGCCACCGGCGCCTTCGCATTCAACCGTCCGGCAATTTCGTTGATGCGTTCGAGCTCGGGTTCGCTCTCGACGTTGAAGCAATGGATTCCCTCGCGGAGGCAAGGTGATTTCCTCCTCCGTCTTTCCGACGCCCGGCAAACGTGGCAGGAGCCCGCACGGCCTCTGGCTTTTAGGACCCTGAAGAGCTCACCACCGGAAACAATGTCGAAGGCGGCCCCTTCCTGGCCAGCAGGTTCAGGATGGCTAGGTTCGAGGAACAGGCCTTCACAGCGTAGCAGATCATGTGATCAAGAGTCTGCAAGGCGCGTCTGAGCCGGCGAAAGTTGCTGCTGATCGTTTCGGCCGAATAGACGTACACTGGCGTGCCGTGTCCGGTCCGCCAGTTCTTCAAGACTCACGTCCTCGCAGTGGAGGATGCCGTTGCGATACGAAAACGAATGCATGCTTCAAATTCCGGCGTCATTCCAAAGTCCGACAGGCTGCTAGAGAACTGCGAGCGCGCGAACGACGTGTCAATCAGAGCGCAGGTTTTGAATTCGCGGGCCGGAAGAGCCCGGCGAAGCGATCATTCGTCCATCCAATGGCAATAGGTTTCCGTGATGGCGTCGGCGATATCGATAAGACTCAAGCTGTGTCTGGTCGAGGGAACTGGTGAAGTCCGGTCTCAAAGATTGCGCCGATGGTCGTAATTCAGGTTCGAACGAAGCATTCCGCACAGTCGCTCGGCTTCGTTGCTGAAGTATCCTGTTTCGCAGCCCGAAATGCTGTGAGAGAGTCGCTGAGCTGATTGGAGCAAAAGCGGATGGAACGCGGAAACTCTCCATGAAGGATCAGGAACTCAGCCACCTGCCAGCCCGTGACCTCTCCGACATTCGTCTTGAGGGTAGGCTTCAAGAGCGCTGCACGAGCGCAAGACCGCCATCCATTGTGTGATGTCCACATGTCCGCCAACCTGCTCACCGCGTGGAAGAAGGATGTGGTATTTGATGTCGAGGACCCGCGAGGTGGAGTCGGCGCGTTCGAGGTATTTGCCAAGTTGCAGGAAATCCCACCCTTCGCCGTGAGATCATGGTCGCGTCGGAGGTTCCTTGGAAAGCGTGCAACTTGTCGACGAGCCCGCGGTAGAAGTCGATGGGACTATCCTGGAAGTCTGCGCGTGCCATGCCATCGCGCAGGTAGAGGAACGCGATGCGGTTTAGCTGCTTCCCACATTTCGCTCGAAATTTGCTCGCGCACGGTGCGAGCATTTTCTCTGCGCGGCGGCGATGCAAGAGATGATGGCGCCAGGGTTCATCTTTGCGAAGGTGACGAACTCCATCACGGCTTCCGGCGTGATCTTTTCGTGGTATTTGCTGAAGAGCTCCTGATCCTCCAGGGTAGGCAAGCACCGGCTGCCAGTGCTGTTGGAACATGTTGGGGTTCTGATCCTCGAAGTCGAGCATGAGCTGCATGTTGACGTCGAGGATGCGCGCATTTGTCTCCGCGCGCTCGATACTAACGACTTAGCCAAAAGCAGGAATCCGCGACCCTTGAAAGCATGCTATTGGACCTGGGTCTGAGTCTGGGACTGTGGCTCGTCCTCTTCGTCGAGGACCAGGTAGTCCCTTGCTGCCGCCGCCCTGGCTGGAATTGACGACGAGCGAGCCCTTGCGCAGGGCCACGCGGGTGAGACCGCCCGGAATAATGCTCGTTTTCTCGCCGCAAAGAATGATGCGGGCGCAAGTCGATGTGGCGGCCCTCGGCAGTGCCGACGTCGCAGTGCGAGGGTGAACGTGACAGAGCACGACGGGCTGGGCAGATGTAGCCGCGCGGATCGGCCAATATGGCGGCGCAGATTCTTCGATCTGCGCCGGTCGTGGCATGCGGGCCGATGAGCATCCCATAGCCCCGCTCTCGTTTGCGGCCTTCACCACGAGAGCTTTCCCAGTTCTCAAGGATGAACTTACGGTCAGTGTCGTCTGCAGAAAGATAGGTTTCAACATTCGGAAGAATCGGTTCCTCGCCCAGGTAGAATTTGATCATTTTGGGAACATAGTAGTAGGTGACCTTGTCATCTCGCGACGCCAGTGCCGATGGCATTTGCGAGGTTCACATTCCCCTTGCGGTAAGCTTCGATGATGCCCGGAACGCCCAGCGCGGAATCCTTCCGGAAAACCGTGGGATCGATGAAGTCATCGTCGATGCGGCGATAGATGACATCGACCTGCCTGAGTCCCTTGGTCGTCTTCATGAAGACCTCGCGAATCCTTCACGAGAAGATCGCTGCCGGTGACAATTTCGATCCCCATCGAACGGGCGAGAAAGGAATGTCTCGAAATATGCGGAATTGTAGATTCCCGGCGTGAGGACCACTACCGTGGGATCGGGGTTTTCATGCGGAGCGACGTGACGCGAAGACCGCAAGTAAATCCTGCGCTGTAGCGATCGACGGGGCGAACTGGTAGCTGGCAAAGAGCTTGGGAAAAACGCGCTTCATTGCCTGACGGTTTTCCAGCACGTAGGAAACGCCGGACGGACATCGGCCGTTGTCTTCAGCATGCGGTGTAGACTCCGTCACGGTCGCGAATGAGGTCCGTGCCGCGAGATAGTGGATGTAAATGTTCTTCGGGACGTCGAAACCCATGAACTCGGGCCGAAAGTGCTTCGCGCTCGGACAATCCCTCTGGAACGACCTTCTCCTTGATGATCCGTTGCTCGTGATAGACGTCGTGCAGGAACAAATTCAAAGCGATGAGGCGCTGAATGAGGCCGCGTTCAATGTGCTCCCACTCCTTCGCCGGTATAATGCGCGGGATCAGATCAAATGGGAAAATGCGCTCCGTGCCTTCGTCGCCGCTGTAAACAGTGAAGGTAATTCCTGATTGAGATATGATTTTTCGGCCAGGAGCCTCTTGCGATCGAACTCGCCATCCTCCATTTCCAAAGCGCCGCGCGAGGCGCTGGTAGTGCGAGCGCACAATCCCGCGCGCCGAAAACATCTCGTCGAAAAAATCTCCGATCTCGTATTCCTTGAACAACCTGTTCATTTTATTTCCCCTCCGTGCCATAGCAGTTCCTTCCTGCGAGCTGCAATAGCATCACGCAGCTAGCTTTTGCGCAACCTCAAAATCAGGCGACCATCGTCCGCTGGAGCCTCCAAATTTTGGATATACAAAGCGTGCCGCGGCCGTCTTGTCTCGGGCAACGCCGTAGCGCTGCAAGCCCCGCATCGCGCAGCGCGGCCAGCGAAGCTTTCAAAGGACAGTGCCAAGTCCTCTGCACGCGGTATTCCTGCAGGATGCAGGGACCGGTCGTTAGGTGGTTTTCCGCGCTGACGCTGCGGGTTGACGATCGACACGCCGATGATCCGGCTGCCGTGCTGGACAACCAGGCAATCTGGGGGATCCTTTCGAAACCGGCCCGGACGGTTCTTGGTATTGTCTCCGCAAAGATCTTTTGGATGTCGCTCCAACCTGTATCCATACTGAAGGCGTTGGTTGCGACCTTCTGCACGGCATCATGATCGGCTTTCTCCGCACGGCTTAGGATAAACGGTGAGAGGGACGCTTCAAGTCGTCAGTCGGGTTTTTTCAGATCCCACTCAAATCTAAGCCAGGAAATCGTCATCATGCGATCGATCCAAGCTAGCGGCCTGTCGGACTTGGAAGCCCGCGTCGAATTTCCCTGTTTTCCCGCCGAAGGCGGAGCGTCAAGCAGCCTGTCAGGCAGGGAAACCTTGCTTCTCAACCGCGATTGATCCATCGAGTTTCAAGTCGCAACAGCCTTCTAGGGTGAATCCGAGTCATTCCGGCAAACCCACCAGACGCCTCCAATAAGAGCGCCGGACAAAACCACAAAGGCCGTAAATGTGAACATGAGGGACGGGCGGAGAATCTGCAATTCGCGTGACAAGTCAACAGAATTTCCTCGATTCCGAGCCGTGTGGCTCGATCCCGAAAAAAATCTCGGAAGACGCAAAGCATAGACGTCGCGTTTCATGCCACCGATCCAACTGAGGTCATAAGAGGCGGGCGGCAGCCAGCGGGCGGCGCGGAATTCGTGAGAGCCTTCAAAGCGGATGACGACTGCGGGTTTATTGGCTCCGCGAGAAATATAGTGCTGCTCCTGGCCGTCAAATCCGTCCTTTTTCGCCCATTCATGAAAAGGTATCGATAAGGACCTTTGCTCGAAAGAACGCGGTAATGGGAAGGCTTGAGGCCGAGCTCTTCCTCGACCTCACGATGCAGCGCGTCGAGCAGGGGTCTCGCCCTTTTTTACTCCTCCTTGCGGAAACTGCCAGCAACCCCGCCAATCACTGCGCTCGCAGACGAGGATTTCCCCGAGGAATTCCGCAAAATGATCGCGGCATTCGGGCGATAGGCAGGCATATTGAGTTTATGCATCACGATTCGTGTGTCGCGCCAGCGCAGTTTGCGGATGGGCAGTATCCCGGCAAAGCGCGCCGCAGGAAGTCGATCGTCCGCCCTCGAAGACGCGAGGGCCCTCGTCCGGCGCGTCAAGTCGCTCCCGCACGACTTCCGGTTTGCGTGCCAGCGGAAAAGCTGGAACCTTGGTTTTGAAAGCCTCGTTGCCGTAGGCCCGAGCGAATCGCTATTGACCAAATATGGATGCCTTGAAGGTGTTGAGACTAGCAGCGATTGCGATCGGCATGCCGCTGGGCCAGCGTGGCGGCCCAGGAGGCGTCGCCGACACCCGATCAGCTTCGCCGGGGCATTTGGCGGGCCAGAGTTGCCGGGCGGTGAATACATTGTGCGCTTTGTCCTGCCATCACCCTCGGTGAGGCCTGCATGAATACATCGTCGATGGTGCGGCGCGCGTCGCAGAGGTCAACATCGCCACGTCGGGCTCCGAGTTGGCGAGATTTTACTTTCTCGAGCCCTACCCTCCCAAGCCGCCCGTGGCGGCGGCTCAAAAGCATTGAACGCAATACGAGAACAAGGCGAAAGAAGCGAGCGCTCGCCTGAAACCGGTGATCTCCAGGTAAAGGTCGTCAAGAGTTATCCAACAAACCACGCATGCACACACCGTCGAATACCGGCTCCCCGACAGGGAATCGCTGAGCAAGCTCTTCAAGAGTATTGAAGATGCCTGGCTTAACGGACGTGCCGGTTCATTCAAGCCTTGGAAACGTGGCGTGAACGCTCCATTTTCCCGCTCTCGTCCACGGACCAAGCCCTTGCGCCAGAAATCCAAACCCACTCACGAATGCGGTGTCTTCGCCATCTTCGGCCATCCTGACGCCGCGAGTATCGTAGTGCTATGGCCTTTTGCGTTGCAGCATCGTGGCCAGGAAAGCGCGGGCATTGTTTCCGCCAAGGGCTCGGAGGGTCCGTTTGCGGTTCACAAGGGAATGGGTCTCGTTTCCCAAGTTTTACGTCGGAGGCCTCGAGCGCTTGTCCGGCACCTCGTGCGATCGGCCACGTGAGATATTCGACGACGGGATCGAGCACGATCAAGAACGCGCAACCCTTTGTCGTCGATACGAGGCCGCGGCCAGATTGCGGTCGGCCACAACGGCAACCTCATCAATGCCGCGCAGCTCCGAGAGGAACTCGAAGCCAAGGGCTCCATCTTCCAAACCACCGTCGATAGCGAGATCATCCTTCACCTTCTCGCGCAGCCTCGAGGCTCAGGAGGCGTGCTTTCGGCATTGCGCCGCATCGAGGGGGCGTTCTCGATCGTGCTCATGGGCGAACGCGAGATCCTCGGCTTTCGCGATCCCTACGGATTCCGGCCCCTCTGCATCGGCAGGAAGGACGGCGCGTACGTCCTCTCTCGGAGAGTTGCGCCCTGGACCTGATCCGAGGCCGAATATGTCCGCGAAGTGGAGCCTGGCGAAGTGGTGATCATCGACAATTCCGGCATCCGCTCGAATGGCCGTTTCCTCAACACGCAGCGCGTTCTGTATTTTCAGAGTATGTCTATTTTGCCCGGCCGGACAGCACCATTTCCGGCGTCAATGTCAGCCACGCGCGCGTTGAGATGGGACGCGAGCTCGCGCGTCAGCATCCTGTCGATGCGGACCTCGTGATTCCTGTGCCGGACTCGGGCATCTATGCCGCGCTGCGGCTTTTCCGAGGAACTCGGCATTCCGTATTATCCGGCATTCGTGCGCAATCACTACATCGGCCGCACCTTCATTCTGCCCACGCAGCGCATCCGCGACTTCAATGTCCGCGTGAAAGCTCAATCTCATCCTGGAGGCCGTGAAGGACAAGCGTGTTGTTGTCGTGGACGACTCCATTGTGCGCGGCACGACGGCCCGCTCTCGCGTCGTCAACCTGCGCGAAGCCGGCGCGAAGGAGGTGCACATGCGCATCAGTTGTCCGCCGCACAAATTCGCCTGCTATTACGGCATCGACTTTCCTGATCCCGAGAAGCTCCTGGCCAACCAGTGCACGATGGATGAAATCCGTAGATACCTCTGGCGCCGATTCCATTGGCTACCTTGATTTCAAAGGGAATGATCGGCGCCACCGGTCGGCACCGCAGAGACGTTTTGCACCGCATGTTTCAGCGGCGACTATCCGTACCCTACGACGTGCGGCCTTCGATAAATTGATCATGGAAAAAGCGTCTTGGCCGCATCCGCCTGCTCGAAGAAAGAGGAACCGCGTTTGCTATGAGGACGAACCGGATCAAAGCCTATGCTCGGGCCGGTGTGGACGTCGAGCTTGGCAACACTCTCAAGCGCGAAATCCAATCAATTGTCCGCTCAACCCACGGCCCGGAAGTGCTCGGCAAAATTGGCGGCTTCGGCGGGCTTTTCAGGGTCAATTTTAGAGGGATGAAGGATCCCGTGCTCGTGTCCAGCGTGGACGGCGTGGGCACGAAACTAAAGAGTCGCCTTTGCCATGGATCGTCACGACACGATCGGCCAGGACCTCGTCAACCACTGCATCAACGACATTGCCGTGCTGGGAGCGCGCCCGCTTTTCTTTCTTGATTACATCGCGGCCGGCAAGCTCGAACCCGCCGTCTTCAGGCAACTTCTCGGCGGTTTGGCGAAAGCGTGCAGGGCTGCCGGCTGCGCGATAATCGGGGGCGAGACCGGCCGCAGATGCCCGGCATGTATCGGGAAAGCGAATACGACGTGGCCGGCACCATCGTCGGCGTTGTGGATCGCTCGAAGATTCTGGATGGATCCCTTATCCGACCCGGCGACGTGCTAATCGGCCTTCCTCGGACGGACTTGCATACCAACGGCTTTTCGCTGGCGAGAGGGTTCTATTCGAGGATTTGGGTCTCGAAGACATCCTCCCGCGCTGCCGGAACTTCGCCTGACGCTCGGCGAGGAACTGCTGCGCGTCCACACGAAGCTACCAGCCGCTTCATTGCATCGCTTCGCGACGGGCCTGGTCCATGCCGCCGCGCACTATCACCGGAGGCAGGTCTGATGGACAATCTCCCGCGTGTTCTGCCCGAAGGGCTGCCGAGGCCAACATCCGGCGGGGCTCCTGGCGGGTTCCGCCAATTTTTCAAATCATCCAGCGGGCCGCTTCCGTGAATCCGGTCGGAAATGTTTAACGTTTTCAACATGGGCATCGGCATGGTGCTTGATCGTTGCCAAGAAGCGGGAAACGGAGGCCGTGCGCCAGACCCGCGGGCGGTCATCGGAGAAATCGTTGAGGGTTCGCAGACGGTGGTTTTGGTCTAGTACTAGGCGAGGCGGCGCCCGGCCTCAGCGGGATCCGCGCAGGTTTCCTCTCCATGCCGACAAGAGTATTTCACTGAGCGCTGGTTTCGTGCTAACTGAACGGAGCGTGTTCGAATCCTTGGAAACGAAGCCGGTGCTGGGCATCGGCATTGGCGTCGGACTGGTCGGGGCGGTGGCTCTGGCCGCCCGCTACGGATTTCGCCAAGCCCCAGAGAGCGAATCCCCGATGACATCTCGCCGGCGATCTTCGCGACGCGGGTCGCCGACACTTCATTTGGGGAGATGGTTTACCATATCTCGGGAACGGGCGATCCCGTGGTGTTCCTGCATGGAATCTATCTCGGGCGCCAATTCTTATGAATGGTCCAAGGTCTATCCCCATTTTACGATGGGACGGCAGGTCGATCGTCCCGGACTTGATCGGTTTCGGAGAGTCGGAGCGGCCCGATGTCGCCATGGATGCGTCCGATTACGCGGAGACTCTCGTGGAGTTTCTGCGAAGCACGTGCGGGCGACCGGCGGCCCGGCCATCGTTGCGAGCGGGTTGACGGCGGGCCTCGCCTTGCTGATGGCCTCGCGCCATCCGGAGCATGTCGAACGGCTTGTTCTTCTGCTGCCCACCGGGCTGAAAGGAACCAGGCAAATGGAGCGGCCACCGGGATGGTCGACGCTGGTCCGGTTGCCCGGATTCAACCGCTTTGTTTATCGCAACTATCTTTCCCGCGCCCCGTTCATCAGAGGCTGGTTGACGAAGTTTGCGCTTGGGCGATCCCTCGCGGCTGAATGAAGAAATGGTGCGCGCGTTGACGACCTGCGCCCAGCAGCCTGGCGCGGAACATGCCATCTTCGGCTTCCTCCGCGGGCAGCTCGCCTTCGACATCGAATCGCGTCTCGAGAGTGTGCCGCATCCGGTGAGCATTCTTTGGCCCGACCGCGCTTCCGGCTTTCCTCGCTCGGCCGGAGAAGAGATGTCGCGGAAGCTGAAGCGCGCGAGGCTCGTGCCCGATGCCGGACTGCGGGATCCTCGCGGCGCTGGAAGCGCCGGCGGCGGTGACCTCGATCATTGACGGCCGAACTCGACGGCGACTTTCGCCTTGAGGGCGCAGCTTGAGTTGCTATCCCGGCAGCTTCCGTCATCAAAGTGAACGTTTCCGATCTGCGCGAAATCCTCCAATACGTTCCCCGTTTCCGGGAGCGCGTGTTTGTCATTGCCATCGATGGAGAGGTGATCGCTTCGGACAATTTTTCCAACATTCTGCTGGACCTGGCGGTGCTGCGTTCCCTGAGCGTCAAAGTCGTCCTCGTGCATGGAGCGGGTTACCAAATCCTCAGGCTGGCCAAGGAGCGGGGCGTCAGGCTGACCAACTCGGACGGGACAGGCGTCACCGATGAGTTACGCTGCAGGTCAGCGTCGACGCGGCAATCCGCTTGACCAACCAGATCATGGAGGGCCTCTCCGCCGTGGACTTGCGGGCCGCTTATATCAACGCAATCATCGCCCATCCCGCCGGAATTCTCGGCGGCACGGACCACCAATTTACCGGACGCGTCGAACGCGTGGACGTCAAGGCGCTGCGCCTGCTGCTTGACGAGGGCATCGTGCCGGTGATTCCGCCGCTCGGCTTCGACGGCGAAGGCCGCACTTACCGGGTCAATTCTGATGCAGCGGCGGTCGAGGCTCGGCGAGGAACTCTCGGCGGCAAAGATCATTTATCTCGCGCCGAACTCGGCGTTCGCTGCGCGCGCCGCGCCTGTCGCGGCAGCTCTCCGTGTCGGAAACGCTGGAATTGGTGAGGAAGCAGCGCGAGGACTTTTCCCAAAGTGTCGCCTCAAGCTCGAATGCGCCGCGCGGGCTTGCGTGCAGGGCGTGCCGCGGGTGCATCTTCTGGACGGCGGGATCAATGAAGCGCTGCTGACCGAGATCTTCAGCTACGACGGTTTCGGCACGATGGTGTACTCGAACGAATACCAGCAGATCCGGCGCATCTTCAAGAAGGACGTTCGCGCGGTCATGTCGCTCATCCGGCAGTCCGTGCGAAACGAGGAACTGGTGCGTCGCACCGCGTGCGGAAATCCTTGAGCGGCTGGAGGACTACTGGCTTCTCGAAGTCGACCGCACTGCCCGTCGCCTGCGTGGCCCTCCACGTCTATCCCCAAGATGCGGCGGGCGAGCTCGCCTGCCTCTACGTCAGCAAGGCGCACGAGAACCAGGGTTATGGCCGCAAGCTCATGGCCTTCGCGGAAAATCTCGCGCGCGAGAAGGGCCTGAAGAGGCTCTTCGCGCTTTCGACCCAGGCCTTCAGCTATCTCCAGCAGAAGGGCGGCTTCTCGGAGACAGCCCCGGAAGCACTGCCTCGCCGAACGCCGCCTCAAATACGAAGCCGAGCGGACGCAATTCCAAGATTCTCGTCAAGCCGCTGGCGGCGGGCAGCTGAGGCGGCGCAACAGGGCGATGGCATCGAACTCCGACAGGCGGACTTGTTGCTCGATGGCTTCGTGGTCTTTCGTTTACTTCGCGGTCAATCATCGCCATCGGCCTCTACAAAGGGCCGCGGAAGCAAGAGATCTCGAGAGCTTTGCGGTCGGCGATCGGAACATTCCCTGGTGGGCGGTCCTGGCCTCGATCCTTGCCGCCGAGATCAGCGCGGCGACATTTCTTGGGCGCTCCGGGTGAAGGCTACGAGAAGCGCAATTTTACCTACGCACAGCTTGCGCTCGGGAACAATCCTGGCGCGCGTCATCATCGCCTACGTGTTCATCAAGCCCTACTACGACTTCCGCGTCGTCTCGATCTACGAATACCTCCTGCTTCGCTTTGGGAAGACGCACGAAGAACACCGCTTCGGCGATCTTTCTGATCACCCGCGCTCTCGCAAGTGGAACGCGCTTCTACGTCGCGGCCATCGTCTTCGTCATGGGCTATGAAATGGTAACCGGAGCGACACTCTGATATCTGGCAGCAGGTCTGGATCTACATTCTCGCTCTGACCGCGATCACCGCTCTGACCGCCCTCTACACCGCCCTTGGCGGTATCAAGGCGGTCGTTTGGACCGACGTTATCCAGGCTTGCATCATGTTCGGGTCTCTGGGATTTGCCATCTGGTCGCTGCTGCATGCCATTCCTGGCGGCTGGCAGGGCGTGACCGAAACGCTCAATCAGCCGGGAGACTGGCAGTTCTTCTCCAGCGGCATCGAGCCGCAGCGAAGCTTCTGGGACAACGTGCGCAGCATCCTCGAAAGCGAATACACCATCTGGGCTGCGCTCATCGGCTCGACATTCACGACCCTCGCCACGCACGGCACGGACCAGGATATGGTGCAGCGCATGCTCACAGCCAAGGATCATCATCGCAGCCGCCTTATCGCTGATTCTTTCCGGCTTTCGCGGACCTGCCCGCTCGTCATGGCGTTTCTCTTCGTGGGAATCTTGCTTTGGGCCTTCTACCAGCAGCCGGGCAAGAATGCTCCGTTTGCCTATTACATCGTCCACGAGCTTCCGCCCGGGCTGCGCGGGGTGCTCATTGCCGGCATTTTCGCCACCGCGATGGGTTCGCTCAGCACCGCCCTGAACGCGCTCGCCACCAGCTTCACCGAGGATTGGTATCGCCCTTACATCCGGAAGAATGCCTCGCAGGCCGAAATCGTTCGCGCGGCGCGCATCAGCACGGTCGTCTTTTCGGTGCTGTTCGATCCTTATCGGTTCCGCCACCGCCTACGCCAAGATCGTCCTGAACGCGCGGATCATTCCGATCGTCCTCGGAATTTTCGGCTACACCTACGGTTCGCTGCTTGGCGTTTTCCTGGTGGGCCTGCTCACCAAACGCCGCGGCAGCGAAGCGGGAAACCTCCTCGCCATGATCTGCGGATTTCCTGGTCGTCGCGGTTCTCAGCGGCCTCGCACAACGATCTTTGGACTCTCCTGCATCCCGCGTCGTCTTCGGCGTCCGTCCATCCCGCGCTCTGGGCGCCCGCCTGGCTGCCCCGGATCGAGTTTCCCTGGCGCATCGCATTCGGCGCGGTCGTTACCTTCGCCGTGGCCGTTTGTTTCAAGACGCCCGAGATCTCAAGTTTCGCGGCCAAAGAGTACGTCGACCGGCAAAGCCGCATGGCTTCTTGACTTCGCGGCTCGTCAAGCAATTTGACCCGGCAAACGCGAAATTTTCTTTGGACCGTTCGGCCCTTTTTTCTTGAGGTCTCCTCCGCCAAATTTTTAATCTCGCGCCGCTTGCGGCATACGAGGAGCGGACCGCATGTGAACAACTTGTGAAGATGTTGAATCCCCCAAATTCAATGAGAAAGCGCGCACGTACTGAGACGCATGGAGAAGGAAGGTTTTCCTAGGAATAGACTTCGAGAGCAAGCCGAGATCGCGAATCTTATATAAGTTGCTTTGTGTATAACAGATTACAGATGAAACATCTCCAAGAGATTTCCGAAAAACACTTGGCGCGATGCGGCATTTTTGGTTGTTCTTGCCGTGGTCAGACTGCCGAGTCTGCCTTCTGGGGCTGGCTGGAAATCTCGTGCATAACTTTCTATGACATTGAATTGCGGAGATATATGGACGTCGGTTTCCGAGGTGATCCGCCAGCGGATCAGCGCCGACGGATACGAACGCTGGTTTCAAGGTGTGGATGTCATTTCCGATGACGGGCTGAAACTGGTCTTCCGAGTGCCGAATCCGATCCATCAGTTCTTTATCGAGAGCAACTATCTGCGCCTCGTCCAGGACGCCGCCTCGGAAGTGCTCAGGAGTCCGCGAAAGATCCAGTTTATCGCTCCCGGCGCGGAGAGGCGAGGACGCGTCTCTGCCATCGCGGTCGCAGATGCGAGTCCTGCGCCTCCTCGGGCTGCCGCCTCGCGAGCGCGCCCAGAGTCAAACATCGTCCGGGATGAATCCGCGGAACACGTTCGAGACCTTCGTCGTCGGATCGAACAACCAGTTCGCGCACGGAGCCGCCATGGCGCGTCGCCAAGACGCCCGCCAAGACCTACAATCCCTTTTTCGTTTACGGCGGAAGCGGCTTGGGCAAGACGCACCTGCTGCAGGCCATCGGCCACTACGTCATCAACAACCAAAAAGCCGCGCGCGTCGTTTACCTTTCCAGCGAGCAGTTTACCAACGAGTTCATCGATGCCATCCAGCACGGCACACTGGTGAAATTCCGCAAGAAATACCGCTACGCGGATATCCTGATGATCGACGATATCCAGTTTCTTGGCGGCAAGGAACGCTCGCAGGAGGAGTTCTTTCACACCTTCAACACCCTGCACGACGGTCACAAGCAGATCGTCCTTTCCAGTGATCGTCCTGCGAGCGAGATCGAAAAGCTGGAGCAACGCCTTGTTTCTCGGTTCGAGTGGGGCATGACGGCGGAGCTACAGCCTCCGGACATCGAGACGCGCATTGCCATTCTGAAGAAGAAGGCTGAGAGCTTGAACATCGCGCTCGAGCCGTGGGTGATCGAATTTCTTGCCGACCGGATCCGCAACAACGTCCGGCGTCTGGAGGGGCGCTCATGCGCGTGGCATCCTACAAGTCGCTCAGCGACCGCGAAATCACCCGCGAAGTCATCGAAAACCTGCTGCGAGACATCTTTCAGGAGCAGGCTCGGCGCGCGGTCACCATCGAGCAAATCCAGCGCAAGGTTGCCGAGCATTTCGATGTGCGCCTCGCGGACATGACCAGCAAGCGGCGTCCCGCAAACATCGCGTTTCCGCGCCAGGTCGCGATGTTTCTCTCTCGGGAGCTGACGAATTGCTCCCTCAGCGACATCGGCGACGCATTCGGCGGAAAGGACCACGGCACCGTCATTCATGCCTGCAAATTGGTCAAACGCCGCATCGAAGAGGACGAACAGACTCGCCACGTCATCCGTCTCCTTGACAGCCAGCTTCAGCGATAGCCGAGCCGAGGCTTCGGCCTGTCGCCGCGCTGCGATGATCGGTGATTGCCGCATTGGACTAATGTTTGACTTCGCAAGGTCGCCTCAATAAATGAGACCTTTCCAATCAAGAACATGAAGTTCGCAGTCACCAAAGAAGCCCTCCTCGACGGTCTGCAACGTATCCAAAATGTGGTCAGCACACGTTCCACGCTGCCCGTTCTGACCAACGCCCTGCTGGAAACCACCAAGACCGGCCTGCGCCTCACCACGACGGACCTGGAGGTCGCCGTACGGTGCGAGATTGTCGCCCAGGTGGAGAAAGCGGGCGCCACCACGTTGCCTGCCCGGCGTCTTTCCGCCATCGTGCGCGAGCTGCCCGCCTCGGAAATCACGGTCGAAACCGACGCAAAGAACATCTCGACGCTGCGCTGCAGCTCGAGCTTTTTCAAGATTTTCGGTCTCGCGAAGGAGGAGTTCCCGGCGTTTCCGTCCTTCAAGGATGCGAAGGTCTTATACCATCAGGCAATCCGAGCTCAGAGATGGCTTGCGCAGGACCTCCTATGCCATCTCGGTTGATGAGACCCGCTATGTGCTCAACGGGATCCTCTTTTCCTTCAAGGAGAACAAGCTCACGCTTGTCGCCACGGATGGTCGCCGTCTTGCGCTCTTTGACAGCGACCTGGAATTTCCCACAGCCATGAGCGCGATTTCATCGTCCCAACCAAGGCGGTGACCGAGCTTCAGCGTTTGCTCGGCGAGGAAGGGGAAATGCAGATTTCCGTTGGCGAGAATCTCGTCTCCTTCGAGTTGAACGGCTCGCAGCTCGTTTCAAAGCTCGTCGAGGGCAACTATCCGAACTACCGGCAGGTCATTCCCGGCGAGGCCAAGGAACGCGTCACCATCGAGCGCGAGGCGCTTCTGAACACCGTGCGCCGCGTGTCCTCTGCTCAGCAATGACAAGACGAGTTCGGTTCGCGCTTAACTTTCCAGAAACAACCTGGACGTTACCGCCGAACACGCCGGAGGTGGGCGAGGCGCGGGAAGCGTTGGCGGTCGTTTATCGGGGCCGGGATCTTTCCATCGCCTTCAATCCCGAGTTTCTGATGGATCCGTTGCGAAATCTCTGCAAACGACGAGATCCATCTTGAGCTCATCGATGAAATGAGCCCCGGCGTGATTAAGATCAATACGCCGTTTCTCTACGTCCTCATGCCGATGAGAGTTTCGGTTTAGATCGCAATGCCGAAAGCGATGCTCACCGCTCGATGAATCCCGGGGAAGCTCGGGCTGAGTCGAGACCTCGTCGAGCATCGAGGCTTCCTTCGAAGTTCCGATGATGCCCTTGTAGAAGAGCGCCGACGGGCGCAGGAGCCGCCGCTTCGGTCAGCGGATCCATGCGCGACAAACCGAAGGGCGCCTTATATCCGTGGTGCCACTCATAGTTGTCCACCAGCGTCCAAACAAAATAGCCGCGCACGTCGTGGCCGTCATCCATCGCTTCTTTGACTTCCAGCATGTGATTGAAGAGGTAGCGCACACGCTTGACGTCCTTGGAGGTGGCTATGCCATTTTCCGTGATCACGATCGGCTTTCCATAGCGGCGGCTGAGATTGCGGATCTGCTTGTAAAGCGAGCGCGGCTGGATCACCCATCCGAGCAGGCTGATAGTTGCGCCCTCGCCGAGCCTTGAGGGCCACGAGCGCGGTGAAGTCCGCATACTCGCTGTAGTAGTAGTTGAAGCCGATCAAATCGCAGACGTCGTACGTCCGGTCGAGGTAAGTGAAGTTCAGGCGCTGCATGAAGTTGTAGTAAGCGCGGGTCGGGTCCCAAAACGTCCCAGCACCAATAGGGCTGCGAAGTCACGCTCAGCATGAGGGCGTCCTTGCGGTTCTCGCGAACGATCTCCGCCGCCTTGCGAAAACCCCAGACACTCTGCTGCATCGCGGCTCCAAATTTTCCGAAGTCGAGCAAGCAACCCCGGCGGCCATGTCGCGCTGATGTAGCCGAGCGCGAGGTCGCCGTTGGCCTCGTTTTGCGGCGCGATAGACGCGCACGTAAGGCGCCATGGCTTTCGTGATCTTTTCCACATAGAGCGGCCAGCGTTCGCGGTAGAGAGGATGCAGCCAGCGTGATTTGCCGCGCTTCGCCTTCGTCACCAGCCAGCTCGGGAACGTGAAATGCCAGAGGGTGACCACCGGTTCGATGCCCGCCGCCTTGAGCTTTCGCGCCATTTCGACATAACGGCGGATCGCCGCCTCGTTGTAGCGGCCGGGCTCCGGCTCGACGCGCGCCCACTCGACGCTGAATCGATAATGGTTCACGCCGATTTGTTTCAGCGCTTCAAGATCTCTGTCGAAGTGGCTCCAGCTGAACTCCGCGTTGTCGCCTTTCGGCGGAACCCGCTTTGCCTCGGCGAACAAGTCCCAGTCCGTCTTGAAATAGTTTGGCGATTCGGGACGCTCTCCCCGGTCTTCGGTTTGGAAAGCGCTCGAGGAAATGCCCCACCAGAAGGGTCCCGTGTCAGGCGGCTTTGATTCATCCTTTCGAACGATGCGAGGCGCGGCGGCGGCGTGATGCACGCACTCGAAGCAGCTGACTCCGCAAAGCACGCAAATAGCCAGGCCTTCAGATTCACAGGCCGCGTCTAGCCTGCTCCTGGCCTCAGCGTAAACCCGAAAGTCGCATCGAGAACAGATCGGGCGAACCTGCCGGCTCGCGAGACTCTTGCGATCTCCGAGGACCGGCCACGTTCAGCAGGCGTACATGATGCTGGCGCAGAAAGCTCTGAGCGAAGAGCGGCACGCTCTCGGAAACCGGTGAAGATGTCGCTGGCGAGGTGGAGAACAGGTTTTCCGAAATCCCGGCACGCGTCGAGCGTTCTCCGACGGACCCGCCAAACAGCCTGTGTGATTGCGAAAAGATGACCGTGGCGTCGCTGTCCCGCACGTTCCACACGGTCCGCTGGGCGTATCGGCGTCGAGGGCGTCTGGCGAAGCCTGTAGCGCGACGGAATGATTCCATCCTCCGCTCGCCGTCCCTTCGGACACCAACCCTCATAGGGCAAACCGCGCCGGATCGCCCACGCGAGGCCGGCGCGATCCACGCCCGTCTGTCCCCCGCTGACAATGCGGATCGCCTTGCCCACAGCTCCCAATCGTGCCATGATTTTCGGTCGTTGTCGCCAGCATAGCACAGCGGTAGTGCAACTGATTTGTAATCAGTAGGTCCCCGGTTCGAATCCGGGTGCTGGCTGTGATTGATGGTCAACAACTTGCATTAATACTCTGTTTATATTGCGAGATATCGCTGCCCTTATACTGCCTCTAACAGCAAGAGCATCGTTCAAAGATGACTCGTGTTCGTTTGTTCTCCTAGCCGGGGTCTGAGGCGCAGACTTTCCTTCCATTTCGGCAGGGAGGCAAGCAGATCGAGCGGTGCGTCATCGCGAGCTTCCAGGTTGCCGAGAGCATGGGCTTTAAGGGCGAGCTTTCGTCAATGGGAGCACCTACGCGAGTTGGCGATTGAGATTTTGCTATCCTCCCCGATGTTGATCTGGAACATAGTCCGGCACCGCGTGCTACCGATACCGCGACACCGTCACCGACGACCTTCCGAGTAACCAATAAGTATCCCGATCCCGTGCAGTGACGGTTTAGAAGCCGGAGGCTTCGAATTATAGAAGAAGGCTCCAACGATGCTTTGCTGCCTGCAAACGGAATTTCAACCGCCAACAGAAGGTGCCGCACCCTCGCCGAGCCACGCAACAGCCAATTATAGCCCGCCGAGAAGTGTGTCGCCTTATTGTCCTTTGATGATCCGCCAAAAGTGGATGAAATTGTTGGCGAGGCGATACGCCGAAATGGCTCGCCACCGTCGTCAACGCGCGAAACAAACTACGCGACTGGGGCGCGAGGAACAGGGAACGCTTCTTCGAATGACACCCCACCCTACCCTTATGAATACACACGAACAAGACATCACCACATATCCGCACCATCGCGTCGGGCTTGCTCGCCAGCGGGCATTACACGACGACGACCAAGGAGGCCGGAGACTTGGCCGTTAACGATGCTCTGAGGATCTACCAGGACATCCGCGATAGACGGCAGGCTTTGCAGAATCAGAAGCCGAAGCCAAAAGGCAATAATTCCCTCCCAATCTTGGCCATCCCCGCAGGAGTCGCCGAGTGGAAGCGCTGGAGCGTAGAAGGTCTCGATTTTGTCCTCATAAAGCCTGGGCCGCAGTCGTGCTGAATGAGTATCAAAGTTTGTGGTGACGAGCCGCACTTTGTGACCAGCCGGAAACAATTTGAGCAAATATCGATGCAGCGCGGTTGAGTTTGTTTTTCTCGTTCACCAGAACTGTGCTGCAGCATCGTGAACTTGCACGCCAGCTTTTTAAGGCGACCGAGGCAATTTGGTCCTGGCCTGCTCCTTGAGTTGACCTTCGATCGCGGCAGCTACCGCTTCGAACGAGAGCGTGATGCAGGTGCGGGCATCGAGACGCCAGCACCTGGGTGAAGACCACGAGTTCTCCTGCTCAGCAATACGTAACTGAACGAAGTAATAA
>ERZ1370068.2262-contig-1419_pt1 | contig 31285 bp, 34 predicted proteins | sample MGYA00561227_ERZ1370068 | MGnify/ENA primary metagenome ERZ1370068 (study PRJEB38410, sample SAMEA6850437) | metagenome | study: Metagenomic assessment of the ecological functions of the soil: analysis of the soil microbiota associated with the...
GCCACGCATCGGCTGTTCTCGGCCACGTCGCAAACGCCCGCCTCCGAGCGGCGACCGCCGACGGACGAACGCGTCGGCCAATCGTCGCCCGACCCGTCGCACGCCTCCGCGACGTCTAAACGCCGGCGGCGGCGACACGAGTACCCGACGTCCGCCTTCGCGTCGGCGGAAGAGGTCGCACTCGACCCGGTGCAGTCTCGGCCACGTCCCAGACGCCCCGGCCACGCGCGTCGTCCCGGTTCGGGCGCGATGCTGACCAGCACACTCGATCCGCTGCAGACGTCCGTCGCACAAACGTTGCGTCGTCGCACGCCGTGTTGCTCGGCTTGACCGCGTCGCCGGGCACGCGGCGGCCGAGCCGATGCAGCTTCGCCAGATCGCACTCCCGCCATGCAGACCGTCGACGACGACACGAAGGCGCGTCGCCTGACAATACCGCTACGCGGATTCGTCGCACGCTTCGCGACGTCGCAGATCCCGGCCCCGCAACAGATCAGAGCCTGACGACTCTCTTCGCGTCGGCGGGGCAGGCGGCCAGAGGAGCCTGTAAAAGCAAAGCAGCTCGGCGGGTCGGCAACACGCCGCGCCCGCCGAACGGCACACGACGCGATCGAGGCGCGAAGACGCTCGCGGGCAGTTGTCGTCGAGCTGTCGCACGCCTTTGGCATGCCGACGCCCCGCGGAGGAGCCGCAGATGAGCCGGACGCGACCTTCGTGTCGGCGGGACACGCGGCGATCGACCTGCTTGCAGCTCGGCGAGGTCGCACACGCCGCTCAAGCTGACCGGTACGGCAGCCCTGGAAGACACGAGGATGTCCGCCGGGCACGTTCGCCGAGCCGTTGCATTACGCCTCCAAGTCGCGACGCGCCGGCCGCGGAGAGCTGCGCCATCGGTTTGACGCGACCTTCGACCGCCGGCAGGCGGTGGCGCCGGTCCCCAGACAGTTCTCATCGCAGACGCCGCCCGCCGAACGGCAGACCGTCGACGACGACGCTGGAAAGCCGTCCGTCGGGCGCTGCGCCCCGTCGAGCCGTCGCACGCCCGAAGGGCGACGTCACACGCGCCGGCCGACGAGCGGTGCGATGCCGGACCCTGACTTTCATCGGCTGACAGTTCAGCTGCCGTCCCGGTGCAGCTCGGCCAGGTCACAGGCGCCCGCCGACGAGCGGAAAACGAGCGACGTCAGCTTCTGGAAGACGTCGGTGGGACAGGTGTTCGCCGTTGCGCACGCTTCGGCGACGTCACACACGCCGGTGCCGACGAGCGGCAGACGCTGCCGCCAGTAGTTCACCTTCTGCGCGTCGGTGGACATGCGGCCGCGCTGCTGGGGCAGCTTTCCCGGCAGGTCAGGATCAGAAATGCGCTCTGGACGAGTGCTTGAATGCGACGCTCCCGTGCTCGGCAGGAACGGAAACGAATCGCCCGACATGCGGGCTGCCGCCCAGGCAGTTCTCGGCCACGTCGCATGACGCCGGCCCGACGAGCGGCCGCCACGGCGGTGGTGTGGGCGAGAGGGTGTCCGCCGGACAGGCGCCGGCCGTAGCCGTTGCGGAGCTTCCTGCGGGTCGCAGATCGCCGCGCGCCGACGAGCGGCAGAGCGTGCCCGCAGCCCTTGAGCGTGCAGTTCGTGTTAGACAAAGCATCGAGGCGGCCGAGTTTCCGTTACGCCGGTCGCCCTGGTCGCATCGTTGCCGCCGACGCCGTTGACGGCGCCGTCGCCGCAGAAGCTCGGTGATGCTGACCGTCACGAAGTGGCCGTCGCTCGTCTGCGTACGCGCCGGGCTGCCGGCGTATCCACACGGCGGCTGCCCGCAGGTCGTGCCGTTCTGCTCGCCGAGGCGGATCGCCTGCCTGCGCAGGAGTTCGACACGGACGTTGCCGTTCCACGTGAACGTCAGCGTGTGAGTTCTGGGTGACGCTCGTTCGAGAGGCGGTCGATGAAGGCGCTCGTGCTGGGCGGTTGACGGGGCAGCGTTCTGCGTCGCCGCCGCCGTTGCCGATGGCGGCGGGATCGCGCGATGCCGAGCGTGCCCCGACGTGAGAGCCGATGTTGGTGCTGCCGCGCTGACGCCGCTGACGTCCGCGCGGCCTTCGCAACCGGCGGCGTCGCTCGAGCGCGTTCAGGCGCGCCGACGAACGATCTCGCTGATGCTCCGCGCGGTAGCTGCCGACGACGTTGACGCCGAAGCTGACGGTGTGCGTCGCGTTGGCGCTCTCGATCGCGGCGCGCTGCCGGCGCCGGTGTCGGCGTTCACGTTCCAGGAGCAGCGCGGCGGTGAAACGTGGTCGCCGCGATTGACCGGGAGCTGGGCTGCCGGTTGCGCGGTACCCGTCGCCGTTGCCGCTGCCGCCGGTGCGTCGAGGCGCTACGGCATTCAGTCGAGACGGCCGGGAGCTGGGCGTATATCACGCGGTACCGATCCGCGGCCGAGCAACAGCATGCCGGTGAGCCACGCCGTCGCGACGCGGACGCTCCCTGACCTTCCGATCCCCGCATGGTACCCCGCGCAGTCGGACTCTCGTGGACACACACCCCCGGCAATGCGGTCCACTCTGGGGAGGGCCGTACCACGACGGCGCGCCGCCCCGTCACCAAGGGAATTCGTTGGGTCTTGCGCTATTCCAGGCGGCAGTCCAGCGTCGCAGCTCGCCGGCGAGCTCGTTTGCCGTCATCGCACTCCACCCGTTCCACGGCTCAGGCGTACCGTCACCACACGATCGAGCGCCGGTACTGGAGGACAGGAGCGCGTCGACGTCGGTCCGGCCGCCGGCGCTCGTGACGCCCACGTGAAACCGTCGCGGGCTCGTCGATCTCCGGGCCGCCGCGATGCGTCTGGCGCACACGATCGGACGCGCGCGTCGGCCACGTTGGTACAGGGCTGAAGGGCGAACCGGCAGACACCGTCGGTCGGATCCGATCACCGCGCGCAGGTCGCCTTCTGCCATGACGATCTTCCGCCGCGTGCCCGGGAGCCGCCATTCGAGCAGACAGTCGACCTTCGAGGCGAGGCGCGCGTCAGCTGGTTGCGGCTGCGTCGGGGCGCGGCCACGTCCACCCGTCGATCTGCAGGCCCTTCTTCGTCGTAGCCGGTGTGCTGGTCCTGCACGACGCCCTTGCCGTCGATCAGGACGGAACGACGGCGTGCCGCTGACGCCGTAGCCTGGAACGAAGTTCGCGTCGTCTGCGTCGATCGCGACGTGGGCAGGGAAACGGGTCCGTCCACTGCTTGAAGAACGGATCGAGCTCGGCGGGCGTCTCGTCGGTGATGGAGATGACGTCGACGCCGCAGCGCCTTCTCGAACGCGAGCAGCTCCGGCACCGCGGTCTTGCAGCAGATCGCGCACCACGTCGCCCAGAAGAAGAGGAGGCGCGAGCGCGCCGTCGGCGAGCGACGTCGGCACGGCGCCGCGGTACTGCGTCGAGCCGAAGCGGTCGGCGGCGGCCGAGCCCGACCTTCGGCGGCCCGGGCAGCGACGGCCACTTCTGCGGCATCGCCTTCGGCACGAGCGACGACGCGCTCGCCTCGCGGCCGTCGCGCAGGATCTCGAGCGGCGTCGGCTCGCCGGGCACGGACCGCATCGCCCACTCGCGGATCTGCTCCTTCTCGACGAACGGCGCGTCAGGCGGCCCGACGGATGACGTCGCCCTCGCGGATGCCGGCCTGCCTTCGCGGGCGAGTCGTCGTAGACCATCATCACCGCGCGAGGCGCCCTCCGGCGAGGTGCTTCTCCGTGCGAGAGCGCGTCGGCCACCTGGCGGAACTGGATGCCGAGCCACGCGCGGCAGCACGGCTGTCGGCGAGCGCGACGTCGTCGGCGAGCACCGGGAAGCGGATCGGCGCGCACGAGCTCGGTCCCCGGCGGGGCGGCGTCGGCGGGATCTCGAGGTTCTCGCAGTCGCGCAGCGCCTGGTACGTGGCGCGCTCCTCCGGGCGTCGCCGCGCGTGGCGAGATAGACGCGGCCGGCGATGCCGAGCAGGAGGCGCGCGCATGCGGAGCACGACGCCCTGGCGCACCTCCATGCGGTAGCCGATCTCCTTCGCGCGCGCTCGCGTTCTCGCGCGAGCGTGGCGAAGCGCTCGCTCGCAACCGGGTCGGTCCTCGGCGGCATCGGTCATCGCCGGGAGCAGCTCGGCCGCGATCGCCTCGATCTCAGGGGCTCGCTCGCGCGAGGAGCTGCCCGTCGTCGTCGAGGCGTCCTTCCAGCTCGAGGATGCACGTCGATGAAGCGCGAGAGGTTCGCGCGCGAGGCTCTCCTGCGCCGTTCCGCCAGGCGTTGCCGTGGGTCTTCGGCTGAGTCTGACCATGGCGTCGATCCGCGTGGCCTCTGCTCGTCGAGCTCGCGCAGCGAGCGCGGGCTGGAGATGCCGAACGCGGCGCCGATGCGATCGAGGCCAGGCGGATGTCAGGCTCCCAGGCGCGCGCGATCGCGCCACGCCGGTCGTCGCAGAGAGCGCGTCGATTCCGGCCGCGGCGACCCTTCGGCCTGTCGGCCTCGGCCTGCGCGGCGCACGAGTCGCCCGCATGTAGACGTCGGACGACCGCAGCGGGACGTCCGGCGTCGCGTCGGCGACGAGCACCTCGTCCTGTGCGGCTTCGAGCCGGCCCGTCGCCGCGAACGCCTCGAGGAAGTGGAACGAGTGGCCGACGTTCTCGCGGCCCGCCGGTTCTCGGGATAGCAGCCGTACGCCGGGCGATCCGGCGGTCGAGGCGAAGTAGCCCGCACACGTTGCCCGCGGGCCGGTCGGTGCCGGCGCTCGCCGCGCGACGAGACCGGCGAACGCAGCCGCGAGTAGCACTGCGACATCACCGTCACGACGCCGACGCCGGGATCGAGGCGCGCGAGGAGCGCGTCGAGCTCCTGGACGGTCAGGTGCTGTGTCCTTGCCCCAGAGCACGATCTGTGTTGTTCGCGCGGTGTCGTCGGCGTTCTTCGTGCCACGTGGTCGGTCACGTAGAAGAGGAGCGTGTCGCCCGGGCCGCAGGCGCTGGCCCTCGTCGTCGAACCAGCGCTTCGAGCGCGCGCCTCCGTCGCGGGCCGCACGCCGACGTCGGCGACGGCCGTGTTGCCGTACTCGACGGCCGGATGGAGGCGGCATCTCGAGGCGCGTGCCGTCGATCACCCGCGAAAGTCGTCCGGGCGCCACGGCGTCGCGCAGCGCGGACGTCCGGCTTCCGGATCCTCGCCGTCGCCGCTGAACTCGTCGTATGCGCGAGCGGTCGATGCCGCGGCTTCGAGCTGTGCGAAGAGCTGCTCGACGTGGAGCAGGTGCGGGAGCGGAAGTTCTGCAGGCCTCAGCAGCCGCCGCCGTTCAGCAGGAGCGCGTGGACGTGGCCGACGGGACGCGGCGGCGGTCGCGAGCGCCGGCGGCGCGGGCGGCGGCGCGCGACGACGGCGGGCGGCGCGGGGGCGGCACGATGCGACTCGCGCGGAACGTCGCAGCCCGCGATGCCGAGGACCAGAGCCACGCGAGCCGGCGCACGGGGCCGCGATGCTCAGCAGGGGTGCGAGACGGGCGGACGATCGCGCGTCAGCCTTGGGCATCCAACGTCGCCGCCAGCACCTGCTGCTGGCGCTCCGGGTTGATCGGCCGATGCGCGGGCGAGCGCCTGCTCGCGCGTGGCGGCGCGCGCTGGCGCGACGTCTTTGCGCGAGCGGACACGCTGGGCGAGCGTCGCAGGTCCGCGCTCTTTCGGCGCGGGATCGCAGCGCGAGGCCCTTCCGGCAGCTCCGCCGCCGCGGGCCGAAGCTACCGTCCGCGCGAGGCACGGCGACCGAGCGCCGAGGTGCATCTTCAGGCAGATCGGGCGGATCACGGACCGCGCGGCGGTAGAGCGCGATCGCCTCGCGCGGCTTCCCCTCCGCCGACAGCATGCTGCCGAAGCGCCTGGTGCGCGATGAACGAGTCGCGGTTGACGCGCACCGTGTTTAGCCCCAGAACGTGCGGTCGTTCGCCCAGACGCGCCATCTGCCACGCGGTGGCGCTGCCGAGCAGCGGGGATTACCGTCACCGTCGCGACCGCCGCCCGCGCGCCGCAGTACGCGCGCCGCGCCAGAGCGGCATGATCGGCGACGAGCCAGACGATCGCCACGAAGAGCCCGATGTGCGGGATGTACGCGTAGCGGTCACGCCATCCTGGCGACCGTTGTAGAGAGGCCCAGCACGGGCACGAGCGTGCCGAGGAACCAGAGCCAGCCGACGAGCGACGGCCGGCGTGCGTCACCGACGCAGCCGAACGCGAACGCCGCTGAGCGCGAGCAGCACGACGAGCGCGCCGCCGACGCCGGCGACCGACAGCGGCGCGCCCTCAGAACCACGGATGCGGAGTACCAGGGCGAGAGTCGGAGCGGCCAGATCGTGAGCCAGAGATACTGCGTCGTCGCGACGATCGCGTTGGCGATGCGGGCGCCCGCGGGATCGGGTCCGGGATGGCGTCGGCGCTCACGCCCGGCGACCGCACCGGATGCCCACCACGATCACCGCGCAGCGCCAGGGCGAGCAGCGGGATCTTCTCGAGTGACCGCGCGGCGATCGAGGACGGCGGGCGGCCACTCAGTCGAGCAGCAGACAGCACGAACGGCAGCGTCACGAGCATCGGCTTCGCCAGGAGGCCCGAGGCACGAATGCGACGACGACGAGGAGATACGCGGCGGCGATCCAGACGCGCGTACGCGCGCGCTACGCGCGGATCGTGAGCAGCCAGAAGAACGTGCTGAGCGATCCTTCCGCTCCGTCACCCGCGACGGACTCGACGTGCATCGGATGGACGCCCGAAGGCGCGGCCGACGAGCGCAGCGCGCGCCAGAGCGCGCCGGTCAGACGCAGCCACACGACAGAACACGCAGGAGCCGTTGTTCGCGACGTGCAGCAGCATGTTCGTCAGGTGGAAGCCGCGCGGATCAGACCGCGTAGATCGCGTGGTCGAGCGCGAGGACAGCCAGGTGAGCGGGTGCCAGATGCCTTCCTGGAACGTGCGTTGAACGCCCACCGACGGTGTCCCAGGCGAGCGCCGCCTTGATGTGGCTCGGTTCTGCGAGACGTACGCGCGGGTCGTCCCAGTTGAGGAAGCCGGCGTCGAGGACGAGAGGACGGTAGAAGGGCGGTCAGCACGCGCCAGCGCGACGGCGATGGCGACACGGTCGTGCATCTGCGCGGGACGGGGGCGCGGCGCTGGTCGCGTCGGTCACGCCATGCCGTAGCAATCAGCCCCGGGCGAGAGCCAGCGGGGATGACCACGCTGCGACGCGACAGAGCGCGGACGGTCGGCGCGAGCGACGGCGCTCGCGCGCCGCGGCGCGTCAGGACTGCTGGGGCTCGGCGCCGAGGGCGGCGGAGGACCGTCGTCGGCGATCCGGCGATTCCGCAGTGCGGGCAAGGGCGCGACGAAGCTCCGGGCCGAGGCAACCGCAATGGCGAGCGAAGCCGAGGACGGCCGGCGATGAAGCACACGTTCGAGCGACAACGAGTCCATCAGCATCTGTCACTGTACCCTCCAGCGTGGTCAGCTTCTTGTCGCAAAACGGCACCGGAGCGGCGTCAAAGAGTGAAAAATGCGCCATGCGCCATTTTTCGGCCCGGTTGCAGCCCCGGCCGCGCATTCGCACAGAACTGTGCCATGCGCTCGATCGTCCTCCTCCTCGTCGCCTTGGTCTCGGGCTGCGCGCGCGCGCCCACCTCGATGTGGTCACGCGCGACGGCGCCTGGTCGCTGCGACGACCTGCTGCGGCAGCCACCCCATCGAGGCCGGCGCCGAACATCCGGGCCGACATGATCGCCCGCACCGCGACGGCGAGCATTCATCTGGTACAGATCCGCGGCGGCAGGAAACGCCGCATCGTCATCTGCGCTGCACGACCTGACGGTCACGCATGCTGCGCGGCGAAGGCCGTGCGACGATCGACGGCGCGGCGCGTTCCGGTGCGCTCGCCGGCGACGTCGTCGTGATCCCCGCGCGGCGCCACGCACTTCTTCGCGCACACGGCCGCGACGATCGCGGTCACGTTGCCGTCCATGCGCCGCCGACTGGACGCGCCGGACACCGTTCCAGCGTCACCGACGTCGCTCGACATGCGCGCAGGTCCCCGTTAGCCGCGTTGGAGACGTGGCTGCGCCCGCGGCCATTCGAGGAGAGATGATGCGCCGAGGAATTCGTGGATGTGCCGCCCTCGCGACCGCCCTGTCCGTTACGCCGCCGCGCCCGCGGTGTGGGCCGGCTGACAAGGTGACGGGCGAAGTGATCGACATGTCGTGCTGCACCTCATCACCCGGAGACCAGCACCGGACAACAGCCACCGCAAGTGCGCCGAGACGCTGCGCCAGAAGGCTCCCGATGGGCCTCCTGACGTCCGACAAGCAGGTCTTCCTGCTGCTCGAGATCACGACAACCCGAAGGCCTACGCCGCCGCCCTGGCGAAGGCCGCGCAGCAAGCAACGGTCGAAGGCGACAAGGTACCAACGTCGGCGGCGTCCAGGCGCATCATCGTCGAAGCCGCCGAATCCAGCGCATGGACCGGCGCAGCAAAAGCGCGCCAAGCTACCAGCCCCTCACCCCCTCGCGGCGCGCGCAGCTGCCGGCCTACGAACGCCGCGAGCGCCGGGGGAGTGGGGCCGTCGTGGCCGGCCCTCGGCCGGCGCCGGACCAGCGCCGCGTTTTGGGGCCAATCGCCTAGAAGAAAAACGCAGCTCGAAGATCAGCTCGTCCTGGTTGTCGACGAGCATCGTTCGGGTTCTCGCCGGGCTGCGGCAGGCCGTTGTTGATCCGGTACTGGATCCGGCGGCTGGATGAAGCGGTTGATGAACGGGCTCCGCGCCGATCGTGTAGCGCGTCTGGTTCTGGTCGTGTCGAGACCTTCAGCGAAGTCGAACGTGCCGCGCAGGTTGAGCCAGTCGAACAGCGGCAGGTCCACCTCGGCGTAGGCGGCGTACTGGTCGCGGCTTGTTCTCCGACGCGACGGTGCGGTCGTCGATCAGGTCGAACTCGCACGAGATACGTGAACTTCCAGAGGTTCGACCCGGCGTACCACGGTCGGCGACGATCGCGCTTGTCCGTCTGCCGCGCGAACGACGCGCCGGCGAGGATGTTCTTCGACGACGGGGACGTCCTGGAAGACGCTGCAAGCTCGTTGACCGTGGCCGGACGACGTCCTTGTCGCCGCCCGGTGCCGTTCGTGATCGAGCTTGCCGATGAAGAACGGGCCCGGCGCGAGGCCGATGCTCGCGCGCCCTCCGGTCGTGGTTCTGTGAACGTGAGCCGCTCCGCGCTGCGGATGAAGGCTCGAATCGTCCGACACGCGGAGCCCGAAGGTCGGAAGAAGCGCGCCGGCCTTCACGTGCGTGTCGTACGGCGAGGAAGCCGCGGATCAGGCCGAAGGCCTCGCGATTGGTGACGCCGCCGTCGAAGGTTGAAGTCAGCTGTAGAGCGTCACGTAGCGTCCGGCAGCAGGTCGACCTGCGCGTAGCCGAGGAACTCGTTCACGCTCGGTGTCGTTCGACGTGACGTCGCGCGCGGAAGGCCTGGTTCTGCGGGATCGTGCCGCTCTTGCTGAACTCGTCCTCGGAAGATCGGTCGTGATTCCGCACGCGGAGGTCGCCGCCGATCGACACCACTCAGTTGAGCTGGCCGTTGAAGCCCTTCACGCTGCGGCGGAATGGGGAGCAGGTCGAGGTCGTGCAGGATGTCGCGCGCGTGGATGTGCGCGAACGGCGTGCCGCTTGCCGCCGCCCGTCAGGTTCGTGTGGCAGTCGTTGCACTGCGCGCCGAGCGCACCATGAAGTACGGCTCGCGCGCGCGCGCGAGCCGCCGCGACGGCGAGACAGCGCAAGCCGCGACGATCAGGGCAGCGACGGCGTATCGGTGGCGCATTCGGTGATCCACTGCTCGACGGCGTTGTTCTCGTCGTTCGACGGACAGACGGCGCCGCCGATCGAGTTGCCAGGACAGCCCTGCGGCATGGGCACGCCCGGAGATGCCCGGCGATCCGGCGCGATCTTCTGCGAGGAGAGTAGCTGTCGTCCAGGCTGCCGGCACTCGATGAGCAGCTTCCGCGGCTGCTGCGTCGACTTGACGCCCACCGTGTCGGGGATGGCGTGCCCGGCCGTGAGGTCCAACCCCTGCGCGCCGTTCGGTCCGTGGCACTGCGAGAGCTCGTGGCGCACGAGCGGTTGAAGAGCGGCTCGGATGTTGCTGTTGTACGAGACCGTCGGACAGCCCGGTGGATCGCACTTGCACCTCCGCCTCCGCGCCGCCACCTCCGCCGTCGCTCCCCGCCGCCCGCGCACCCGGCGGCGATGATCGCGAGCGCGAGCAGGAGCGTCAGCCTGCCGATCAATGCCCGTGCTCGAGGGCGGACTTGAGCGCAGCCAGGTGGCTGAGCTCGGTCGAGAGCCGCTTCAGGCTCTCGAGCACGCGATTCACTTCTCCTGCGCCCACTCGATCTCCTGCAGGCTGACCTTCGACAACGCGCCGCGCAGCTGATCGTAGAGTGCGACGAGGCCCTCGACGCCCGCCACCCCCGACTCGCCGATGCGACGATTGATCTCACGGGTGAAATTGATGATCTGATCCGTCTGCCGAACCATCTCGTCCATCACGACCTCCGACGAGATGCAGCAAAGTCGCGCGCGACATAGCACCAAGCCTGATCGGGTGACAGTAGAAGCGGGCGCCGAATGACGCCGCCGACGGCTCGTTCGATCGCCGGATTCGACGCGTGCGTCGCGTCGCATCGACGTCGGCGACCGATCGGCGTCGCGCTTCGTGACCGTCGCGGACCTCGAGCGGCACGTCGATCGCGACGCGCTCGCTGCGCGCGAGACGATCCGCCGGAGCCGCCCGTACTGGGCAGCACTGCTGGAGCGGCGCGCGCGTGCTGGCCGAGCGCGTGCCGCCGCGCGCGGGCCGCGTACTCGAAGTCGGGTGCGGCCTCGGGCTGCCGGGCATCGTCGCCGCCGCTGCGCGGCGCGCGCGTCGTGTTCGCCGATCGCGTCTCGGCGCCGCTCGCTTCCGTCGCGCGCGTCACTCGCTCGCGAACGGCCTCGATGCCGCCGGGCTCGTCGTCGGCGACGTCCTCGCACGCCGTGGCGAGGATCAGCTTCGATCTCGTCCTCGCCGGCCGAGGTCGTCTACGACCGTGCGATCTTCGGCCCGCTCGCCGCCGCGCTGCGGGCGTCGCTCGCCCCGGCGGTCGCGATCTGCTCGCGGACGGCCACCGCATCGACACGGCGCGGCTTCTACGCCGCGACCACGGCGCGGGCTCGCGCGGACGCGTCGAGGACGTGCGGGTCGAAGAGGAGGGGTTCCCGGTCACGATCACGCATCGTCACGATGCGTCCCGTCTAGAGCTGGATGGACTCCGTCGTCGCGCAGCAGCGCGGCCGAACGTCGCTCGACTCCCAGTGCGCGCGACGCTCGGCTTCGCGCGCGCATGCCGCGCGGACGGAATCGCTTCGCGGGATCTCGACTACCGAGTCCGTACTTCGCGATCTTCCGGTAGAGCCGTTGCCGATCGATGCCGAGCCGGCGGGCCGCCTCGTTCTTGTTGCCGCTCGCTCTTGCGCGAGCGCGGCGCGCGACGAGCCGCGCTTCCGCCTCGGCGAGCGTCGGCAGCGACGCCGTCGGCGCGCTCGAGCGGGAAGCGCCGTCGGGCCGGCCGCGCGACGGCCGGCGGCAGCTCGGCGACGCCGATCGACGTCGGCGGCCGAGAGCGCGAACGCGCGCTCGATCGCGTTCTGCAGCTCGCGCACGTTGCCCGGCCAGTCGTACGCGTTGATGCGCGCGAGCGCGTCGGGCGCGATCCGCTTCGGCGCGACCGCGATAGCTGCTCGGAGTAGAGACGCGGAGAAGTGCTGACCAGGTGCGGCAGGTCGTCGCGGCGCGCGCGCGAGCGGCGGCACCTCGATGTGGACGACGTTCAGACGGTAGAAGAGGTCGGCGCGGAAGCGGCCGGCGCGGACCTCGGCGTCCATGTCGGCGGTTCGTCGCCGCGATCAGGCGCACGTCGACGGGATCGGCCGGCGTCGAGCCGAGCGGCGTCACCTCGCGCTCCTGGATCGCGCGCAGGAACTTCGCCTGCAGCGAGAGCGGGATCTCCGCCACCTCGTCCGAGCAGCAGCGTGCCGCCCGCGGCGGCGCGGAAGACGCCGTCGTGGTCCGCGACGGCGCCGGTGAACGCGCCGCGCCGGTGGCCGAAGAGCTGGCTGTCGAGCAGCGTCTCCGACAGGCCCGCGCAGTTGATCGCGACGAACGGCGCCGTCGCGACGGACTCCGCGCTGGTGGATCGTCCGCGCGACGAGCTCCTTGCCGGTGCCGCTCTCGCCCGAGATCAGCACGCGTGCTCTTCGTTCTGGCTGACGGCGTCGATCGAGCCGGTAGACCGCCTGCATCGTCTGCGCTGTTGCCGATCGAGCTCGCCGATGCCCCTCGAAGCGGACGATCTCGCGGCGCAGGCGCGCGTTCTCGCGCTCGAGCGCCTGGAGCTGCAGGACGCGCTCGATCGTCGAGCAGGACCTGCTGCGGCCGCGCGTCCTTGATCAGGTAGTCGGCGGCGCCGAGCTTCATCGCCTCGACGGCGCTCTCGATCGTGCCGTAGCCGGTGAGCACGACCGACCGACGTCGCGATGCTGCGCTCGTGGATCGCGCGCAGCAGCTCCATGCCGTCCATGCACCGGCATCTTGAGATCGGTCAGGATGACGTCGCAGCGACTCCTGCGCGAGCCGTGCCGAGCGCCGCCTCGCCGTTCGGCGCGTGCGTCACCGTGTAGCCGGCGCGCTCGAGGTTCTTGGCGAGCGTGCGCGCCATGTTGATCTCGTCCTCGACGAGCAGGATGCGCGCGGTCATCGACGCCTGACGGCGACGCTCGTCGTGGCAGCGGGCAGGGCAGCTCGACCGTGAACGTGGTGCCGGCGCCGAGCTCGCTCGCGACCGGTCACGTCGCCGCCGTAGCGCTGGAGGATCGCGTGCACGACGAAGAGGCCGAGGCCGGTGCCCTGGCCCGGCGCCTTCGTCGTGAAGAACGGATTGAAGATGTCCTTCAGGTGCGCCTGCGGGATGCCGACGCCCGTGTCCTGCACCTCGAGGCCGCACGCGGTCGGACGCGTCCGCGCCCGTGCGGATGACGAGCCGGCCGCCCTTCGGCATCGCCTGCGACGGCGTTCGTCACGAGGTTCAGCAGGATCTGGCGGAGCGCGTTGTCGTTCGCGATGCACGCGGGCACGTCGCCGAGCTCGGCGCTGACGCTCACGCCGCTCGACTCGAGGTACTTTGTCGAGGAGCTGGAGCGTCCGCCGCACGAGGTCGTTCAGGTCCGAGCCGCTCGAGGTCGACGCCGGACTGCGCGCGAGAACTCGAGCAGGTTCTTGATGATCGCCTGGGCGCGGCCGATCTCCTCCTCGGCGATGCGAGGTCGTCGTTCACCTCGCGGTCGGCGCCGTCGACGCGTGCGCGGAGGTCGTAGAGGACGTTCATGACGATCGCGAGCGGATTGCGCAGCTCGTGCGCGATGCCGGCCGCCGAGCTGGCCGATCGCCGCCATCTTCTCGGACTGGATCGAGCTGCGCCTCGAGGCGGCGCTGCTCCGACATGTCGATGCAGATGAGGAGGAGCCAGTGCCGGTTCGCCGTAGTCGATCGACGCCGGCGCTGACGTAGACCGGCACGAGCTCGCCGCCGGGCGACGAGGAGATGCAGGTCGTCGCGCCGCGCGGTGCCGCGCGCGATCGCGTCGTGCCGGAGCGCGTCGCCGGCGGCGCGCTCGGCCGGCGGCAGGAGCTCGGTGAACGGCCGGCCGATGAGCGCCTCGCGCGGCATGCGGAGCAGGCGCTCGGCGACGGTGTTCGCGTCGAGCACGCGGCCGTCGGCGTGAGTCCGTGCGGAGGATGCCGGCGGGCGCGTGGTCGATCGCGCGGCGGTAGCTCGCCTCCTGCTCGCCGAGCAGCTCCTCGCGGCCCTCGACGAAGAAGTCGGTGATGTGGAGGACGCGGACCTGCGAACTCCTCGACGAGGAGCGCGACGAGGCGCGCGCCGTGCAGCGGGTCGGCGCGCGTACGTGCGCTCGAGCTCGGCCGCTGAGGAGCTGCACGAGCCGCATCTGCGCCGCCAGGAAGCGCGACGCCGGGAACTGCGCGATGATCCCGTGCCGCGAAGTGCGCGCGCAGGAAGCGATAGGTCTCGACGTCGGACGGATCGGCGATGTGACGGGCCCAGCGGCCGATGGCGGCTTCCTGGTCGGCGACGATGCCGGGCCACTCGGCCTCCGCGAGGGCCAGCGGCCGGTCCGATGTCGCGGATCCACCCGGGCAGGATCCCCGGCGTCCGCGCCAGCATGAACTCCGCCAGGTCGCGCCGCATGGCCCGCTCCTCGGGCGCCACCTGCTGTAGACCGATGCCTCGCGTGTACCGGTCGATCGTGGCGACGTGGCGCGCCAGCACCGGATCGACCGCATCCAATGGCACATCTGGGGGTTAGCAGGCGGTCGGAGGAGGTGCCAGCGGCGGAACGTCGTCCGGCGCCCGCGTGTTGGCGCAGGATATGACCGCCGTCGCCCAGCCCTGGGCAAGCGCCCGACCATGGCCTGGCGTGCCGCCTGTGGCGTGCGCGCTGCGAGCGGGGATCGAGGCGGCGGGCGGCGCGGCGGTGGCGGCTTCGACTGCGGCGCGATCCCGACGTCGCGCTCATGCTCCGCGTGCAGGCGGGCGACCAGGGCGCGTACCGCGAGCTCTTCGCGAAGTTCGCGCCCGCGCATCCTGCAGTACGCGCGCCGGCTCGTCGGCAGCGAGGCCCGCGCCGAAGAGGTCACGCAGGACGTCTTCGTGCAGGTGTTCCGCTTCCGCGACCGCTATCGGCCCGAGGCGCGGTTCGCGACCTGGCTCTTCACGATCGCGACGAACCTCTGCCTGAACGAGCTTCGCCGGCCCGAGCGCCACCTGCGCGTCGATCTGTGGGAGCGGCGCGACGAGGCGGACGACGAAGGCCCGCCGCTGCCCGACCGCGAGGCCGTCGATCCCGAGACCGGCGCCGCCGCCCGCGAGCTCGCGCGGGACCTCGAAGCGGCGATCGCCGCGCTTGCCGCCGAAGCAGCGGGCGGCCCTGCTGCCTCTCGCGGATGGACGGCCTCGCGTATCGCGACGTCGGGGAAACGCTCGGGATCAGCGAGGGTGCCGTGAAGGCGCTCCTGTTCCGGGCCACGCACGCGTTGAAAGCCAAGCTCAAAGCGCACATGTAGGAAGAAGGTGACGATCATGCGTTGTCGAACGGCACAGACCTGATCGTGGCGGCTCGCGACGGCGAGCTGACCGAGCGCCACCGGCGCACGCTCGACCGCCACCTGGCCGAGTGCGGCGCGTGCCGCGCGGAGCAGGTGTCCCTCGAGGGCGTGCTCGCGGCGCTGGACGCGCCTCGAGCCGGCGCGCGAGGTGCCGGCGCGGCTCGAGGCCGACGTCTTCCGTCAGGTGCGCGGCCTCGCGGCAGACGGTGCGGGCGCGGCCCGCGTGGACGCTCCCGCAGTGGCTCCGCCGCGGCGTCCCGGCGATCGCCGCGACGGCCGTCGTCGCGCTGGCGGTGGTCGGGGTCCGTTCGAGCGAGGTCGCGACGCCCGACGCACGCACGAAGATGGCGGCCGCCGAGCGGCCGCGCGTGACCGCGCCCGCGGCGTCGTCAGCGATGCCAAGGCCGCGGCGCCGGTCGTCGCCCGTCGCGCGAAGTCGCGCGCGCCGGTCGATCCGCCGGCGGAGCTGGCGTCGCGTCCGGATCTCTTCGTCGACCTGCCGATGATCCGCGAGCTCGAGAAGATGCAGCACTTCGACTCGATCGCCACGACGGAGGACTCGGACGGCGGGGAGGCGCCGTCGCCGAACGGCTGATGCGACGGGCGCTCTGCATCGCCGCGCGTGCTCGCGCTGTGCGTCGCGCGCGACGCGACGGCGCAACGCTCGTGGCGCGATCTCTCGCCCGCCGAGCGCGAGCGCGCTGGCGCAACTACCAGCGCTTCGAGACGCTGCCGCCCGATCGCCGGCAGCACCTCGAGGACCGCTACCAGCGCTTCCGCCAGATGCCGCCCGACGAGCAGAACCGCCTGCGGCGCAACTACGACCAGTATCGCGGCCTTCCCCGACCAAGCGCCAGCAGTTCCAGCGCAAGTACCAGCGCTGGCGCGAACGCCAGCGCTGAGCACCGCTACCGATAGTGGCACACGGCGCAGGCCTGCGGGCCGGCGCCGATGATCGGCGGATCGTTCGTCGGGTCCGCGTCCTGATAGAGCGCCGCACGCGCCGCCGCCTTGCCCGGGCCGGCGCGCTCCGCGAGCGCGTCCGCGAAGAGTGTAGTTCGGCACCTGCGCCGCGCCGGACCTGACGCCGATCGGATAGTAGAGGTTCCGTGCGGCGGCCGACGTTCGCGGAATCGAGTGACCTCGCCTTCACGAAGACGTCGCCGAAGAGCATCAGCGCGCCGGCGACGTTCCGCGGCGCGAGCCCGACGTCGGAGCAGATCTCCGGCTGGGAGCCGACGCACGCGAGCGTGTTCGGGTCGTCGATGTAGGTCTTCAGCGAGCGGGAAGACCTGCGCGAATCGCGGATCCGTCGCGGGCAGCGCCTGCACGACGGGGATGAGATCGAAGACGTTGAAGAACGCGTTGACCGCGACCGCGGCCTCGAGGTCGGCGAGGCCCTCCGCCTGCAGCGCAGCGTCCTTCTGCGCGACGCCGAGGCCGAACTTCGCCGCGGCGGCGAAGCCCGGGACGCGCGAGTCGCCTGTCTGACCGTCCCAGAGGAGCGGCACCGACTCTGGAACGCGTCGTTCGAGCGACGACCATGTCGGCGAGCGCGGCGGGATCGATCTGATCCCAGCGGGTCGTCGCCTGGCCGAAGCGGTAGAGGTGCATCATCGCGACGAGGACTGCGACCAGCCGTCCGCGCGATCGCGCTTCACCGCCTTGCCGAGCTGCGGCGAGCGCGGTCTCCGGTTGCGCCGTCGAGTGATCGTCGCCGTGGAGGACGCGCCAGAACGCGGCACTCGCCGGCGGCGGCCGCGGCCGACGGCCTCCGGGTGACGATGCGGTCGGCCGTGTTCGTCCGGAAGTTGTGGAAGCGAACGTTCAGCCGCGCGCCGCCGACCTCGATCCAGAGCTCCGCGTAGCCGACGGGGCCGGGCACGTGCCGATAGGCCGGACCCGCCGAATCGCGCCAGGAACCGCGAGCGCGTGTACACGACCTTCTGCACGCCGCCGGTCGCGCCGGCTGGATCGCGGTAGAGCGTAGCCGTCGCCGGCGCGGCTTCCAGCCGGCGCACGGCAGCGTCGCCTTCGCGAGCGCATCGACGCGGGCCGTGGCAACCGGGTAGCTCGCGACCTGCAGCGTCATGCGGCCGCCGCCCGCGCACGTCGGGTCCACGAGCGTGGCGAGCGCCGGGTCGCGGCCGACCCGGAAGAGCGCGGACGCGCCGGCCTTCGCCTGCCTCAGGACGGCGGTCTTACCGACCGTGACGACCGTGATTGCCCGCGCCGGCGTCGCAGCCAGCGTCGTCGCGACCGCGATCGCGACGACGAAGCCGCGAGAACGGACGCTCACGTCAGGGCAGGACGACGAGCTCGCCGCCGATGTGCGCCGGGTGAAGCTGGCAGTTGATCGGGAAGATCCCATCCTTGTCGGCCTTGAACTCGAGCGTCTTCGGCTCGCCGCGCGTCACGACCTCGGCGATGTTGTACGCCGGAATCGCGAAGCCGTGCTGGTTCGGGTCGGACGGCACGTTGTTGATGAGCTTCAGCTTGACCGTCGTGCCCTTCTTCACCACCAGCGTCGCGGGAAGCCAGATCTTGCTGCCCTCGTACTCGACGTTGACGACCGTGAAGCTCATGTCCTCGGCGCGCGGCGACGCCCGCGGCGATTCCCCAGAGCGAACCCCGTCGCGATCAGCAGCGCGAACCGCAGTCTTTGCCATCGTCTTCCGCATGTCGACTCCTCCCGTCGTGACCGTCGGGCACGGGCGCCGGTCAACCACATGGACGGCGTGCAGCGCAACTGAACGCGTTGTTCCGACCCGCCGCCGCTGGTATCATCCGCGCGGTCATGCGCCGCGAGATCCCGTTCCGCCTCCGCGCGGACTTCGAGCCGGCCGGCGACCAGCCGCAGGCGATCGACGGCCCTGACGGCGGGCGGCTGGAGGGGCAGAGCACCAGGTGCTGCTCGGCGTCACCGGCAGCGGGCAAGACGTTCACGGTTTCGAACGTGATCGCGCAGGTCGAGCAAGCCGACGCTCGTGATCGCGCCGAACAAGACGCTCGCCGCGCAGCTCTACCACGAGTTCCGGACGCTCTTCCCGCGACAACGCGGTCCGGTACTTCGTCAGCTACTACGACTACTACCAGCCGGAGGCCTACGTCCCGTCGACGGACACGTACATCGAGAAGGACGCGTCGATCAACGACGAGATCGACAAGATGCGCCACGCCGCCACGAAGGCGCTGCTCGAGCGCACGCGACGTGCATCGTCGTCGCCAGCGTGTCGTGCATCTACGGCCTCGGCTCGCCGGCGTCGTACTTCGACATGCTCGTCGTCCTCGAGAAGGGCGACACGATCGAGCGCGACGCGCTGCTGCGGAAGCTCGTCGACATGCAGTACGAGCGCAACGACTACGACTTCTCACCGCGGCACGTTCCGCGTGCGCGGCGACGTCGTCGAGGTCTATCCCGGCCTACGAAGAGGCGCGCGATCCGCATCGAGCTCTTCGGCGACGACGGTCGACTCGATCTGCCGAGATCGACCCGCTGCGCGGCACGGTCGCTCCGCCGCGTCGACCAGGTGCAGATCTATCCCGCGAGCCACTACGTCGCGACCGCGCCGACGCTCAAGCGCGCCGTCGACGCGCATCCGCGACGAGCTGAAGGAGCGCCTCGACGTGCTGCGCGACAGCGCGAAGCTGCTCGAGGCGCAGCGGCTCGAGCAGCGCACGCTCTACGACCTCGAGCTGCTCGCGGAGATGGGCTTCTGCCCCGGCATCGAGAACTACGCGCGCCACCTCGACGGCCGCGCAGCCGGGCGAGCCGCCGTACACGCTGCTCGACTACTTTCCCGACGACTGCCTGCTGGTCATCGACGAGAGCCACGTCACCGTGCCGCAGATCGGCGGCATGTACCGCGGCGACCGCTCGCGCAAGGAGACGCTCGTCGAGTTCGGCTTCCGCCTGCCGTCGGCGCTCGACAACCGGCCGCTCCACTTCGACGAGTTCCGGCAGCGCATGCCGCAGGCGCTCTACGTGTCGGCGACGCCGGGCCGCTGGGAGCTGCGAGCGGCGAAGGGCCGGGTGGTCGAGCAGCTCATCCGGCCGACCGGCCTCATGGACCCCGAGGTGATCGTGCGGCCCGCGCGCCATCAGGTCGACGACCTGCTCGGCGAGATCCGCGACGCGGATCGCCGCCGGCGAGCGCGTCCTGGTGACCACGCTCACGAAGAAGATGGCCGAGGACCTGACCGACTACCTCCAGCGACCTCGGCATCAAGGTCCGCTACATCCACTCCGACATCGACACGATCGAGCGGACGGAGATCATCCGCGACCTCCGCGCAGGGGCGTGTTCGACGTGCTCGTCGGCATCAACCTGCTGCGCGAGGGGCTCGATCTCCCGGAGGTGTCGCTGGTCGGCATCCTCGACGCGGACAAGGAGGGCTACCTCCGCTCCGAGCGGTCGCTCATCCAGACGATCGGCGCGCGGCGCGCAACGTCGCCGGGCCGCGTCCTCATGTACGCCGACAGGGTCACCGACTCGATGCGGAAGGCGCATCGACGAGACGCACTGGCGCCGCGCCGTCCAGGACGCGTACAACCGGAGCACGGCATCACGCCGCAGACGATCCGGAAGGCGATCGGCGATCGCGCTCGTCGTCGCGTGCGAGGCCGACTACGTCGACCTCGAGGCGGTCGCCGGCCCCGAGCGGCAAGTCGCCTCGACGCCGTGGCGATCGCGGCGCGCGTGCAGTCGCTGCGCGAGGAGATGCGCGGCGCGGCGACGGCGCTCGAGTTCGAGCGCGCGGCCGCGCTGCGCGACGAGATCCGCCAGCTCGAGCAGCAGGCCGTCGGCCTGCACGCGGAAGCTTGACTCGGGCGGGGACGGGTCGCAGTCTCGCCCGCCCGCCCAACGTCGGAACCCAGCATGGCCGAGAACGACCTCGAGGCGCGGCTCGCGACGATCTCCACGGGCCCCGGCGTGTACCTGCTGAAGGACGCGCATGGGAAGGTGATCTACGTCGGCAAGGCCGTGAACCTGCGCTCGCGCGTGCCGAGCTACGTGCGCGGCGGCGACGAGCGCAGCCAGGTGCGCTTCCTCGTCGAGCAGCTCGCGGACGTCGAGACGCTCGTCACGGCGAACGAGAAGGAAGCGCTGATCCTCGAGAACAACGCTCGATCAAGCAGTACCAGCCGCGCTACAACATCCGGCTCAAGGACGACAAGAGCTACGTCAGCGTCAAGGTGACGGTGACCGATCCGTGGCCGCGCGTCCTCGTCACGCGGCGGATCGTGAAGGACGGCAACCGCTACTTCGGACCGTTCCACAGCGCGTCGCCGGTGCGCGACACGCTCGACACGATCCGGAAGGTCTTTCCGCTTCGCACGTGCAGCGACCCGGTGTTCAAGAACCGGAGCCGCCCGTGCATCGAGTACGACATCAAGCGCTGCCTCGGCCCGTGCGTGCTGCCCGGTCGATCGCGCCGTCTACGAGGAGCACCTCCGCCAGGCGATGCTGCTGCCTCGAGGGCCGGAACCGCGAGGTGACGACGGTCCTCCGCGCGCGGATGGAGGCCGCCGTCGAGGCCGAGCGCTTCGAGGAGGCGGCGCGCCTGCGCGACCAGATCCGCGCCGTCGAGACGACGCAGGAGCGCCAGCAGATGGCCGACCACTGGGGCGCGCGACCAGGACGTGTTCGGGCTCTATCGCGAGGGCGGCTCGATCGAGGTGCAGGTGCTGTTCGTCCGGCACGGCACGATGGTCGGCACGATCGCCTACGCGTTCGACGACTTCGGAGCTGCCCGACGAGCGAGGTGCTCGAGGCCGTCCTCACGCAGTTCTACCAGGCGACGGATCGCGACGTGCCCGACGAGATCCTCCTCGCCCGTCGCGATCGGCGACGCCGCCGTGCGCGCCGAGTACCTGAGCGAGCGGCGCGGGAAGAAGGTGATCGATCCTCGTGCCGCAGCGCGGCGACAAGCTCCGGCTCGTCGAGATGGCGCGCGAGAACGCGCAGCAGGGCTTCGCCGCGCGGCGCGAGGCGGCGTCGGAAGGCGCGCGGCAGGTCGCGCGAGCTGCAGCGGAAGCTCGGCTCCGCGTGCCGCCGAGCCGCATCGAGTGCGTCGACATCGCGACGTTCCAGGGCGGCGAGTCGGTCGGCGCCGCTCGTCGCGTTCGTCGGCGGCGTGCCGTGAAGGACGGCTACCGGCGCTACCGCGTCCGCGCCGTCGTCGGCACGGACGACTTCGCGTCGGTCGCGGAGGTGCTGGCGCGCCGCTTCCGGACGGGCCGCGACGCGCGAGCCGCTGCCCGACCTGCCGTGATCGACGGCGGCGCTCGGGCAGCTCGCGGCGGCGCGCGCGGCGCTCGAGCCGCTCGGCCTCGGCGACGCTGCCCGGTCATCGGCCTCGCGAAAGAGCGCGTCGAGCGCGACGCGACGGCCCGCGAGATCGCGCGCCGGCCCGAGCGCCTCTTCCTGCCGGACCGGAAGAACCCGATCGTGCTCCGCACGAACTCGACGGCGCTCTTCCTCCTGCCAGCGCGCGCGCGACGAGGCGCACCGCTTCGCGAACGCCTACCACCGGAAGCTGCGCGACCGGGCGCGGCTCCGCTCGCCGCTCGACGACGTGCCGGGCATCGGACCGCGCCGCCGGCGCGAGCTCCTCCGCCACTTCGGCAGCGTGAGACGCCTGCGCGCCGCGACGACTGGAGGAGCTGCTCGCGGTCCCGGGCATCTCGACCGAGATGGCGACGCGGCATCAAGGAGAACCTGCGCTGAGCGAGTCGACCGACGATCAGCCCGCCCCGGAGGAGATGCGAACGTGGGGCGCGTGTGCTCGTCGATTGGATCGCGGTCGCGCTGGTCGCCGGCCAGCTCGGTCGTCGCCGGCGGCCGGCTCCGGGGCCGACGCGATCGTCCCGATCGCGGGATGCTGGCGCTGCGCGCGCTCGCGGCGCGCGATCGTCCCGCGCTGGCGGGTCGTGGCGCTCGCTGTCGCGCGGGGTTCGCCGGCGCCGTGCCTCGCGGCGCATGCGGTGCCGTGCCGCGGCGACCCGACCACGTCGCGCACCTGCGCTGCCGCTGCGCGCCCGCGTCGTCGGCGACGGTCGTGGGCACGCCCGCCGACGACGGCGGTCGGACGACACGTTCCTGCGTCGACGTCCGTACGGTCGCCGGCGCATGCCCGGCGCACCGGCCGCGTGGCGCGTGCGCGCGCGCGGACGGCGCCGGTCGACCGCTGGCGACGTCGCTCGGCGATCGACGACGACGCCTCCGACGGCCGCGGAACTTCGCGAACCCGGGCGGCTTCGACGTCGAGGGCACGCTCGCGCGCCGCGGCGTGCACGTCGTCGCGTCGGTCTGGGATCCGGCGACGATCGAGCGCGTCGGTCGGGTGGCGCCGTCGCGGACGGCGCGGACGCTCGACGCGTGGCGGGCGCACGGTGCGCGACGCGATCGCGCGGCAGACGCGTCCGGACGTGGCAGCCGTGCTGCTCGCGCTCGTCCTCGGCGACGAGTCGGCATCGATCCGCCGCTTCGGACGGCGTTCACGCGCCGGCGTCGTGCACGTGCTGTCGGTGTCCGGGCCTGCACGTCGCGATCGTGATCGCGGGCGCGGCCGGCCTGCTCGCGTGGAGCCTCGGGCGAGCGAGCGCGCTGCTCCTCCGCGCCGACCCCCGAAAGCTCGCGGTGCCGGCGGGACTGCTCGCCGGCGTTGCTGCTACGGCGGCCTCGCCGGCTTCGCGGTCGCGACCGTCCGCGCGGCTCGTGATGGCGGCGTGGTGGCGCTCGCGGTGCTCCTCGATCGTCGCGCGGAGCGCTCGCGCGTTGGCGCTGGCGGCGATCGTCATTGCCCTCGTCCAGCCGGGCGCGCCGCGCCGATGTGTCGCTTCCAGCTCTCGTTCGCGTCGGTGGCGGCGATCGCTGCTCGGCGCGCGCACCGGCGACGCGCAGATGCGCGCGGGGTGGATCCGCGCGCGCGCTCGCCGCCGCGACGGCGGCCTGATCGGCACGGCGCCGCTGACGGCGTTCCACTTCCACCAGGTCGTCGCTCGTGAGCGTCGTCGCGAATCCCGTGGTCGTGCCGCTGTTCGAGCGCGGCGTCGCTATCTCCCGGGCTCGCGGGCGCGCTCCTCGCGCCGCGTCAGACCGCTCGCGGCGCTCGCGTTCGACGTGGCGTCGGTCGCCGATCCGCGCGGCGTCGGCGTCGTCCGATCGGGTCGGCTGCATGGCCGTGGGCGGCGGTCGACGTCCCGTATCCGAACGTCGTCGAGCTGGCGCTCCTCTACGGCGCTCATCGGCGGCGCGCGCGTTCCGCGAACGGCGCGCGGGTCGGCTGGTCGCCGCCTGCTGCTCGTCGCGTTGGCGGTCGACGCAGCCGTGGTGCGCGCGTGCGCATGGGCGCATGCGCCGCGCGTGACGTTCCTCGACGTCGGGCAGGGCGACGCCGCGGTCGTCGAGCTCGCGAGCGGCCGCGTGATCGTCGTCGACGCGGGCGGCTTCCCGGCTCCGACTTCGATACCGGGCGCGGCGCTGGTGGAGCCGTTCCTCCGTACGCGGAAGATCCAGCGCGTCGACGCGCTCGTCATGTCGCACGCGCACCCGACCACGCCGGCGGCCTCGCACATCTCGTCGCGGACGATGGCGCCGGCGGAGTTGTGGTGGAGCGGGCCTGGCGACGGGCGCCGCATGGGACGCCATCACGACGGCGCTGCGCGACACCGGGACGCCGGTCCGCGCGCGCTGCAGGCGGCGACACGGTCGCCGGACTTCCCCGAGGTAGACGTCCTCCATCCGCCGCCGCGCGTGGACGACCGCGTCGCTGAACGAGGGCTCGCTCGTCCTGCGCATCCGTACCGGCGCGACGGCGATGCTGCTTCACCGGCGACGCCGAGCGCGACGCCGAGCCGCGATGCTGGCGCGCACCGCGAGCGCTCGGCCGCCACCGTGCTCAAGGTGCCGCACCACGGGAGCCGCACGTCGAGCGCGGCGGTCGTTCGTGGACGCCGTCGCGCCGGCCCGTCGCCGTCGCCTCGTCGGCGCGGAGAACCGCTTCGGCCATCCGGCGCCGGACGTCGTGGCGCGCTATCGAGCGGCGGCGTCGGGTTCGCTGCGAACCGATCGCTGCGGCGCCGTGACCGTCGTCCGCGACGACGACGGCGGCTTCACCGTCGAACGCGAGCGACCGAGCTGCGACGCGCTTAGGACGCCGCAGCGCCCGTGAGGCCGTGCTTGAGCGCGTACATCACGAGGCCGACGCGATCCGGACGCCGAGCTTCTGGAAGATGTTCGTCAGGTGCGTCTTCACGGTGCGCTCGCTGATCGCGAGGCTGCTGCCGACCTCCTTGTTCTTGTAGCCCGACGCGACCAGGCGGACGATCTCGAGCTCGCGCTCGGTGAGACCGTTCTCGTGCGCGGACGGCTGGCGACGCTCGGAGTCGCCGCCCATGTGCGACAGCTCGTCGACCAGCGCGCTCGACATGCGCGGGTCCATCCACATCTCGCCGCGGCAGACGGTGCGGATCGCCTGCATGAGCGTCTGGCGCGCCGAGTCCTTCAGGATCACGCCCTTCGCGCCGAGCCGGAAGGCGCGGACGTGCTCCTCCTTCTCGTCGCAGGCGGTGAGCACGAGCACGTGCGTCGTCGGGCTGATCTTCAGCACGGCGGGGATCGCGTCGAGCCCGCTCCCGTGCGGCATGCGGATGTCGAGCAGCAGGAGGTCGGGCCGCGTCTGCCAGACGAGCTCGACGATGTCCTCGGCGCTGTCGAGCGTCGGCGACGACCTCGATGTCGTCCTCGGTCGCGAGGATCGTCTTCAGCCCCTCGCGGAAGAGCGTGTGATCGTCGACGATGACGACGCGCTGCTTGCGATGGTGTGAGTCCGGTCATTGCGACTTCCCTCAGTTCGACGGTCGCCTCCGCCCGAGACCGGGATCATGAGCGAGATTTCGGCACCTTCGTTCGCCCGCGTCCAGACCCGCAGCGACCCGCCGAGCGCCGCGGCGCGTTCGCGGATCGACCAGGGTGCCGGACGTCGGGGCGAGGAAGCCGTCGGCGTCGATGCTGCCGTTGCCGTTCACGAAGCCGTTCCCGTTGTCGCGGACCACCAGAGTACGTGCGACGGGCGGGCGGCGAGCTTCACCACCGCCTGCGTCGCACGTCCGTGGCCGCACGGCGTTGTGGAGCGCCTCGCGCACGATCTGCGTTAGCTCGTAGGCGGTCGACGGCGGCAGCCCGGATCGGCGGGCGGCCGGGACAGGTAGACGCAGCCGCTCGCGGATCGAGAACTCCGCCGCCGAGACGGTCGAGCGTCGAGCCGAAGTCGTCCGCCTGGCGGCTCGCGGTGCGGAGCACCGTCAGGTCAGTGCCGCACCTCGCGGTAGCCGCGACTCGACGGCCTGGTGCAGCTCCGTCGAGCGCCGTCGGCACGCGGGCCGGATCGCGCTGGAGGTGCAGCTTGCACGCCTCGACGCGGAGGTCGATGCCGGCGAGCGCCTGGATGAAGCCGTCGTGCAGGTCGCGCGCGATGCGCGCGCGCTCCTCGAGCACGGCCGACTTCTTCCGCCTTAGCCTGCAGGCGCGACGGCCTCGAAGCCGGCGGCGGCCTGGCCGACGAGCACGAGCAGAGACTCGAGGTCGTCGCGCGTGAACTTGCGGCGCGTCTCGCGCGCGACGACGGCGCAGCCACGGAGCGTCCGCTGGATCAGGACGGGCGCCACGAGAAGCGCCTGCGCGCCGTCGCCGGGCAGTGGGACGTCGGGCGGGATCGCGCAGCGCGAGATCGCGGCCGTCATGACGTCGTAGCAGAGCGCGCTCCGCCGACTCGGGCCGCAGATCGTTCGCGACGAAGCCCTCCGTCTGGGCCGGCGAACGGGAAGACGTACGGGTCGTTCGCCGGTGATGCGGAGCCCGACGCGGATGTGCTTCGCGCGGCGCGTGACGCTCCACGTGAAGTACCGGCCCGCTCTCGGATCCCGCAGGACGAGCAGCGCCTGCTGCGCCTCGAAGAACCCGAGCGCGCGACGCGAGCTGCGTGAGCGTCCGCCCGGTCGGGCGTGCGTGCGGACGAGGGACGTCAGATCGAGCAACAGGCCGAGCTTCCGCTTCGAGCGCCGCTCGTGCTCGCCGAGGTAGCCGATGAGGTACCCGATGACGAGCAGGTAGACCGGACCGGACGAGGTGCGGCGCGGCCGAGCGACGAAGTCGTCCTCGTAGATGCGGCTCGCGACCCACATCATCGCCGGGTAGGCGAGTGCCAGGAAGACGGTCACGCGGACCGTGGCCACGAGTCCCGCAGCGAACCGCACACGCTGGAGATGAGGAACACCTGCAGCATGAAGAGCAGCTCGCGCCGCGTTCCGTGAAGAGCGTGATGACGCTGATCCAGACGATGTCCGCCGCCGCCGAGAGGCGCCGACGCGCTCCTGCCGCACGTGCTCGCCGCGGACGAGCGCGAAGAGGACGACGCTGTACGCGAGATACGACCAGAGGACGACGATCGCGACGTCGGGCGCGAAGGAGGGCTGCTTCGGATCGGCCGTGACGATCGCGACGGTCGCGAGGGCGAGCAGCACGCCGGCAGAAGGCGATCAGCTTCTCGGTGCGCGAGAAGGCTTCGAGGGACGCGCCCTTGTGAGGCGGCGACACGGGTGCTGCGGCGACGGCGTCCATGGAATGCGCTGAAGGGAGGGAGCAACCTCTATGCCAGTCCGAACGGGATGGCGAGTGCAGATCTGCCAGGCAGTTCGTCGCAGTCGCGCACGATCGGCGATTTTTGGCAGGCTGCCAGACTCACGGGCAGGTTCAGCGGATTCCGCTGGATTCGTTGACTTTACGGGCCTGCCGGTTCCTATCGTCGATCCACATGAACGAGTCGGTGATCACGCTTACCCCTCCCGCAGTCGAGATGGTCAAGCGCATCCGGGCCAAGGACGGTCTGTCGAAGGGCATGCGCTGCCGCGTGGCGGTGGTCGGCGGCGGCTGCTCCGGCTCAGCTATCAGATGGATTTCGACGACAAGACGCAGGAGCGGCGACGAGATCGTCGAGTACGAGGGCGTGCAGGTCGGGGTCGATCCCACGAGCGCGCAGTATCTGCGCGGCATCGAGATCGACTACGTGAACAGCCTCTCGGGCGGCGGATTCAAGTTCATCAACCCGAACGCGAAGCACACCTGCGGCTGCGGCTCGTCCTTCTCGGCCTGACCCACCGTTCGTGACGCGCGCGATCGCGCTCCGCTACGCGCACGTCGCGTTCGACCTCGACGGCACGCTGATCGACTCGCGCGCCGACCTCGCCGCCGCGACGAACCACGTGCTGCGGACTTCGGCCTGCCCGAGATCCCGCCGCGCTCGGTGTACGCGCTGGTGGGCGAGGGCGCGCGCCGCTCGTGGAGCGAGCGCTCGGTCCGAGCGCGCGGCGACGTCGACGAGGCGTCCGGCGCTTCCTCGACTTCTACGGCGAGCATCTCCTCGACGCGACGGTGCTGTATCCCGGCGTCGCAGCGGCGCTCGCGCGATCGACGACAGCGGGCGCCGCGCTCACCGTCCTGCAGCAACAAGCCCGAAGGCGTACTCGCGCACGGTGCTCGAAGGACTCGGCGTGCTGACGAGGTTTCGCGCGCTGATCGGCGGCGACACGCTCGCGACGCGAAGCCGGACCCGAGGGAATGGCGCGAGCTCATGCGCGCTGACGGGATCGCCGAACCAAACGCCTCGTCGGCGACTCCTACGTGGACGTCGCCACCGCCGCGAACGCGGGCGTCGACTTCTGCGGCGTCGCGTGGGGGCTCGATCCCGAGCGCCTGCGCGCGGCGCGACCCGCGTGCGTCGTCGATGCGATGGACGAGCTCGTCGCAGTCGTGCGGGGCGATCAGGCGGTCGCGAGGCCGCGCCAGCAGCCCGCGTCGTAGAGCGCGCGATAGCGGGTCGCCGCGGCGTCCCACGAGAAGTCGCACGCCATGCCGCGGCCGACTGAGGCCGCCTGCCAGCGCTGGCCGGTCCTGCCGGACGCGAGCGCGCGACGGATCGGCCGTCCAGGGGCGGCGCCGCGGCCGAACGCGCGGAAGACGAAGCCACGTGCCGCGGTCGGCGGCGGGATCGTAGTCGCGCGACCGTGTCGACGAGCCGCCGGTCGCGTGGACGATCGGCACCGTGCCGTAGCGCAGGCTGTAGAGCTGCGAGAGCCCGCAGGATCGTAGCGCGACGGCATGAGGAACAGATCGGCGCCGGCCTCGATGCGATGGGCGAGCCGTCGTCGAACCCGAGCCACGACCGCGGCGCGGGTTACGCGCTCGCGCGAGCGCACGACCAGCGGCGCCTCGAGGCTGCGGATCGCCGCTGCCCGAGGACGACGAGCGTGCGTCGATCGTCGCGAGCAGCTCGGCCGCGACGTCGACGACGAGGTCGATGCCTCTGCTCCGCGAGGCGCGAGATGACGCCAGAGCGGCGCCTCCGGTCGCGCGCGTCGAGCCCGAGCTCCGCCGTGGAGCGGCCTTGCAGCGGCGCCTTGCCCGTCACGGTCGCGCCGCATCGTAGCGCCGGGATCAGCCGGATCCGCGTCGGGGCTCCAGGTCGCCGTAGGTCGACGCCGTTCAGGATCCCGACGACGTCCGCGGTGCGCGCGCGGAGCACGCCGTCGAGCCCTCGCCGAACGCCGGCTCGGATCTCCTCCCGCATAGCGCGGGCTCACTGGTCGTGACGCGTCGGCGAGCGACGAGCCCGCCCTTCAGGAAGTTGATGTAGCCGTAGAACTCGAGGACCGCGGGCGAGAAGCAGCCGACGGTCGAGGTTCAGCAGATGCCAGTCCGCCTCCCGGCAAGCGCCCTGATAGGCGAGGTTGTGGATCGTCGACGTGTGCGAGCGCGGCGCGCAGCTCCGAGTGCGCGCGCGATCGGCGGCGAGCGCCGGCGCCAGCGCCGCCTGCCAGTCGTGCACGTGACGACGTCGGGCGGACCGGCTCGCCGCCTCAGCCACTCGAGCGCGGCGCGGCAGAAAGACGAACCGCTCCGCGCGCTGTCCGGATAGTCCGTGCCCACCGTCGCCGTAGAGCGCCGGCCGGTCGAAGCAGCGCGGCGCGTCGACCGCGGACGGTGCCGCACGGGCGCGCCGTCGATCGCGAGGATCGCCGCCTTCGCCGGCGTGCGACGACGAGCGCGCGCCACGGACGCGACCGACGGGACGTACGGCCGCGCGGTCGCGACGGCGCGATATACCGGGACGACGACCGCACGTCCGACGCTGCGCGGGCGAGCGCCGGCGGCAGCGCGCGCGAGGACGTCGCCGAGCCCGCCGGTCTCGCCGCAGGGCGACGACTTCGGCGCGCGACGGTGGACGACGTGCATGCGCGCCATGCGACTCCTCGTCGCGCAGGAAGCGGCGGCGTCCTCCGGCGGGAGCGGGTTCACCGCGAAGCCGCCGTTCGGGCTGGAATCCGGATACCGCGGCAGCCGGCGTGATCTCGACGTGCCAGTGGTACGACGCCGCGTCCCCTCGCCGAAGCCGGCGCGCTGTGCAGCACGAACGCCGACCGGCGCGCCGCCGAGCAGCGCGCTCGCTATCCGCTGCAGAGCGTCTTGAGCGCCCGCGCAGTCGCGCCGCTCGGGCGCGGTCACGTGCTCCGTAGCAGGCCAGGTGGCGGCGCGGGACCAGCCACGTCTCGAACGGCGCGCGCGCGGCGAACGGCACGAGCGCGACGACGTCCTGACTCGAGCGAACGCGACGCGGTGCCCTCGTCGGTCTCCTGCTGGAGGATGTCGCAGAAGAGGCAGCGGTCGCGGTAGTCGAAGTAAGTTCCGCGCCTGGACGCAGCTCGCGCCGCGACGTCGGGCGGCACGGTCGGCGTCGCGAGGACGCTGGGTGTGCGGGTGGTCGAGCGCGACGGCGTCGCGATCCGCTGTTCTTGAAGACGACGATCGAGCGGAAGCGCGTGTCGCGCCGGAGATCGAGCATCCGCTCCTGGTAGGCGTGCATGACGTCCTCGATGCGCGGACGCGGGCAGCGTGCGCGAGCGGTGTCGTCGTGACGCGGCGACTCGATCACGATCTCGTGCGCGCCGACGCCGTTCATGAGGTCGTAGAGCGCCGTGCCCGCGCCGCTCGAGCTGCCCTCGACGCCGCAGCGTGGGGAACTTGTTCGGCACGACGCGCACGCGCCAGCCGGGACCGTTCGCATGACCGTCGGCCGCCGTCGCGATGCGCGTAGAGCTCTCGGGCGGCGTCTCGGACTCGCGGCCCTCGCAGAGGACGCACGGCCCGGCGCCTGCGGCGCGAGGACCGGCGTGGAAGTCCTCCGGACGGCGCGGCCGCTCGGTGCCGATGATGACCCACCGTCCGGTGACGGGATCCTTCCGCAGCTCGGGCATGCGGGCCCAGGGCCGCGTCACGGCGAGCGGCGTCGGCGCGCGGTCGGCGCCAGCGCGAGGTCGAGCGCCTCGTCCATCGTCTCGACGAAGTGGAAACGTCATCGCGCTGCGGGCGGAATCGGGCACGTCCTCGAGGTCCTTCTCGTTCCGCTGCGGGAGGATGACGGTGTCGATGCCGGCGCGCTCGCGCGGCGAGCACCTTCTCCTTGATGCCGCCGACCGGCAGGACGCTTGCCCGCGGAGCGTGATCTCGCCGGTCATCGCGAGGTTCGGGCGGACGGGCGCCCGTGAGCAGCGAGGCGACGCCGCGGTCGTCATGGTCACGCCGGCCGACGGCCCGTCCTTCGGGATCGCGCCCGACGGCACGTGGACGTGCAGGTCGGACATGCTCGAAGAAGTCGGGCGCGATGCCGGAGCGGCTCCGGCGCGCGAGCGCGGACTCTAGCTGAGCGCCGCCTGCGCCGACTCCTTCATCGACGTCGCCGAGCGAGCCCGTGAGCGTGCAGCCCCTTCTTGCCGGGCATCCGCGTCGCCTCGATGAAGAGGATGTCGCCGCCCGCGGCGTCCACGCGAGGCCGACGCGCGACGCCGGGCTCCTCGGTGCGCTCAGCGACTTCGGCGAAGAAGCGTCGGCGCCCAGGTACTCGTGGAGCGCGCTCGCGGGTGCAGACGACGGCTCCAGCAATACGTAACTGAACGAAGTATTAC